>Ga0308173_10000339_pt1 | contig 19047 bp, 21 predicted proteins | sample PhyPR1_FD_203716 | JGI IMG/M metagenome (GOLD analysis project Ga0308173, IMG submission 203716) | Soil microbial communities from UC Gill Tract Community Farm, Albany, California, United States - DLSLS.P.R1 | ecosystem: Environmental > Terrestrial > Soil > Agricultural land | place: USA...
GACCGATCCCACCGTAACGCCGATGTTGGGAATGAAGGTGAGCAGGAAGAAGATCACGGCCCAGAACATCACGTTGTTCAAGCCGACCGCCATCATCACGACCACTGCCGCCGCCGTCAGCATGAGGCCTGTGATCGTCTGCACCCAGATATATACCTCGATGTTCTGGGCAATCCGCGCTGCCACATTGTTGATGGCCTTCGATCGCACTGACGAGCCGGCTACGGCCTCGATCTTCCGCCTGATCCGTTGGCGCCCGGCGAGCATGAAGCCGAAATAGACGATCATCAGCAACAAGCCGGTCGCGAAGCCCTGAACGCCCGATGCGATCGAACCCGCAATCTCCGGTACGCTGACCTTCCCGACGATCGTTCCGAGATGCAGGTCCTCATGCAGGTGCAATGAGCGGCCCACGTCGACCGCAATTTGATCGACGCGCGTCAGCAGCGCCGGACCTTCGCCGACAATCTGAACCATGCCTTGGGCAAGGACGAAGATGCTGCCCGCCGCGCAGATGATCACTACCAGCCCCGCGAGCGCGGCCACGGCCCACGGAGGCGCTTTGGCCCACCTGTTCTGAATGAAGCGCACCAAGGCATTCACGAGCACCGCCAGGACAAAGGCGATGACGAACGGGATCATGATGCCGCGGAGGAAATAGAGCATCGCCAGCGCGGCCGCCGTGCCGGTAAGTATCTGGGCAGTACCGATCGTACGCGGCGTCACCTGAAGCCTCCGATGTCGCTAGCGCTGATACATCCTCAGGAGCCGAACTTCATCAGCCAACTCCTCACCTCCTCAGATGTGGAAATGATCAATGATCTGCATGAGCACGTACCAACCCGATCCGATCAGGATGCCGCTCACAACAAGGCTGAGCAGGCCCGCGAGCGCAGCCGCGATCACTACGACGCCGTCGCGATAGACAAGCGAGAGTCCGAAGAGCGCAACGGCCGCCGCAGGTGCAATGTGCACCACTGGGATCGGGACGATGACGATCAGCGAAAGCAGGAAGCAGATCGCGCCGATGACCCTGCCCGCATGCTGCCCGCTGAGATGCAGCAAGCGCGGGCGAAAAATCCGCTCGATCCTTTATTCCACCGGGCGAAGCTTTTCGATGAGCTTCTTCAGCTCGTCCATCTTGAGGCCCCGCCGGTCGAGCCTGGCGGGGAACCATGGAGCGGGACTGCCCAGCGCCATCTGCGCCGAGATCACAAGGATCGGAAGCCCCGTGAACATCGAAGCACCTGGTGGAAGCGGAAGCATGTTGATGCTCGCGAAGATCAGCAGCAGCCCGCCCCACGACCTGTAGTGAAGCAGCTCCGCCAGATCGGACATTGCCAGACTCTCGTGCGGATGCTCCCGCACGATCTTGTCGAGCAGCTGCGAGATGGAAAGTGGATCGTCCGATCCGACAGATTGCTCGTTCAAGATTTCGGCACACGCTCGTAAAGGCAAGGAAGTCCCTTCCCTCGTTGGTCGAGGACAAGAAAGCAACTCCTGCCGGAACGTGCCTAACAATCCCGCCGACGACGCTCACCCGTATTTAGGGCAAGGCTGCGAGGGCTCGCTCCTCCAACGGTGCATCGAAAGCCACTCCGCACTGGTCGAACGCGGTCCAGGCCACACGGCCCAGAGCGTCGGCGCCCTCCATCCACACCAGCACCTGCTTTCCTATCGGCGGCAGGCGGCGGCCACGGAGCTTCGCGCCCGTTCGGCTGACATTTTCCACTAGGATGGACTTCGACCCATCGAGGGTGACAGCGGTTCCCACGATCATCACCCGCTGCCGAGCCACGGCACGGCGGCCGTGCCAAAGATCATTACTCTTACCAAAACAGGACATCGTAACACTCCTCGATGCCAAAACACGCTCAACTAGGCCGAAGTGCAGCCCCGACCTGCCCATCGGCAAGAGAGCCCTCAGGTGCTGTTCGAAACTGGGACAGAGAAGCTTACTCAGGCTGCGGAATGGGCCGCATCTTCGTCCCCAAATATTCCTGGTCCATGTAACGGCTCTCGGCCTCAGCGGCGCGATCGCTGATCGTCCAGTCCGGGTGGAGCGCCTTAAGCTTGGCCGCCACATCGTGCGCAAGCGTGTCACCCTTGAGACCCGCCTTGCGCGCATGCGTCACCAGCCGCTCCAAGTCGAGCAGATAGCTCCGGAATTCCCGAACATCGTTTGCATCGGCGACATCGCCATGGCCGGGCACGAAGGTCGTGTGCTCCGCATCGGGGATTCCAAGGAAGTCGGCGTCGGTAGCAGTCCACTCCCTGACCGATCCGTCGATCAAGTTCGGCGCCACCTTGCGCCAGAGCATGTCACCGGTGAACAATACCTTCGCATCAGGTACAGCCACGATGAGATCGCCGCCGGTATGTCCGAGGACGGCGCGCACAACGACCTTTCGGGACCCGAGCCATACGGCCAGGTCCTCGTCGGTGGTGACATCCGGCAACGGCAAGGCGTCGATACGGCCTTTCAGTTCCGGCGTGATCCGGTCGCCGAGCAGGTTGATGTTGTTGACCCGCACCCAGGCGCGAACGTTGCGGTGCGCGATGATGATCGCGCCAGCCTCGCGCAATGCCAAGTCCCCGCCGGTATGATCCACATGATAGTGTGTGTTGACCACATATCGGATCGGCTTCGGCGTAAGCCGATGAATCTCACCCACCAGTGCGCGGGCGGTCTCGAGGTTAAAGAAGGCATCGACCACGAGCACGCCGTCATCGCCGATGACGAAACCAGCATTGGACCCGGCTTTATGCTCGGGCCCATCGATCACTGCGAAGACACCCGGACCAACCTGCTTCAGCACGAAAGGAAGCGCTGGCGACTGAGCGGATGCGTCGCCGCCGAGCGCCAGCCAGGCGGCGGCCGCAATTGGCCATTTGTTCAGGAGCGTGACCATTGGCGGAGACTGAAGTGGAACAAGGCCCGGCGCAATGCGACGGTTTGTCCCTCTCCCGCTCGTGAGTTAAGGCCCCGGGCATGATCGATTTCGCTCCGCTTTTCGCGGCCGACCGAGGGCAGCAGTCCCGTCCCATTCATCTAGTCGACAAAGACAGCTTCGCGGCGTGGCTGAAAGGTCGGCCACCCGAGGATCGGGCCCTGCTCGATGCCCATTGCTTCGACGGCAGAGACCCCTTTTCTTTCGCGCTCCTTCCGCGCGGAGGAGATTTCGAGGTGGTGAGCTCGGTCAAGAATGCCGGCTCGCTCTCCCCTTGGTGCCTTGCGAAACTCGGCGAGAGCCTGCCCGAAGGGACTTACAAGCTTGCGAACGGCGAGCCCGGCGCTGCCGCGCTCGGCTGGCTCCTCGCGCAGCACCGCTTCGACGACTATCGTTCCAAAAAGGAAGAGCCGAAGCGTGGTCCGCGCGTCCTCGTGACAGGGGAAGCGGCGAAGATCGATGAGACAGTACGGTTGGCTGATGCGACGGCGCTCGTTCGCGATCTCGTGAACACGCCAGCCGGAGATCTCGGGCCCGCCGAGCTGGAAGCTGCTGCGCGAGAGGAAGGGAAGCGGGGTGCCGCAAAAGTAAGCGTAACACCCGGCAACGATCTCAACGAAGGCTATCCGCTCATCGCTGCGGTCGGCGCCGCTGCCGCCCCTCACCGAGCGCCGCGCCTCATTGAACTCGAATGGGGTAAGCCTAGCGATCCGCGAATCGCGATCGTCGGCAAGGGCGTCTGCTTCGATACGGGCGGTCTCGACCTCAAGCCCGGCAGCGGTATGCGGCTGATGAAAAAGGACATGGGCGGTGCAGCCCATGCGCTCGCGCTGGCACGGTTGATCATGGCCGAACGGCTGCCTGTCCGACTGCACCTTCTCATTCCTGCAGTAGAAAATGCCGTCTCAGCAGCGGCGTACCGGCCCGGCGACATCATCAAGTCCCGCAAGGGGACGTTTGTCGAGATCGACAACACGGACGCGGAAGGTCGCCTCATCCTCGCCGACGCCCTGACCAAAGCGGTCGAAGGGAAACCGGAGCTGATCGTCGATTTCGCCACGCTGACCGGCGCGGCGCGCGTGGCGCTCGGGCCCGACCTCCCCGCCTTCTTCACCAACAGCGACGATCTGGCATCTACCGTCGAGCAGTCTTCACGCGACGCCGAGGACCCGATCTGGCGCATGCCGCTCTGGGAGCCGTATGACGAGATCCTGAAGAGCGACATCGCCGATTTCGCGAATGCGTCGAACACGCCGATGGCGGGCTGCATCACCGCTGCGCTTTTCCTGAAGAAGTTCGTTCCGGACGATATGCGGTGGGCGCATTTCGACACTTATGCATGGCGCGACGCAGCAAAACCGGGTCGACCAAAGGGCGGCGAGGCGCTGGGTCTGCGAGCTGTATTTGGTGAGCTTCAACGGCGTTATCCGGTGGTCTGATTACCCCGGATCGTAATGTTTTCGGCGTAATTCCTATATTTTCCCGAATGTAAGCTGCAACATTTCGCGTCCTTACCGGTTTACTTGCCGATTACGCTGGACGACGGGAGAGTAGCGGTCATGGGCGAGGTGTCGCTTACCGGCTGGATGAAGGCCCTCATCGCCTATGTCCGATCGGGCGAGCCCGACCTGACCAATCGGCAGATGGCGCTATTGATGCTGGTGTATCTCACACCGGGTCCGCATACGGTGCGGGGACTGGCGCGTGTCCTCGGCGTTTCGAAGCCCGTCGTCACACGCGCCTTGAACACGCTCGGCGCGCTCGGCTATCTCCGCCGCGAACGAGATCAGGACGACCGGCGAAACGTGTTCGTCGTCCGAACGAACAGCGGGGCTGAATTTCTTGAAGGTTTCAAGCGCAACCTCCGCGAGGGCGACAACGGCTCCGCGGCGCACCGGCCAATCATCGGGCAAGCACCCGCCTACGCTCACCAGCGTTGACGATTTCGCACTTTCGGGTCCTTCGAACCGGCCGGATCCGCAATTCAACGCTTACCGCAAGGACTTGGCCGACGTAGCGCTCGTCGGACGCGTGATCGCCTCGCATTACGCCGAGCCGCTCGAGCGCCGCCTGGCGCAAGGTACGGTGCTCAGAGCCGCTCCGTCACACGGTGGTGAGCCCATTCGAAAGGTTGCAGCGGGCGAGCTGTTCGCGCTGCTCGACGATAGCCTGGGGTGGGCATGGGGCTATGCCGGCAAGGACCGGCACGTGGGCTATGTCCCGTCCGAGGCCGTCGGCTAGTTAAGGACGGCCGTCTCGATCCAGATCAGCTGGTAGAGACTGGTCGCAACCATGATCGCGAGCACGGCAGCGATGCCCCAATCTCGGCGCGGCGCGCGCGGGCGTCGCCGCGGGAAGAGCAGCCAACCTGCGATTGTGCAGAGGATCAGCGTCCCGATCGCGCTATTGCGCAAGAACAAAGCGACGACAGTCCGCACGTGCTCGGTGCCTTCGGCGACCGCCGTGCCATGCGGGCTCATCATCAGTGCGGTGCCCCAGGCGACGATTGCCGCGAAAAGCAGAAGGCCGCCCATGAACATCCGCGCGCGGCCGATTCCCCTGTTGTTCACATCTCTCCTCGCTGCCGGCGGATTGCGTACCACTTAGCGACGTTCGCGTTCTGTTGTTCCAAGGTCTCCGCAAAAACGTGCCCGCCGGTGCCGTCGGCAACGAAGTATAGCGCCTTCGTCGGAGCCGGGTGCAGCACCGCCTGGATGCTGGCCTTCCCCGGATTCGTGATCGGTCCAGCGGGCAGACCGGCCATCTCGTACGTGTTGTAAGCGTTCTTCGCGTGGACTTCGCTGTGCAGCGGTCGTCGGCCCAGCGGCTTACCCTTGGTGATCGGATAGATGAAGGTTGGATCGGCATCGAGCTTCATGCCGATCCTCAGGCGGTTGCAGTAGACGCCTGCCACCTTTGGACGCTCAGCGGCCTTTCCGGTCTCTTTCTCGACAATCGATGCGAGGATTACCGCCTGTTCTGGTGTCGCGAGCGGACAATCCGTGCTGCGCTTCGGCCACAGGTCGGCAACGACCTTGTTCATTGCACTTTGCATGCGACCGGCCAACGCCCCGCGCTGTTCCCCGCGCTGGTAGCCGTAGCTGTCGGGAAGGACGGAACCCTCCGCAATCGCCGGCAGAGTTCCAGTAAGATACGGGATTGCCGCGAGCTTCTCCTGCACGACAATCGAGGGCATCCCCTCTGTGACGGTGATAAGGCGCTGTACCGGCTTTCCGTGCTGCAGCAGATCGAGCACCGATGCGCCGCCCATGCCCTTCGGGATTCGGAATTCTCCAGCCTGTATTGGATCGTTCGAGCCGAGGAAGCGGGCCATCACGTAGAAAGTTCGCGCGCTGCCCGAAATTGCGCCTTCCTTGGCTAGCTGGCGGGACACCGCCCCCAGGGTGGTGCCTTCTTTGATGATGATCTCGTGCGGGCCCGGATTAGGACCCGGCGCCCACCAGAGGAAGTAGATAACCAGAAGCGCGGCGGCGGCGAGTGCGGCCGCGCCGGTGAGCAGTCGCCTCACACTGCCTTCATGATCAGCGAAGCGTTTGTGCCGCCAAAGCCGAAGCTGTTGTTCAGAACGGCCTTGACCGACCGCTCCTTTGCCTTGTGTGGAACAAGATCCACGCCCTCGCAGCTCTCGCTCGGATTATCGAGATTGAGCGTCGGCGGAACGATCTGATCGCGCAGGGCAAGGATGCAGAAGATGCTTTCCACGGCGCCCGCTCCGCCGAGCAGGTGGCCGATCGCCGACTTGGTCGAGCTCATCGACACGTTTGCAATGGCGTTGCCGAACAGACGACGGACCGCGCCGAGCTCCAGCTCGTCACCGAGCGGTGTCGAGGTGCCGTGCGCGTTGATATAGTCGATGTCCGACGGCTGCAGGCCAGACTTGCGGAGCGCCATCTCCATCGACCGGAAGCCGCCGGAGCCTTCCGGGTGTGGCGCCGTGACGTGATAAGCGTCGCCGGAGAGGCCGTAGCCGACGACTTCGGCGTAAATCTTCGCTCCGCGCGCTTTCGCATGCTCATATTCTTCGAGCACGACGACTCCAGAGCCCTCGCCCATGACAAAACCGTCGCGGTCCTTGTCGTACGGGCGGCTCGCCTTTTCGGGCTGGTCGTTAAACTGTGTGCTCAGCGCGCGCGCCTGTGCGAAGCCGGCAATGCCGATCGGGCAGATTGTCGCTTCGGCCCCGCCCGCCAACATGATGTCGGCGTCGTCCATGGCGATCATACGCGCAGCGTCGCCAATGGAGTGGGCGCCAGTCGAGCAGGCAGTCACGACCGCATGGTTGGGACCCATGAGGCCGTACTTGATCGAAACCTGTCCTGAGATGAGATTGATGAGGCGCCCGTGCACGAAATGCGGGCTGACGCGCCCAGGACCCTTTTCGTGAAGCACGAGGCTCTCGCTTTCAATGCCCGGAAGGCCTCCGATTCCCGAGCCGATCGAGACGCCGGCGCGAAGGCGGGTCGCGCCGTCCATGTCGGTGAGACCGGCGTCCTCGACCGCCTGTCCTGCAGCGTCGATGCCGTAGACGATGAACGGATCGACCTGGCGCTGGATCTTGTGATCGACGCGCTTACTCGCGTCGAACCCATATTCATGGTCTGCCGGCTTCACCTCGCAGGCGATGCGGCATTTCTGGTCGCTGGCATCGAAATGAGTGATCGGACCCGCGCCGCTCTTCGACGCAAGGATGTTCTTCCAGGTCGTCTCGACGTCGGCGCCTAGCGGCGTCACCAAACCGAGACCCGTCACGACGACACGGCGCATATTCTCCACTCCGTCATCCTCTTCAAAAGCAAACGGCCTCCCGATCGGTTCGGGAAGCCGTTCGTGCCGCCTTACGGCGTATATGGCGGCAGGTCAGCTGACCCGAATTAGCCTTTGTTCTGGTCGATATATTCAATCGCGTCGCGAACGGTCGTGATCTTCTCCGCGGCATCGTCGGGAATCTCAACGCCGAACTCTTCCTCGAACGCCATGACCAGCTCGACGATGTCGAGGCTGTCCGCACCGAGATCGTCGATGAAGCTTGCGTCCTCGGTCACCTTGTCCGGCTCGACGCCGAGATGTTCGACGACGATCTTCTTCACGCGATCGGCTGTCTCGCTCATGTGGGGCTTCCTCCGTTATAGCTTTTGCGCTGCCCTAGCGTTGGCGTTTGAACGCTGCAAGTGGCGCTCGGAGCCATGCCGGTCTAGGCGAACTGCATGTTGAAGCGGCCGCTCACGTCCGGGGAGATCGATCTGGCGCGGTCCGTCTTCGGCGAAGCGATCGATTATTCGAAGGTTCGGCTAGTGAAAGGTAAGTGGTGGCCGTTCCACCCGCGCAGTGCCGCCATGGCGCCGATGGGCAGCATCTATTTCCACCCCGACGGCCAGGTGTGGTCAGAGGACTTTTCGAATGAGCCACTGGGAACCCAAGGCTTCTTCATCCACGAAATGACCCACGTCTGGCAGACGCAAAGGAGCGGCCGCTTCTTCCTGCCGCTCATGCGGCACCCCTTCTGCCGCTACGGCTACGCGCTGAAGCCCGGCAAGCCGTTCGAGCGCTACGGCATTGAGCAACAAGCGGAAATCGTTGCGCACGTATTCCTCGCGCAACGCGGCGCTCGATTGTCGGTGGTGCCGCCAAGACACTTACTGCCATTCTGCGAAGCGCAACCTTTGTAGCAATTCCGCAACAGTACTCACGCGAAAGTGTCCGGGAAGCCGCAGCGCTCTTCCGGCCGCGCTGCTGTTTCAGGCATAGTGTGTGCCGCGCAACATAAAGCACACGGGGGGTTCTTATGCGCACTACCGCAGCCTTGCTTATCGGCACCTCAGTAATCGCGTTCCCTGTTCCCGCGTTCGCCCAAACTCCGCAGTCGGCCCAAGCCGCAGCCGCCGACCAGAGTCTAGCCCAGACCTCGGGCGACGACATCATCGTGACAGCGACCAAGCGCGCCTCGCGCGTGCAGGACGTTCCTTTCTCGATCAACGCGCAGACGCAGGAAGACATCCGGCGTGCGCACGCACAGACGATCGAGGACATCAGCCGCAACGTTGCGGGCCTGACGGTGCAGAACCTCGGGCCGGGGCAGAGTCAGGTATCCGTGCGCGGCGTATCCGCCGGCCAGATCGTCCGCGACCAGCCGGGCGTGAAGGAACAGGTTGGCATCTATCTCGATGAGAGCGTCGTTTCGCTGTCCTTGTTCACGCCGGATTTTGACCTCTTCGATCTCAACCGCGTTGAGACGCTTCGCGGCCCGCAAGGCACGTTGTTCGGCTCAGGTTCGGTCGGCGGTACCGTCCGCTACATCACGAACCAGCCGAAGATCGGCGTCGTTGAAGGAACCGCTGAAGCGGGCGTCAACTTCCTAAGAGACGGCAGCATGGGGTACGACATGAAGGGCGCTTTCAACGTTCCCTTCGCTGACACCGCCGCGCTGCGCATCGTAGCCTACAATACGCACTTCGGCGGGTTCATCGATTCGGTCGGGCCCTTTCACAAGAACGACGTCAACGACGGCAATCGTCATGGTGCCCGCGTTTCGATCCTTTGGCAGCCGGCACCGCAGATCAAGATCACACCGCGGATTGTCTACCAGGAAGCGCAAGCTGGCGGATTCAACCGTGAGGATCACTACATCCTCTACGACAACCAGTTCACGAGCGGTGGCGGCGATGACCTCGGTGATCGCACCCAATATCTGAAAAAGCGTGAGCATTTCCGCGACAAGACGTTCCTCGCCGACCTGACCATGAGCTATGATTTCGGTCCGGTCGAGCTCACGTCCGTCAGCAGCAAGCTGATCCGTAACGTGCTGGTGAGCCGCGATGCGTCAGCGCTGACGGGATCCGTGTCGATCTCATTCGCCGGACTCGATCCTGCGATTGCGCCCGCTGCGAACCTGATTTCAAACCTCCGCGACACGACCAAGCTCAACCAGTTCACACAGGAACTCCGCCTCTCCTCAACGGGTGGAGGTCCGTTCCAGTGGGTCTTCGGCGGCTTCTACAGCGACGTGAATCGGAGCTACTTCCAGCGCCTTCCCACCCCGGGATATGACGCGGCGGCGGGCAATCCGTTCCTTAGCGCGCTCTGCCTCGACGTTCCGTTTGGGTCGAACACGTGCCGAGTCAACAACGTGAACCCGGCGCTTCGAATCCCATTCGTTTCGACGGACCCCGCAATTGCGAACGGCTTCCCGCCGGACTCACCATATAATTCGAACCTTCCGTACCACATTCTCCAGAAAGCTCTGTTCGGTGAGGCGAGCTACAAGTTCGGTCAGTTCAAGCTGACCGGCGGAGGCCGCTGGTACGACTTCAAGGAGACCCGCGACTTCATTTCGGGCGGTGTTTTCTCGAATGGCGACACGCGCATCGGAGACAAGACGAAGTCGAACGGCGTCAGCCCACGTGTGATCGCGAGCTGGGAGCCGAACCGCAGCCTCAGCGTCAATATTCAGGCGGCCAAGGGCTTCCGGCTCGGCGGCATCAACGATCCGCTGAACCTGCCGATCTGCTCGGCGTCGGATCGACTGATCTACGGTCCGTTCGCCTCGGCCACCTATCAGGACGAGACACTTTGGAACTATGAGGCCGGCGTAAAATATTCCCGCCACGGGATCACGTTCAATACGGCCGTTTTCCACGACAATATCAAGAACTTGCAGGTGACGGTCGATGCCGGAAGCTGCTCATCGCGTCTCGTCTTCAACGTTCCCAAGGCACATACAACGGGCATCGAAGCCGAGTTCGCGGTGCATCCGCTGCCCGGCTTGGACCTGTCGCTTGCCGGCAGCTACATCGACTCCAAATTCGACAGCACGATCGATAATCCAGTCCTCGCACAGAGGACCGGCATCCGCGACGGCAACCGGCTGCCGACGGTTCCGAAATATCAACTCGCGGCAACGGCCAACTATGAAGCGCCGTTCAGTTCGACTGGCCACTGGTTCACCAATGCCAGCGTCCAGCGCGTCGGCAACCGGTTTACACAGCCGAGCGATCAGGAGCCGGGCAGTAGCTTATTCAACTTCATCTTCTTCGATCCAGTAACCGGCAACTTCGGCACGCATGACGCGGACTTCGGTTCGCTGCGCTTGCCGGCCTACACATTGGTAAACCTGTCGATCGGCCTGCGTTGGGACCTCGGCACGGAGATTTCAGCCTACGTCAATAATCTGTTCGACACCGATCCGCTGCTTTCGCTCGATCGTGAGCGCGGCGGGCGCGCTCGCCTCGGCTACAATATCGGCCAGCCGCGGACGATTGGGCTCACGCTGCGACAGGACTTCGGCAGGGCTCCGGTTGCCCTCCCGCCGCCTCCGCCGCCGCCACCGCCACCTCCGCCGCAGACGCAAACCTGCCCGGATGGTTCAGTGATCGCCGCGGGCTCGACCTGCCCGGTCCCGCCGGCGCCGCCGCCGCCTCCGCCACCGCCGGCGCCCGAGCGCGGCTGAACGGAGTGGGATTGAACGTCACGCGCCGCTCGCTCCTCATCGGAGCGGGCGGCGCTGCCGTTTCTCCCGCAGCAGCAAGGACGTACAAGCGCCGGATGAAGGATCATGTCGTCGTCATCGGTGCTGGCGTCTTCGGCGCCTGGACCGCGCACCACATGCAGCAGGCGGGGCATCAGGTTACGCTCATCGACGCGTGGGGAGCGGCGCATAGCCGGGCGTCTTCCGGCGGCGAGTCCCGTCTGACGCGCGCCGGCTACGGTCGGGACGCGATCTACACGCGCATGGCGACAGACTCCCTCCCGCAGTGGAAGGCGCTGAGTGCCATCTCTGGCCTACCGATCTTCATAAACTCGGGTGTGGTGTTCTTCTCGGACGTCGAGGACGACTATTTCCATGGCTCGATCGACGTCCATCGTAAGCTTGGACTGTCGATCGACGCGTTGAACGGCGCTGAGCTGCAGAAGCGGTTTCCGATGATCGACTTCACCGGCGTAGAAATCGGCCTTCTTGAGCCCGCGTTCGGTGCCCTGATGGCGCGGCGAAGCGTGCAAACGCTGGTCGACCGCTTCGTTCGAGGGGGCGGGACTTTCCTGAAGGGATCAGCAAAGCCTCCACCCAACAGCGGATACGCGCTGCGGCAGGTGCATCTTGCATCCGGAGAACGAATCTCAGCCGATCGTTTCGTGTTCGCCGCGGGTCCTTGGCTGCCGAAGCTGTTCCCGGAAGTGATCGGCAAGCGCATCCTGCCCACTCGTCAGGAAGTATACTATTTCGCGACTCCTCCGGGTGACCGGCTCTACCTCCCGGGCACGATGCCTGGCTGGGCCGACTTCAACGCCGGCGACATCTTCTATGGCTTTCCCGATCTTGAGAACCGCGGGGTGAAGTTCGCCCATGACCAGCACGGCGTTCCCGTCGATCCGGACACGCAGGACCGCCGACCGACCGAAGCCGCTCTCGCCGAAATCATCGCTTTCCGCGATCGCCGCTTCCCGGGCCTTCGTGGGGCTCAACTCTTGGGCGCAGAAGTTTGCCAATACGAGAATAGCTCGAACGGCGACTTCCTCATCGACTTCCACCCGCAGCTGAAGAACGTACTGCTCGTCGGCGGTGGCTCCGGCCACGGGTTCAAGCATGGGCCCGAGGTTGGCCGCTATGCGAGCGGCCGCCTCACGGGTTCAGTCTCGGCCGAGCCGCGGTTCAGCCTCGCCACCAAGAGTGAGACGCACCACCGCGAGGTTCATTGATCGCCGATCCGCTGTCCGATCGCGAACGCTCACTGCCCCGGACTGGACACCCCACCACTCCAATCGGCTCGCTGAATCTCAGTTGACCCGCTGTGCCAGACCGCGCCCAAGCGCGTCTCTGACCAGGGCACGGAACTTGATTTCCGCCTCAGCGGCCAGACGATCCTGTTCGCGGCCGAGTACATCCTGCTGCTTGCCGAGTTCGTCTTGCCGTCGGCCAAGCGCATCCTGCTGCCGTCCCAGCTCCTCTTGCTGCTCGCCGACCGCCGCAGCGGCCGTTGGTGTCGCTTTCAGCAGTGCTTCGCGGCCGACACGGAGCGCGTTGGCGCGCGCTATATCGTCAAGCGAACCGTTCATCGTGTTGCTGTCTGTTCCAGCGTTCATCAGCACATAAGCCTCGCGATCACCCGACCTTCCAGGCTCCGCCGCGAATGCTCCTGCATGAAGAGGAATGAGAGACGCAGAGAGCGCCAGCCCCAGAAGCGTGCGGAATGAGGGCGTACCCCCGAGTCCGAAATGAGCTGCTTGGTCACGTGATGTCCTCCTCTGCGCCACCGGAGGCGCAGCGAACAACTTGGCAAATGGCGTGCCAAGCAAGGGCCGTGAGAGCCCTGTTGCGGGTCAATCCGGCTTCTTTGCCACTCCGACGAGCGCGGGACGAAGCAGCCGGTCCTTCATCATGTAGCCGGGCTGCATTTCCTCGGTGATCGTCCCTGGTTCAACGTCCGGATTCGGAATCTCGACCATGGCCTGATGGCGATGCGGATCGAGCTTCTCGCCCTTCGCCCCGATCCGCTTCACACCGTGACGTGCAAAGGCCGCCTCCAGCTCGCGCGATGTCGCTTCGATCCCGGCTAGGAACTGGCTCGCGACCTTGTCGCCGCGCAACTCGTCGTTCACGGCCGCAAGCGCGCGGTCGAGATGGTCCTTGATCGTGATCATGTCGCGGGCGAATCCGGCCGCTGCATAGCTGGTCGCCTGCTGAAGCTCCTGCTCCAGGCGCCGGCGAACGTTCTGCGTCTCGGCGGCTGCATAGAGCGCCTTTGCCTTCGAATCTTCGAGCTGCTGCTCGAGTTGCGCGACGCGGTCGTGCTCGGCCACCTCGGGAGCGCCTTCGGCGGTTTCGTGGCGGATTTCCTCGGCCTCGTCGTGGAGCTTGTCGTTCTCAATCATGCCATCAGTCTCGTGAGTGCTTTCGCGGTGAAGTCAACCATGGGTACCACGCGAGCATAGTTCAACCGCGTGGGGCCGATCACACCCACAACGCCGACGACCTCCCCCTGGCTCCCACGATAAGGAGCGGCGATGACGGAAGAACCGGAAAGCGCAAACATTCGGTTCTCGGATCCGATGAAGATTCGGCAGCCGGGCGCGTCGCGTGCCCCTTCGAGCAATCGAGCGATTTCTTGTGCTTCCTCAAGCTCGTCCAGCAAGCGGCGAACGCGATCCAGGTCCTCGGCCGCGTTCGCGTCGATGAGGTTTGCGTGACCGCGGACGATCAGCACTGGCCGCCGCGCATAGTCCTGACTCCAGGCGGCGAGTCCAGACGCCACCAGCTCGGTCGCAGCAGCGTCGATCGCTTCCTTGTGCTCGCGGATTTCGGCTCGCAGCCGCGCCTCCGCTTCCCGGAGTGTCAGGCCAGCGAGGCGAGCATTCACGAAGTTGCTAACCTCCGTCAGCGCGGCAGCGCTTGTTCCAGCCTCGAGCGAGACGATCCTGTTCTCGACCGTACCGTCACCTCCAACGAGGACGGCGAGCGCTCGAGTGTCGCTGAGCTGGACGAAGTTGAGCTGCCTCAGGCGAAGCTCACTCTTAGGCGCAAGCACAACCCCGGCAGCCTGCGACAACCCCGAAAGCGCGGCCGATGCGGCAGCCAGTGCGTCCTCGATTGGCTGGTCGCGCACGATCTGCCGCTCGATCTCGCGCCGCTCGCGAGCATCGGGCGCCGCCGCCTGCATGATCCCGTCAACGAAAAGGCGAAGCCCGCTCTCCGTCGGAATACGTCCGGCGGAGGTATGGGGGTGTGTAAGAAGGCCCCGCTCCTCCAGCTCTTGCATGACGCCACGAATTGAAGCCGGCGAAAGGCTGATCGATCCCGTTAGCGCCTTCGATCCAACCGGCATCCCACGTTCGAGATAAGCCTCGACAACCTGGCCGAAGATTTCCCGCATGCGATCCGTTAGCTCTCCGATCGGCTGCGTCATGCGTTGCCATCTAGGATTGGCGCGCTGTGCGGTCTAGGGACGCGCCGCACCACTATCAGGAGAACAGCATAATGCGCCCGTCCGGACGCGCCCCCGATCAAATGCGCGAACTCAGGTTCGAACCCGGCTTCACCCGTCATGCCGAAGGCGCCTGCCTCGTCAGCTTCGGCGACACGCGTGTGCTCTGCACCGCAAGCGTCGAGGAGAAGGTCCCGCCCTTCCTTCGCGGCAAGGGTCAGGGCTGGGTCACGGCAGAATATGGAATGCTCCCGCGCGCCACCCACACGCGCGGCAATCGCGAGGCCGCAAGGGGCAAGCAGTCCGGACGCACGCAGGAGATACAGCGGCTGATCGGCCGCTCGCTTCGTGCGGTGGTCGACCTTCCGACACTCGGCGAGCGTCAGGTCATCGTCGATTGCGACGTAATCCAGGCCGATGGCGGTACGCGCACGGCATCCATCTCGGGCGGCTGGGTCGCGCTGCGGATCGCCATCGACAAGCTTTTAGCGACCAAGGCGCTCACCGCGGACCCGATCCGCACACAGGTGGCAGCAGTCAGCTGCGGCATCCACCAGTCCACACCAGTGCTCGACCTCGACTATGAAGAGGACAGCAAGGCTGGCTGCGACGGCAATTTCGTCCTTACGGCTGACGGCTCGATCGTCGAAGCACAGGTGACCGCCGAAGGTGAATGCTATGACGAGGAAGGGCTGCTTCGCCTGCTGCGCCTTGCCCGCATGGGCTGTTCGGAGATCTTCCAGGCGCAACTTAAGGCGACCGGTCGATGAGGCCGATCGGCGACAAGCTCGTCATCGCGACCCACAATCCCGGCAAACTGCGTGAGATCGCCGCCTTGATGGAGCCGCTCGGCATCAGCTGTGTCGGCGCGGAAGAGCTTGGGCTGCCCGAACCGGAAGAGATCGGCAACACGTTCGCCGATAATGCCGATCTAAAAGCGCGCGAGGCGGCAGATCTCTCGGGGCTTCCCGCCCTCGCGGACGATAGCGGGCTGTGCGTGGACGCTCTTCATGGCCGTCCGGGCATCTTTTCGGCGCGTTGGGCTGAGGACGAGAACGGCAATCGTGACTGGATGCGCGCGATGGAGAAGGTATGGCGCGGGGCTGAGGCGACGGAACCCGACGCCGCTCCCGCGGCCCACTTCGTCTGCTCGTTGGCGATTGCTTGGCCGAACGATGGTCAGGCCGAGACATTCGACGGCCGGGTGGACGGCACGCTGGTTTGGCCGCCCCGTGGCGACAAGGGTTTCGGCTACGACCCTATTTTCGTGCCCGTCGGGTACGAGCAGACTTTCGGTGAACTCGAGCCGGAGCTGAAGCACAGCATCAGCCATCGCGCCGATGCCTTTCGTAAGTTGGTCCAGGCACTGAACGAATGAGCGGAGAAGCGCTGGCGCTTTACGTGCACTGGCCGTTCTGCGTGAGCAAATGCCCCTATTGCGACTTCAACAGTCACGTTCGCGGCAGCATCGACCAAAGTGAGTGGCGCGATGCTCTAATTGCCGACTTGCGTCATGAAGCACGGGTGCTTCCCGAGCGCCGCCTGACATCGATTTTCTTCGGCGGCGGCACGCCATCGCTAATGGACCCCGCCACCGTCGAAGCAGTGATCGGAGCCGCCCGTAGTGTCTGGTCCCCAGACGACGAGGTCGAGATCACCCTTGAGGCGAACCCGAACTCGGTGGAAGCGGCTCGATTCGCGGATCTCGCATCAGCCGGCGTGAATCGCCTCTCGCTCGGAGTGCAAAGCTTCGATGATGAGGCGCTTCGCTTTCTCGGCCGCGCCCATTCCGCCGGAGAAGGGTTGCAGGCACTCGAGACTGCGCAAAGGCATTTCAGCCGCACCAGCTTCGACCTGATCTACGCATTGCCCGGCGAAACCGAAGAAGCCTGGTCAGAAACGCTAACCAGGGCTCTCGCCATCGGAACGACGCACCTCTCGCTCTATCAACTTACGATCGAGCCGGGCACGCGCTTCGCCAGCATGGTCGCGAAGCGGGAATTCGATCCGCTGGATGAGGGCCAAGCTGCAGCGCTGTACGAACTCACCGACGCAAGGACCTCGGCCGCGGGGCTGCCGGCATATGAGATCAGCAACTACAGTCGGTCGGGCCAGGAGAGCCGGCACAATCTCGCCTACTGGCGATACGCCGATTACGCTGGCATCGGGCCGGGCGCGCACGGCCGACGCCTCGGCATGCGCACGCTCCGCCATCGCAAGCCGGAAAACTTCCTCTCGGCGTTGAGGCGCAACCGTCACGGCATCGTAGAGGAAGCGCAGCTCTCCGCCTCGGAAGCCGCCGACGAAGCCTTGGTGATGGGTCTGAGGCTCTGCGAAGGGATCGATGCCGATGTGATCGCCGCCCGCTTCGGCCTCAACACGATCGTGGACTGGAACCGAGTCGACCGGCTGGTCGCCTCCGGTCATCTAACGCGTGAGGCGAGCCGCATCGCCCCGACAGCGTCAGGGCGATTGCTGCTCGATCACATCCTCGCGGAAGTGTCGGTCGATGCGCCTACTTCGGCGGCTGAGGAGCCGCTGCAGGCGTTGGCGTCGGCGTAGCCGGCGTGGCGGCCGGCGCCGGAGCAGCAGCAACCTGCTTCTCGCCTCCACCGTTGCGATATTTATAATTGTCGACGGCGCTTCCCATGAAGTCGGCGATCATCATGTCGGCGTCCTCATCGGACGCTTTCTTGGACATCTTGTTGCCCATGTCGAACTTCACGACGGCGCCCTTGAACGAGCCTAACTGACCGCTACAGGCGCTGCGCGCATAAGCCTCGAAGCCATCGCCAGCGACCTTTTCATTTGTGGCCTTGCTGCTGACGGATTTGAGGCATTCCTTGAACGCATCACGCGGCGCATTGATAGATGCTTGAAGCCCGACCAAACTTATGGCCGAGGCGGCAACGAAGAAAATCATCGGACCTCTCCCCAGGCAAGCGATGAATGTTGGCAGGATGACTCTTTTTTTGTTGAATTGGAAGAGGTTATTGAGGCGAATTGATGCAGGATAAGTTGCCGTCCGGGCTCCACATCGTGGCCACGCCGATCGGGAATCTCGGCGACCTCAGTCCGCGCGCTGCCGACACGCTTAAGCGAGCTGACCGAATCCTCGCTGAAGATACGAGAGTTACGGGGAAATTGCTCGCTCACATCGGCGCGACGGCACCGATGTCACGCTACGACGATCACAGCAGCGAGGCCGAGCGCGTCCGAATCGTCGCGACCTTGGGGGAGCAGGCGATTGCGCTCGTAAGCGACGCCGGCACGCCGCTGATCTCGGATCCAGGATACAAGCTCGTGCGGGCGGCGCGCGTGGCGGGACACGCCGTGCATACCGTGCCCGGCGCGTCCGCGGCGATTGCGGCCCTGACTCTGGCGGGACTGCCGACGGACCGCTTCCTCTTCCTGGGTTTCCTCCCGTCGAAACCCAAGGCACGCGCCGATGCAATCTCGGAGGTGGGCGGCATTCGCGCAACGCTGGTCCTCTACGAGAGCGGACCCCGACTCGGCGACACGCTGGACGCGCTTGCTGACACGCTCGGCGACCGCGACGGCGCGGTCGCCCGCGAGCTCACGAAATTGCACGAGGAATGCGTCACGGGGACGCTGTCGGAGCTTGCCGGCCGCTACGCCGGCGCTCCCCCGAAAGGCGAAATCGTGATCGTGGTGGGGCCGCCGGCCGAACGCGAAGCCGCTAGCGACGATGAGTTGGACGCTGCGCTCGACCGTGCGTTGAAAACTTCGTCGCCGTCCCGCGCCGCGGCCGAAGTCGCGGAGCAGCTAAGCGTCCCGCGTAAGCGCGCCTACGCCCGAGCGCTTGAACGCTCAAGGTGAATCGGCAAGCAGCGGAACGACGCCGGCGGGAGCGGAGACTCTGGCCCTTGGCATCTGCGCCTCAAACGCCTGGCGCATTGTGGCACGGCGTGCCCGGGTGCAAGGCGGCGAGGTCGACATCGTCGCCCGGCGTGGGCGCACGCTCGTCGAGGTAAAGGCACGCGCTACCCAAGATGCTGCGGCATTTTCGCTCGATCAGTGGCTTCGGCGCGTTGCCGTGCCGCCGATCGGCTCGTCCCATGTTTCACGCAGGATGGTGATGACGTTCGCATCGACGCAATTTTCCTGGTGCCGGGCCGCTGGCCCAGGCATCTGACCAATGT
>Ga0308173_10000340_pt1 | contig 18964 bp, 19 predicted proteins | sample PhyPR1_FD_203716 | JGI IMG/M metagenome (GOLD analysis project Ga0308173, IMG submission 203716) | Soil microbial communities from UC Gill Tract Community Farm, Albany, California, United States - DLSLS.P.R1 | ecosystem: Environmental > Terrestrial > Soil > Agricultural land | place: USA...
TGGACCGAGCCGGACGGCAAGGTGTACCAGATTGCGGCGGCGAACCTGCAGTCGCTCAAGGAAGAGATTTACCGGGTCTGCTACTTATCGCAGGCATCGGGCGAAATGACGGGCGGCCACGCGCAATCGGCTCTAAGCAAACAGCTCGATTTTGCGATCACACAAGAGGTGCTGCGCGGTTACGGAACATTGGTGAAGGAATCAATCAGCGCCGTAGTGAAGTCGCTGAGTGACGCCCGGCAGGATGAGATGGTGATTTCGGTGTCGGGCCTCGATGAGCTTGATATCACAGACTTCGCTACGGAACTACAGCAGGCAGCAGCCTTATTGCAGATCGGCATTGAATCACCAACGCTCAAAAAACAAGTGTTCGAACGATTGGCATTCAAGTATCTGAGCGATGCCAGGCAAGAAACAAAGGATGAAGTGGCAAGCGAGATTAGGGCACAGGTAAGGAGCTGAGAGAGTTCATGTCAGATCAGATGGAAGCACAGAAGAATCCTGAGAACGAACCGGGCATTCGGGACATCGTTCGACAGGCAATCGAAGAGTTTGTTAAGGCTGAGCAGCGGAAAGCTGAGCCAGCGTACCAGACGCAATTACAGGATGAACGGAAGCGACGCGAAAGCCTGGAAGGCCGCTTGAATCAACTCGTAGAGGAGAACAGGAAGGCGAGGGCGGCCGCGGAAGAGAGCGAGCGAAGCGCACAAATCCGAAGCGAGCTTCAGCGATTGGGCGTCGCGAAGGTAGATCTCGCATTCAAAGCTGTTAAGGACGATATCGTGCGAGCGGACAACGGCCAGCTACAAGCGAAGGGCCCGGACGCGAAGTCGATGGAAGAGTATCTTGCTGCCTTCGTGCAACAAAACCCGGAGCTGCTGCCGGCTCGGATTGCGGGCGGGAGTGGCGCCCAATCGCCATTGCGTGGATCGGCGGACGTTACGCCAGGCATCGAGATAGACAAGATTAAGCCAGGAATGAACAAAGAAGACCTGGAACGAGTTAGGAAAGAGATCTCGCGGCTCGCTTCTCAGGCGTTGCGGGGCGTTTGAACAGTCGCCATCGTTGAAGCGGCCGATCAGTAAGGATGGCCGCGAATATGGAGAGCGCGAGCGAAGTAGAAGATCGCGACTTGGGAAGTCGCGAAAAGTATAGAGGAGATTTATGTCAACAATAACATCTGCCAATCTGGCAAATGCAATCGTTAAGCTGGTAGCCGCGGACGCGTTACCTGCCCTGATGGGAAACCTCGTCATGGGTAATTTGGTAAACCGCGACTACGAACCGGTGCTGGCACATGCCGGTGATACGGTCAACATTCCGATCCCCCCGGTGCTGGTTGCTAACAACATCGCGGAGGGTGGGACGGTTACGCCGCAGAACCCGAGTCTTGGGAATGCGCAAATTGTTCTGAACACGCATGCGGAAGCCTCGTTTCAGATTCCTGACGTGACGAAGGCGCTGGCATTTCCGGACTTGCTCCGGGCATATATGCAGCCGGCCGTGATCGCCATCGGAGAACGTGTGGAGCGGGATCTGTTGAACTGCTACAACCAGTTCACGGCCAACCCCCCTGTTGGTTCCGCTGGAACGGCGGTAACGGAAGCGACTATCGACGCTGCTGAAACCGCACTGTTTGCGGCGAAGGTTCCTGCAACCGCGCCGAAGTATCTGGTGGTGGATTCAAACACGTATTCTCAGATCCGGCAGATTCCGCGATTCAGTGAATACTACTCATCGGGAGAAGCCGGACTGAAAGCCCTGGTCGAGGGCAATGTGGGCAAGATGAAAGACTTCTTCATCTTCCGCTCGCAGTTTGTTCCGGTTACAGGCACTGCCAGTCCGAATACGCATAATCTGGCGTTCACCCGTGACGCGCTGGGCCTGGTCATCCGGCGTTTGCCGCAACCTCTTCCGGGGACTGGCGCAGTAGCGGAATACGCTGAGATGGGCAATTTCGGGATTCGCATCGTTATGAGCTATCAACCGAACACGCTGTCTCAGCAGTTTACCGTAGACGTTCTGTACGGGTGCGGCGTGCTTCGAAATAACTTCGGAGTGCAGGTCAATAGTTAGTAGCTAAAACGTAACAAGCGTGGGGGGCCCAAGGGCTCCCCATTTTCGTTTGAAGGGATGCATTGTGGATCTAAGACAATACTTTCGAAAAATACGCGAGATCGAGGCCAGTCTGGCCGAGGAATACCCGATTCTGAGCAGCCTGGAAACTCCCGATGGCGGAAGGGCCGGGATTGTCTCAGAAGTCCCGCGCTTTGTAGCGGCCAAGATGATTGTTGAAGGGCGGGCGGCAATAGCGACCGAAGCGGAGCGAGAACAATACCGACACGAACAGATGGCCGCGAAAGCGGCAGCGGAAAAGGCGGAATTGGCAAAACGCGTGCAGGTTGCCTTCATCGCAGACCCTACAGCCAATGCCGGACCGGCCCGAAAAGTGAACGGCCCGCAGGGGAAGTAGCCGATGGCACTCTTCACCGACTCAGGGGTTGTTACGCTCGACGATCTGCTCCAGTTCGAAGCACCGCTGGTCCAGGTTGCTTCATCGCACGGGATCAACGTCGAGACGAAAGTGAACCTTTCGACAGGCGCGATCGGCGACAAGCTCTTGTTGTGGCTGCTTGACGTGGGCGCGTCTGATCCGCAGTTTTTGAACCGAAGAGTGCTTGGACTATCTACAGTTGTAGTGACATCCTCCTTGCACCGATGGCTGTGCTTCGATTCGCTGTCCAGATTCTTCGCGGAAGCGTACAATGTTCAGCTCAATACGCGATTTCAAGCGAAATGGACGGAATATCAGAATGAAGCAACTCAAGCTTCGGAGATGTTCTTCATGTCTGGAGTGGGGATCGTGTACAACGCATTGCCCCGGCCGGCACTGCCGCTAATTTCGATTCAGAATGGAAACTCGCCGGCGCAAGCCATGTTTGTACAGACCGCCTGGGTGGACAGCTCGGGGAACGAGAGTGCATTGAGCCCGGTAAATGGACAGATTCTGGCCGAGAATTCCACAATTGTGGTGAGTATGGCTGAGGGCGCCGTCAACGCACCTGCAGCCGCCACTGGTTGGAACGTTTACGTTAGCTCGTCCGAGGACGATCTGACGCGTCAAAACCTGGCTCCGCTGGCAATCGGAGCGACATGGCCGCTGCCGTCAACGGGAATAACCGATGGGCCGGATCCTATCGACGGCCAGCGGCCTCAATTCTACGTTCGACTATACAGACAGATAAGGCGGGGATGAATGCTACCACTGACGCTTGTTGCCGCACAAAAAGTGGCCAACTTATTAATACAGGGGAACGCACTTCAAACGCAAGTGAACACGATTGCTGCCCTCGCAAACCAGAACATACCAACGATCGATGCGAGCCGAATCGTGATCAGTTCGGTTTCTCCAGACCTCGGCGACAAAGATGTCCAACTCCCCTATCCACGTGTGTGCCTGTATAGCAACGTAGTGAAGAACGCGCAGACAGAGAAATTTAGATCGTTCTCCGGCGCAGTGGGTGTGGTGGCTGAAACCTGGGCAAGCGCCAATCTGGTTACTCAAACAGATTTATGGATTCATTACTATGTGGAGGCTATCACGGGAATTTTACGCGACAACATTGGAGATTGGGGTGATGGCATGTTCTTCTCCGGGCGTTATGACGTGAAATTTCAGCAGCCCATGCCTGGCGGTCTTGGATTTGTGGAATCGGCTGCGATCGCGTGCAGCATAGAAGTGAGCCGCAACTAGGGAACAGGTAATGGCGAACTACATATCATCGAATGCAAACCGGTTCTATGTTGCGGTGGAGGCCAGCTATGGACAAGCTGCTGCTATTGCGCCGGCGAATAGGTTTCCCGCGGTGCACCTGCAAGCGCAACAGGTGCTTGAAAGCATGCGGAGGGTGGATAAGACCGGAACCCGAACATATCTGGGCACACCCAAAACCGCGCGGCGGCATACAGCGTTTGATGCTCGGAGCTATTTGACCTCGTGGACTGGCTCCGGCGAGCCAGGTTACGGCCCATTCTTTCACGCGGGAATGGGAAGCGCACCGCAATTTAGTGGGGCCTTATCGATAGGTGCAAGCGCAAGCGGGTCTCAAATCCAGACAACGGTTCCCCATAACCTTGCAATGGGATCGGCAGTTTGCTTCGGCAGTGAGATTCGTTTCGTGACTAGTGTGATTGACGCTCTTACGGTTGGCATCAATGCCGCATTTACTACACAACCAACTGCAGGGCAGACGCTGTCGCCCGCAGTGACATATCGCCTTGCGAGCGCGCTACCGAGCATTACTATATACGATTATTGGGACCCGGTTACCGCAGTTAGCCGCATGGTTACTGGGGCAGGCGTCGATGTTCTAGATATTACCGTAAACGGGGATTATCACGAGTTTGCATTCAGCGGGCCGGCTGCCGATCTTTTAGATTCAACCAGCGACACCGGGGCGATTGCATTTCCCGCGGAGCCGGCGATTGGACCATTTGACTATTCGATAGTTCCGGGGCACCTCGGACAGGTATGGCTTGGGAGTGTAGATAGCCAGTTCCTCACGCTTACCTCCGCCAATATCGAGGTGAGGAACCACATGGACGTTCGAAATCAGGAATTCGGCTCATCATATCCCAGGGCGATAACACCCGGCATAAGGCAAATTAGTTCCAAGTTTTCGGTGTTTGCCCAAGATGACGACCAGACGAAGGGATTGTATCAGGCTGCGAAGGCCCGCACCTTAATCTCGGCGATGCTGCAACTCGGCCAGGAGCAGGGACAGCTAATGGGAATATTTTTGCCCCAGGTAACACCAGAGATTCCGGTGTTCAACGACTCGGAAACGAGACTGCAATGGGAATTCCACAATAATCTTGCACAGGGAGTGTCGGATGACGAATTGTTCATCGCCTTCGCATAGCGATCCGGATTATCTGAGCACAGTTTGGCACGATAGCCAGACGATTCCATCGGTTCGCTTCGCGACCCGCCGCGTATCGCTAGCGAGGCGGATCCAATTGACCAGACGCGTGCGGGAACTGACGCTTCGCCACGAGTTTCTGAAGGCGGGCGATCCGGCTGATCAACTGGAGGCATCGTTATCAGAAATGCTTGTCCAGGAGTTATTGATCGAATGGGGCCTGGTTGAGATCACAGGGCTCACTATGGATGGCCAAACGGTGAAAGCCGATGCTGTGGTCAAAGACGCTCCAGAGGCACTCGCCCTGGAGATTGCGGCGGCCGTGCAGCGCGAGATTGGGCTTTCAGAAGACGAACGAAAAAACTTCTAATCGCATTCCATTTCCAGTTTTCGCCAGCAGCCGCGTGGAAATGCGATACGTGCCGGAAGAGCGGCCTGGCAAAACTCAGAAACTGCGCCTGGAGCGGTTTTGCTGCTCCGGCGACGGCACGGCCAGTCTGGGTGCGTGGCCAACTCGCATCCGTTCAATGTCCGAAGTCGATCATAACGGCCGATAGCCTGAGCTTTCTGGAACAGTTTCGGCTGTGGAAGGAAGCAGGCGGAGGGAGCATTCTCGCAATGGATGCGAAGAGTGCCGATGCCATCCTCGTGCTGGAGCAGGAATGGCGAAGGGAAAGTCAGCATGGCGAATAAGAACAATATGGGTGGTTTGCTCTCACAATTGTCGCGGTCGAGCGGCGGGCGGCTGAAGGGGGGCAACACGACCGTGACGAATCTAACGGCTCCGCTGTCTGCGGGCGGAATTTCATCGAGAGCACCGAGGCTTGGCCGCCCATCTGATACCAAGGCTGCCGGCATGAACGAGAGAATGACTCCGATATCGATTCGCTTTGGCGCCCCATCGAGCACTCGAACCACTTCAACGTCCGCAAGTGGAAGTGGTTGGAGCAGACTGCTTACCGGAGCGGCATCGGGCGGCTTTGCGAACGCGCTGAGCGGGGCTTTGGGAAATATAGGCGGGCTTGGATCGCTGATTTCTGGGATAGCAGGTCTTTTTGGTGGCGGCGGCAAAGCAACGTTGCCGCCTCTGGAGCGATTCCAACTACCCGATTCACAAACAGAGACTGTGTACCTGGGCTCCCAAATGACTTCTGCCTTTCAGGGACCCGCAACCGAGCGATCGATTTCGAACTCGCAAAATGCGCCAATCTATGCGTCGGCGGGCGCGCCGGTGAACCGGGCCGGCAACGTTTATGATGCCCAGCAGATTACTCAGGCTGTAAAGCAAGCTCTTCTCAACTCAAGCTCTCTGAATGACATTATCGCGGAGATCTAAATGACGACATTTCCAACGCTTACATCCGGCGCGGTGACGCAGTATCCGTTGCTCCAGAATACCGGACAAGCCGTAGAGGTGGTCCGCTTTTTGGATGGAACAGATCAACGTTATCTCATGCAGGGCAGAACGCTTCGCCAGTGGCAGATTCGTCTATCGTTGCTCAGCGACAGCGAAATTCAACAGATTGAAGGTTTCTTCAACCAGCAACAGGGCGATTATGCGACGTTCATATTCCCCGATCCGATTAGCGGAACCACCGTGCCAAATTGTCGATTCGGCGCGTCCGGGCTGCTGACTGAGTACGTGGGCGCTGGCTCGAGTTCGACGTCGTTCTGGGTGATTGAAACAAATGGGTAACCTCTACTTTCCACAGCTAAGCAGCGGAGCGCTGGCGCAATATCCAATCAAAAAGGCCCGCCTGTTCCGAACGATTAAGAATGTGCTTCCCGATGGAAGCTTGTTCCTGGCCGAGGACCCCGGATATTCACGCTGGCAATGGAATTTGTCCTATTCTGCCCTGTCCCCTTCCGATGTGCAGGCAATTCAGGCGCACTTTTCGGCATGTAAAGGACCTCTTCACGCATTCACCTTTGTCGATCCGACCGATAACATGTTGCGGTGGAGCTCGGATCTATCAAACTCTCACTGGCAAGCATCGCCCCTGATCCACGTTCAAGCTGGAGCAGCAGATCCACTCGGCGGAGCAAATGGATTTGTCCTCACAAATACGGCGGAGAATAGCCAGGAGTTTACTCAGACTCTTGCAGTGCCTGCAAACTTTACTTACTGTCTGTCGATGTATATTGCCAGATCTAGCCAGGCGACCGTTGGTTTGATTCGACGCGGAAGCGAAAGCACGCAGCCTCTAACTGTGAATATCGGGCCGACATGGACCCGAGCCGTTTCGGCAGGGCAATTAATCGACTCAGGGTCGGAATTGACGGTAGGCGTCAGCCTTTCAGCGGGCCAGCAGATCTCTATTTTTGGACCGCAGCTAGAAGCTCAGCCAGCGCCCTCTGAATATCGCTCGACAGCCCAGATCTCAGGGGTACATCCGAATTCACATTGGACGGTGGGGCAGCTTTCAATAGAAGCTACCGCCCCGGATTTGTACTCGACAGCATTCACGATTGAAACGATCGACTAAACCAGCATGAGCACAATCAATGTTGTAAAGCAACTCGCAGAAGCTGACACACCGCTGTTGCTTTTTGAATGCGTGATGCCGTCCGGTGACACTCAATACTGGAGCACGCATTCCATCAGCTTTAACGGAAACGCGTATTCCGCCCGAGTGCTGCGGCACAATCTATTCGACCTGCAGCTTTCGGCCGATGACGCAATGGACGGCATTTCGCAGCTTTCGTTGACACTCGCAAATGCTGATTCGGCTCTATCGCAGCTCAATACTGTGATCGGATTCAAAGGGTCGCAACTCACCGTCTACTTTGTTTTTTCGGACCTCGTGACGCAAACAATCACCACCGAAAGTACGGTGCTATTTCGCGGAACGGCGGCCGACCCGGATGAGATTGCAGAAGACAGCCTTACGCTTACCTTTGCCAATAAGCTCAGCCTACAGCGGATTCCGTTGCCAGAGATCCGGGTTCAACGCTCGTGTCCCTGGAATTTTCCCGCTACTTCCGCACAGCGGGTGGAGGCGATGGACGGCGGCGCTAACGGTGCGTACTCGCGCTGGTATCGATGCGGATACTCCGCTGACCAGCCAACCGGTGCGGGAAATCTGAGCGCCGGGCAGCAACCGTTCACAACATGCGACAAATCACGCGCGCAATGCCAACAAAGAGGCATGTTCGATCAGGACGCAAATGGAAGGACCACGCGACGCTTTGGCGGATTCGAATTCGTGCCCTCTGCGGTCATGGTACGGACGTCCGGAGATAAGACGTCCCATCTTTCGCCACTCCTGGACAACTCGGCAAAGTTCAACGATCCGGTGCCTTTGGTTTATGGAACCGGCTGGCTGAAAGCGCCGGTGATATTCGCAAGGAACGATGGCAATCTGACGCACATGGAAGTCCTGCTCAGCGCCGGGCTCGTGCAAGGCGTGCTAAAGGTTGTCGTGAACGACGTTGAGATCCCGTTAGTACAGGGGAAGGATATGACGAGCACGGGCTGGTATGCACCCGTCACCTCCGGCGCCCGCCAAGGGAATTTCAACCTGGACTTCACGGATTCGGCCGGCAGCCCGCTAGGCGATCCTTATGGGAGCCTTTCCGTTCTCTCGGTGATTGTGCCGAACAGGATTAGCAGCGGAAAGGCTCTACCCAACGTAGAGGTCTTGCTGCAAGGTGTCCAGATTGAAACGTATAACGCCGGCATTAAGGCAACGCAGTACACAAACAATCCGGCCTGGATCATTCTGGATATTCTTCGCCGCTGCGGGTGGTCTCTGACGGACCTAAATCTGACAAGCTTTGCTTCCGCAGCCGCATTTTGCCAAGAACTGATCAGCACAACGGATCTGAACGGCAATGCGATCCAGGTCCCCAGGTATGAATGCAATCTGATCCTAACGAAACGGCAAAGCGCCGCGACGATTGTACGTGGAATCCGGGTGGCATCGAGCCTGATGCTGCGATATGGGGCCAGTGGGCTTCTTGAATTACTGCCGGAAACGACGATCGCGACGCAGCAGCCCACATTGCCCGATGGAAGCAACAGTACCGAACCGGTAAACGGGGGGTGGCCGGCTTACGAGTTCAGCGATGCGACTGCGCCGTTCTCGGGAATTGCCAGAGATCTTAATGGAGCATCGAGCCTCCGGTTAGCCTCGCGATCGATATCAGAAACTTCAAACCGGCTTAGCGTGGAGTTCCAGGACAGATCGAACGAATATCAGCAAGACAGCCTTTCTCTGGTGGATGCTGACGACTCCGCGTTAATCGGGTATGAAATCAGCAGCCAATCGACCGCACTAGGAATTGCGAATTTCAGCCAGGCTACAAGAGTCCTGGGCAGACAACTGGACAAATCGACTAAAGGGAACTTGTTTGTGCAATTTCAGACAAGTTTCCGCGCTCTAAAGGTGCGGCCTGGAGATATCATCGCAGTCACGTACTCGAAAGAGGGTCTCACGCGAGCTTTGTTCCGTGTGACTAAGTTGTCACCATCGATGAATTATCAGATGGTCACGATTCTGGGACAGATCCACGACGATGATTGGTATAGCGACGATCCCGCCGTTCTCGGAGGCGCCGGGAGACAGCCGCGAACCCATGTTCAAACGCCCCGGCCACTAATCGGGACTGTTTCTCATTTCGATCCTAATGCGGCAGGGGTCCTCGAATTCTTCGATTTTGGCATAGAAGAGAAGATTCAAGCCGCTACAGATGGCAGCGCGACTGATACCTTGGCGGTCTCATTCACGCAGCCCACCAGACCGAACGCTTCTTCGCCTAATGTGCCGCTGGTGAGCCTTTCGGCTGGGTTTGATCCAACACAGGGCACACTGCCCGGCGCGGCACATTTCTATTATGCGGTGAGTGCCGTAGACACATCGGGAAACGAAGGGCCATTATCGTTCACAGTGCCAACGGTTGTCCCCACCGGAACGAACACCAATGCGGTCTCGATCACCGGTTTAAGCTTCCCGAGCGCCGCAACAGCGTTTAATGTCTATCGAGGCACAACTCCGCAGATGCTTTATCGAATAGCATCCAGTGTGCCCATCGAGAGCAGCAACGCTTCCTTCACGGATTCAGGCGCGGCTTACCAGCCGATCGGGCCGCCCGACGCCAGCTACGACCATTCGAACTTCTATTACCGGTATCAATATGCGGGTCCGATTGCTGCAACACTCTCTTCCGTAAATACTGTAGGTTCGGGAGATCTGGGCGCGAGCGCCGGGGCATACGCGGGAATGGTGGTCCGCATTCTCGAGGGGACCGGCCGAGGTCAGGAGCGATCGATAACGACAAATGACGCCACTACACTGTCCGTAACGCCCGCGTGGTCTGTCATACCCGACAATACAAGCACGTTTGCCATCGCGGAGCCTTCCTGGAGATTTGCCGCGGTATCGGTAAGCAGCCCCGCCCAGTTCGAAATTCCGTACCAGTCCGGCACCGTCATCCAGATATCTGGACGAGCAGCTAATGTAAATAATCTGGAGAGTGATGCGGACTTGTGTCCGCTGACGATCTGTGCATTGGGGGGTGGCAAGCCTGACGTTGGAGTTGCACCGACACCGGAGTTTTCGCTCGCGGTCCCCGGCGGTGGTGAAGTCAATCTATTCGGAATCGGATTTGATGACTTGACGAACACATCGTCCATCTCGAGTGGTACTCTGCAGCTTTTCTACTGGCGTGAAATCGATCCAGCGAGTTCCTTCACGTTAGGCGCCCCCATTGATGCCAATATCGATAGCGTTCAGGTGCAAGGGGGCACTCCGGGATTCGGAGATGTGATTCAAATCGGTTCTGAACTTGTGACGATCTCTCAGCTCATCGATGCCGGGACGAATACATACCAAGTAGTTCGAGCATCGTTTGGTTCTACCGCCGTGGCGCACGATGCGGGGGAAGTGCTGCTGGATTTGAAAACTTCCGTAATTATCGTTCCGTTTGCCTCCGGCTTTTTCAAAAGCAGGGCATCCGGGAACTTCCTTCACACGTTCAGCCTGCCTGACGTGCGAATTTCGGCTGCTGAATTCTTCGTTACCAATGCCTTTGGAGACGGCCAGACCGGGCAGCGGTGCTATACAGCCGGACCTGAGGGAGGCCTTCGAACCCTATCTGGAGGACAATTCGCGATTCAGGTGGCGGGCTATCTTGCGACAGAACAGAATGCCGCGCCAGCGTTAACGGTAGAGCAGACGCATGCCGCAAGAGATATACGCGCATTCGTGACCCAAGCGCCCACGGGCTATGATATCGGCTTAACTGTCAAACAGAACGGGGTGGCGTATTGCAACCTGACGATTAGTTCGGGAGACACCATTTCGAGTTCGATCGTAGATGGCGTGGCTTTGCCACCGCTTCAGGAGGGGGCAATGCTTACTCTCGACGTGTCGCTCAATGCCATTCCGGGTTATACAGGCTCGATCAATCCTGGTCGTGACCTTGCCGTGACGATCCGCTTCTGAAACCATCCTGAGAAACGGGGTCGTGCCGGTAACATGGTCGATTCATGGTCTATGTGATTACCGTTTCGATTGTCGTGCTGCTTCTCTGCGCGATAACCGCCTACAAGGCCACGCAGGTACGGAACAGGGCCGATTTTTTCGTAGCCGGCCGGACGTTGAGCTGGCCGGTGCTGGTCTTTACCCTGCTTTCGTCGTGGATCGGCGCAGGCAGTCTCCTGGCTGGAGCAGAGAATGCCTACAAGAACGGGTTCGTCGCCCTATGGCAGCCGCTGGGGGGCTGGCTCGGTCTTTTGATCATTGCTGCTATTGCAGGGCGAGCCCGTCATTTCGCTCAGTTTACGGTTCCGGACCTTCTTGAAGCGCGATATAACGCTGCCGCACGCGTGCTTGCAACCATCGCGATCGTCATCTCGTATACCATCATCACGAGTTATCAGTTCATCGGAGGCGGCGACATTCTGCACCTCATTTTTCCTCAAATAGAGCGGCAGACCGGGCTCTACATCGTTGCCGGGTTCGTGATCTTCTTTACAGCGGCCGCCGGAATGGCTTCAATCGCGTATCTGGATCTTGTGATCGGGTCGCTGGTTACCATCACCGTTATTGTTGCCGTTCCGGTATTGTTGCATCGAGTGGGCGGATGGGCTGTTGTGCTCCAATCTCTTCCAAAAACTCATTTTGAGGTGTTAGGAAACTACAACCTATCCGGAGCATTCGGTTTGGCGCTGCCGACTTTACTTTTGCTCATTGGGAATCAGGGGATGTATCAAAAATTCTTTTCTGCACGGTCGGAGGCAGATGCGAAGAAATCGGTAATCGGATGGATTGTCGGAACGGTGACCCTTGAAACGCTTCTGGTTGCGGTGGCGGTGATTGCGAGTTCAAAATTGCATACCGACCGGCCGCGGGAAATTATTCCTTTGACAGCTCGTGAAGCCTTGCCATCGCTTTTGGGGGCAATCCTGCTTGGGGGTGTTTTTGCCAAGGTCATTTCAACGGCAAATAATTATCTTTTTTCGCCGGCGACAAATCTCATTCACGATGTCTACGAACGATTCATTAATCGGACTGCAACACAAAAGCGAACGCTTCTGATCTCACGCCTGGTAGTGATCTTCCTGGGACTTTTTGCGGTTTTGCAAGCGACTCAATTCGAATCAATACTGAAAGCCTCACTTTACGCCTACACGGTGTACGGGGCCGCGGTTACACCCGCTGTTATGGCGGTCTTCTTCTGGCGTCGCACGACCACCGCCGGCGCAATTGCCTCCATTCTTCTGGGCACTGTCGTTACGGTCTCGTGGGAATTGTTGCAGCAATACGGCTCGCGTGGAATTCAGTCACGCATCGGGGGAGTCGATGCTGTTTACCCGGCCTTGATCGCGTCCTTGCTCAGTCTCGTTGCCGTCAGCCTGGCGACCCGGCCGCCATCCGCGGCGACACTTGCCAAATTTGATTCCGCATAGAATTACTTCTGGATGGAAATAAATCAGATTCAGCGGGCGCTCCGCGAACGCAAGCTCGACGGGTGGCTATTCTTTGATCACCATCGTCGGGATCCGCTCGCATACCGCATTCTGGGCATTTCGGAGAATGTGGAACCAAGCCGGCGGTGGTACTACTTTATTCCGGCGGCCGGCGAACCGCGCAAATTGGTTCATCGTATCGAGAGCCGCAGCCTGGACGGCCTCCCCGGCTCCAAGGATATTTATTCGAGTTGGACAGATCAGCAGGGCAAACTTCACGCGATGCTTTCAGGGTGTGCGCGAGTTGCCATGCAATATTCCAGGAACTGCGCCATTCCGTACGTCTCCATGGTTGATGGAGGGACGATTGAGCTGGTTCGAAGTAGTGGGACCGAAGTAGTAAGCTCCGCGGATTTGATTCAGTTGTTCGAGGCGAGGTGGACTGACGAACAATTTAGGATGCATATCGAGGCGGGTAAGCTGGTGGACGCTGTCCGCCGCGAGGCGTTCCGGTTTGTATCGGATCGTCTGCAGGGAAGCGAACCAATCGCGGAATACGAAGTTCAGCAGTTTATTCGGAAGCGGTTTTCCGATTCAGGGCTTGTGACCAATCATGGCCCGATTATCGCGGTCAACGCCAACATATCGGACCCACATTATGAGCCGACCTCGGAACGCACATCTCCCATCGAAAAGGGCGATCTGCTGCTGATCGATTTGTGGGCAAAGCTCGCAAAGCCCGACGCCGTTTATTACGACGTTACCTGGACGGCCTTTTGCGGCGACCCCATTCCCGACGAGATTCAGAAGATATTCGATGTGGTCACAGAGGCCCGGAAGAAAGCTTCCGACTTTGTCATTCAGAGGGCGGCTGCCCGTGAATCCATTGCCGGCTACGAGGTGGACGATATCGCGCGTGGGCACATTCAAGCCTCCGGCTTTGGAGAGTTCTTTTTCCACCGGACGGGTCATAGCATTGGCACAGATGTTCACGGGACTGGCGCAAATATGGACAATCTGGAATCCCACGATGAACGGCAAATCATAGCGAATACGTGCTTCTCAATCGAACCGGGAATTTACCTGCCGAAGCGGGGAATTCGGTCAGAAGTAAACGTGTATGTGGGTGATGGCTGGGCGAAGGTTACCGGGGAAGAGCAGCGGGCGCTGGTTCAAATCTAATAGCAACCGTTGACGTAAGCTTTAGAAAGAAACGGCTTCAGACGCCATGCAGGTCATCAATAATTTCGATTGAGCAAACCAGCGGGTCTGTTTTACAGTTTGGTATGGCTACGGCTAGTTTCTTGGAGCCTCCTGTGTCGCAGGTAAGTCTTCTTCAACGCATTAGCAGCATCGTCAGCTCGGAATTATCAATCGACGAAATGCTGGGCGAAATCGTCGGTCTGACGGTTCAGGTCACCAATTGCGATGCGTGCCTCGTTTACCTGATTGAACGCGAAGCGAATGAGATTGTTCTGCGGGCATCCCAGGTTCCGCACCAGGGCGATCTAGGCAATATACGGCTCAAAGTCGGCGAAGGTGTCACAGGCTGGGTTGTCGAGCATCAATCAGCCGTCGCTCTTTCCTCTAATGCGTGGGCAGACAGCCGCTTCAAACGGTTCCAGGCTCTGGTTGAAGATACGTATGAGGCATTCCTATCAGTACCCCTGGTCAGCGGCGGCGATGTAATCGGCGTTATCAATGTTCACCATCGAGAGCCGCACGAGCATACGGCGGACGAGATTTCGCTTTTGACATTCGTGGGCGAGCAGATGGGCGGAGCGATCCGCAAGGCTTTCTTGGCGGAAGAAAACGCGCGATTGCAGGAAGAGTCGGCCGAAATGCGCCGCCAATTGGAGACTCGCAAGGTTGTAGAACGCGCCAAAGGCATCCTGCAGCACCGGCATAGCCTCACGGAGGAAGACGCCTACTTGCATCTGCGCAATGAGAGCCGGCGGATCCGACGCCCGATGCGGGAGCTGGCGGAAGCGATCATACTATCCGAAGACCTGAGCAGGAAAAGCGAAAAGAGTCATTGACCGCCAGCGAGGCTGATCACGGATGTGTGGGGCAGTTACTTCCGAACGATGACTTCGCGCAAGCTGTCGCGAGTCAGGAAGAACTTTAGGGAAGAAGAGTGCTCAAAAAGCTTTTCGAGAGAGCGGTTGTTGAAATGCTGGGCCTTCTGAGAGCCGCCCCTGGGAACCTGTAAAAGCGTTTTTGAATCCTGAATGCGGTAATTGTAAATCGGAATCCGGGTGGCCTTCTCGTCCGCGTTGAAGAAGGCTAACATCAGACCTCCGGGACGCATCACGCGGAGAAGCTGCTTGACCGCTTCTTCGAGGACAGGCGAGGCGAGGAACTGGAGCGCATCCCATACCAAAGCGCCATCGAAGAATTCATCGGGGAACGTGAGTGTTTGCTCGAGAAATCGCTGAGCGGTGCTTGCTGCTTGCTGGCTTTCGAAAAAATCGCTGCCGAACGATTGCTGCATCGTTCCGATGATGTCGTCTGACGAGAGGCGATGTCCGAAGCCGGTGATAAAGCTGATATTCGCCTGGCTGGCGCCCGCCATATCGAGAATGGATAGATTCTCTGAACTCTGCAGGAGCGAGCAGAACTGCTCAAACCCGCTACTATGGCGAACCTGGCCTGATGGCTGGTCCTTAGCGGAAGGTTTCTGAGAAGCTCCCTTTGCACTGCCAAATTTCATATTGATTCAGGAGGCAGCCCGGCGAAGCCACTCCGTGGTTGCGAGTCGGAGAGACCTGCGGAAGTCAGCGAGCGCCAGGCCTCTCTACTCCAGATTAAATTAGCGGCTCCCGGTGGTCGCTGGGGTTGGGGTGGATGTGTTTGGGGACGCTGAAGAGCTCGCCGCTGCCGGACCGGCCCCCTGCGGCTTAGCCGTCGTGGTTGCCTTTGAGATATCGATACTGCCTTTGAAATATGCGCCATCTTCGATGACGATACGGCTGGTTTTGATATCACCGACGAGCTTCGCTTCTTTCTTGATGTCGATCTTATCGGTGGCATCGACGTTTCCCTGAATTGAACCCTGAATAATAATTTCACGGGCTTTCAGACCGGCCTGAACTCGTGCGTTCGGTCCGATAGTAAGGCGGTGTTCGTGGCACTCGACGGTCCCTTCCACCTCTCCATCAATGGTTAGATCCTCGCGGGCGAAAATCTGGCCCTTAACGGTGACGTTCTTCCCCAAAGCGGCAGAACCGCCGCGTGCAGGCTCAGGTTCGAAAGTTCTGGTTGGCGATGACATGGTGTTGATCTCTCTCCTCTGTGGTTCCACCGCAGGGGCGGAAGTCGCTGGTGCAGGGACCGGTCGCTCCGGCCGTTGCGGCAGCTCGTCTTCTTTCCGTTTACTCCACATGGAACAGGTGGTCTCCTAGAATTTGCTTCCATTCATGGTACTACTCGCCCCAGAGGTATAGCCGGGTTTAATCCGAGAGTACTTACCTTTAGTTGTTGCAACCCCTGAAAACTCTTGACTTTTGTGATAATTGAGGCGTCGTGTCAAAAACGCGTGAGTTGGAAGCTCGCCTGGAGCGGGCAGAGCAGCAGCTTGGGTTATTTCAACGGGTGAGCCGCCTGATGACGCGGGATATGGAACTGGACGACGTTCTCCACGAAATCGTCGGACTGGTTCGGGACTTCCTGAACTGCGATTCCTGCCTCATTTACCTGGTGGAAGATGGCGAACTGGTCCTTTACGCTACCAGCGACCGGAGCCGGCAAAGTATTGGGAAAGTGCGGTTGCGCCTCAGTGAGGGACTGACGGGCTGGGTGGCGCGGGAAAAGCGCTTGCTGGCGATTTCGCGCGAGGCATACAACGATCCGCGGTTTAAGTTTTTCAAAGATTTGCCGCAGGATACGTTTGAAGCGTTTCTGTCGGTTCCGATCATTTCACAGAATAAGGTGGTGGGGGTGATCAACGTCCAGAACCGTGAACAGAAGGTCCATTCGGGGGGCGATATGGAAATGCTGAGCACGGTGGGCGAGCAAGTGGGCTGCCTGCTGGTGCTATCACGGTTGAAGAGCGCGGCGACATCGGCGGTGGGGTTGTAGCGGGACTGCTTACTCCACCCGCAACGCTTCTAGCGGCGAAATCAAACTTGCCCGGAACGCTGGGATTAACGATGCGGCCAGAGCGGATAATGCGAGCGCCACGACGGCTATTAAGCTGACCACGGGATTGTATGGGTTCATGCTGTAAAGTTGACTGCCCAGAAAGCGCCCTGCGGCGAACGTCAATGGCACGCCGATAATCAATCCGAAGGCAATTAGAGCAAAAGCGCCACGGAGAACCAGCGCCAGAATGTCGCCGCGATTTGCGCCAAGGGCCATCCGCACCCCGATATCGCTGGTGCGGGATCGGCGCCGGGCTGGATGCGGCCGATCAAGTCCAACCAGTGGGTATCGGCCTTGTCTAAATCGGGATTAGCGGCCTCCACAAACGGTTCGGTGTTTAGCGGCAGAAAAAAGTCGGGAGGACTATCGCGCAACTGGTCTCCAAAGAAACCCGGCGGAGTAATGCCAACCACAGTAAATGGCTTCTCGTCTATATCGAAGATGCTGCCGATCACGGACGGATCCGATCCATACCTTTGCTGCCACAAGCGATAGCTCATCACCGCGGCCGGTGGAGCGTTGGGTTGATCGTCGCTGGCCGTGAGCGTGCGTCCAGCGTACGCTCTGATGCCGAACATGCTGAAGTAATTGCCCGAGACGAACTCGCCTGAATAGCTCTGGGCTGGTTCCGAAACACCTTTGCGACGGACACCGAATAGCTGTCGACCCGCTTCGAACGCCGCCAATCCCGAAAAACCTTTGGTGTTGCCTCTGAAGTATTTATACAGATCGTACGAGACAAGGGAGAATTCGTTATCTTGGCTGTACCCGCCCTGGTAGCAGCAACGTGCTTCTTTTCCCAGCTTGTATAATTCGTTTGGATTCGCCACGGCCAAGGACTTCAACAGGACGGCATACACCAAAGTGAAAATCGAAGTGGTTGCGCCAATACCCAGAGCCAGAATTAGGACGGTGGTGATGGTGAACGCCGGCGACTTTCGCAAACTTCGCAGCGCGTGGCGCGTGTCCTGCATGAGGGTTTCAATAGACGGGAACCCTTTTGATCTCGATAGCCTTCGCGGACGGCTTCTACTGCTCCGAACTTCAGCACAGCCTGACGCCGCGCCTCGGCGTGCGATAAACCTGCCCGAGCGTTTTCAGCGGTCTGAAGCGCGAGATGTTCTTCAATCTCTGCCCGCAAGCGCTCTTCGTCTTTCTGCCTTCTGGACCAGGAAGTCATCCGGCTGATGAAGCGCCTCAATGCTCTCATTTGAAGTCCTCTGCTTTCACGGCAAAGAAGCGTCCAATGATGGCCGCCGTCTGCTCCCAACCCCGGGTCTCGGCCTGCAGTCGTTTGCGCCCGGCGCGTGTCAGCCGGTAAAAACGGGCCTTGCGGTTATTTTCCGAAGCGCCCCATTCGGAGGCGATAGAGTCCTCCTGCTCCAGCTTCAACAGCACGGGATAAAGCGTGCCTTGATTGACGCTGAGAAGATCTCCGCTGATCTGCTCGATTCGCCGGGCGATGCCGTAGCCGTGCAGCGGCCCGAGCACCTCCAGCGTTTTCAATACCATCAACGCCAGGGTGCCTTGCAGGACGTCCGTTTTCTCTTTCATGCGGCTTATTGGGTTTCCAACACGAAGAATGCCATACTTCCATTGGGAAAGCAACAGCACGGATGCAGGTGATCTGCCTAACTGGTCAAAATCGCTGTTCTAGCGTGGCGGGGCAGAAAGCTCACGAAATTCTTCCGGCAGGCGGCACAGCGGTACCGGTGCGCTCCCAACCGGACCAGGATTCGCTGCTGCAGCCTGGCGCGCTTTGGCGGCCAGGTGGTCAATTCCAATCCCAAGCAGCGCGGGCATTTCGCGTAGCGTAGCTTTGCAAACAGCCATACGTTTATCCAAAACCGGCAGTTGCAATCGAGGCAGCGAAACGGATACTGTCCGATGGCCATTCTCGACATTTCCGCGACCGATTTCCGGCGCGAACGGCGAATGCTCCGACTGCCGCATCCTGTACAGCAAAAAGAAGAGTTCTTCATACAGC
>Ga0308173_10000341_pt1 | contig 18955 bp, 7 predicted proteins | sample PhyPR1_FD_203716 | JGI IMG/M metagenome (GOLD analysis project Ga0308173, IMG submission 203716) | Soil microbial communities from UC Gill Tract Community Farm, Albany, California, United States - DLSLS.P.R1 | ecosystem: Environmental > Terrestrial > Soil > Agricultural land | place: USA...
CAGCGTGGTCGTCTTGCCCGCGCCGCCCAGCCCGCCGGAGAACAGGCCCTTGCCCTCGTTCGGGACGTGCGCGGCCTTCGCGTAGAGGTCCTGGACGATCTCGTTGTGCAGCTTCGCCCGCTCCGGCGCCCAGACCTGCCCCTTGCCGTCCAGGGAGAACTGCGCGTCGGTTGACAGGCCCGCCTTGACGGCGGCGTCCACCTGGGACTCCACCGCCTTGACGTGCTCGGCCAGCGCCTTCTCGTCCAGCGGGGGCACCGGCTGGTGCGGCCCGGCCATCGGCACCTGCGCGCCGTGCGGCACGGCCACCGTGTGCTGCTGGCCGGTCTTGGTGTCGGTGGCCGTCACGGTGTGCCCGGTGGCGTTCCTGGCGACGCCGTCGACCTTCAGGGTCTTCTTGGACCCGTCCTTGCCGTAGGCGTGCATCAGGTCGCCCTGGGCCAGCTGGTGGCCCTCCTTGGGCAGGAAGTCCGGCCCGCCCGCCTCGTAGTTCGGGTTCCAGCCCGCCGGTGGTTCAGCGGGCTTGGACGGCGCCGCTGGTGCCTTGGGCGCCTCGGGCGCTGCAGGCTTGGGCGCCGCGCCGTGGCCCGCCGGGAGCGGACCCTCGTGCACCTTCACCGGCGGGTTGCCGGGCAGGTCCTTGGTGCCCGTCTTGCCGTCCGGACCGGTTGACATGACCGAGGTGTGCGTGCCGCCGGTGTGCTCGGGCTTCAGGACGCTGCGGGTGACGTGCACGCCGGAGCCGTCCGGGTGGTGGAAGGCCTCCCCCGGCTTCAGCTCGCTGGCCTTCTTCTCCTTGCCCAGCAGCCCGGCGGTGTGGTCCACCAGCCCCTTGGTGGCGTGGTCCAGGCCCTTGACAGCGTCCCCGTGGCCGCTGGCCAGCTTCTGGACGCTCTTGCCCTCGACCTGCTTCAGGGCGCCGGAGGCCTCGCGGACCTTGACGGTCCCCTTCTTGTCGCCCATCCCCTCGACCTTGCCGGTCACCCCGCCGCCGTGGACGATGTCGCCGACCTGGATGAAGCGCCCGTGCGCGTCGCGCGGGTGCCGCAGCTTGTTCCAGACGCCCGCCGTGAGACCGCTGGCAGCCATGCCGGGGTTCGACTTCGCCTGCGCCATCGTCTGGGGCGCGACCGGGGTGAGCTTCTTCTGCCCGGCCGGGGTCGTGCCCATCAGCTGCTGCCACTGCGCGTTGAGCTTCGCGGCCGACTCGGTCCCGTTGATCAGGGACTCCGCCGCCGCGTTGCGGGCCGCCTCGATCTGTGCGGCCTGGGCCTGGGCAGCCTGCTGAGCGGCAACCTGGGCCTGCTGCGCCTTGGCCTGGGCAGCCTGCTGAGCGGCGGCCTTGTCGGCCGCCGTCTTCGCCTTGGCCGCTGCTGCCGCGTCGTGAGCAGCCTGCGCCTGCTGCGCCTGCTGCGCCTTGGCCGCTGCTGCCGCGTCCTTGGCCACCTTCGCCTGCTGCGCCTTGGCAGCCGCGTCGGCCGCCTTCTGGGCCTTGGTCTGCGCGGCCACGACCTTGTTGTGGGCGGTGACCGTGGGGTCGGCCTTCGGGTTGGGGCTGACCACGACCGGACCGCCCGTGTAGCCGTACTTGTGCGGGTCGATGCCGCGTGCGGCCAGCTCCTGGACCAGCGCGTCCTGGGCCGCCTGGTTGCGGGCGTTGTCCGTCTTCACCGAGAACACCGCGTCGGCCGACTTGGTCAGGTCGGCGTTGCTCATGTTCTTGGCGTTGCGGGACATGTCGGACTTGCTGGTGCAGGCCATGAAGGTGTCGTAGCTGGCCTGGGCTCCGGCCTGCTGGGCCTTGCCGTGTCCCAGGGGTGCGCCGATCGGCAGGTGGTAGCGCGCCGAACCAGCCGGGGTGGCGACGTGCCGCCCACCGCCGTGGCCCTTCTTCTTGCCGCCACCGCCGGAGCCGCTGGTGTAGTCGGCCGCGATCCGGCCGTTGGAGTTGGTGAGGGAGTCAGCGACCAGCGCCCCGGCAGCCACCCCGGCGGTGGCCGAAGCCACCGCCGGAGCGCCGGGGCTCAGACGTTTCCCAGGCCTGCCGGAACAGCCGGGGCAGCCGGAGCCGCCGGGGCGGCCTTGGGAGCCGCCTTCTTGGGCTTCTTGACCTTGCCGTTGGCCAGGTCGGCGGCCATCTTCTTGGCGTCGCCCTGGTAGTCGCCGTGCAGCGCCTGGACGGCGTCACCGTGCGACAGGTCGCTGATGCCCTGCTTCTGGGCCAGCATCCCGTGGATCGCCTCGTCGGACAGGCCGGGCAGCGGCGCGGCGTAGTCGTCGGGGTTGGCGGAGAAGCCAGCGTCGTCGTCGGTGTCGGCGGGGCCACCGGGGATCGAGTCGTCGTCGCCGTCGCCGTCGGGGTCGACCACCGTTGCGTCGGTGGCGTCGGCCGGGGCAGCCGGGCCGTCCTTCTTCTTCGTGAACGGCGGGGCACCGTCGGCCGCGACCGGGACCCGGCCGTGCACCCGCTCGCGCAGGGCCGCCCGGCGGGTCTCCAGGTCGGCCTTGCGCGCGGCCACGGCCTCGCGGGCCCGGCGGACGGCGTCGGAGACCTGCGGCTCGGCCGGGGTCTCCTCCGTGTCAACCGCCTGCTCACCCTCGGCCTGGGGCTCCAGCGTGAGCGCGTCCTCGACCTCGGCCTCCAGCTCGGGGCTGACTACCGCCGGAACGCCCTCGCCGGGTGCACCGTCGGCCGCGACCACGTTCATGTCGGGCTCGCCGACCAGGGACTCCTGGTTCTGGCCGTAGACGAAGTTCTCCAGCTCGGCGATCCGGGCCGCCAGCTCGGCGTCCGCGAGCAGCGCGAGCTTGCGGGCGGCCAGCGGTCGGGCGCCAGCGGCGACCAGCGCGGTGATCGCACCGGAGGCCACCCGGGCGCGGGCGACCGGGAAGCCGGGCACGTTGACCTGGCAGCAGGCGACCAGCTCCAGGTGGCCGTTGATCGGCCGCCAGTCGCCGGACGGGGCCGAGGCGCGCAGCGTGCGCAGCTGCTGCGGGGTCACCTCGGGGCGGGTCGCACCGGCCACCCAGATGCCGTAGCGGTCCTCGCCGATGTTGAGGTCGCAGACGCTGGAGGCGGTGTTGTCGTAGTGCGCCACGGCCGCGCTGGCGTCGGCGTTGAGCGGCGCGTGGCCGCCCGACAGCGTCAGCTGGCCGACGTTGATCTTCGCGCCGGACGCGGTGACCAGCTGGCCGGTCTTGAAGTAGGCGTAGTCCGACCGCGACTTGGGCGCGTGCACCCGGCCGGGCAGGCCGATGTGCGCGACGTCGAAGGTGGCGATGTGGCCGTAGACCCGGCCGTCGTCCTCGATCGTGAGCGGCGTGGGGCCGTCCAGCTGGGGGTTGGCGAACCACTCGTCGGGCGGGTTGACCGGGAAGCCCCCGGCGGTGAGGGTGCGGAGCAGGGTCACGTTCTCCCCTGCCTCGGCGTAGACGCCGTCCTTCAGGGTCATGCCCTTGTCTCCACTTCCGTCCGGTCCCAGCCAGGACCCGGTTGACATGGAGGCCACGAGTGCGGCCTCCAGGGACAGCAGCGCCGGAGCACCGGCGGCCGTTCTTCCCCCGTGGTGGCCGTTGCCGCCCGGGTTCAGCTTGTTGCCGGTCCAGATGCCGGTCGCACGCTTGTGCAGGTTCTGGCAGTAGCCCTTGGCCCGGGTGCCCATGAACTTGGAGAGGTGCCGGTAGCAGCGCTTCCAGTCCCCCGGAGTCCCCCAGCGGACCTTGATCCCGCCCTTGCCGGTGGTCCAGTAGCGGCGCAGCTTCTCGGCGCGCGGGTCGGGGCTGACGGTCAGCGGCGCCTTGTCCCCGGCGACCAGCACGCCGGGCGCGGCGGCCGTGGTGGCGACGGGACCCTGGTCGATCTGTCCCATGACGGAGGTCAGCTGGTCCTGGTCCAGCTCGACCAGCGGCGGCGGGTTGACACCCTGCAGCTTGGAGAGCAGGTCGGGGTTCTCGACCCACTTGCCCTGCTCGTAGTCAGCCAGCTCGGGGCCGGGTGCCAGTCGGATCAGGTTGAGCACCGCGCCGGGGTCCAGGTCGTCCACGACGGCGTACTCGGTCCAGCCGTCCTCGGGACCGGCGGTCACCTTGGACTCGCCCTGCGCCTTCTCGACGTTCTTGGCGTCCTGAGCGGGGTTGTCCTTGGGCGCAGAGGCCCCGTCCGCGCCCTGTGTGGGCGCTGCAGCCGCTGTGAAGGCCTGGACGGCCTCCTGGGTCACCGTCAGCGTCTGCGGGGGCAGGAAGGCCTTGGGCCAGTAGAAGCGCCGCATCAGGCCGGACGCTCCGGCGGTCAGCGCCTCGGCGAGGTCACCGGCCAGCTCCTCGTCCAGGATCTCCAGGCGCTGGTCCCAGACGGGCGTGTAGGGCGTCCAGGCGCCCGCCACCAGCTGCTCGTAGCCACCGTCGCCCTCGCGGCGCAGCAGGCCGGTGAGCAGGTCAGGGTCCTCGGCGCTGGTCAGGCCGTAGAAGCCGAGGTCGACGCAGTCGGGGCAGTCGACCTTGTCGCGGTAGCGCTCGACGGCGGAGGCGACGATCGCGTCCAGGGTCTTCTCGGCCCACTGGGCCGCGCCGGGCAGGGCGGAGGCGGTCAGCTCGAACAGGTCCCAGGCGCGCACGGTGCCGGTTGACACGCGCTCGGCCAGGGGGCCTTCGGCCCGGCGGGCCGCCTCACGGAGGGTCCGCGTCGGCAGATGCTGGCGGTCGAAACCGGCCATCAGCAGCGGCACTCTCAGCCCTCCTGAGATGTCACCTGCCAGGACCGACGAAGTGGGCCAGCCCCTGCAGTTCCTTCACCTGATCGCGTGTCAGCACTCTCTGCCACTGCGCCGCACTCACAGTATCGGTGAAGGAATCTGGGACGGGGACGTAATCCCAGCGGTCGGCCAGCTCGTCCAGGCTGCTGGCGGAGGGCCGGATGGCGAACTGCGCGCCCTGCACGGCGGCCTTCAGGGTCTCGTAGTCACCGGTGCCCTGGCGCATCGCCTCGATGGCGTCACGGACCGGCTGGACGTTGACGCCCTGCGGCATCGGCGGCGGCGGCGCGTCGTCCATCTCGGGAGCGACGCCCTGCTCCTCGGCGGTGCCGTAGTAGTCCTCGGCCGTCGTGGCGTCCTGCACGGGCTTCACATGCCCTCCTCGGGCTGCAGGTCGGCCACCATCGAGGCGGACACCCCGGGGGCGGGCTCCTCGGTCGGGTAGAAGCCGGGCATGTTGGCCACGTCGGCGACGGTGGCCGCCGTGCCGTCCAGGAACTTGGGCTGCTCACCCGAGTTGTCCCACATCGCCCAGCGCTGGAAGACCGGCTTGATCGCGTCGAAGTTCATCGCGTTGACGCTGTTGAACTTCTCGGCCAGCGGGTCACCCGGCTTCAGGGTGTTCTTGGCGATCAGCGACGGCGGCACGACCCGGCCGCCGAACTGCACCGCGTCGTCAGCGGCGCCGTCGGTCAGGAATCCCTGACGCAGCGCGTCCAGCCCGGCCTGGTGCCGCAGGGCGGCCCGGGTCGCCGACGTCGCCGGGGGGATGTCCACGAAGATGCCGTCGACCTTGTAGCCGTTGCCGGTCTTCAGTCCCTTGACGATGTTGGCGACCCAGTGCTCCTCGCCGTCGCGCTCCCGACCGCCCATCGTGATGTCGAAGACGACGTTGTAGCCCTCGGTGATCAGCAGCTGCTCCAGCATGTGGTTCATCTCGGAGCTGGCCTCGTGCAGCAGGGAGGCGGTCTCGGCCGGGGAGAGACCGGCGACGTTGGGGAACATCCCCTTCTGCAGCATCGCCTCCTTGAAGTCGTCGGGGTTGGCGGTGACCCACTCCTCCCGACGCAGCATCCGGGCCTTCTGCATCGCCTTCAGCGTCGTGGTCTTCCCCGCGCCGGGCATCCCGCCGAGCATGATCGCCCGGCGGTTCTTCGGCTTCGTCTCGTTCTGGGTGACGGCCAGGAAGACCTCGTGGACGGTCTGCTCGAAGAACTGGTGCGCCTCCTCCGACCACAGGCCGTTGGAGTCCTTCAGCGCCTTGTCGAAGCTCAGTCCGGCTCCGATCGCGTCGTCGGAGACCTGGTTGACATAGCTCGCGTGCGCCTTGAAGGCGTCACCCGTGACGCCGCCAGGGATGGGTCCCTGACCAGGCTGGATGACCTGCTCCTGGTCGCCGTACTTCTCCCCGTACTTCGTGGTGATCTCCCGGTTGAACGTGCTGATCGCGCTGCCGTACTGCTCCAGCGACTTGGCCGGGGTGTAGCTGGCGCCGTGGAACTCGTCGTGCGCCGACTGCCCCTCGATCATCGGGGTGTGGGTGTCCGGGGCCCGCTTGCCCTCGGGGGTCAGGTGCGCCTTCGGCTGTGGCGCGGTGGCGATCTTGTCGGCCAGCTGGTCGACCGGGATGATCCCGGGGTAGCCCGCCGCCTCGTCCACGGTGATCGGCGTGGGCTTGCCGTTGGCGTCGGGGTGGATCGCGTCGAAGTAGCTGACGTAGGCGCCCTGCGGGGTCAGCCGGGTGATCTTGGCGCGGCGGCGCCGGGCGTGCGGGTCGTCCAGGCGGCCGTTCGCGCCGTCGCCGAAGACGTTGACCCACGACTCCTTGACGATGAACTTGCCGTCCTTGCCGCGCGGGTGCAGCCAGTCCTGCCACCGCGACGCCGTCAGCACGGCCGGATCCTGCAGCAGACCAGTGACACGCGCGGCAGCGACGATCGAGGCGAACTCGAAGCGCCCTGGACGGTGCCCGGCGGCGACCAGGTCGCTGAACAGCCGGGCGCGCTGGCGCACCTGCTCGGCTGCCGCATGAGAGGGATTATAGTCCCCCGTGTCAACCGCCTGAGCTGCGGCTACATCTCCAGCTCCGCCAGGTCCTCCGTGAAAGGGGGCACCACGGCGCCGCTACCGGCGACGTTCCAGTGCGCCGGGATGTGCGCCGAGGCGTTCAGCGCGTGCGCCCGCTTGGTGATGTACCAGCGGGCCGCCGGGTGGGTGTTGCCGTAGCGGATGCCCAGGTCCAGGTCCTCGATCGCGCGGATCTCGGGGATCTGGATGCCGCTGGCGGCCATCGCTGCGGCGGTTTCGACGTCCACGTCACCCTCGGGGTTGTTGATCGAGCCGTCGTCGTTGGTCGTCGGCAGGTCGAAGATGGAGATCGACTGGTCGGCCGCGTCGGCGGCGTCCCAGACGGCGAGCGCACCGGCGGAGACCGGCACGATGTTCATGTCCTCCAGCGAGTCGCTGTCGGGGGTGAGCAGCTGCCAGTCGCCGGAGTACCGGACGAACGTGCCGATGCCGGTCTCCAGCATCAGCGTGGCCACCGTGTTGTCCGGCGCCACCACGGCGTCCAGCTCCTGCGCCAAGACTCCTCCTCGGAGAACTTCTGCCTGCACTGCGATCAGCGGCTGCGGCACCCCGGCGCCCGGAGCCAGGGTGACCGCGTCGTAGGGGTCCAGGTCCCGGAACCGGTACGGGTTGCCGAGCGCGTCGCTGCCGACGATCGCGTCACCGGCGTCGGTGACTTCGGTGAGGATGACACCCCGGATGTCCTCGCCGTCGTCCCAGCCGACCGACCAGCCCAGCGGGTCCGGTCCCCCGGCCACGTTGGCCGCGTAACGCAGGCCGGTCAGCTGCTCGTCCACGCCGGTCACCGGGTCGGTGTCGGTGTAGCCGACCTCGACCACGGCGGGGTTGGGGAACTGCACAGCTGAGGTCACGCGGCACTCTCCACGGGGGCATCGAAGCTGGTCGGCAGGTCGAGGATGGGCCGCGCGTTGGCCGGGATGGTGACCGGCGGCAGGTCCGAGGCCTTCATGGACTGGGCCTGCGACATCGTGATGATCAGGTCCTCGACCGGGCGGCCGTTGATCGTCGTGATGCCCTCGGCCTGCAGCTGCTGCAGGGCCTTCATCCGCTCCGTGGCGCTGGAGACGGCGATGAAGCCGATCGACTCGGCGGGCAGTCCGCCACCGATGAAGAAGTCCCGGATCTTGCTCTGACCCATCGCGTACTTCAGGTGGTTCGCGCCGCTGCCCTGGCCCATGCCGAAGGCGTCGGACTGCGAGAGCCGGAAGTCCGCGATGCGACCGAGCACCGCCTCGGGGCGGCTGTAGATCATCATCCCGGCGTGCTTGTAGGAGGCCTGGGAGTTCGACGTCGGCAGGTTGGTGACCTTGGCCGCCGAGCTGTAGGACCCGTGCCCGGCGTGGTTGGCCTGGTCGGAGGACCAGGACGCGCCACTGCCGGTGCCGGACGTGCCATCGGTCATGCCGGTGGTCCGCTTCAGCACCGAGTTGGCCGAGCCGTACTTCACGGTTGACACGATCTGGGCCGCCGTCGCGGTGTTCGCCGCCCGGTAGACCACGTTGAACTGCGCCTTCTGGGAGATCGAGGAACGGACCCGGTCGGACCAGAAGAAGCTGGTCTTGCCGGTGGTCTCGTCCACACCCATCAGGACGTCGTGCCAGCCCAGGTCGCTGATGCCCACTGCCTGCCCGGCCGTGGCAAACAGCTTCTCGTCGGTCCAGCCCTTGGCCGTGTCGACGTCGGAGATGTCCAGCTCCAGCAGGGTGCGCAGCAGGCCCCTGGCGGCCGTCTTCGCGTCGTCCTGGGTCATCGGCGAGTAGTCGATGCCCATCTTGGTGAAGGCGGCGTTCAGGTGCGTCTCGTCCAGTCCCTCGGGGACCGAGACGACGACCGTGCCGGTGGTCGACTTCTTCGCGTTCCCCTTGGGGTCCACGATCTCGATGACCACGCCGTCCTCGCTGACGTTGCGCAGCGTCTGCCAGGAGTGGTCGGCGTTCTGGAACGCGCCCTTGCTGACCGCCGTGCCGGGCTCGTGGTAGAGCTTCGCGTTGGTCGCGCCGCCGGTGGCCGCCGAGATGCCGCCGTCCTGGACCAGGTTCCAGCCCTGCTCCTTGGCCGTCGGGTTCAGCGAGAAGGATCCCGGGGCCACCGCCTTGGGCTTGTTCGGGTCCCACTCGTAGTAGTTGAGCGTCTTACCGGTGTGGAAGCGGCTGGTGATCTCCTCGCCGGTGCCCAGGTCCTTCAGCGTCACCTGCAGGATGCCGCCGCCCTGCGGCTCGACCTTGGTGACCTCGTGCGACGGCGGCTTGACGTTGGTGTCGACCTTCCAGCGCGGCGAGCCGTCGGGGTTGTTCTGGCTGCTCAGACGCATGGGCAGCTTGTCGCCGATGGCCACGGCGTCGCTGGACTTGCTCTTGGCGACCCAGTCGCCCTTCTCGCCCTTGCCCGAGAGCATCGCGGTCAGCAGGTCGCGCTGCGCCGGGGTGAGCGTCAGGTGCACCCGGGCGTAGTTCTTCCCGGACGGCCCGGTGGCCTTGGTGACCACGACCTCGCCGTGGCTGACACCGGCGTGCCCGTGCAGGATCGCCCGGAACTTGCCGTCCTTGACCGTCTGGGTGACCGCCTCGTGGACCGTGTCAACCGCCAGCGGCATCCCCGCCGGGACCGGCTTGGTGCTCGCCGGAGCCGCGTAGGCCACGTAGTTGGCGCTCTTGTCGGTCTTCAGCGCCGCGATCAGCCGGGAGGTCTTCTTCCCGTCCGAGGTCAGGACGGTCGCCTTGGTCTTGTCCTTCGAGACCGAGACGATCTTCCCGCTCATCGGGCCCTTGCCGGTGACGAACATGCCCGTGGTCGGGATGTGCCCGTCCTTGGTCAGGTCACCGCCCCAGGCGTTGATGTCCTCCTGGGAGGGCGGCTGCGCGCCGGGGTAGGCGGGCTTGGGCTTGTCCAGCACCTCGGCCGCGCTGGGCTTGGCCGCGAGCGGCGCCGTGACGTTGCTGGCGTAGTGCTGCGCCCCATCCACGAAGGGGAACGGCCAGCTGGTGCCGTCGTTGGGCGTGTTCGGGTTGGGGTCGAGGATCCCGCCCTTGACCACGTAGGCCGTGGTGGCGTCCATGTTGCCGGTGCCGTCGAAGTCCTTGGCCAGCTGCAGGAAGATGCCGCTGTTCGGCTCCTTGGCGTAGGGCGAGGTCGTGTAGACCCAGGTCCCCTTGGCCAGCGGGGTGCTGCTGTCGATGGCCGTGAAGCCACTCGGATCGGGGACCTTGCCCGCCCATCCGGAGATCGACGGGTGATCGGTGGCCAGGCTCGGGGCCGGGGCCGCCGAGGGCACGCCGGGGACGATCTTCTGCAGCTTGCCGCCGGAGACCGCGAGGTCGTTCTCCACCTGCTTGTCGCTGGAGTAGTCCGGGGCGTCGCTCGGGATGCCCTTGCTGACGAAGAACCACTCGCCCGCGCTGGTCCGCTTCAGCACGACGTCGTCGTAGGCGTAGGCGGAGTCGCCCGGCTGGAGCACCAGGTAGTTCAGGTCGACGGCGGCCTTCGCGTTCAGCTGCGACCCGTCGGCGGTGGTGAAGTTGCCGGTGGTGAACTGGACGCTCGCCGTCATCCCGGCGTACTTGTCGGTGGTCAGCGGCGTGGTTGACACGGCGCCGCTCTTGATCGAGCCCTGCAGCTCCTTGGTCTGGATGCCCTCGACCCCGGCGGCCCACTCGACGGTGTCCTGGCTCATCCCGGAGCCGACCAGCTGGCCGTCGTCACCAATCTTGAACCAGCTGTCCTGGCCCTCGGGCTTGACCAGCGTGTCGGTGCCCTTGGGGCCCGAGAGCTGGACGACGGCGTCGCCGCCCTTGCTCTGGTAGCCGTTGAAGACGCCGCCCGGCTTCTCCACCGGGTGGACCAGGTTGACGGTGCCGTCCGCGTTCTTCAGCGCCGACTGGACGGTGCCGTCGGAGACCCCGTTGCCGGGCTTGGGCTGGCCGGTCTCGGCGTCGATCTTCTTCCAGTCGCCGCCCTCGGCCGCCTGGACGAAGTGGTCGGGGTTGTCCTTCCCGACCGCGATGACCTTCTCGCCGTCCTTGGGCGTGTAGCCGTGGAACGAGGCGGGCGCGTCCTCGACCGGGCCGCCCTCCTGGGTCTGCGGGGTGAAGACGGTCTGGTACTCGTCCTCGGCGGCCTGCATGTGGCCGTCGCTGATCCCGTAGCCGTAGGAGAGCTGGCCGTTCTCATCGACCTTCGCCCAGTTGTCCGGGTACTGCTCCTGCTTGACGTAGAAGTTGCCGTTCTCGTCCTTCACGACAGTGTCGGAGGGCTTGGCGGTGTAGCCGCCGAAGCTCTGACCAGGGGTCGACTCGCCGGAGGTGGTCGTGTCAACCGTGTCAACAGGCCAGACGACGGTGTGCTGGTACTTCTGCTTCGGGTCGGCGAGCCACTTCTGCACGTCGGCGTCGGAGTAGGACTGCCCGACCCCGGAGTCCCAGGGGTCGATCTCGCCGTCGTTGACCTTGAACCAGATGCCCGCGCCCTGGTTGACGTAGTACCAGGGGTTCGGGTCGTCCGGGCCACCGACCTTCAGGACCTGGTCGCCGGGGCCCGGGACGTAGCCGTTGAAGGCGGGCGGGTTGGTGCCGGTGCCGGACGGCACGGTGCCGTCGTGCAGCAGCGTCATGGACCACTGGTTGTTGCCCTTGCCCGACAGCTTGGTCTGCACCAGGTGGTTGGTGACCTCGGTACCGGGCTGGACCGAGCCGTCCGGGTTGAGCTTCACCCACTTGTCGCCGGGCTGCTGCTGCAGGTAGACCGACTTCTGGCCGCCGGTCACCTTGCTCTCGTAGAGCACGACCGACTGACCGTTGCCCGGGACGAACGGCGCGAAGCCGTCGGGCAGGCCCTGCACACCGCTGGGCTCACCGGCGGCGGTCGGCGCCGTCCACTCGTACTGGGTGTAGCCGCCATCGCCGAAGGTCTCGGCCATGTCCTCCTCGGACCACGGGGAGACCGAGACGGAGCCGTCGGTGTGCTTGACCCGGTAGTAGTTGCCGTCGTCGCCCTTCAGGTAGACGCGCGCCGAGTAGTCGTAGCCACCGTCGCCGACCTGCTCGCTGACCACCCGGAACGTCTGTCCGGGCTGCGGGGTGTAGCCGACGGAGGAGAAGAAGTCGGCCAGCTGCTGCGGCGCCGGTCCCTCCTGGTGGGTCAGCTTCGGCCCGGTCGTCTCCTCGGCGAACGGGTCGTGGATCGTGACGGAGTCGGAGTAGGCCGACTTCCAGTCGTTGGGGACCGCCTGGCCGGGCTCCCAGTTGTTCTTCGCGCCGAAGGGCGTGCCGGACAGCTTGGTGGAGTCCATGACCATGTAGGCCAGGCCGTCGGTGGTGCCGTCCGGGTAGGCCACCAGGAAGCTCTTGGCGCCGCCCGGGTAGTCGTTCCAGGTCATCTGCTGGACGACCATGCCCGGCTTGGGCACGTAGTTCGCCGAGGACGGGAACGCCAGCTCCGGTGCGCCCGCGACCAGCTTGCCCATCAGCGGCTGGCCGTCCTGCTGGCCATCCCAGACCTTGTCCATCTGCTGGGTCATGGCCACGCCGTGGGCGGGGGTCGTGCTCATCTCGGCCTTGACCCACTGGCTGGGGACCTTGCTGGTGTCCCACTTCTCCAGGCCAGTCGGGCCGTTGCGGTAGTACAGGTTCTCGGCGGCCGAGTGGTAGATCGGGTAGGCGGCCTTGCCGGGCTCGATCCCAGCCTGCTGCATCCCCCAGCTGTGGTCCATCTCCGCCGGGTCGGCGGGGATGTGCTGGATGACGTAGCCGTTCTCCCAGAGGCTCTGCAGCTTCCCGGCGTCCACGCCCAGCTTCTCCGCCGAGGTCGACGTGGAGATGTCAACCGGCAGCGCCTTCTCGCTGAAGAAGTCGCTGTGCGCCAGGATCAGGTCGTTGGGGTCGCCGTTGATCATCGCGGCGAACTGCCACTTGCCGTCGTCGTTCAGCTTCGGGAACGAGACGACGGTGACGTGCTGGTTCTCGCTCGGCCAGTAGCTGTGGCCGGGCGCGAACAGCGGGATCGCGGTGTCCATCGGCATCTCGACCACGCCGTTGTGGGCGTTGCCGAGGTGCGGGAACTCCGCGTAGTCCTCCATCTGGACCGGGTCGGGCAGGTCGTAGACGGACACGTCGACCGAGTGCACGCCGCCGAAGGTCACGTTCGAGACGACGTGGGTCTTGCCCTGGTCGTCCACGATGACGTCGCCCGGTGCCAGCTCGCTGACCTTCTTCAGCGGCGTGCCGGTCATGTCGGCGGCCAGGTGGGTAGCGGCCTTCTCCTCGCTGACCAGCGGGTTCTCGCCCGGCGCGTCGCCGTTCTTCAGGTCCGGCGCCTTGATCACGTAGGTGGCCGAGGACCAGCCGTTGAGGTAGGTGCCGGTCCCGGCCGAGTCGGTGACCTCCAGCGAGCCGGAGGCGGGCATGACGTTGGTGACCGTCAGCCAGTTCTTGCCGTCGAGGGAGATCTGGTCGCCCTCGCTGATCTGGCCCTTCCACTGCGACAGGGTCTTGGCCTCGTCGCCGTAGAGCGGCGCCGGGCTCGGGGTCCAGGTGTCGCCGTCGTGGGCCTGGTAGGCGATGCCGTCCTGGACGTGGTTCAGCGGCAGGTCGGCCGACGTGCCGTTGGCGATGATCGTCAGGACCTGGCTGCTGTTCGGGTCCATCTCGAAGGCGTCGGCCTCCGGGCCGCCGTCCTTGCTGGCGTACCAGAGGTTCAGTCCGTTCGACGGGCCCGTGGAGCCGTCGGTGTAGAAGATCGAGCCGTTCCAGATGACCTCGTAGACGGTGTTGTGGCCCTGCGACTGGCCGCCTGCGATCAGGTGGCTGGCCGCGACCGGGCCCAGGTAGGCGTTGAGCCCGCCGTAGACCGCGACGTCGCCGTTGGCGTTCTTCTCCAGGCTGGACAGCGGCTGACCGGTGTAGGGCTCCAGGCCGTGGCTGCCGTCCACGTAGCCGACGTGGACCATCTCCTCGGCGTAGAGCTTGGACGCCGTGGGGTCGATCCAGCCGGAGACCTTCTCCTCGCCGTTCCACTTGGCCGTGGGAGCGGCGCCGTAGCCCTTGATCGGTCCGGGCGCGGTCTTCGGCGTGTCAACCGAGGACGCCGCCTTCGAGGTGATCGAGACGGTGCCCGTGCTCTTGCGCTTGCGGGTGCCGGTCGAGTCGGTGATGAAGACGAACTTGCCGTCCGGGGAGATCAGCGTGATCTCGCCAGCGTGACCGTCCTTGGAGACGGCCATCATGCCCAGCTCGGGGACCTCGCCGGTGGCGGTCTTCGGCTTCTCGATCTCGCTCGGGTCGGCCACCTTGGCCGCGCCGGGCTGGCTCATCGTGGAGGCCAGCTTCAGCAGCTGCTTGTCCGGGGTGTCGCTGTTCGGGTCGGTGACGACCGCGTACTGGCCCTTGGGCTTGACGAAGGTGTAGGTCTTGCCGTCCTTCTTGCTGACCAGCGAGACACCCGGGGTGGCCTCGGTGCCGTCGCCGATCAGCATCTTCTTCTCGCCGGACTTCGCCGAGGTCTTCGTCGGAGCCGGGGCGCCGTTGCCGGTGGGCAGCGGGGTGTTCAGGTCGGCCTTGATCTTGGCCTCGGCCACGGCCGCCTGGCCGGTCTTCTCGGTCGGCTCCTTGATGGTGACCGGCGGGAAGGGGTAGGTCGACTTCGGGGCCGTGTCAACCGGCCCCGGCTCGCCGGGCTCCTTCAGCGTCTCGATCTTCGGGGCACCCGCCGCGTCGTGCTGGTCGATGATCGCGTGGATCTTGTCGGCCAGCGTGGGCTCGGGCTGCTCGTCGGGGACCGGCGGGTCCCAGCGCTTGATCGTGAAGGCCGTGGCGGAGTCCGCGCCGAAGGTGTCCAGCAGCCGCACCGGCTGGTCCTTGGCCTGCACCAGCACGCCGCCGGTGGCCGTGTTGACCCCGAGGATCCGGTATTCCTGCTGGTCAGAGCCGATCAGCGCGTCGCCGCGCTCCCAGCGCTGCGACGGCAGGTCGGCGCCCTTCAGCGTGCCGCCGTCCTTCGGTCGGGGCCAGGTGCTGGTCTTCAGCGCGTGCTTCTCGATCAGGACGGGGGTGGTGCCGTTCCAGACCGACATCCAGCCCAGCAGCTGCGCCTGCGCGCCGACGGTGCTCAGCGGGATGCCGTCGTTGTCGTCGGGGACGCCGTAGGTCTCCACCGAGCCGTCGGGGAAGGCGACCCGGTCCCCGGTCTGCAGCAGCATCAGCCCGTGGGAGAGCTGAGCGGGGAACCAGGTGCGCGGCTTGCCCCCGGAGATGGCCAGGTCGGCAGCGTCGACCAGCGGGGCGCTGGTGGGGCCCTCGGCGCCGTCGGGCTTGCTCTGCTCGGGCAGGTCCAGGCCGTAGTAGTCGGCGATGTAGAGCCGCCGCGCCTTCAGCGTGTCGGCCAGGCTCTTGGGCATCCCCGCGTCGGCGACCATCTGCTCGATGCGGGTCGGGGAGATGGCCAGCACGCGCTGCGCGCCATCCAGCTCCTGGGCCTTGGTCATCCCGGAGCCGAAGACCTTGGACTTCTTGCCCTGCCGGAAGGCGTCCAGCTCGGTGACCTTCGAGCCGAAGTCGGTCTTCTTGGCGCCCTGCGCGCGGTAGAGCAGCGCGCCGCCGTTGTCGATCCGCCAGGCCGTCCCGTTCGGGTCGGTGATGATGTTGTCCCAGCTCATGCCGAAGACGTCGCGGTTGCCCAGCCAGGCGTCGACCGCGAAGTTCTTGCGGACCTGGTCCAGCCACACCGGGTCGTTCAGGTGGGAGGCCATGTCCTGCGAGCCGTCCACGACCTTGCTGTAGATCTGGCCGTCGCCGGGGTGGTAGTCCACCTGCGGCGCCGGGACACCGGCCTCGGCGTAGAAGTCGTTGGCCAGCGCCTCGTTCTTGCCGTGCGCGGCGGTCTGCGCCTTCTTGACGTAGAACTTCTGGGTCGCCTCGTCCGACGTCACGGTCTCGCCGGGCTTGATCAGCTTGGGGATCTCGTAGAGCCCGCCGGGGTTGGACCCGGCCTGCCCGCCGATCTTCTTGGTGCCCGGCGTGGTGGTCGTCAGGTGCGCCTTCTCCTTGGGCGCGTGGTAGATCTGGCCGGGCACCAGCTCGACGGGGGGCTTGCCGTTCGGCTTGCCGCCCAGGTCGGACGGGACGACGTGGATCTTGACCGCGCCGCCCGCGTGGGCGTCCTTGTAGATGCCCTCGACCTTGCCGTAGGTCCAGGAACCGCTGGTCAGGTACTTGATGACGGAGAACTTCTCGATGAACCGGCCGTCCGCACCACGCGGGTGCAGGGCGTCATCGAAGATCGCCTTGGCGTCGGCGGCGGCCGTGACGACCTCGACCACCGGCTCCTCGTCCTCGTACTCGGAGTCGGACAGGTAGACCGGCGCGGCGGGCTGCAGCGGGTACTCGAACTTGTCCCCACCCAGCCACAGGGCCAGCGCGCCGATCGTGACCGTGTCAACCGGCGGGGTCTGCACGGGGGTGCCCATGCCGTCCTCGTCGGGGTAGGACAGCGTGAGGTGCGGCAGCCAGTTCGGGAACTGGTCCTCGGCGCTGGCCTCCAGCGCGGCCTGGATCTCCGGGGTCTGGGTGAGCAGGTCGCGCAGGTTGGACAGCGTCTGGCTCTCGATCAGCACGACGTTGGCCTCGTCGTCGCCGAGGATCGCCGTGCCGGAGGTGTCCACCGGGAAGGCGGGCAGGTGCGCGCCGATGGTGGACAGGTCGTCCTTGATCTGCTCGACGGCCTCGCTGGGGATGGCAGCGGCCTCGCCCAGGAAGATCATCGTGATGTGCGCGTCGGCCGCGACGTGATCGTGGATCGGGTCGTCGGCAGCCGGGATCGCCGCGATGATCGCCGAGGTGTGCACCTCGGGCGTCTCGTCGGCGGCGGGGGTCTCGATGGGCTCGCTCACGCTGCGGTGACCTCTCCGGTGCTTGCGACGTCGCTGACCGCCTGTGCGGCTTCCTGGGAGGGCTGGAGGATGTCCTCCGCCGACTGCGGGAAGGGCACCGGCGAGGATTCCTGACTGGCCTCACGCTGGGCTCCGAGGACCGTCGGCAGCAGCGTCTTCAGCAGCGCCTGCTGGACATCCGGCGGCAGCGGGATGGACCCCTTGGTCAGGATCATCATCGCCAGGTCCGCCTCGCTCGGCTTGTCGTCGTCGGAGAACCCGTGCTCGCGGCGCCACGCCTCCGGTCCCAGGACCATCGCGGCGAAGCCCTTGTCCGCGTCCGAGGCCTGGTCCTTGCGGGTGACGATCTCGCTCGGGTCGTACCAGACGATCATCCGGTTGATGTCGTCCTCACTATACCCCTTCGCCCTCAACATGGGGCGGAGGAAGATCGCCGTGAGGGCGTCGACCAGGACCAGGGCCAGCGGCTCGATGTGCGCCTTGTAGAGGTTCTCGTCAATCACCAGCGCGTTGCTGTACTTGACGTTGGCGAAGCCGGTGATGACCTCCTTCGGCACGTCCAGGCCGGAGAGGATGCGCTCCAGGGTCTTCTCGGTGCGCTGGACCAGCCAGTCGTCGCTGCGCCGGTCGAAGGTGATCCACTTGATCTGCTCGGCCAGGCCGCCCTCGCCGGTGATCATCACCGGGGCGACCGCGCTGGCGTCGCCCTCGTCCTGCACGGCGGTGATGAAGGCCTGCATCAGGTCGGAGACCAGGGAGTTGCCCTGGTCGTTGACCATCGAGTCCAGCTCGTCCTCGGGCAGCGGGTTGCCCTGCTCGTCCAGGCCCTGCACCGCGTTGAACTGCTTGGCCGAGAGCAGGCCGTCGGGCAGGAACAGCAGCCCGTTGTTCAGCCGGGTGCGCGAGGCGGACCGGACCAGGCGCTGCAGGATCAGCAGCTCCTCGATCAGGTCGGCCACGCCGGTCATCGAGCTGTCCGGCTCGCCGGAGTAGCGCGGGTGCGGGCGCCAGACGCGGCCGATGTAGGGCTTGCGCTTCTTGCCGTCCGGTCCGACCGTGGACTTCAGGACCTTCTGGCTGGCCGTGTCGCCCCGGATCGGGCGGAGCACCGCACCGTCGGCGTCCACGATCAGCTCGTCGGTTGACACGAACTTCCAGGTGACCGACTGCTGGCCGTTGGGCAGGTCCTCCACCAGCCGGACCAGGTAGCACTCCCCCGGCACGTTCATGTTCAGGCCGAAGGTCCGGGCCAGGTTGGAGAACGCCGGACCGTCGATCTCGGTCATCAGCTCGTCGGCGTCGGTGGCCAGCTGGCTCTTGATCGTGCCGTCCTTGGCGGCGTCCTGGGCGCCGACCGGGGACTCGCCCTCCATCGGCCGGACGGCGGCGTAGATCCGCAGCCGGGAGAGCACGTTGGAGACCAGCTGGAAGGCGTAGTGGATCTCGCCCACCCGCTCGTAGCCGGTCCAGGCCTCCATCTGCCAGGCCGTGTAGGAGGACCGCGCGCGGGCCGCCCAGGCCGCGCCGATGTCAACCGTCTCGGCGGCGGCGGTGATCGCCCGGGGCTGCCGGTAGCGGGCCGCCTCAGCGCGCTTCGTGCCGTGGATCGGCAGCACCTCAGCCGAGGCTGTGAGCGGCTGGGCCGCCTTCGGAGCACGCTTCCGCAGGACGCCACCAGCCATGTGTGGAGCGTATCGGTCGGGTCACCGTCCGTGGTTGACACGGACGGCCGCCCAGCTCAGCTCCGGGAGTAGTTCTGCGACGACGGGAGGCCGTAGGTGGCCGCCCTCGGCTCGCGCGCGACCTGACTGATGGCCTGCCCGGCGTAGGGGTTCCAGCGCTTCAGCGTCTTGCCGCAGCTGCAGCCGCCCGCCCGCGCGATCGTCCAGGGGCCGACCTGGCCGCCGTTGTAGGTGGCGGTGGCCGTCTCCTCCTCGGTGACGTCGATGAAGACGCTGGCGATCGTGGAGCCGTTGGAGCCGTAGGCCCCGGCCTCCCAGCCGATGGCGATCTGGGTGGTGGCGAGGATGACGTGCAGCTTGGCGTTCGGCGGGACGCCCTCGGGCCGGTTGCCCTCGGCGTCGCGGACGTCGCCGGGGTAGAGGTCGGCGATCAGCGTGACGGTCATCGGTCGATCCTGTCGATCACGGCCTTGACCAGCAGGGCCGACTGGGAGAGCGCGAGCGCGCGGACCAGGAAGCGCCCCACGGGCCCGGCGGATTCCGCCGCGAGCACTCCC
>Ga0308173_10000342_pt1 | contig 18949 bp, 19 predicted proteins | sample PhyPR1_FD_203716 | JGI IMG/M metagenome (GOLD analysis project Ga0308173, IMG submission 203716) | Soil microbial communities from UC Gill Tract Community Farm, Albany, California, United States - DLSLS.P.R1 | ecosystem: Environmental > Terrestrial > Soil > Agricultural land | place: USA...
GGCCCGAGAGGCCGCCGGTGAAGAGGCAGGCGAGCGCGCCGCCAACCGCCCACAGCGCGACGGCGGCGGCGTCCGCCCCGGCCCAGGCGAGCAGCGCGCCCGCCACGCCGGCCCCGCCGCCCGCAGCCAGCGCCGCAAGCTCCGCGCCCGGTGGGAGCAGGCCGCGCGCCCAGAGCAGCCAGCCCGTCGCGCCGACGGCGACCGCCCAGGCGAGGTGCCAGCCGACCGCGAACCGGCGCCCGCGCGCCCGCGCCCGACTTTCACGGCTTCCCCGTCTCGATCGCCTGCTGGAGCCAGCCAGGTTCCCGCCCTCCCTCGCGCCCTCTCCCGGGTGACCTTAGCGGGCCGCGCGAGTCCAGGTAAGGCGGCTCGCCTGCCACGCGACTTAGCCGCGCACCGCCGGCGGAAACAAAATCGTAAGCGCACTGCGCGAAGCTAGGCGCCACCGAATGGAGGCCCCAAGCCTCACGCATGCGAAACTCGGCCACTCCAGCCTCCGCCCCGCGGACCCGCGGCGAGCTCGCGCCGCACGAGCAGACCCGCGCCTTCCTGCGCAAGGTGGGCCACGAGCTGCGCACGCCGCTGAATTCGATCCTCGGCTTCTCCGAGATCCTGGCGGCGGAGCTCTACGGCCCCTTGGGCGCGCCGCAGTACCGGGAATACGCCGAGATCATCAACGATAGCGGCAAGAAGCTGCTGAGGCTGGTCGATCAGGTGGTGGAGATCGCGCGCCTGGAGAGCGGGACCATCGAGTGGGAGATGGGCCCGGAGGCTCTGGAGCCTGCGCTCCACGAGGTGCTGGCCGGCCTGGCCGAGGAGATCGCCCGGCGCGACGTCCGCGTGGAGGTGGCCGAACCGGAGGCCATGCCGGAAGTGGTGGCCGACGCCCGCGGCCTGCGCAACGTGCTGAAGGGCCTGATCCACAACGCCGTCGCCGTGTCCCCCGAAGCCGCGACCGTGCGCATCCGCGCCGCCCGCCGGGGCGCGGCGGTGGACCTGGTCGTCGAGGACGAAGGCGGCGAGGTCGGCCGCGAGGAGCTGCCGAGGCTGTTGCAGCCGTTCGGAGGCAAGGGCGCGGCCTCCGGGCGAGGCGACGGCGCCGGCCTGGGTCTGCCGATCTGCGCGCTCACCTGCCGCGCGATGGGCGGGCGGCTGAGCCTGGCCTCGGTGAAAGGCCGCGGCCTGAGGGCTCGCGTGCAGCTGCGCGCCGCCTGAGCGCGGTTGCGAAAGCGCATGGCCCGCCCTAAGTGGCGCAGGCCATGGCTGGGATCGATCAAGAGCTGGACGCCCTCGCCGAGGAGTTCGATGTGCTGGGCGACTGGGAGCAGCGCTATCGCTATGTGATCGACCTGGGGCGAGAGCTCGCACCGCTCACCGACGCCGAGCGCAGCGACGCCAACAAGGTGCGGGGCTGCGCGAGCCAGGTGTGGCTGGTGACCGAGCCCCACAGCGACGGGACCCTGGCCTTCCGAGGGGACTCCGACGCCCATATCGTGCGCGGGCTGATCGCCATCCTGCTGCGGCTGTTCTCCGGACGCCGGCCGAGGGACATCCTCGGCTTCGACGCCAAGGCGGGGCTCGACCGGCTGGGGCTTTCCGGCGCGCTCTCGGCGCAGCGGTCGAACGGGCTGGCCTCGATGGTCGCACGCATCCGCCGCGACGCGGAGGCGGCGAAGGTCGCCTAAGCCGCCCTGACGCCGGTCATCACCTGACCCAGGCCGATCACCGCATCATAGCCCAGGATCATGTCGACCCTCTCGCCGTCCGAGGCGAGCGGCAGCCGCACCCAAAGCATCGACAGGTGCGAGGCGCCGCGCCAGGCGAGGCTGTGCACGCCCGCGGCGGGCCGCCCCTCGTCGACCACTCGCCCGAGCTCGGCGCGCCAATAGTCCGCCGCGGCGCTGTTGTAGACCTCGGCCAGGGCGCGGCCGGTGATCTCGCCGCCGTAGACGTCCCAAAGCGCGGTGCCGGCGAGGCGAATGCGATATTCCCGAGGCGCGGGGAGCACATCGATGAGGCTGAGGGTCGGCAGCAGGCGCTTCATGGCGGCCGGGTCGAGGTCGCGCCGGGCGGGCAGCTTCAGCCCGCGCCGCAGCGACGCCCAGTAGAGGAACAGCTCCTCATGGGCCCGCGCGGCCGCGGCCGGGGCGCCGAACTGCGCCACCATCTTGAGAGTCCCCCACAACTGCTTGGATTTGCAGCGAATCACTTATCGCCCGATGCGGGAATCGGCGGCAAGCAAAAATGGGTTAACGCGGGCGACTGTGGTCGCGGCGCCGCAGACGAAGACGCCCGCCGGTGACGTCGGGCGTCGATCAGGAGTCGAGGCGAGAGGCGGTCAGCCGCGCTTCTTGCGCGCCGCCTGGCGGCCGCCCTGGCCCAGGCCCATCTGCTTGGCGAGGTCGGAGCGGGCCTTGGCGTAGTTGGGGGCCACCATCGGATAGTCCTTCGGCAGGCTCCACTTCGCCCGGTATTCCTCCGGGCTCATGTTGTACTTGGTGCGCAGGTGCCGCTTGAGCGACTTGAACTTGCGGCCGTCCTCGAGGCAGACCAGGTAGTCCGGCGTGATCGAACGCCGGATCGGCACCGCCGGCTCCTTCGGGGCCGCCTCGGCGGTCTCCACGCCCGACGAGATGCCGGCCAGCGCGCGATGGACGCTCTGGATGAGACTGGGCAGATCGCCCGCCGCCACGCTGTTATTTCCGACATAGGCGGAGACAATGTCCGCCGTCATCTCGATGACTTCCGACTTCTCGTCCATTCTTGTCATTCCATAGAACCGCGGCGCTTAAGCGCCTGGAAAATTGATTCACAACCTCGATGCCGGTCATTATCGGGAAGTTACGCTGCGGACAAGCGCTGAAATCGAGGAAAGTGGGCTCCGCGGGGTCAAATTAAGCAATTGAACCACGTTGTTGCATGTGGATTGCCGTCTACCTTGCGAGTAAGCCCTTGCGGCTCTACCTGTAGGAAATTGCCCGCGCCCCGGCGAGCCCGGCTTCGAACCTGCGGTTCGGCGCGGCCTCAACCTAGCTGAATGCCGGCGCCTTCCAGTGCGGCCAGATATCCGGCAGGTCTTGCGACACCTTGCCGGGGAAAGCTGGGGGTCGCTTCTCGAGGAACGACATCACCCCTTCGCGAGAGTCGGGAGAGCCGCCGCGCGCCTGGATGCCGCGGCTGTCGGCGCGGTGCGCCTCCATCGGGTGCGCGGCGCCGGCCATGCGCCAGATCAGCTGGCGGGTGAGCGCCACGGAGACCGGCGAGGCGTTGTCGGCGATCTCGCGGGCGATGGCGCGGGCGGCGGGCAGGAGCTCCTCCGCCGCGTGCACCGAGCGGACCAGACCCCGCTCGTGCGCCTCCTGGGCCGGGAAGATACGGCCGGTGTAGCACCACTCGAGCGCCGTCTGGACGCCGACCAGGTGCGGCAGGAACCAGGACGAGGCGGCCTCCGGGTTCAAGCCCCGCCGGGCGAAGACGAAGCCGTAGCGCGCGTCCGCGGAGGCCAGCCGGATATCCATGGCGAGCTGCATGGTCACCCCCACGCCCACCGCCGCGCCGTTGCAGGCCGCGATCACCGGCTTCAGCGAATCGAAGATGCGCAGGGTGAGCAGCCCGCCGCCGTCCCGCTGCACGCCATCGCGCGTGCGGGCCTCGCGGTCCTGCGGCCGCCGCTCGTAGTCGAAGGTCTCGGCGCCCGAGGAGAGATCGGCGCCCGCGCAGAAGGCCCGGCCCGCGCCGGTGACGATCACGCAGCGCACCGCATCGTCGGCGTCGGTCGCGTCGAAGGCCGCGATCATCTCGCGCATCATCTGGGTGTTGAAGGCGTTGAGCTTCTCGGGGCGGTTCAGGGTGATCGTCGCGATCCCGCCCTCCACCGCATATTGAAGCGTCTCGAACGTCGGCTGGCCCATGGCGTGATCCCCTTCCGGCGGGGCGCATAGCCGTCCGCTTGACGGACCGTAGGTCAAGGCCCGCAATGGCGCCTGAACAAAGATAACTTGGCGGCCGGCGCTCGCCGCCGCGGGAGAGGAAGATGCATCCGTCGGTCCACGCCCGGACGAGCCCCGACAAGCCCGCCTACATCATGGCCTACTCGGGCGAGACGGTGAGCTATGGCGAGCTGGAGGCGCGCTCGAACCAGGGGGCGCACCTGTTCCGCAGCCTGGGCCTCGAGCCGGGCGACGCGATCGCCATCTTCATGGAGAACAACGCCCGCTACTACGAGGTGCTCTGGGCCGCCCAGCGCTCAGGCCTGCGCTTCACCTGCCTGTCCTCGAAGCTCACGGCCGGCGAGGTCGAGTACATCGTGGGGGACTGCGAGGCGAAGGTCTTCGTCACCTCGGAGGCGCTCGCCGAGGTGGCGCGCGAGGTCGCCCCGCTGATCGCGGGCGTGAAGCTGTTCATGGTGGGCGCGGCTGAGGCGCCGTACGCGAGCTTCGAGGCGGCGCGCGGCTCGTTTCCGACCACGCCCATCGCCGACGAGCGGGCCGGCTCGGCGATGCTCTATTCGTCCGGCACCACCGGGCGGCCGAAGGGCGTCAAGCGGGCCGGCGTGGGCGAGGCGCCGATCGAGACGCCCAGTCCGCTCGCCACGCTGGGCCAGGCGCTCTACGGCTGGACGCCGGACAGCGTCTATCTGTCGCCCGCGCCGCTCTACCATGCCGCCCCGCTCGGCTGGTCGATGGCCGTGCAGGCGATGGGCGGGACGGTGGTGATGATGGAGCGCTTCGACGCCGAGGACGCGCTGCGCTTCATCCAGGACTATCGGGTGACCACCGCCCAGTGGGTGCCGACGCACTTCGTGCGCATGCTGAAGCTGCCCGACGAGGTCCGCGCCAAGTACGACATGAGCTCGCTCAAGGCGGTGTTCCACGCCGCCGCGCCCTGCCCGGTGCCGGTGAAGGAGCAGATGATCGCCTGGTGGGGGCCGATCGTGAACGAGTACTACGCCGGCACCGAGGGCAACGGCTTCTGCCACATCAACTCGCAGGAGTGGCTGGCGCACAAGGGCTCGGTCGGCCGCGGCATGACGGCCAAGGTGCACATCTGCGACGACGAGGGCGAGGAGCTGCCGCCACGCGCCGAGGGGCTGGTGTTCTTCGAAGGCGGCGGCCAGTTCGAGTACCACGGGGATCCGAAGAAGACCGCGGAGACCCGCAACAAGCACGGCTGGACGACGCTGGGCGACGTGGGCTGGCTCGACGAGGAGGGCTACCTCTACCTCACCGACCGCAAGAGCTTCATGATCATCTCCGGCGGGGTGAACATCTATCCGCAGGAGATCGAGAATCTCTTGATCACCCATCCGAAGGTGGCCGACGCCGCGGTGGTGGGCGCCCCCGACGAGGAGATGGGCGAGAAGGTCGTCGCGGTTATCCAGCCGATCGACTGGGACGCCGACCACGAGGCGCTGCGCGCTGAGCTGCTCTCCTTCACCCGCAAGAGCCTCTCCCACGTGAAGACGCCCAGGGTCATCGACTTCATGAAGGAGCTGCCCAGGCACGCCACCGGCAAGCTCTACAAGCGCCTGATCCGCGACGCCTACTGGGGCAAGGAAGGCTCGCGGATCGTCTGAGGCCGGGCCCGCCGGCAGATCCAGCTCCGCTCGGCTATTGGGGCGAGAAGCCCTTCAAATCGATGCAAGGATGATCCGGGTTGCGCGTGTCACAGACGTTGACCGTTCCGAGATAGTGGGCTGCCTTGGTGATCTGATCCTGGGTGGGGGCGCTGCGCCACGCGAACTGCATCAGGTAGAAACTATCCGCCCCTGCGATCCCCCGCATGAGCGCCGCTTCGGGCTTGCCGGTGGCCGGGTTCAATGGGCAGCCGATCAACATCATCGATACGGAGTAGCCATTCGCATTTCCCGCGTGGATGGTGGGTTCGACGCTGCCTGGGCAATCCGCCAGCCATTTCCTGCGAACGCCCGAGAGGAACGCGGCGGGATCCGCGCCCTTGCGACCGAGAAACACCTGCGTCGTGATCATCTCCGACCAGTCTTTGACGGTCTCCCCTTCCGGGACGGCTTCCAACACGGCCAGACCTGGCGCTCAGACTTGAAGCCGATCCTGAAGCCTTGCGGCAGCACTTGCCGAAGGTTCTCATCGACGAACTGCGCGAAGGCCGGAGTTGTCGCCCCAGACGCCGCCAAGGCCACCGCAGCGCACGTGAGAAGTCTACGCATGCCAACTGCCTCAAAAGGAGCGATCTGCCATCGTCCCGGCGGCGGCGAATGTCAGCAACCGGTCGAAAGCGCGCATTGCGACCGGAAGGAGACTGTCGCCCAGGGATTAGGGCCTTAAGTCCGGAGCGATGATCTCCAGCGTCGGAAAATAGCTGCGGTAGCGCGAGGGGTCGCGCGTGATCAGGAGATGACCGGCGACCGCGGCGTGGGCGCCGATGAAGAAGTCGGGCAAGGGCGAGGTCTTCGAACCGCCCCGCCGACGGTAGGCCATGAACGCCTTGCCGGCGAGGAAAGCCGCCTCATAGGGGATCGGCTCGCGCTCGATCATGGCTCTCGGCAGGGCGTCCTCCATCTCTTCGATCCTCGAGAACCGGACCGACACCTCGGCATAGATTATCGGGTTGATGACGAGGCGGTGCGCGTCGGCGGCCTCCTGCAGCACCCCGGCGGCCCAGCCGGCCCACTGCGGGTCGTCGGTCATGATGTCGATCAGAACGTTGCTGTCGACCAGGACGGCGCTCACGACTCGCCGCGCGTGAGCGCCATGATCTGGTCCGTTGTCATGGCGACATCGCCGCGGCCGCGCAGGCGCTCGACGAGCCTCGCCCCGCGGCTATCTCCGCGCCTCGCACGGGCCCGGGCAATACGCACGACGCCGCCTTCGAACCGGAACTCGACCTCGGTGTGCGGCAACAGGCCCGCCTTCTCGCGGATGGCGGCCGGAATCGTGACCTGGCCCTTGGAGGTGATGCGCATGACGTGATCCTTACTCCTACGTGTAAGAGTAATACCAACAACCCGCTCTCGCAACGCGCCGCCTTGCCCGAAGCGTGTCAGGTGCTAGACGAGGCGCGGCCTTGGCCCTCAATGGACGGAGAACGCGATGAACCCTGTGGAGATCAAGGACCTGCCGGGCCTGGTGGGCACGGAGGTGGGCGTCTCGGATTGGCTTCTGGTCGACCAGGACCGGGTCAACAAGTTCGCCGACGCCACCGGCGACCACCAGTGGATCCACGTGGACGTGGAGCGCGCCAAGCGCGAGATCGGCGGCCCGATCGCGCACGGCTATCTCACCCTCTCGCTGATCCCGCACCTGTCGGACGGCATGCTGCCGGTGAAGGGCGTGACGCGCGGCATCAACTACGGCTCCGACAAGGTGCGCTTCACCAACATGGTCCGGGTCGGCAAGCGCGTGCGGCTGCGCCAGAAGCTGATCGGCGCCGAGCCCAAGGCCGGCGGCATGCAGATCAAGAACGAGTGCACCATCGAGATCGAGGGCGAGGACAAGCCCGCGTGCATCGCCGAGACGATGTCGGTGCTCTACGGCTGAGCAGCGCTAGTCGGCGGTGGCGGCTTCCTCGGCGGAGGCCGCCTTGGCCCCCTCCACCGGCGCTTCGGCGACCATGGTCGCGGGCGCCTGCGGGTTGTCGAGCCTCGCCAGGGTCTCGCGGATGAACTTGGCGTGGGTGACGATGCCGATCTCCAGCCGCTCGTGATTGAGCTCGACCTGCTGGGTTAGCAACCCGGCGATGAACTGCGGGTCCTCCGCCCCGGTCGGATCGTGACGGTGGTCCTGGTCGGTCATGAACACCGGCCCGCCCGAGTTCCCCGGGAAGACCGAGAAGTCGAGCAGGAAGGTCGGGAAGATCGTGGCCGGCGCCAGCGGATAGGAGGCGACCCGGCCGGCGCGCAGGATCGGGAAGCCCGCCTGGTTGGCCGCCAGGCCCCGCGGGAATCCCAGCGCCATCATCTCGTCGCCGGCCTCCACCTGATAATGGGTGAAGGTGTCATCGCTGGCCAGGTAGCTCAGCGGGATCGCCGCCTTGGCGAACGCCGGGGGCGCGGTGATGGCGAGCGCCGCCACGTCGCGCGACGGATGATGCGTCCAGAGCTCGTGGCCCTTGGCGTCGCGGATCTTCACCGGCTGCGGCGCGTAGCTCCAGCTGCCGTCGGCGTTCTGGAACCGGTAGCCGACGCGGGCGGTCGCGCCGGGCATGCCCTCGAGCACGTGGTTGGCGGTGACCAGGATCGTGCGCGGCTGGCCGTCCGGCGTCGGATCGGAAATCAGGAAGCCGGTGCCCACCGTTCGGGTCCCGTCGCCGAGCGGCTGCTCCACCTGGACGGTGGCCTGCATGAGCTGGACGGCGAGGTCCATCACCATGGCGTTCCCGACTCTTTCTTCCCGTTCGCGTCTTCGCGCGATCTCGATGATCAAAGGACATTGGGCGGAGTCAGCGCTGCGGCCAAGGCGACAGCTTGTCCTGTGCGCCCATTCGACGCGCGGACGGCCCCGCTTGAGCGCGCCAGAAGCGCGGCGCATTTAGCAGCCCATGGACCAGATCGCGCCTCACCCCGTCCCGCCGGTCGCCCGCAAGGAGCCAAGACGCATCGAGCAGCTGGGGCGCGTACGCGTCGACGACTACGCCTGGATGAAGGACGAGGCCTGGCAGCAGGTGCTGCGCGACCCGAAGGTCCTGCGCGCCGATGTCCGCGAGCACCTGGACGCCGAGAACGCCTACACCAAGGCGATGCTGGCGGACACCGAGCCGCTGCAGGCCGCGATCTTCGAGGAGATGAAGGGCCGCATCAAGGAGGACGACGCCTCGGTTCCGGCGCCCGACGGGCCCTGGGCCTACTACGCCCGCTACGAGTTCGGCGCGCAGCATCCGATCCATGCGCGCAAGCCGCGCGGAGCCGAAGGGCCCGAGACGGTGCTGCTGGATGAGCCGGCGCTCGCCAAGGACAAGCCCTACTTCCACGTCGGCGCGGCGCGCCACAGTCCGGACCACGCCCTCTACGCCTGGGCCGCCGACGAGCAGGGCTCGGAATACTATACGATCCGGGTCAGGGACCTCGCCACGGGCGAGGCGGTCGGCGCGCCCATCGCGAGCGCCTACGGCGACTTCGCCTTCTCGCCGGACTCGCGATGGCTGTTCTGGATCTGGCGCGACGAGAACGCCCGGCCCTCGAAGGTCTTCCGCCGGCCGGCCCGCGGCGGGGACGACGTCTTGGTCTACGAGGAAGCCGACGAGGGGATGTTCCTGGGCGTGGGCGTCGCCTCCGACGACAGCCACCTGCTGATCCATATCGGAAATCAGGAGACCACCGAGCAGCGGCTGATCCCGGCCGCCGATCCGACCGGGGCGCCGGTTGTCGCCGAGCCCAGGCGCGTGGGCGTGAAGTACGAGCTCGACCACTGGAGCGACCGGTGGGTGATCCGCACCAACGACGACGGGGCGGTGGACTTCAAGCTGTGCGTCTCCGAGGCCGCCGTCCCGGCCAAGGCGACCTGGCGTGACTGGGTGATGCACCGGCCCGGCCACTACATCACCGGCTTCGCGGCCTACGCCGGCCACATCGTGCGCGCCGAGCGGGTGGAGGCGCTGGACCGGCTGGTGGTCACCGCCCGCGACGGATCGGAACATCTGGTCGCCTTCGACGAGGAGGCCTATGCGCTGAACCTCGAGGACGGTTACGAGTACGCGACCACCACCACCCGCTTCGTCTACCAGTCGCCGACCACGCCCCGGCAATGGTTCGACTACGACCTGGTCACGCGCGAGCGGACGCTGCGCAAGACCCAGGAGATCCCCTCCGGCCACGACGCCGGCCGCTACCTCGCCCGACGGCTCTATGCGACCGCGCCGGACGGGGAGACGGTGCCGATCACGCTCTTGATGCTGAAGGATGCGCCGCGCGACGGCTCGGCGCCGGTCATGCTCTACGGCTACGGCGCCTACGGCCACGCCATGGAGCCCGCCTTCTCGATCCGCAGCCTCAGCCTCGTCGACCGCGGCTGGATCTGGGCGGTGGCGCACATCCGCGGCGGCTCCGACAAGGGCTGGGGCTGGTTCCTGGACGGACGCAAGGCGAAGAAGCCGAACAGCTTCACCGACTTCATCGCCTGCGCCGAGCACCTGATCGCCGAGGGCTATGCGACCAAGGGCAAGATCGCGGCCTATGGCGGCTCAGCGGGCGGCATGCTGATGGGCGCCGTCGCCAATCTCCGGCCCGACCTCTGGGGCGCGGTGATCGCCGCGGTGCCGTTCGTCGACGTGCTCAACACGATGAGCGACGTGAGCCTGCCGCTGACGCCGCCGGAGTGGCCGGAGTGGGGCAATCCGCTGGAGGATGCGGCCGCCTACGACCTGATCGCCGGCTACAGCCCGTACGACAACGTCAGCGCCCAGGTGTACCCGCCGATCCTGGCCACCGGCGGTCTCTCCGACCCGCGCGTCACCTACTGGGAGCCGGCCAAGTGGGTGGCCAAGCTGCGCGAGCTGCATGCGGGCGAGGCGCCGATCCTGCTGAAGATCAACATGGAGGCGGGTCACGGCGGCGCCTCGGGCCGGTTCGAATTCCTGAAGGAGATCGCCCTCGACTACGCGTTCGCGATCTGGGCGATCGAGGGACGCTGGCGCGGGTTGCGTTGAGCCCGGTGCGCGGTGCGCGACGGCGCGACGCTGGCCGCGGCTCCTGCAACTCGGATAGATTGCCGGTCTCACGCTGGCAGGGGGCGGCATGTCGGTCTCGGACGCGGACGCAGCGGCTTCGCTCGCCAGGCAGATCGACGAGGCGCTGCGCCGCCGCGACGTGGCGGGCGCGCTGTCGTTGATCGAGGCCGCCGAACAGGTTCGGCCCGCCGATGTGTCGCTGAAGATGCAGAAGGCGGTGACCCTGCGCGTGGCGGGCGACCTGCCGGGCTCGCTGGCGGCGCTCGACGCGGCGCTGGCGCTGGAGCCCTACAACTTCATGGCCCTGCTCGGGAAAGGCGCGCTCATCGAGCGGCTGGCCGGCGAACCGGCCGCGGCCGAGGTCTACCGCAACGCCCTGAAAATCGCCCCCGCGAATGCGCCGCCCGGCCTGCAGCCGGCGATCGCGCGGGCGCGCGAGGTGGTGCGGAAGACCGCCGATGCGCTGGAGAAGCACCTGCGAAGTCGCCTCGCCAGGCTGGGCGCCGCTTGCAGCGGCCCGGCCAAGGCGCGGCTGGAGGAAACCGTGCGGGTGTTCTCCGGCCAGGCGCGGGTCTACCACCACGAACCGCTGTTGCTGCACTATACCCAGCTGCCGGAGATCGGCTTCTACGACCGCTCGCACTTCCCCTGGCTCGCCGAGCTGGAGGCCGAGACCGACACGATCCGGGCGGAGCTGGAGGGCGTGCTCGAGACGCGCGCCGATTTCGCGCCGTACATCGCCTTCCCGCCCGGCGCGCCGGTGAACCAGTGGGGCGAGCTCAACCACTCGGCGCGCTGGAGCTCCTATTTCCTGTGGAAGGACGGGATGCGGCAGGACGGCGCCTGCGCGGCCTGCCCTAAGACCGCAGGCCTCCTCGAGCGGTTGCCGATGGCCGAGCAGCCGGGCTTTGCGCCGACCGCCATGTTCTCGGCCCTGGAGGCGAAGACCCACATTCCGCCGCACACCGGCTCGACCAACACGCGGCTGCTCTGCCACCTGCCGCTGATCCTGCCGGGACCGGCGCGTTTCCGGGTGGGCAACCAGACGCGGCCATGGCGGATGGGCGCGGCCTGGGTGTTCGACGACACCATCGAGCACGAAGCCTGGAATGACGCGGACGCCTTGCGCGTGATCCTGATCTTCGACATCTGGAACCCGAACCTCGAACCCGCCGAGCGCGAGCTGGTCTGCGCGCTGCTCGCCGCCCGCAACGAATTCCTCGGCCATTGAGCTTCCGAAGGACGCCCACTTGAGCGACGCCGACATCACTGCGGCCGAGACCCTGTTCTCCCAGGGCCGTCCCGCCGAGGCGCTGACGATCACCGCGCGGCTGGTGCGCGAGCCTCGGCCGAGCCACCAGGCGCTCGCCACGCACGCCTTCGTCCTCAAGGCGCTGCGCCGCGCCGACGAGGCGCTGGCCTTCAACGAGCAGGCGACCCGCGATTACGCGCAGAGCCCCATCGCCTGGCACAATCTCGCCGCCACGCTCGGAGACCTCGGCCGCGCCGAGGCGGCGATCCCGGCCCTGAAGCAAGCCTTTGCGCTCGGCCTCGACCGCGGCGCGACCTGGCACGTCTACGCCCGGTCGCTGCTGGCCACCGGCGCCCTCGACGAAGCCGAGCAGGCTTACCGCGAGGCGCTGAGGCGACCGCCCCTCACCCTGGAGGCGGCCGGCGAGCTCGCCAACGTGATCTGGATGCGGCGCGGCGACATGGCGGCGGCCCAGACCGTGCTGGACGAGGCGTTCCGCACGGGCGGTCCGGCCGGCCCTCTGGTGATCGCCAAGGCGAGGCTGTTCGAGGCGGCCGGCGACCTGGAGTCCAGCGCCCGGCTGCTCTCGGCCGCGGTGGAGCGGATGCCGGGCGAGCTGGTGGTTCTGCTGGCCGCGGCCCAGAGCGCCATCGAGCTGGGCTTCCGCAACGAGGGCTGGGAGCTCGCCAAGACCGCCGAGCGCATGGCCCCCGACGAGCCGGCGGTGCTGAACCAGCTGGCGATCGCCGAGCTGGCGCGCGGCGCGCCGGGCGAGGCGCTGGCCGTCGCACAGCGTGGGCTGGCGATCGCGCCCGACCACCAGTCGCTGATCGGCTGGGCGGCGGCCGCGGCGCGCGCCGCGGGCGATCCGCTGTACGAACAGCTCTACGACTACGACGCCTTCGTGGGCGTCTACGAGATCGAGACGCCGGCCGGCTGGCCGACGCTTACGGCCTACCTTGCGGATCTGGCCACGGCGCTGCGCCGGATGCATCCTTACGAGCAGCATCCGTTCCACCAGTCGATCCGCCACGGCAGCCAGACGATGCAGCCGCTGACGCCCTCGACGGATCCGGTGCTGGGCGCCTTCTTCGCCGCGGTCGACAAGCCGATCCGTGCTCACATGAAGAGGTTGGGCGAAGGACGCGATCCGTTCCGCCGGCGCAACGCCGAGGACTACCGCTTCGACACCGCCTGGTCGGTGCTGCTCAGGCCCGGCGGCTTCCACAAGGACCACTTCCATCCGCTGGGCTGGATCTCCTCGGCGTTCTACGTCGAGACCCCGGAAGGCGCGCTCGACACCGCCGAGAAGCAGGGCTGGATCCGCTTCGGCCGCCCGCCCGTGGAGCTCGATCCGCCGATGCCGGCCGCCCACTACGTGCGTCCGAAACCCGGCCGGCTGGTGCTGTTCCCGTCCTACATGTGGCACGGCACGGAGCCGTTCACGACCGACGAGCGCCGCATGACCATCGCCTTCGACGCCGTGCCGGTCTCGGACGGCTCCTGAGCTGATCTGTGGCTGGGGGACTAGGACTCGAACCTAGAATAACGGTACCAAAAACCGCTGTGTTACCATTACACCATCCCCCAGCAGGAGCGGTGTCGGCGAGGTGGCCCCGCCCGCGGAGGCGCCGACATAGCGCACGCCTGGGGGGTATGCAACGGGCCCCTTGGGCGCGCTTGCCGCCGCTGGGATGGTCCCCTATAAGGCCCGCTCCCAAGTCGGAGTGTAGCTCAGTCTGGTAGAGCACCGTGTTCGGGACGCGGGGGTCGCAGGTTCAAATCCTGCCACTCCGACCATCTTCGCCCGCGGCCAGGCTCGTCCCTGAAAGCCCCGATCTTTCCGCCGCAGCGATAGTGTGCGACAGCCGCCTTGGCGGACGCCGAATCCGGGGCCTCCGCGGGACGACGAGTTCATCCGATGAAGCAGTTCCTGATCACCGCCGCCGGCGTGTTCGCAGGGCTCATGATCTTCCTGATCGGCGTGCCGTTCGTGCTGGTCATGACGGCGGCCAGCGCCGCCGGCCCGCCGCCTCTGCCCGCCCGCGCCGTGCTCGAGCTCGACCTGCGCGATCCGCTCACCGACCAGAGCCCGCGCAGCCCGCTGGCCGGATTCGGGCGCCGCTCGGAATCGGCCATGTCGATCATCGAGGCGCTGCGACGGGCCGAGACCGACGACCGGGTGAAGGGCCTGCTCATCCGCCTGCCCGAGCAGGGCCTCGAGCCGGGACTGGCCGACGAGCTGCGGCTGGCGATCCGGCACTTCAGGGCCTCCGGCAAGCCGGTGATCGCCCACAGCCAGGGCCTCTACGCCGGCGGGCCTGTCACCACCACCTACATGCTGGGCGCGGCGGCCGACGAGCTGTGGATGCAGCCCGGCGCCTCCTTCCAGGTGACCGGCTTCGCCAACGAGGACCTGTTCTTCAAGCGCGCCTTCGACAAGTACGGCGTCAAGGCCGACTACCAGCAGCGCTACGAGTACAAGAACGCGGTCAACGCCTACCTCTACGACGACTACACGCCCGCGCACCGCGAGGCGGAGCTGTCGTGGATGGGCTCGGTCTATGCGACCGACCTGGCCGCGGCCGCCGCCGACCGCAAGCTCGATCCCGCCGTGCTCAAGCGCACCCTGGAAGCGGGGCCCTATCTCGCCGACGACGCCCAGCGGCTGCACCTGATCGACCGGGTCGGACAGGAGCACGAGGCCGAGAACGCGCTGCTGCACCGCGCCGGGTCGGGCGCGCAGCTGGTCGACTTCGACGACTTCGCCCGTGGCCGCCACCGGGACCGCGGGACCGGCCCCGCGATTGCCGTCATCGAGGGTGAGGGCGCCATCGTCACCGGCCACGACGGGGCGGCCAATCCGCTCTCCGGCGGCTCGTCGATCTATTCCGACGACCTTTCGGACGCGTTCTACCAGGCGATCCGCGAGAAGGACGTCAAGGCGATCGTCTTCCGCCTCAACTCGCCGGGTGGATCGGACACCGCCTCCGAGCAGATCCTGGACGCGGTGCGCGCCGCCGAGGCGGCGGGGAAGCCGGTGGTGGTCTCGATGGGGACCTATGGCGCCTCCGGCGGCTATTGGGTCGCCTCGCAGGCCTCCGCCATCGTCGCGGAGCCCTCGACGCTCACCGGCTCGATCGGGGTGTTCGGCGGCAAGTTCGCCGTGGGCCCGGCGCTCGCCCGGTTCGGCATCGACGTGCGGCAGCTGGGCGTGGGCGGCCCCTATGCCGGGGCGTTCGGGCTCGGCCAGGCGTTCACGCCCGAGCAGCGGAGCGCGATCTCGCACTGGATGGACCGCATCTACGACAACTTCGTCGCCCGGGTGGCGCAGGGCCGCAAGCTCTCGCCCGACCGCGTCCGCCAGATCGCCAAGGGCCACGTCTGGACCGGCGCCCAGGCGCTTCAGCTCGGCCTGGTGGACCAGGTCGGCGGATTCTATGACGCCGTGGCCAAGGCCCAGTCGCTGGCCGGGCTATCCGGGGAGCCCCGGCTGAAACGCCTGACCCCCAGCGCCTCCCCGTTCGAGGCGATCCAGAAGTTGATGGGCGTGTCCGCCACCTCGGTCAGGACGTTGGCCGCCGCGGCCTGGGTGATGGGCGACCCGCGCGCCCAGGCGATCCTCGACCGCATGGCCGAGGCGCGCCTGCGCGACCAGGGTGCGCTGACGCTGGCGCCGCAGCCCCTGCGCTGAGCACTCAGCGCGGCCCGGGCGGCGGCGGCGGGTGGATCGGCGTGCGCGACGGCCAGAAGCTGATCAGCTTGCGCCCGAAGTCGAAGGCCACCTCGTCGAACCGGCGCAGGATGTCGACGCCGATCAGCAGGCTGGGCGTGGTCTTCAGATCCCACAGCTCGAAGACATGCAGGTCGGCGTAGGCCACCAGCAAGGTCTCCACGTCGCGGCCGCCGATCCGCAGGCCCGGCAGCGGTCCGAACTCGACCGCCGCCGTCTGGCCCGTGGCGCTGACCAGCTGGGAATGGATCAGGCGCTGGGCGAGGTCGGGCTCGACTGCGAGCGCCGCGGTGAGCAAGGCGCCGTTGGCGACGGTCACCTGCGAGCCGGAGTCGAGGAAGGCGGTGATCGGTCGTCCTGCGGCGAAGGCGTCGACGATCAGCAGTTGGCCGGACCGGTAGCGGGCGGGCACGACGAAGGGGGCGCTGGGCGAACGCAGTCGCGAGTTGGACGCCTCGCCCAGAATGATCCCGCCGGACTCGGCGATGTGGAACGTCTGGTCGCGGAAGCGGATGGCCACGCTGCGGCCCTTCATCATGTCGATGCCCAGCAGGCCGTCGGCGCCCAGCCTCGAGGCGGGCTCCACCGGCAGCGACAGGCCGGAGGAGATCACGTTGCTGACGCGCAGGCGTCGGACGCGCACCAGCGGCGCCGGTTCGGCGCTGATGATGCCGTGCACCTCGGCGGAGCCGGCCGGCGGCAGATTGAGCACCGCCGCCACCTCGGCGGAGACGACGGAGCGGTTGGAGCCCGTGTCGATGACGAAGTCGTAAGGGCCCTTGCCATCGAGATAGACGGGCACGGCCACGCGCCGGGCGTCGTCGAAGGCGGTCTCGAGCACGCTCTCCGGACCGGCCGCCTTGGCCGGAGGCGGAGGGACCGCGGTTCCGGTCGGCTGGGCGCGCGCGCCGGCCACGGCCAGCAGAGCCGAGAGACCGCCGATTGCTCCCCGTCTCGACCACTCGCGGCTGTCCATGCGCCAGGATTACGGGAGACGCCGGGCCTCGCAAAGCCCGCTGCGCCAAGCGCCTCGACAAGCCGGCCCGGCGACCGTAACCCTCTTGCGCACGTCGGGACTCCTGATGAACGCCCCAAGCTGGCCCTCTCGCCTGCGCGCCTCGCCCGAGCTCTTCCCGCTGGACTTCCGGGGACCGGAGATCGTGCAGCTCGTGGCGCTCGGCCCGGCGGACTATGAGCGCGCGAGCTTCCTCGACGAGCGGCTGGCGCGGAGCGCCGACCTCAGCGCGCCCTATGGCGAGCTCGCCCAGGCCGCGGCGGGGCTGCCGGCGGCCTGCGACTTCATCTTCCACACCGGCCACGTCGGCTCGACTCTCATCGCCCGCGTGCTGGGGCGTCATCCGCAGGTGTTCGCGCTGCGCGAGCCGCAGATCCTGCGAAGCTTCGCCGAAGCGGCGCGGCGCGGCGGCCCCTGGGACGCGGATGTCCTGCGGACCAGGCTGGGCGTCTTCGTGCGCCTGTTCTCCCGCACCTGGGAGCCCGAGCAGCGATCCGTGGTGAAAGCCACCAGCCTGGTGAGCGAGCTCGCCGCCGAGCTGCTGGCGCTCGAGACGGGAGCCCGCGCCCTGATGGTCACGGTCGCGCCGGAGACCTATCTGGCGACCATCCTGGGGGGGCCGAATTCGCGCCTCGAGCTCGGCGCCGCAGCGCCGGGGCGCGCGGCGCGGCTCGAGCGGCGCATCGGACCGGGCCGCCTGCGGCTCGCGGAACTCTCCGAAGGCGAGACCGCCGCCATGAGCTGGGCCTGCGAGATGACCGCCCTGGCGGCTGCGGCCGGCGTCCATTCGGGCCGCGCCGCCTGGATCGATTTCGAGGTCTTCCTGGCCGCCCCGCGCGCGGGACTGGCCGCCGCGCTCGCCCATCTGCGCCGCGCGGCGGACGCCGCCGAGATCGAGCGCATCGCACGCTCGGGCTATCTCGAGCGCTACGCCAAGGCGCCGGAATACGCCTATGGCCGCGAGGTCCGCCGGCAGGTTCTGGACGCCGCGCGCCGCGACGCGGGCGCGGAGATCCGCCGCGGCCTCGCCTGGCTCGAGGCCGCTGCGGCCGAGCCGCAGATCGCCGAGGCCCTCGCCATCGCGGAGGCGCCCCGCCATGTCGGCTGAGGAGGCCCGCGCCGTGAGCGCCCGCGCGGCGGCGGGCGACCCGGACGCGCTGGCGATCTCCGCCATGCTGGCGGCGCTCGGGGCCTGGGAGCCGCAGGACTGGCACGCGGCGGCGCGCCGACTGGCCCAGGCGGCGCGGGCGGGGCACGTGGGCGCGCAGGGGCAGCTCGCGGTGCTCTCGAGCGGTCGGGACGGCGCGCCCGACTCGCTGGCGGCGGCGATCGACTGGAGCGCATGGCTCGCGCCGGCCGCCCGCCGCCGCATCCTCAATGAACCGCGAATGGCGGTGGCCGAGGGGTTTCTATCGCAGGCCGCCTGCGCCTGGATGATCGCGCGGGCCCATGGGCGCACGGTGCAGGCCATGGTCTTCGATGCGGAAGGTTCCGGCGGCGGGCGGATCGAAAAAGCACGCAGCAACACCGCCTTCGAGTTCGCCCTGGAAGACCTCGACGTGGTGAGCATCGCGATCCGAGCGCGGATGGCCGCCACCATCGGCGTGCCCGCGGGCGCGCTGGAGCCCATGCAGGTGCTGCACTATGCGCCCGGCGAGACGTTCGAGCGCCACTACGACTTTCTGGATCCCGCGGTGCCCGGCTATGCCGCCGACGTCGAGCGCCGAGGCCAACGCATCGCGACCTTCCTCACCTATCTGAACGCAGGCTTCGCCGGGGGGGAAACCGACTTCCCGCTCCTGGGCGTGCGCCACAAGGGCGGAGCCGGGGATGGCTTCATCTTCGCCAACGTGGACGCGGCCGGCGCGCCGGATCGCCGGACGCTTCACGCCGGGCTTCCGCCGGCCTCCGGCGAGAAGTGGGTGCTGTCGCAATGGATCCGGGATCGGGCGATGAGCTGAGCCGAGTTGCGTCGGCGGCCGACGCCGCCTAGCTTCGCCTGAGGCTAAACGGGAGTTCGCCGATGTTGTTGGCCATGTTGGCCGTGCTGGCCGCCTCCACGCCGGCGGCCCCCGAGGGCGCGGCGCCCGCCCCTGCGCCCGCGGCGACCGCTCGGGCGCCCGCGAAGAAGAAGGACGACGTCATCTGCAGGACCGAGCAGGTGACGGGGTCGATGTTTCCGAAGAAGGTCTGCCGAAGCAAGGCCGAGTCCGCCAGGCAGACCGCCGAACAGCAGCAGCAGATCCGCCACGACCAGCGGCTGCAGACGTCCATGGGCCATTGACCAGACGAGAGCCGCGCGCACGATGAC
>Ga0308173_10000343_pt1 | contig 18928 bp, 27 predicted proteins | sample PhyPR1_FD_203716 | JGI IMG/M metagenome (GOLD analysis project Ga0308173, IMG submission 203716) | Soil microbial communities from UC Gill Tract Community Farm, Albany, California, United States - DLSLS.P.R1 | ecosystem: Environmental > Terrestrial > Soil > Agricultural land | place: USA...
AGCGTTTCCCCGCTGGCGCCCCGCGCGGCGTGTGGCCGGCCGAGTCGTTCGCCGCTGAGCGTCGCCGTGAGGGCATCCCGGCCCGCGTGGTCATGGACCTCGACAGCGACAGCTTCCTCGTGATCGTCGAGGCCGCGTCGTGAGCCGCATCGACTTGGACGCCGGCGACCGCCTGCTCGTGGAGCACGCCCGCCAGCTCCTCGCCGAGATTGAGCCGGAGGCGCGTCCCGAGGATGAGGACGCGGCGAAGGCGTGGCAGGTCGACCGCATGGGGAAGGCGCTGGCCGCCATCGACCACCTCCTCCGCGTCATCGACGGGGAGACGCCGTGAAGCCGGCCGACTACGAGCGGATGCTCCGGAAGCTCCGCCAGGTCAACTACCGCAGCGCACACCCCACCCGATAACCCCCCAAGCCACCGCGGCGGCGATGTCCACCCCCGTCTCGCCGCCGCGGTGCTCCACCCCCGCACCACCCACCTTGTTCACCACTTCGAAAGGCACCCCCATGTCTGTTCTGACTCTCGTCCCGGCCGCCAGCGACCCGTTCGACGCTGCTGAGGCCGATGTTCGGGCCCGCTACGTGTCCGCGTATCTCGCCGACGACCGGGCCGGTGACGTGATCGCCCGCGACTGGACGCTCTACGAGATCGAGCTGTACGACGCGGCGAACCCGGGCCAGCCGCCGCTGATGGACGAGATCCGCAGCCTCGACTACCCGGCCGCTGCCTGACCCCCTGACCGGCCGGGCGCGGACTTCCCCCGCCTGCGCCCGGCCCCGTCTCCTCCTCGCCGACGCATTCCCCCGCGGCGGCGAGGAGGAGACACTCCGCCGGTCTCGTTGGCCGACGCATCACCGGTGCGGCGACCTGCACGACCAGCACACCAACCCATTCACCGATCGGAAGGAACACGATGACGGACCGCATGAAGAACCAGGCCGCGAAGAACCGAAGCGCGGCGGAAGGCCTGCGCAGCCGAGGCAAGGACGACGCGGCGAAGCGGCTGGAGACCCGAGCCGACGAGCTGGAGTCCGGCCGCGTCACCGACGTCACCGACCAGGTCGTCGGCCTGTTCGGGATGATCCGCGGCCGTCGCTGACCTCCCAGCCCCGGCAACCAGCCGTGAGGGCGCTCGATCGACTCGGGCCCGGGGCACGCACCGCCAACCCACCCCAACCCGAGAGGAGCCCGTGATGGGCAGGAGCTACAGCTGGACGGCCCGCGTCAGCCGCAGGGTCATCGCCGACGGTACGGCGGCTGGCGGTGACGACTACACGCCGGAGAGCGCCGAGGCCGAGATGAGCCGCCGCGTGGCCTTGCGGGCTGGCCTGCGCACCGACGACGTGGACGTCGAGGTGACCGAGCGCAAGAGCGTCCGCCAGCAGGTCGCCGAAGCCCGCGCCCGCAAGAACGGCTGACCGGCTGCCCGATCCGCCCGTCGAGCACGGGCGGTGAGGGGAGCAGCGCCAGCCCTCCAACCCGACCCGAGAGGACCACCGCATGGCCCGCAACAACTTCCCCGCCCAGATCACCGACGGCAACGGCGACACCTGGGAGCCCGCCGCCGGGCCGGGCCGCAACGGCGAGCCCGTCTACTACCCGACCTCCGGACCGGAGACCCCGGCCGAGACCCCGTCGGAGATCGAAGCCAACTACGGCCGCCGCTGACCGACTGTCCGCGGCGCGCGACCCCCGGTCGCGCGCCAAGGAGAACCGACGCAGCAGCACCCCCCATCCGATCAACCCCGAGAGGGACGTCATGAAGTTCATCCTCTGGCTGCTCGCCGGACTGTACGCGCTGGTCGTCGGCCTGTGGCCTGCCGCGGCTGTCCCGGTGGAGCTGGCTGCGGCGGGCGCGTTCACCGTGCTGCTGCAGCCGGCCGTCTTCCTGGCCGCCCTGGTTGCGGGCGCGCTCCTGTCGTCCCGCCGCCGCCCCGTTCACGCCCCCGCCCGTCGCGCCTGACCTGAAAGGACACCGATCACCGTGACCGCCACATCCGTCGAGAAGAAGGTCAACGGCCAGACGCCGGGCTACGACCCGCGCGCCCTGGCCGAGGCGGAGGCGATCCGTACCGAAGCCGCCGCCAAAGCCGAAGCCGCACGCATCAAGGCGCAGGGTGAAGCGGACGCGGCGCGGGCCGTCGCCGCCGAGCAGGCCGAACGTGACCGGCTCGCCAACGAGCGCACACGACTGACCAACGAGCGCAAGAAGATCGACCACGACGCCTACATGGCCAAGAAGAACGCCGAGATCGCCAAGTCGAAGGCCGACGAGGAGAAGGCAGAGAAGGCTGAGGCCGAGCAGAAAGCTGCCGAAGCGAAGCGCGCCAAGGAGCAGCAGCGGTCGGAGCGTTGGTGGAAGTGGGGCGCCCGCGGGATCTACGCCGTCGGCCTGGTCATTGCCGCGCCGGTGCAGTTCATGCACTTCTGGGACCCGCACCGCAAGTTCCTCATCGCCGCCCCGGCCCTCCTCGAAGGGTTCGCGCTCGTTCTCGCGTTCGGTGCCGCCTGGGCTGTTGCTCACCGGCGTGATGTCCGCCCGTACCGCATCGGCATCATGGCCGGCGCCGCGATCGCTGCAGGCGTCAACCTCTACGGCGGCGTCACCGACCCGGCGATCGGCCTCAACGCCGGCCTGATCGGCGCGATCGCCTCCCTCGGCGGGCCGATCGTGCTCATGGCCTACGAGCACGGCATCGCACAGAAGGCCGACGGGATCCCGTCCGGCCGCGAGCGTCGGGCAGCCGCGCGGGCCAAGGCCGAGGCGGACGCCGCCCGCGAGAAGGCACGCAAGGAGAAGCAGGAAGCCGACGCTCGGGCCGCGGCCGAGAGGGTCGCGCGGGAGAAGTCCGCGGAGGAGGAGCAGGCCCGCAAGGACGCCGACCGCGAGGCAAAGCACCCGGACGTGTGGGAGGTCGCCGACGCGGTCCGTTCCGCGCGGGGTTCCCGGTACGTCACCGACCAGATCTGGGCCGAGTGCTGGCTTCTCGTGACGGGCTGCAAGACGGTCGGGATCCGCCCAGAAATCGAGGCCAAGTCGCGGGCTGCGCAGGCCCACATGCGGACCGTCACCGAGGCCCCCGTTCTGGGCTCGTTGTCGCAGATCAATTCCCAACGACCCCCTCGGGAGAAGCGCGACCCGAACACACCCGACGGACGCCGCAACAACGGCGGCACACCGCCCGTCCGCCGGCCCGGGGAAACCCAGCCGCCCAGCCCCCTCGCCCGCACCCAGGCGCGCCTTGAGCGCACCACCGAGAAGGACTCCAAGTGAGCATCGAGACTTCCCCGAGCAGCACTCCCGACCCGGAGTGGGAGCAGCTGACCGCCACCCTCACCAAGGACCGCCCGGCCCGCGTCTTTGAGTTCGAGAAGCGGCCCCGGCCCGCCTGGATGATGTCCCGCGCCGAGCTGCGCCAGTGGCTGGTGTACGCGAAGGACAACAGCCTCGACTTCGTCTGGTACCACGCCACCCACTCGCCGTTCTATCTCGGCTGGTCGGTGCGCGGCTACCGGCGCCTGTGCAAGCGCTGGTGGCAGGCCCGACACGACGACTACCAGCAGCAGATCGCCGCCGCCCAGCTGATGCTGCGCCAGGCCAAGGAGATGCCACGGGGGAGCGCCCGGGTGGCGGAGGAGTCGCGGGCGCGCGCCATCCTCGACGTGCGCCGCGCCGAGTACAAGGCCCACAAGAAGCGGCACTGGATCCGCACCGGCATCAGCGGCTTGATCGCCGTCGCTGGCGTGACCGCCGCCGTGATATTCGGCTCCTGGTGGATTCAGCTCCTGCTCACCCTCGCGTTCATCCTCACCGGCAGCTTCTTCGGCCGCCCCGAAGAGCCCGCGGCCGTAGCACCGCAGGCCCCCACCCGCACCAGCCACCTGGGCGAAGAGACGATGCGACGCGTCCTCGTCGAGGCCGGCGTCGTTCCCGAGAAGCGCGCGGCCGAGATTCGTGGCGTCGGCATCCCGCACGCCGATGGTCCCGGCATCGCCTACGCCGTCGACCTGCCCTCCGGTATCCCGGCATCCGCCGCTCTAGGCAAGGAGGCCCAGAAGAAGATCGCCTCCGCGCTCGTCGTTCACCTGGACTGGATCGACCTCGACGTCGACCGCAGCCCCGGCAGCAGCGAGTCCCGCCTGAAGGTGTGGGTGTCCAACGGCGACCCGTTCGCTGTCGTGCGGAGCTCCCCGCTCCTCGACCACAAGGGGGCCGTCAACACATTCCGTGATGGCATCCCCGCCTCGTTCGGGAAGCGCGGCAACGCGATCATCCTGCGAATCCGCGACACCAGCATCCTTGTCGCGGGCGCTACCCGCCGCGGCAAGGGCATGTTCCTCGCGAACATCCTCATCGGCGCCATGAAGGACCCGTGGGTCAACGTCCGCATCTTCGATGGCAAGGGGACCGCAGAGCACAACCCTTACGCGCCGACTCTGGCCACGTTCGTAAAGCGCAACCCTGAGCGGCTCGCCATCATCACCCGCGCCATCGTCGCCGAGTTGGACCGCCGCTCCGACCTCCTCGACGAGCACGGCTTCGAGAAGATCGACGACGAGAACTACGAGGAGGTCATGAAGCTCCTCGGCGGCCGGGAAGTGTTCGTCGTCGACGAGCTCGCCACCTACACCCCCAAGGGGACCAGCCCTTACGACGATGAGATCACCGAGAACCTGTCACAGATCGCCGCCGTCGGCGCTGCCCTTGGCGTCCTCCTCATCAGCGTCACTCAGGTTCCGGAGGTCAGCGTCATCCGTGGCCGTCTCCGACAGAACCACATCGGCCGCGCCGCGATGAACACAGAGTCCGGCCAGGCGTCGAACACGATCCTCGGCGACGGCATGACCGGGCAGGGCTACGACGCCTCCAAGATCCCGATCGACCAGCCGGGCCGGTTCTGGCTGGCCACCCCGGAGACCGGCGTCATCGAGGGGCGCTCCTACCTGGTAACGCCCGACGACAAGAGGCGGGTTGCGGCCGAGGGCTACGAGCTGCGGAAGGCGGCTGGCCGTCTGCCCGGCCAGTGGCGCGATCCGATCGAGGAGCAACTAGTCGCCCAGACCGGTATCACGTCGGCGGCCGGCGGTGAGGGCGGCAAGGGGCGCATCGGGGCGGCCCCCGTTGTCCTCACGTTGCTCGATCACCTCATCGACGCTGCTGCGGGGACGGGGCGAGACGAGGCGACGCGGGCCGAGGTGTTCGCGCACCTCGCGACCGTTGACGAGCGGTACGGCTACCGCGTGGATGAGACCGACGCGCAGTACAGCGCTCGTGTCGGGAAGCTTCTTGCCGCCGCATTGGTCGCTGAAGGTCTCGACATCAAGGCCGTGAAGGTCTCGACCGTCGAGGGCAGGGAGGCCCGCGGCTTCCGACTCGACGACCTGATCTCCGCCCGATAGATCCTAATTGCACCGTGCCCGGACCCTGCCCGAGCTAGAAGCGACGCAGGTCACGGCGTTGGCGACCCGTCCCCGACCCTGCCCCGCGCGGGCAGGGTCCGCCGCGGCGCCAGTCACCCAGGGCAGGGTGCAGGCAGGGTCTGACCTGCACTAACGCAAGGCGTAGGCAAGGTCCAGGCAGGGTTCGCAACCCGAATCGATCACCGAAAGGAGGAACCGTGCTCACCCTGAAGATCCAGTCCATGGCGATCGACGGCACCCCGTATCTGTGCCCCGAGTGCGCCTCTGAAGCCTTCACTCTCGACGGCACCGGATGGATCGACGCCTTCCCTGTCCGCGGCAACTGCTGGCAGTCCCACAGCTGGGAAGAGCCCCTCATCACCCTCGGCGACCTGAAGCAGATCAACGAGGCGCGCACCGGCCGGGAGCGTGCCGAGGATGACGACACCTTCGCGATCGTCATCGGCGGTGCTCTCCTCGAAGGCACCCTCCACCCCGACGTGATCCTCGACGACCTGAAGCGGGTCACCCGCGACGTGTACTGGAAGAAGCTGATCAAGCCCGCTGCGCGCCGCCGCAAGAACGCGATCAAGCGCGCAGTGAAGCGGCCGATCCGCACCGCGAAGAAGGTCGCCACCAAGCGCGCCACCAACACCGTCGCCGCCGCCAAAGCCGCCGCGATCGGAGCCGCCTGGGGCCTGCAAGCCGGCGGCCACCAGCCCGACCCCGACTACACGCCCGAACCCGTCAACGCCTGCCCCGCCTGCGACGGCAAGGGCGGCTTCGACATCGACTCCAATCTGCACGACACCACCCGCGTCCGCTGCTCCGCGTGCTACGGCACCGGCGAAATCGATTAGGAGAAGCCCATGGTCCGCCGCTCGAAGAAGGCCAACCCCAACGACGTCGACGAGCTCCAGCTCACCTTCAACCCGGCCACCGGCCTGCCCGAGCTCGTCGTCGTACCCCGCACCACCCCGATCCCCGACAAGCCCCGCCGTAGCCGCGGCAAGAAGAAGTAGGAGAACCCAACCGCCATGACCGTCCTGCCCGAGTCGCAGCCCACCGCCCCCGCGGCCGGGCAGACCTCCAACCCGCTCGCCGACGCCGTCATCAAGGCCGCCGTCGACAACGCCATCCACGAGTCGCGGCGCGACAGCACGACCCCACCGCAGCGCCGGCCAGACGTGCCCGCCATGTCCGCCCGCACCACCGAGCTCACCCGCGCGGTCATGTACTGCTCGCTGGCCACCGTGCCGCCCGGCCTGATCACGGTCGCCGTCATGGTCGCCTCCGAGCACGCCAACCCGACCGTCATCGGCATGATCTGCGCCGCCCCCGCCGCTGTCGCCGTACCCATCCTCGCCATCGCCCGACTCATCCGGCGTGCCGGGGAAGCGGCACCCGACGAGCACCACCACCACTACACCGGGCCCGTCCGGCAGGAGACCAACGTCGACAGCCGGCGGGCGGTCTGGCAGAAGGACGTCATCAAACCGCGCCGCTGAACTACCCGGACGCGGAACGGCCCGGACCGTCATCGGTTCGGGCCGTCGTTATGCGCGCGATGTAGCTCACTGTGCCATTGGCCCTCACTGTCAACCCCATACGGCACCATTGGCTCATCTGCCGCTTCCCGCGCACCGAGGAGCCCGCCGTGCACGACCACCCCGCCGAGTCCGACTACGAATGGCCGACCTGCGGGTGCGGCCGGCCCCTCCGTCACGACGAACTCGGCCGCACCTCCTGCCGGCTCTGCCAGGACCGCGCCGACAGCGCGCTCCGTCAACTCCCCGGCCCAGGCGGGCTGTACGCCCAGCTGGCCACCAGGCTCGCACCCGGCCGGGGCGGGGACAGCGTCGTCGTCTCCGCCTCCCGCACCGCACCCCTGCCGCTACGTCTCGAACCGCTCTCCCTCATGGCGCGCGGGGGCGTGATCACCGTCCTCCAGATGTGGCTCGTCGACTGGCACGAACAGTTGGGCTGGCGACACCCCCGCTGGAACGGCGGACTGCAGCAGCAGTGCGACGACGTCGTGAAAGCCCTGCGTACCAACCTCGAATGGGCAGCCAGCAGCCACCCCGCATTCGCAGAGTTCGGCCAGGAAGTCGGTGTCCTCGTCCGGCAATGCGAACGGCAGATCACCGGCGAACGCAAGGAACGGCCCATCTCTGTGGCCTGCCCGTGCGGCACCACCCTCCGCATCACCGTGTCCACGCCCGGAGCCCGCTGCCACGGCTGCAACACCCAGTACGCGCGCACCGACGTACTCGACCTGCCGCTGGCCACACGGACCGCCGCGTAACAGAAACCCTCAACCACAACTTGACAGTTCACCTGTACCGAAGCGATGATCTGCTCAAATAGCCTTCGTGCGCTTGAGGCCCACCAACACTGGTGGGCCTCGCCCATATCCAGGGGGTGAACGATGCCCCTACCGCTGATCACCGCAGCCGACGCCGCCTACTACACCGGCCGGCCCGTAGGCACCATCTGGCGTTGGGCATCCGAAGGCCGCATCAGCCGATACGGCAGCGGCAAGAACGTCCGCTACAACGTGCGCGAACTGCCCGGCAAAACCGTTGACGAGTGGACCGGCCAGGTAGTCCTCGGCGACCCGCCGCCACTGCCGCAGCACGCACACCGCGCCGCATAGCTCGGGGCACCTGGCGGTAGCCCCGACGTCCCGCCGCCCTACGCCACCCCGACGTGGGCGGCGGGACACCAACTTCAGCCTCCCGAGAGGACACACGATGGCGACCATCGTCTTCAATATCGCCCTCGGGCAGCTCGCCTACTACGCCAACCTGGGCGCCGCGAACGACGCGCTGATCTTGATCCCGTTGGAGTCCAGCGGCCTGGAGACCGACGCCGTCCTTCGCGACAAGGACGACTTCGCGGCCGTAGTCGCGGGCACCACGAACGAACAGACCACCGTCGGCAGGAAGACCCTCACCGGCGTCACCGTCACCGTCGACGACACCAACGACAGGGTGGCCCTCGATGCCGCCGACGTCACCTGGGCCTCGCCGACCGGCAACGCGATTGGCGCCGTCGTGATCTGCTACGACTCGGACACCACTAGCGGCACTGATGCCAACCTGATCCCGCTCACCAAGCATGATCTTTCGTGGACCCCGGACGGCAACTCGTTCACGTTGACGATCACGGACTTCCTCCGGGACAGCTCCGCCGCGTAACAGCTGGCTGGCCGAGCGGGAGGCGCCGTGACGACCTTCAGCGACGACTTCAACAGGGCTGACTCAACTAACCTCGGCGCCGCATGGGTTGAGGTAAGCGGCGACTGGTCGATCGTCTCCAACCAACTCAGCCCAGGCGCGGCAGGCGGCACAATCATCCTGCGTGCCGCCGGAGCGATGGCCAGCAACGACAACTTCGCTCAGGTCACCATCGCCGCCACCACCGCAGCAAGCCAGGGCGTGTGGTGCAGGGGCAACAGCAACATCAGCCAGGGCTATTTGCTGCGCAACAACGGCACCTCCTGGGACCTCTTCCAAGTCGTCGGCGGATCCTTCACCGTCATCGGCACCTACGCCGCAGCAGCCGCACCAGGCGACGTCGCCAAGGTCCAGGCCGTCGGCACGACGATCAAGGGCTACGTCAACGGAATCCAACGCATCTCGGTCACCGACACCGCCGTCACAACCGGCACCAGCGTCGGCATCCGCTCCGACTCGGCCGGCGCCATTAAGTACGACGACTTCTCCGCGGGGGACGTGACCGCCGGCGCAACCCTCGGCATCGCCAGCAGCACCGAGACCGCCCAGCCCCTCACCGGGGCGAAAACGGCCACCCTCGGCACCGCCACGGAAGCCAGCGCCGCGCAGGCACTCACTGGCTCCAAGGTCGGCACCCTCGGTGTCGCCAACGCACTCGAATCCGCACAGCCGCTGACAGGCAGTAAGGCGGCAACGCTCGGCACCGCATCCGCCACCGAGACAGCGCAGCCGATCACGGGCGCGAAGACCACGGCTCTGGGCACTGCCGCAGCATCCGAGGCGGCGCAGCAGTTGACCGGCAGCAAGCTGGCAACGCTCGGCATCACAGTCGAAACCGCCATCGCCCAGCCCCTCACGGGAGCCAAGACGGCCCTGCTGTCTGCCGCGGCACAAACCGAGACCGCCCGGCCACTGGTAGGCGCCAAGGTTGCAGCACTCGGCCCGGCCATGGAGACCAGCACTGCAAGGCCACTCAACGCGGCAGGTCCCGACGTGGACATCGACGTCGCCGTCAGCGCCCCCTACAGCCGGTGGGCCGTAGGCGAACCCCGTGGCGAACCCTGGCTCGTCAGCGAACCCGACGCCGCACCCTGGCTCACTGGCGCACCGTACTGAGGAGGCGGACCATGCAGCTTCCCGCCACCACCACCGAGTTCGTGCACGCCGACGTCACCCCGCCTGCCGGAGTCGACATCACCGCCACCCCACCCAAGCTGGCTATCCTCCCCGTCAGCACGCGCGGCAACCCCGTGACAGGCGACTGGAAGACCGGCGAGTGGACCAACGGCACCACCGCCCGCCTCCTCATTGGACCCGACGGAGGCGCACTCAGCCTTACCCCCGGCGACTACAGGGTGTACGTCAGCTTCGACCCGCCCGGGTCGGAGAACATCGTCCGCGAGTCCGGATACCTCGGCATCACCTGAGCGACGTGCCATCGCCCATCAACAAAGCGACAGCCCCTTGTTCAGAACCTCGGAGATGTTGACCTTCAAGCCATTGCCGAGTTCCTTGTCGTCCGCCCAGATCGGCATGATCTCCGGGTAGCCGGCATCCTTGGCGGTGCCGTTCACCGCATAGCGCGGCCCGCCCGGCGGCTCGAAGGTGACCGCCCCAGCCTCGCACTGCAAGATGCCGGCACCCACCGTGAACGGCCACTCCGTGAAGCGTGACGCCGTCACAGGCAATCCATCACCAGCAGCCCCGACATCCGAGCTGTGGTTCGCGGCCGGCCGATCCCCGCTGACGCTTACGCCCGAGCTGCTGCTGCCTGAACCGCTGGGCCAGCACGATGCGGCGACTACCAGCACGACCACCATGAACACCGCCGCGCTGATCCATTCTCCGCGACTGTACTGACGTCTCTCACTCATCGGATCCCCCTCCAGGTCGAGAGGGACACGCTACGTCCAGGACGGTGGCCAGGATGCCCAGACGCGGGGGATACCGGGTGTGCACCGTACCCGGGTGCCCGGCCTACACCCAGGGTGGCGGCCGGTGCGACGACCACCGGCGTGAGGCAGAGCAGCGGCGCGGCAGCGCACGACAGCGCGGCTACGGCAAGCAGCACGAGCAACGCTTCCGGCCAGCCGTCCTCGCCCGCGACCCGCTGTGCGTATGCACCAGCGAGGCGTGCGGACACAGAGGACCGTGTCGCAAGCCCAGCGTGCACGCAGACCACTGGCCATACAGCCGACGCGAGCTGGTCGCCGCGAACCTCGACCCCAACGATCCGGAGTACGGCCGCGGTTTGTGCCAGCCATGCCACGCCACGTCGACGGCACGCGAGCAGCCAGGAGGATGGAACCGATGACCACAGCCAAGGACAAGGCCAAGCCCGAAGGCGAGGCAGTCGAGGTCGCAGCAGAGCAGGCGACCGTTGAAGAGAAGCCTCCCTGCGGCAAGCCCCACCACCTGCCGGCCCTGGCGCAGCACATCACGTGCACCGAGCCGGCTGACGACCCGGACCTGCCTCCCGGCACCCCCGAGCACGAGCACCGGCACCAGGACGGCGACGCGATCTACGTCTGGCGGTGACCACCCTGGGTGCCGCGCCGGCTCGACCTCGGCCGGATTCAGTCACAGACAGTGACGGCCGGGGTGGGGGGAGCCCCCCGCCCGAGATCCACGCCGGACCGCCGGGGAGGTGGCTGGCAGGTCGGGAGGGTTCAGACCCCCGGTGATCATGACTTCGTCGTTGCGCAACGTGACGACGCTTTCGCCGCGCAACGCGGCAAGCTGGAGTGGTTGACATGCCGAAGGGTGGAGCACGAACCAGGAGCGGACCGCCGCCGGATCCGAACGCGCTGAAGCGGGAACGGGATGCCGGCGAGTGGACGATTCTTCCTGCTGAGGGCCGTGAAGGCGCAACGCCTGACTGGCCGCTGACGGAGCAGAGCGTCCGCGAGGTTGTGCTGTGGGACCGCTTGTGGCGGATGCCGCAGGCTTTGATGTGGGAGCGCTACGGCCAGGAGTTCGAGGTGGCCCTCTACGTCCGCCGGCTGGCTGAGGCGGAGAAGCCGGACTCGGCTGTCGTCTTGTCGACACTGGTGCGGCAGATCGCTGACTCGCTGGGGCTGACGACGCCGGGGATGCGCAGCAACCGGTGGCGTATCGACCGGCCGAGCGAAGAAGAAGGGGCGTCGACTGGACCCGGAGGGGCTGCGGTCGTTGTGCCGACTTCAGCTCGGGCCCGGTTGAGGGCGGTGCCTGGTGGTAGCGGCTGACGACGGGACCTGGCCGCTCGACTTCCCCACGCTGTATGTCGTGCCGGACTGGATCGCCCGCCACTGCAGACTGCAGTCGGTGGGCGGCCTGGACCCGGAGCCGCAGTCATTCGAGATGTACGACTGGCAGCTGCGGATCACGGCGAACTTCTACCGGGTCAAGCCGACCGCGCAGCCCGGCCAGTTGGCGACCGCGTTCCACTACCGTCGGGCGCAGGCTGTGGCCCCGCAGAAGTCCGGCAAGGGCCCGTGGGCGGCATCGATCGTTGCCGCTGAGGCTGTCGGGCCCGTGCTGTTCGCCGGCTGGGCCGACGGCGGTGAACGGTACCGCTGCTCAGATCACCGGTGCGGCTGCGGCTGGGTGTACGAATACGAGCCAGGGGAGCCGATGGGCCGGCCCTGGAACAAGCCGCTCATCCAGATCACGGCGACGTCCGAGGATCAGACCGACAACACCTACCGCCCGCTTCAGGAGATGATCCGCAACGGGCCGCTCTCCGAGGTCATGCGGGTGGGCGAACAGTTCATCCGCCTTCCGAACGACGGCCGGATCGACGTCGTCACGTCGTCGGCTCAGTCCCGGCTGGGCAACCCGATCACTTTCGCGCCGCAGGATGAGACCGGCATCTGGACCGACGGCAACGGCATGACGAAGGTCGCCACGACGCAGCGCCGCGGCCTGGCCGGCATGTCAGGGCGGTCGCTGGAGCAGACGAACGCGTGGGACCCGACCGAGAACTCCGTGGCGCAGAAGACTGCGGAGACCAAGGTCAAGGACGTCTACCGGTATCACCGGCTGCCGCCCAAGGATCTGGACTACACGAAGAAGCCCGAGCGGCGAAAGATCCACGCCGCGGTCTATCAGGGCAGCCATCACATCGACCTCGACTCCATCGAGGGCGAAGCCTCGGAGCTGATGGAAAAGGAGCCCGCGGAGGCGGAGCGCTTCTACGGCAACCGGATCACCGCCGGCATGGGTACCTGGCTGCAGCAAGACCGTTGGGACGCCCGCATCGCCCTGGAGGACGTGCCGGACGGCACGGCTCTCGCCTTGGGCTTCGACGGGTCCGACGTTGACGACTGGACCGGTATTCGGGCGGAGACCCTGGATGGCTATCAGTTCACCCCGACCTACGGCCCCGACAGCAGGCCGTGCATCTGGGACCCGGAGGACTGGGAGGGCCAGGTGCCGCGGCTTGAGGTCGATGCCGCGGTGGATGAACTGATGAGCCGCTTCAACGTGGTGCGCTTCTACGGCGACCCGCCTTACTGGACCAGCGAGATGGCCGCCTGGCAGGCCCGCTACGGCGAGAAGCGCGTCACCGAGTGGCAGACGTACCGCGTCGCCCAGATGCATGCGGCCTGCGAGCAGCTGCTGACGGACGTCACGAAGAAGGATACGACCTTCCGGCATGACGGCTGCGAGACCACATCGATCCATGTCCGGAACACCCGCAAGGCAGCCCGTCCGGCGCAGCGTTACGTCCTGCGCAAGGCGACACACGTCCAGAAGATCGACCTTGCTGTGGTCTCCGTCCTCGCTCACGAAGCGGCATGCGATGCCATCGCCGCTGGCGAGGCCCTTACCAAGAAGCGCAGGGCGCGCGGATTCTGAGAGGGGGCCGGATGCTTCAGCCTGCAGTCCAGTCCCCGGAGTGGTGGCGGGATCGCCTGTACGACGCGCTGTGTAAGCGGTCGAAGGACACGAAGGTCTTCGACGACTACTACGAGTGCGAGCATCCGCTTCCGCATCTCCATGAGAAGGCGCGGGCACCGTTCCGTCGGCTGTTGCAGATGTCGCGGGCGAACTACATGGAGCTCGTCGTCGATGCGCTCGTCGGCCGCCTGGAGGTGGCGGGCTTCCAGTCGGACGTTGACGCCGCAGGGGATGCGGATCAGGCGGCGTGGGCGTTGTGGCAGGACAACAACTTGGACGGCGGCTCATCGCTGGCGTTCCTGGAGGCGGCGATCCGCGGGAACGCCTACATGCTGGTGTCGCCGGACAAGCGGCTCGGGTTTCGGATCACTCCGGAGCATCCGACGCAGGTCATCACGGAGGGCAAGCCAGGCGAGCCTGGCGAGATGGCTGCGGCGCTGAAGCTGTGGGTGGACGACTGGACGGCCAAGCTGTGCTGCACCGTGTATCTGCCTGACCGCATCTACAAGTTCGAGGCGCCCGAGCCGAAGTATGGCGACACGAAGAAGCCGCAGTGGGTGCGCCGCAAGGTTGCGGGCGAGGAATGGGGAGGTAAGAACATCCTCGGTGAAGTGCCCTTCGGGGAGCTCGCCAACCGACCTCGGATGTTGAAGCCGGGCGCCTCGGAGCTGCGGTCGGTGACGGGCATCCAGGACCGGATCAACAAGACGATCGCGGACCGGATGATGACCCAGGAGTTCGCGGCGTTCCCGCAGAAGTGGGTCACCGGGATGGAGATCCCGGTCGACGAGAACGGCCAGGACATCGAGCCGTTCGACGTCGCCGTGAACAAGATCCTGATCGCGGAGGAGAACGGCGCCAAGTTCGGCCAGTTCGCCGCGGCGGACCTCACGGGCTACCTGAAAGGCAAAGAGGCCGACGTCCACGACATCGCCGCTATCACGTCGACGCCGCCGCATTACCTCCTCGGCAGCATGATCAACCTCAGCGCGGAGGCGCTGAAGGCCGCAGAGGCGGGCCTGATTCACAAGATCTATCAGAGGCGCCGGTTCCTCGAAGAGGGCCTGGAGCGGACGATGCGCCTGGCCGGGTTCGCCTCGTCGCAGGCCCGCATCGTGTGGAAGTCCCCTGAGTGGCGCACGGAGGGCGAACTCGTCGACGCCCTGGTGAAGATGTCCACACTCGGGGTGCCGCGCGAGGTGTTGTGGGAGCGCTGGGGTGCCACCCCGCAGGAGATCGAACGCTGGCGGCAGCTCAACGAGGACAGCCTGGGCCGGGCAATGGCTGGCGACCTGGCCGCCGAGTACGGGCCCAAGCCGACAGAGCCCGCACCCCCGCCTGCGGGGGAGTGAGTCGTGGCGCTGACTGCCCGGCAGATCGGGCTGCGCCACTACCGGAAGCAGGCGCGCATTGCCCGCCTGACCGCGAACCAGGTTCAGGCCCTGTGGCGCCTGCTGGACGCGTCCGACCTGACGACGTCCTGGAACACGAGGGTCGGCCCGCGCGTCGTGCAGGCCGTCACCGCGGGCCAGCTGGCATCAGCGGCCTTGGCGGACGACTACGTGGACGCCGTCGTCGAGGCCGAGGGCGCGGCGCCGGACCGGGCCGGCAGGGTCAAGCCGGCGGCGTTCGCCGGGGCTGCTGCGGACGGCCGGTCGCTTGAGTCGCTGATGTACCTGTCGGTGATCACCTCGAAGGAGCGGATCGGCCGCGGCATGGCCGTGGACGACGCACTGATGACGGGCCTGCGACAGGCACTGCGCATGGGCTCGTCAGAGGTCACCCAAGCGGGCCGGGCAGCCGTCGGCTCCTCGATGACCGGGCAACGGACGATCCAGGGCTACGTCCGGGTCGTACAACCGCCGGCCTGCTCCCGCTGCATCATCCTGGCCGGCAAGGAGTACGGCTGGAACAAGGGTTTCCAACGTCACCCGCACTGTGACTGCGTGCATCTGCCGACGACGCTGATCGCCCGCCATCAGCGCCGTGGCTCGCTGTCCTCTGACGCCTACTCGCCGACGACGCGGCCCGGAACCGGTGGGCGTGGCTTCATCGACCCGAACGCTTACTTCAACGGCTTGTCTCGCGCCGAGCAGGACCGCGTCTTCACGGCCGCGGGCGCGCGGGCGATCCGTGAAGGTGCTGACCCGGCCCAGGTCGTGAACGCCCGCCGCGGCATGTACACCACGACCGCCTACGGCCGCACGCTGCGGGCGACCCGCGAGGGCACCACGACGCGCGGCTACTTCTACCGGCAGGAACGGGCCCGGGACATTGCCCGCGGCCGGGTGCCCGCCAACATCGGCCGCTCCTACCAGCTGACCAGTCCCCGCCTGCTGCCTGAGCAGATCTTCGAGCTCGCCGACAGCCGGGACGAGGCGATCGCCATGCTGCGCCGCTTCGGCTATCTGACCTGACCGCGCGCAATGCGCGGCCTTATCCCGCAACGGGAGTGTTCCGCATGTCCGAAACCGCAACCGAACCCACCGTGCCCGAAGGCGGACAGGCCGCCGAACCGGGCGGTCCGGCCGAACCTGCCGGTGACGCCCCACTCGGCCCCGCCGGAGAGAAGGCGCTCAACGAGTGGAAGCAGCGCGCCAGGGCGGCCGAGAGGGAGAGCCGCACGCACGCCGCTCGCCTTCAGGAGCTGGAGGACCGCGACAAGTCCGAAGTCCAGAAGGCCGGCGAGCGGGCCACCGCAGCCGAGCAGCGCGCCGCCGCAATGGCGCAGCGCGCCGCCAAGGCCGAAGTCCGCGCCCTCGCTGCGTCGACCTTCGCCGACCCGTCGGACGCCGCCGCCTTCCTCGACCTGGGCGAATACGTGGACGAGCAGGGCGACATCGACAGCAAGGGCATCGAGAAGGCCCTCGCCGACCTGCTGAAGCGCAAGCCGCACCTCGGCAAAGAGCAGGCCCCTCCCTCCTTCGACGGCGGCGCCCGCACCACCGCGGGCGCACCGACCGACATGAACGCCCTGATCCGCGCTGCGGCAAGGCGGTAAATCCAACCCGGCGCGGCAAGGTCCGGCCGGCAACCAGAAACAGGAGGCCGGACCGTGGCCTACAACAACATCACAAGCCGCACCGATGCGGCGGCCCTGATCCCCGAGGAAGTTTCCAAGACCATGCTGGGCAAGGCGGTCGAGAACTCGTCCGTGCTCAGCATGTTCCGCCGGATTCCGGTTTCTCGGAATCAGGTCCGCCTGCCGGTCCTGTCCGCCCTGCCCATCGCGTACTGGGTGAGTGGCGACACCGGTCTCAAGCAGACCACCGAGATGGCCTGGCAGAACAAGTTCCTCAACATCGAGGAAATGGCCACCATCATGCCGGTGCCGGACAACGTCATCGACGACATCGACGCCAACATCTGGGACGAGGCCGAGCCGCTGATCCGTGAGGCGTTCGGGCGTCTGCTGGACTCCACCGTGTTCTTCGGTACGAACGCGCCCAGCTCGTTCCCGACGAACATCACTTCGGCGGCCACCAGCGCGGGTAACACCGTGAACGAGGGATCGACCGCCGCCCAGGGTGGATTCTTCGGCGACCTGGACAACGTGCACGAGAAGGTCGAGTCTTCCGGGTACGAGGTCAACGGCTGGGTGGCATCGACCGGCGCGAAGTCCAAACTGCGCAGGGCCCGCGACTCTCAGGGACGCAAGCTCGACGAGTCGCGAGTCGACGGATCGCTGTCCGCTATCGACGGCTTCCCGGTCGAGTACGCGATGAAGGGCCTGTTCCCGGCAGGGGGCGGCGCCAACACCAACGTGCGGCTCTTCGGCGGTGACTTCAACGAGTTCGTGGTGGGAGTCCGCTCGGACATCTCGTTCAAGATCCTCGACCAGGCCGTGATCCAGGACAACACTGGCGCGATCATGTTCAATCTCGCCCAGCAGGACATGACCGCCATCCGTCTTACCTTCCGGGTGGGGTGGCAGGTGGCCAACCGCATCAACAACGAGCAGATGGTCGAGGCAAACCGGTACCCCGTCGCCGTTCTCAAGTACTGAGGACAAACCGCCGGTAGAATCGGTTCCGGTGGAGGCTAGGGTAGCTCCCGAAAAGCGTTCCCTGAGCGCCTGCCTCCGTCCTTGTCATTCAGGAACTCGCCTTCAGGGAGCGAGCATTGAAAACGTGCAGGGATTGCGGGATGGAACTTCCACTCTCGGAGTTCTATAAGAACCGCAACGTGCGTGACGGATACCTGAATCAGTGCAAGAAGTGCACTGTGGGCCGGTACGGGCCCGGGCGTTCCGCTCGCGCGAAGAGGGATCGTCTCTACTTCCAGCAGATAAAACTAGAGCGAGGCTGCGCCGACTGTGGATACCGCGAGAACGCGGTAGCGCTCGATTTTGACCACCTGCCGGGGACAGAGAAGAAGTATCGCGTGGCATGCATGGCTGGCGTGAGTCGGGATCTGATTGACGCAGAGATCGCGAAGTGTGAAGTGGTCTGCGCCAACTGCCATCGAATCAGGACAGCAAACCGTCTTATCGAGGCGGGTGAGGACTCCCTGGAGAGCCTGCTCGCCTAACCAACTCGTGCCCGAGCGGCGTCCATCTACTGGGCGCCGTTTGGCATGTTCGGGCTCTCATCACAGGAGATCATTCATGGCAGACACCGCACCCCTTCAGCGGGTTCTGGAGCAGGACGTGGCCCCCGTGTCGACGGCGGGCAACGACCTCGACAGTGTCGTTTCGCAGGCCCCGTTCGACTGCACCGTGACCAAGGTCGAGTTCGTGGCGGCGGCAGCGATCACCGGCGCCAACACGAACACTCGGTCGGTCACCCTCTTCAACAAGGGGCAGTCCGGCTCGGGCACCACCACGGTCGCGACCCTCCAGTTCGACTCGGGCGTGAACGCGTCGGCGAGCGACGAGAAAGCGATCCCCCTGTCCGGTACTGCCGCGAACCTGGTCCTGGCGGCCGGGGACACCCTGCTGTGGCGGTCCCTGCACGTCGGCACCGGCATCACCGACCCGGGCGGGCTCGTCCGGGTCACTGTCACCCGGAACTGAGGAGCAGACCCATGGCAGAGCGCAAGACCGCCCAGCCGCCCCAGGACGCGGCGCAGAAGGAAGTCCAGAAGGCCGTCGACGAAGCCGAGGACAAGGGCTACCTCGGCGTCGAGGTCGACCCCACCCCGGACTCGCACTACACGGTGTCTGGCGTGCTGGAGGGCAAGCCGACCCCGGAGACGGATCTCGATCACGCCCGCGAGGTGCGGCAGAAGCTCGACGACGACGCGCGTCAGCGCTGACGAGGGGAGGCTGCCGTGGCTCTTCCTCCGTTCGCTACGGCGGCTGAACTGGCCGCAATGGTGCAGGCGCCGGTCGATGCGGCTGCGGCCGAACTGGCACTGGCGTCTGCATCGGCCGTGATCCGGAAGTGGACGCGCCAGACCATCAC
>Ga0308173_10000344_pt1 | contig 18879 bp, 16 predicted proteins | sample PhyPR1_FD_203716 | JGI IMG/M metagenome (GOLD analysis project Ga0308173, IMG submission 203716) | Soil microbial communities from UC Gill Tract Community Farm, Albany, California, United States - DLSLS.P.R1 | ecosystem: Environmental > Terrestrial > Soil > Agricultural land | place: USA...
CGTCCATAACAGACCTTTCCTTCCACGGCATCCCCTCATCCTCTCCCTCCGGAGCGAAAAAGTGTAACCCATGTGTCCGGTACGTTCTGTTACCTATGTCTCGGGTCGGTCATTGCTGTCGACAGTCTTGTCCGACTTCGTTTTCACTTCCTCGAAATCGGGGTGGAGGTACGTTCGTCACCTCGGGAACTGTTGAGAACGTTGTAACTTGCTGAGGGCGTCGGGCGGAATCGAGCCTGTTGGTCAGCAAAATTGTATGCCTCGGGCGCGAGCCACTGGCAAGCTGGCGCCTTCGGGTAGTGGACAGTAGCGCAAGCAGCTGTCGATGTAAGCATTTCCCCCAAAATTCCGCCACGCCCTGACAAGCAATGCCAGGAGAGTCGTATTTCCAAGGTGTGCGCGGCCTGGGCCAAAGCTGACCAACCTCGCCAAGGGAGACTCGAACTGGCCATTGCACAGCCTAGATAAACAGAGGAGCGGCGACCAGCGTAATCGTGCTGAGTAGCTTGATCAGAACGTGCAGGGATGGTCCCGCGGTGTCTTTAAAGGGATCGCCCACAGTATCGCCGACGACAGACGCGTGGTGGGCATGCGAACCTTTACCTCCGTGATGGCCGGTTTCTATATGCTTCTTGGCATTGTCCCAAGCGCCGCCGCCGTTGTTCATGAGAAGCGCCAACAAGATTCCAGCGATGGTGGCGACCATTATAAGCGCGGCGACAGCTGCTGCCCCCATTGGGGTCTGATCGGTTGTGTTTCCAAGGTGGCGGAAGAGCACGCCGACCAAGAGAGGCGCAGCGACAGGAAGAATTCCAGGCATCACCATCGCCTTTAGCGCACCCTTGGTGACGATGTCGACGCAGGTCGAATAATCGGGATCGGATGTTCCGGCCATAATGCCGGGATCGTTATGAAATTGCCGGCGCACTTCCTGGATAACGGTTCCGGCGGCGTGGCTCACCGCGCGAATGGCGAGCGCGCAAAACAGAAACACCAGCATCGCTCCAAGCAATGCTCCGGCAAAGATCGGAACATTGCCGATATCGACCACGAAGACACGGCTCGGATCCCAATGCAGGAGAAATTTAACCTGGTCGATGTAAGCCGAGAAGAGCAGGAAGGCGGCGAGAGCAGCACTCCCGATGCCGTAGCCCTTGGTTAGGGCTTTCGTGGTGTTTCCCACCGAATCGAGACGGTCGGTTCGCTCGCGTACTTCGGGCGGCTGCTTGGACATTTCGGCGATGCCGCCCGCGTTGTCGGTAATGGGCCCGAACGTGTCCATCGCGAGTACGTAGGCGCAGGGCGAGAGCATGCCCATTGTAGCGACCGCAGTTCCGTATAGGCCTGCTGCTGAAGCAGTGATGCCGTTGACACCCGCGATTCCGGAATGCGTGCCCAGTAAATAGGAACCGAGAATGGCACCAACGATCGTCAGGACGGGGAGCGCGGTGCATTCAAGGCCAACTGCAAAGCCGGTAATAATCGCCGTAGCCGGGCCCGTCGTACAAGCGTTGGCGATGGAGCGGACGGGCCGATATTTGTATTCGGTGTAGTATTGGGTGATCCAGGCAAACAAAAAGCTGGCTGCAATGCCGAGGAGTCCCGCAAGGAACAGCATCAGATTGCCTTGCAGGAGGACGCGCACCGCGACAAACAAGCCGCAGGCGGCAAGCACGCTAGTGACATAGAAACCGCGATTGAGGGCCCGCATAGGATCGGCGGTTTCCTCCGTTTTGACGGCCAGGATTCCTACCACACAGGAGATCAGGTCGAAGCCGCGTACAAAAAGGGGAAACAGGACGCCTTTGATTCCGAAGGCGGGATACAGTGAAGCGCCGAGGATCATCGCGCCGATGTTTTCGGCCGCGGTCGATTCGAACAGATCCGCGCCGCGCCCCGCGCAATCGCCGACATTATCGCCAACCAGATCGGCAATTACGGCCGGGTTGCGCGGGTCGTCCTCAGGGATCCCAGCTTCAATCTTTCCTACCAGGTCTGCGCCTACATCCGCCGCTTTCGTATAGATTCCGCCACCCAGCTGAGCGAACAAAGCGACAAAACTTGCGCCAAAGCCGAACGCGACGATCTGGCCTGGAACAATGCTGGGATTGTTCAGGCCGCCAAAGGCCCAGAAAAGAGATCCTACGCCGAGCAGCGAAAGCGCGACCACGCTGATACCGGTGACTGCGCCGCCACGGAGGGCGATTTGCAGCGCTTTATTCAAGCTGGTGCGCGCGGCGGAGGCTACGCGGACGTTAGCGCGGATGGAAACCCACATACCGCTCAATCCGGCGAGCAGTGAGCAGGCTGCGCCCATAACGAACGAGATCGTCATGCGGCCAGCCAAGGTGGCGTTGCCCGTTCCAAAGTAGTAGCCGCAATAAATCAGTACAGCTAAAGCACTGGATAGCAGAAGAATGGTCTTATTCTGCCTGCGCAGGAACGCTTCGGCACCGGCTTTAATCGCGTTCGAGATTTTCTGCATGCCGGGCGTTCCGTTGTCCTGACGAAGCACGTAGCGCACGAAGAATCCGGCGACAAACAAGGCGAGTGCGCCTACCGTGACCGAGAAAATGAGGCAGGATCGCGCCTCGACGGTAGTGGGGTCGGCTGTCTCGAACCACAAGGCGAACGGGGCGATTGCGCCAGTCATGAGGAATTCACAATACCGCACGGAGCGGTGGGTGTTCAACTATATCTAGTAGGGAATATTTCGGGCGCGGCGAGAAGGGAGGCGAACATAAGAGGCGTGAGGCCAGGGAGCGTGCGGCAGGAGGAGTGTTCCCGTTTGGCCCGAAAACTCGAACGTGTCTGGGCGGTGACGAAATCAGTGGATTCAGCATCGTTCAGCCCAGCCGTGACGCGACGAATTAGGCGGCGGTGGGCCAGAGGGGAGGGCAGGGCATCGGTGTGAAAGGCGCTTTTGACTGCGTTATTCTTAATGACCGAATGGATGCCGAACTTGCCGCCTCAGTAACTCGAACTGCGGCTCCTCCGCTGTTCAAGGGCTCCTGTGGGACCTATCATGCCGATGCGTGCGGCCCGCTCATCGTAGCAGTTCAGAACTCTCAGGTAAAGCTTGACGCTCTTGCTCGGGGCCACTATCCGGGCCGCCGGTTATCTCAAGAGAGTTTGCCGGGATTGAAGACAATCGGACATTGGGATGCCAAGTCGGAGCAGCAGTGGGGCTTGCCTCCACATCGGAATGAAGGAATCGAAATCAGCTTTTTGGAAAGCGGCAGTCTGGCCTTCGGCGTCGACGGAGAAGATCACAGGCTTCAGCCTGGAGATCTCACCATCACCAGACCCTGGCAGCTTCACCGGCTAGGAAATCCTTATGTGGGATCGAGCCGCCTACATTGGTTAATTCTGGACCTCCGGGTGAGGCGCCCACATCAGAATTGGAAGTGGCCACGATGGGTGATGCTGAGCTCATCCGAAAAGCGGGAGTTGGAGATCAATCTTCGACAGAATGAGCAGCCAGTTTGGCATGTTTCAAGTGATATCTGCGATTGCTTTCGCGCCATAGGTGCGGCAGTGGAAAATGATCGGGACGGCAGCAATAGTTCACGGCTTGCTATCAGGATCAGCGACTTACTGCTGCTTATGCTGGATATGTTTCGCCGTCGGTGCATTCCTCTGGACCGCACACTCGCGGGTTCACGGCGCACTGTGCAGCTGTTTTTGTCCACTCTGTGGAATCAGTCCGAAATGCTTGCCGCAGACTGGACCGTAGAGTCCATGGCGGAGGAATGTGGATTAAAGCCAACCCAGTTTGTGCACCACGTCAGACAGTTGACCAATAGAGCGCCGATCCATTATTTGAACGACTGCCGATTGCAGTGTGCGGCGAACTTATTAGCAGATACAGAGAGATCCAGTGTCACGGGCGTAGCACTTACCTGCGGATTTTCTTCGAGTCAATACTTCGCTACGCTTTTCAGGCGACGCTTCGGATGCTCTCCTACAAAGTACAAGCAGCAGGCAATCAAATAACAGAAATCCTGCGATTACGGCGCAGGATCTGCCCAGGAACAAAATGCAGGTTCCGGCTTGCGTACTGTTCCCGTGGCCGCCCATTCCACACCCCGAACAAACGTTGTCGAAAACCCGGGCATGGCTTGGGCTTTGACGTCATGGCCCAGGGTTGTATAAAATGTTCTTCCCTTTCCGAAATGCACGGTCCACAACATCGGTTCATTTTTGCCGGTCGGATTCATATCGAGGCGTGGCCAGTGAACGGGGCGTCCATTGAAAGTAGCCGGTTGCCGCGCGGCAGCGCTGGAGCCTTCGTTGCTCGGGTCATCAAAAGCAGTCGCAAGGACATGGACTCCCGGAGCCATGTGCATGTTGTGATAGAGTTCGTCGTCGGCCGCGAACGTCGCGGGGAGACCGTCTGTAACGGGATGATCCCGATCAACAATCTTTACCAGGAACTTGTGCCGGGGCGCGTGCCCGGAAGCGGGCGGCTGATCGGACCAGACACCGCCAATCATTTGCTTGTACTCTGGCCATGGGGGCTCCATGATGCCCGTGGGAATATGATGAGCACCTAGAACGACTAACCCACTAAACGCCCAATTCGCCCCGTGAACACCAACCAAGCCCTTTCCTGAGCGGATGAAATCTGCCAGCGCATTCTCTGCTGTCCTACCCCAGCGCGGGCCGTTGTAGTCCAAAACAACAACATCGTAGATCGCCAGAGTCTCCGCCGTCATGCCGGTAGGCTCCTCGTTCACACGGACATCAAACCGGCCCGTATTTAACAGCAGCTTACGAAGAAAGGGGGTCGTTGAGCGCCAGTCATGATTGTTTTGCCCTGACAGTATAAGAACCCGGATGGCACCTTTCTTGAATAGCGGGATTCGATCGGTGACTGTGTTTTGGGAGACCAACGGAAAGACGACAAGTGCACTGAGGACTGGGAGGAGGAACAGCTGTTTCATGGATTTCCTAAGAGAGTAAGGATCCGTCTTTTTCCAGTAAGGCTTTCGTATCGAGGATGCCTTGGAACACACGGGTGTTCTTGCCTTCTCCTGCCGGTTCCCATTCGATACCGATAAAGCCGGAGTACCCGGCACTCTTTACGATCTTCAAGATTCGCGAGTAGTCGAAGGATGTCTCATTACCGTGTGCATCGAAGGCATGTGTTTTGGCGTTTACGGCTTTGGAATACGGCATAAGCGTTTGCAGCCCGGCATAAAGATCGAAGCTTTGCCCCATGTGGGCCGTGTGACCTCCCTGCGGTTTATTCACGATGAACAATTCCTGGAAGTGTCCGGGGTCCGCTTCCACACCGGCGTGCTTGTTATTTACCTGCTGCATGACACGAACAAGCCAGTTGGGATCGCAACTATATCCAAGATGATTTTGGACGAGTACGTCAATTTCGTGCTGCGCTCCGTATTCGAGCAATCTTCCGTAGCCGTCGACCGATGCTTCGAGGACCGCTTCCTTTTGACCGGGCCGCTCGACCTCGTTTAGATTAACGCGAATTCCGCTGCAGCCGAGGAATCGGGCCACGTCGATCCAGGGACGGTGAGCTTCTACCGCCCCCTTTCGGCGTCGCGCGTCCAAATCGCCGAGCTCCGGTTGAGGGAGGTCAACAAGAATGATATGGTTTGTGATTCCGTTATCGCCTGCGCGCTTTTTCAATTCCCGGAGAAAATTTCGATCCTGGGCCTTTTCTTCCCAGAATGAGGAGACATAATCGATCGCGCTCAGACCGAACTCTTTACGGGTAAGCGAAGCCAACTGAAGTGGATCGTACTTGCCTGCTCGGAACAGGGGATTGAAGGAGTATTCGCCGAGGGCGATTTTGAAGAACAGAGAATTAGAAGCAGCATCGGCGGGAAGCGAGGCGGCAATCGCTGCCCCAGCAGTTGCTATGTGTTTCAGACAGTCGCGCCTTGTGATGCTTGTCATGTTTATTGCTCTGTTAACGAAAATGCGAAGAGTTTCGGACCAGCAGCCAAGAGCACATACTGACGGCCATCAAGGCTGTATGTGATGGGTCCATTGGCCATGGTTCCGTTGAGGTTCACATGCCAGAGGGTACGGCCGGTAGAGGGGTCCAGGGCAAGGGCATCCCCATCGCCGTCACCAGCAAACAGCAGATGCCCGGCGGTCGTAAGAACGCCAGAAACGCCGCCCTTGCCTGTGGGATGATCCCAGGCGATCTTTCCCGTGATGGCGTGGATGGCCTCAATGGAGGAGGGGCCGCTCCAGACAAACTTGTCAATGCCTCCCCAGGCCTCGGGTTTCGGACTGGTATCGGTCAGATAAAAGACGGAAGCCGAACGACTCACCCGGACATAGAAAAGGTTCGTACTCGGATCGAGACTCGGCGGGAACCAATTGGTCCCACCGCCTTCGGAAGGAAATACCAACGTGCCTGCGACTTGTGGATCCTTGCTGCGGTCGGGAATCGGACGTCCCAGCGCGTCGAGGCCTTTCGCCCAGTTATTCGGGACAAACGGAACGGTCAAAACATGCTGGCCATTCGTACGGTCCAGCACAAAGAAGTAGCCATTACGATTCGCCTGAGCCAGCAGCTTGCGTTGCTTCCCGTTGATTTCGGCATCGAAGAGTACGGGAGTTTCCGCGGAATCCCAATCATGAACGTCGTGTGGGGTGGTCTGGTAATACCAAGCCATTTTCCCCGTGTCGGGATTAATGGCAATGATGCTGTTTGTCCAGAGGTTCTCACCCTTCCGCCCTTGACCAGCCATGACGGGCTGTGGATTACCCGTGCCGAAAAAGTAAAGGTTGAGATCGGGATCGTATGTGCCGGGAATCCAAATGGCTCCGCCACCATGCTCCAGTGCGTCGCTATTCGGCCAAGTTTCGGCGCCGCGTTGGCCGGGATTTGGTGTGGCGTACCAACGCCATTGGCGCTTTCCGGTCTCTGGATTGTAGGCGTCCAGGTAACCTCGGTTGTCCGTCGATTCGATGCTGGGGCTGACCAGCACATGATTGTGGACGACGACCGGAGCGACCGTGGAAAAGAAGTCGAGTTTCAGGTCGGCGATTTCGACGCGCCAACGCTCTTTCCCGGTGGCAGCATCCAACGAGACCAGATAATCGTCGGGGGTCACGAAAAAGAGCCAGTTTTCGTACATGGCCACTCCGCGATTTCCTATGTGGGTGCCTCCGCGCGACTTGGTTTGCCAATGCCATAGCAGACGGCCCGTACGCGCGTCTATCGCCCAGGCATGGTCAGGGACAGTAAAGTACAAAACACCGTCCACCATGAGAGGGGTTGCCTTAATGGCAACACCTCCGGAGTCATAGGTCCAGGCAAGTACGAGATTCTTTACGTTAGAAGCATTGATTTGGGACAGACGGCTGTAGCGACGCCCGGAATAATCACCGTTGTAGGTGGGCCAATCATTCCCGAGAGGCTTCAAACGATCCTGTGGGTTTAGGCCCTGAGCCGGAGACGAGAGCGCCCAGAGTGCTGCCAGAAAACAGATAACCCGGAGCCTCACTTCAACGTCTCCAGATAGGTGGTAACGTTGTGCATCTCGCTATCAGTGAGATGCCGTAACAAGTCCTCGTGCTCAGAAACTGGGTTTTCTACGGTGATTTTCATTCCCGCTGTGACCGGAAGGCTGTGGTAAACCCCGTCGGGATCAAAAAACGAGACGTTGAACTCGTTGCGATGTTCCAGCTTGCCGGATAATTTCTGCCCAGAGGGCAGCGTGATACTCACCTGCGACGGAGGCAATGGCTGTCCGGCGCCGGCGGGATCGAGCCATAGTTGCTGAAGCACATCGGCAGGATACTTGCTGGCGATATGGGCGAGATCACCCGATGGGGAGTGGCAGGAACGGCAGTGAGCATCGAAGTATCGCTTGCCAGCTAGAGAATCTCCGACTGCCACATCGGCGATCTTGTATGTAAATCGGAGACGGGCATCACGATTCCTCTGATGCAGGAAGGCAACCAGGTCGGCTATCTGCGCATCTGTGAAATCGAATTTCGGCATGCCCTTGTCTGCTCGCGCGCCACGAAGGACGGGGGCAATCAAATTGCCGTGCTCATCGTGGTTCACCAGAACGGAGCGGATCAGGTCGGGTCCACCGTTCCCACCCGTCGCATCGGCTCCATGGCAGAACGTGCAGTTAGCCGAAAAAAGCTGTTTGCCGCGAGCTACAGCCTCCGGGTTTTGATTGGGCGGCAGGTTGGGCCAGATTTGCCGCATGCGCTCTGTGGCGGCTTTCTGGGCATCCGTGTTTGCCTGCACTGCGGCAAGCACAGCAGCACAAAACAGGCCGCAAAGCACGCAACTGCTAAGAAACCTCCCGATCCGCATCAGGGCATCCTATCTGGCGGCAATGGCTTCCGGCGTCAATATTTCTTCGAGGTAACGCCGGCTGCTCGCGGCCTGAGCAGGGGTGCCGCATTCGACCGATAAGACCCCCTGATAGCCGCCCTCGCGGAGAATCGCAACCACTCGCGGCCAATCGATCACTCCTTCACCGCAGGCGCAACCGACCGGTGTTCCGGCAACCTTCCCCTTGTCAGCCTCTGCCTGGCCGAACGAAATATCCTTCGCGTGGAGGTGAACTAATTGAGGCAGTACTTCGCGCAGGCCCCCATACGGGTCTGCTCCGCCAAGAAAAGCATTCCCGGTGTCGTAGTTGATCTTCAACATCGGCGACTTCACGAGATTGGCGATACGGAGCAGTCCTTCTGTGGTTTTCGTGATGCTTTGATGCGGCTCTATGGCGATGTAAACATGATGGCGTTCCGCAATTTGCAGAACTTTTTTGAGGGTATACCGCATCACCTGAAAGCACTCTTCATCGCTCAGCCACTCGGGGCGGATGCCTTCGTCTGTATTTACGACCGGCGTCCCGATTCCAGCAGCAAAACGGACTGCCTTCTCTAGATAGGGAACACTAATCTCCGGCCGCATAAGTGGACAGTGGGCTGAGAGACCAGAGGCCGCAACGCTGTATCGTTGGAGTACGTCCCTCATTTCGAGTGGATCATTATCCATCGAAAAAGAGTGAAAATAACCCGCTTCACTGAGTAGTTCCCGGCCATTATGGACCATCGGCTCGACGAAGCGGTACCCGAGTTGAGCTGCGCGTTCCACTCCGGCCGCGAATGGCTTATCTTCGCTACGAATGAACTCCATGTTCAAGCCGATTTGCATATGAAAGACCTCATTGTGGATGTGAATTGGCGATCAACTGCGAGTTTACGCATTTCCTCTACGGAACGCGTTCAAAATTGGGCGACCGATGGAATTTGAACATCGCTCCTTCCGCGAATCACCTCTGTCGTTCGCCGCAAACTCAAACGAGCAGGGAAGAGCTCGCCGAGAAGTTCAGGCAGTTCTCCTGGCCAAGTCCGTTCTGGGGAGGCGAGGTAAGTCCGGCAAGCGATGGGATTTCCTTCGGTCGCACCTCGCTCGACTGGGGACAATCTTTTCGAAGTGCCGCATGAGTTCCTGTCCAATGACATTAGACACAATGGACCGGAGATGGCGCCTGTTAGATCAGCGATTCGGACCATTACGCCCGCGTGAGCTTGTAGATGACGTCGCTGTGTTGCGGGTATTGAGCGAGAAGGTCGGCCCGCCGGGCCATCTCGAAATCGCTGAAGTCAAAGCCGGGCGTAACCGTGCAGCCGACGAGCGCGTACGCGTCCGGCCATTCCAGACAGGCGCCAAACCAGTATCGCCCGGGTACCACACACTGCAATTGTTCGTTTGCTTCGGCGTTCTGCCCCAGTCTGATCACGCTGTGATTGCCGTTCGAATCGATACTATGAACGAGCAACGTTGCGCCGGCATAGAAATGCCATACCTCGTCGCCAGCCAGGCGGTGCAGCGCGGAAAAATCTCCGCCTGCCAGCAGAAAGTAAATCGCCGTAGAAGCGCTGCGAGATCCCCGGGAAGTGGGGAGCAGAGCGGATTCCGGAATCACTACCTCAGACCTGTAAGTCTCGCGGAAGAACCCTCCTTCGGGATGTGGCTTGAGTCCCAAGTGAGCAATCCAGTATTGTGCGTCGGCCATGCCTCAGCTTACGGAAGCGCTATCGATGCGTCACAGAGTTCGCCATGAAAGGACCCGCTGAATTCACATCCGAGGATATTGACAAGCAATGGGCTTGACGTCGAAACCCTTCTGACATCCGAAGTCTGACCGAATGGAATTCTCACAGGGCACGCTGGAAATGCTCATCCTTTAGAACGCTTGCGTTTGGCCCGAAACACGGCTACGCTATCGCTCACAATTCACTCGCTAGACGCCCAACGATTTTCCTTCGGCCGAAGCAGGATCACTCGAGCCAGCGCTGGAACGGCTGAACATGCAAAGGTTAATCACCGCCCAATGGGAAATGTCAGATAACAACCGCATGATTCAAGACGCGCCAGCAGCGGCTGGTTAGCAATGCAGGTGTTCCTCAAGCCGCGCGAAAGAAGCTCCACGGATGGAAGACTGACGATATGGACCATCGCTACGAGTGGGAGATACTGCCGACGCTGAGATCGTCAGGAATCTGATCGATTCCCGCCGTCAACTCAAAATCAAAGGTTTTCGGAGTCAACCGGCCACGCTTTGTAACTTATTCATTTTGTGGTGCGGATGAGAGGACTTGAACCTCCACAAGATTGCTCTTACTAGTACCTGAAACTAGCGCGTCTGCCAATTCCGCCACATCCGCAAGGTGGGTGGATGTCCTTTATTGTGAACGATGAGGAGCGCGCTGTCAATGCTCGCCTGACGCGTTCGTCAAAGACATTAGTCGGCACACGCGCCCGACACTTCAACTGCCACCGCCTTGATCCCCCAGCGCATCTCGAATATAAAGCTCTCGGATGAGAACAACCGCCGCGGCCGTCAGCGGTATCGCAAACACCATCCCGAGCAATCCCAGCAGCGCTCCCAATAAAATCTGCACCGTAATGGTCAGCGCGGGTGCCAGCTTCACTACCTTTCTCTGCACCACGGGTGTAAGCACGTAATTCTCGGCGACCTGCACGGCGAAGTAAAGTACCAGCACCCATAGAGCCGAACGTGGAGATTGCAACAAGGCGATCAAAGCCGCCGGTATCGCGGCGATCACCGGTCCGAAGTTCGGCACGAAATCCAGGAGCCCGGCCAACACTGCCAGCGTCAGAGTTAACGGTACGCCAAGCAGCGCGAGTCCGATGTACGTCGCAATGCCCACAAACATCATGAGCGCCAGCTTGCCTAGCAGCCAGTTCTTTAGCGTCGTTCCGGTGGATGTTAATATGTCGCGTCCTCTCGACCTTTTATATGGAGGAATCAGTCGGAGCACGCCGCGGATATACAACTCGGGATTCGCCGCCAGAAAAACAGAGATGACGAAGATCAACAAAATTCCGGAGAAGAAGCTAAGAGCTCCAGAGAACACTCCTGTAATTTTCAGCAACAGGTTCCCGTGGCTGCTCAATATGCTGTCCATGCCCGGCAGATAGCCTGCTATGTCCTGCACCACCGGGTTCTCCGCAAACCGTGATTTCAGCGAGGCGAGAGCGTCCGGCAGCTGGCTGAAAAGCATATGGACCTGCTCGGATATCTCGCCCGCACGTAGCCATAACGTAAGCGCTACGGCTGCCAGAAGGCCAGTAATTACTAATAGGAGAGCTAAGCCCTCCCGAATGCCCGCTTTTCTCGATAGGAAATCGCTCAAGCCGCGTAGAAGAACTGCCAGTAATATGCCCGCAAATCCAACAAGCAGGACTTGAGAGCCTTCGATCAGAATGAACCAAACGAGAACGAATCCTGATGTGATGCCGAGAACGGCCAAAGTTTTGCGGCAAAGATCGGCCATTACCCTGCTTCTGTACAAGAATAGCGAAGAAGATTCCGCTAAATCGGGAACTTCTTGGCCCACCGTGGTCTCGCTGGCCGCGTGTTACCATCACGCGAAGTCACATGCTGCGTTGCATCCCGCTTTGCGTTTTGCTCACTGTTATTTGCGTCATGAGCGCTTCAGGCGCCGCCTCGCCCACGCCCCCGGTCCATCTCATTTTGGATACCGATATCGGTAACGACGTCGACGATGCACTGGCACTGGCTACCATTCACGCGCTGCAAAGCCGCAAGGAAGTCGAACTGCTGGCCGTTACGATCACGAAAGACAACCGGTATGCCGCACCCTTCGTAGACCTCGTGAACACGTTCTACGGGCGCCCGGACATCCCCATCGGTGTGGTTCACGGCGGCAAGACCCCGGAAGACGCTACCATGCTGCGGATTCCGGCCCAGCGCCGCAACCCCGACGGAAGTTACGTGTATGCCCACACCCTGGAAGACGGAGCTCAGGCTCCTGAGGCCGTGGAGTTGCTGAAGCGGATTCTCTCGGCGCAGCCCGACTACTCCGTCACGATTGCTCAAATCGGCTTCAGCACCAACCTGGCCCGCCTGTTGCAGTCGCCGGGCGGTCGCGACCTGGTCCGGCAAAAAGTGAAGGCTCTCTATCTGATGGCCGGCAACTTTGCCCGCCCTGAGCCCGAGTTCAATGTCTACAAGGATCCCGAGGCGGCCAAAACCCTGTTTGCGCAGTGGCCTACGCCTATGGTCTTCAGTCCCTTTGAGGTGGGTTCCGTCATCACATTTCCTTACGAGAGCATCGAAAAAGATTTCGGCTACGTCGCCCACCATCCCATTGCCGAGGCGTATCACCTGTACCTCCCGAAACCGGCAGACCGTCCTAACTGGGACACCACTGCGGTGATCGAAGCCATTCGGCCCGATCGGGGATATTTTGAGCTCTCACCTCCTGGCAACGTAACAGTCGGACCCCGGAACAGCACGCTTTTTACGCCCGATCCAAAGGGCAGATGCCGCTACCTGATCGTCAAGCCGGAGCAGGTCGAGCGGGTCCGCCAATTCATGGCTGATGTTGCCAGCCAGCCGCCCTCGACTGCCGCCGATTCCGTCCAAAAATCCACTACTTCCGCTGATCATCGCCGCCGTGCAGCTAAAATTAAATAGATGCCAGCATCAACTCCTACCGCAAGCGCTGCTCCTGTGCCGTTGAGGTCTCCCTTCCTGACGGCTGGCCTCGCCTGGCTGATCCCCGGCGCGGGCCACTTTCTGCTAGGCCGTCGTGGTCGAGGCCTCGTTATTTTTCTGACGGTCCTCGCCGCCTTTGCAGTGGGGCTGCTTCTGCATGGACCGATGTTTCAGCCGGGCGGAGCCGATGTTCTCACTCGTGTCATTAACACCGGCGGATTTATTGGAGACCTTGCTAATGGTGTGTTTTACTTCATAGCGGTAAGCTGCGGCTATTTCCCCGCCGACACCGGCGGTCATGCTTCCGATTACGGTTCGAAGTTTTTGGTGGTGGCTGGCCTGCTAAACATTCTCGCCATTGTGGACGCCTACGAAATCGCCACTCGGCAAAAGGATTAGGTTTCATGCCCCTCAATCTCTCGCACTTCCAAATGTCTCTTCTCTTCGCGCTGTTTGCCAGCATCATTCTGGGACTGGTGACAAAGCGCACTGACAACGAACGGCTGCGCTACGGTGTTTACTGTTTTGGTTGTTTTATGGCTGCGCTTTTTGGCATCGGCTGGGTGATGCATTTTCTGCACGGATAGCGTCCGCGGTTTCGCAAGGACACACAAATTGATTTTGCAATGAAAACGTTTTACATCGAGACATTCGGATGTCAGATGAATGCTCACGATTCCGAGAAGGTGACTGGCACCCTGCTGGAACAGGGATACCGGCAGGTAGACGGCGCCGAAGATGCCGAGCTTGTGCTCTATAACACCTGCAGTATCCGCGACAAAGCCGAACAGAAGGTATTCCACCGGCTCCAGCAGTTCAAGCGCGAGGCAGGGAAGGGGAAGGTGTTCGGTGTCCTCGGGTGCGTCGCCCAGCAGGAAGGGGAACGCATCTTCGAGCGGGCTCCTCACGTCAGCCTGGTCGCCGGTTCGGCAAGCTACACCAGGTTGCCGGAGCTGCTTATCCAATTGGAAAACGGAAACCGCCGCGTTACCGGTCTTAGCCTCGACACGAGCGAGACCTTCGATACTCCCTATACTCGTCGGGACAACCCGCATCGCGCTTACATCACCATCATCGAAGGCTGCGACAAAGCATGCGCCTACTGCGTAGTCCCTTTTACGCGCGGACCGGAGCGCAGCCGCACCAGCGCCAGTGTCATGCAGGAAGCCCGCTCCTTGGCCGAATCCGGCTACTCCGAAATTCAATTGCTCGGCCAGAACGTCAACAGCTATCGCGACCCCTCCGAAACGGCCTGGGATTTCGCTCAGCTCCTCGGGAATACCGGAAATGTGAAGGGCATCCGCCGCGTGCGCTTCACCACTTCGCATCCCCGCGACTTTGTGAAGAGTATCATCGATGCCATCGACGAAAATCTAGCCCTTTGCAATCACGTTCACTTGCCGGTCCAATCCGGCTCCACCAACGTCCTTTCCCGCATGCAGCGCCTTTATTCGCGCGACGAGTATATGCGGAGGATCGAGTGGATGAAGAACGCCAGGCGCGACATCGCCATCACCACTGACATCATCGTTGGATTCCCTGGAGAAACCGACCAGGACTTTAACGATACGCTTCGCCTTCTCGACGAGGTGGAGTACGATGCCATGTTCATCTTCAAGTATTCGAAGCGTCCGAATACTCCGGCTCTGCAGTACGAAGATCACATCCCGGAGGAAGAAAAGCAGCGCCGCTTTCTTATTTTGCAGGAGCATCAACGCATCATTCAGATGCGCCGTAATGCTGCTTACGTGGGAAAGGTCGAGGAGGTTCACGTCGAGGGATTCAATCGCGCAACCGGTCAATGGATCGGCCGTACTTCCCAGCACAAAACCTTGAACTTTACCGATCCTGCTTTCCCCGCGCCTGCGGAGGACCGCACACTCGTCGGCGGCTACATGGACGTACTGGTCACTCGTGCAAGTCCCAACAGCCTTGCCGGGGAACGCGTGCCACTTTCGGGAACGTTTGTGCAGTAGTCTGGTGGATGTGATGAGTCAAGAAAGCAAGCGGAGGCAAGCATGGAAGTAGAAATGAAAATTCGTGGTCTCATGATGGACCCCATGAGCAACATGCCGATCGTCGTGCTTAAAGATTTAGCCGGCGATTCGGTGCTTCCCATCTGGGTCGGTATCTACGAGGCAAACGCCATCGCGCTGGAGATCGAGAAGGTCACTACCCCTCGTCCCATGACGCACGACCTCATTAAAATTCTTCTCATGGGGCTGGACACCTCGGTGAGCAAAGTAGTGGTGAGCGAACTGAAAGACGACACCTTCTTTGCCCAGATCTGGCTGGAGCGCAGCGGCAAGTTGATCAGCGTCGACTCCCGTCCGAGCGACGCGCTCGCATTGGCCTTGCGCCATGACTGTCCTATTTACGTCGATGAGAAGGTCCTCCAAACCTCCCGGGGCTCCAATGGGGTTTCGGAGAAGGTGAATAACGAAGAGCTTCGCAAGTGGCTGGAAAACCTGAACGAGGATGATCTGGGCCGCTACAAGATGTAGCGCGTTCGTTACTGCGTTCTGTTTTTGCCCGCTTTTTTACGTCGTTCTAAAACAAGAAAGCCCCGGGAACTCTCTCCCCGGGGCTTTCTTTATGAGTGGCCTCGCCGCGACCCGTAGCCTAGCGGCGTCTGGTCGTCGCGCCTCGTCTCGGTGGGGTCTTCGGCTCTGGAGTTTTCACGCCAGGAATGCTCGGATCCCGGAATGTCAGCATATATGGATTTGCCGTGTAGCTGTCCGCGATACCGGAGAACTCAATCTTCGAGCCCACTTTCACCGCGTCGGCTGGGATCGGCTCGGAGAAGTTCAGCGTGGCGTCCGGCTTGGTCGGATCGGTCACGCCCAGCACCACTTTGGTCGGCTTATCTGGAGGATCTACCGAAATAACGGTGCCGCTGAAGTTCTTTACGCCCTCAACCTGTGTTCCCGGAACCTCCGCGCCCTTCATCTGGTTCCAGAATTGGTCGCCCTGCGATTGCAGTTGCTGTTCAATGCCGTACCACAGCTTAAACGCCGGATCGGCGTCGATCCGCTGCTGCAGTTGCTGCGCCTGGTTCTTTGCTAGATCCCCCGCGCTGGCGACAGTAAAGCCGGCGGGAGGCAATGCCGAAGTCTTGGCTTGGGCCAAAACCTGGTCGGCTCCGTCTGTGCCTCCATGATACTGCTGATAAACCTTGTTGAAGTAGCTCAACACCTGCGGGCGGGCATTCGCGGGCAGTGATCCAGGGCCGTCGTACGATGCCGCACGTGCGTACTCGAATAGTACGATGGGATACTTTTGGTCGTCGGGAGTTGATGCGTCGCCCTGCAGTAGCTTGGCGTAGTCATAGGAAACGGATCCCTGGTTCGGATTTACCGTCAGGCTTTCCTTGTACTCGTTCTCCGCCGTCTTGTTGTCTTTCTTTGAAGTGGCGACGTAAGCCAGATCCTTGTGGGCCAGGCCCAGTACCTGGTTCTTTGCGTTCGCCCAATCGGTATCGCTCATGTTCTGCGGCTTCTTTGCTGCCGAGAAGTTCTCCTCGGCGCCGCTGATCACAGCCTGCGCTGCGTTCTGAATATCGGTCAGCAGTTCTGGTTGAGGACTCGCGCCACCTACGGCCGGTCCCCAGAGCGTTATGAAATAGGACGCTTCAAAGGACTTGGGGTCCTCTTTCAACAACTGCTTGCACTTGTCGATCAACTGCTGGCGGGAAGCCGGGTCGGTCTGGGCAAGCTGGCTCAGGGTTCTGACGAAGTACAACAGACGGTCATGCGCGAAGTCGCTTTGAGGATATTTATCCTGCCAGGTATTCAGCAATTCCAGCCGCTGCTTCGGATCCTGAGTTTGTGTGATCTTCGAGTACAGATCATACTCCGCCCGGTCCTTATAGTTCTTTTGCTTGGCGGGCGCTTGGCCCCCCGCCGCTCCAGCCTGGCCTGCCGGCTGCTGCCCTGCCGATTGTTGCGCCTGTGCATCTTGTGCCGCGGCGATCGATATCCCCGCCGGACCTGCTAATACAAGAGCGACAGTCCCCTTGGCCACTACTGACCGGCTCGCTCTCAGAAAACATAACTCCACGACTACCTCCCTGACCGGAATTCTAAGTCTATAAATTAATTTGGAAGCGGTTCTTTGGCATCCCTTGGCTCAGAGGCCTAATCCCCTGACATTTCGCCGCTTCTCAAGACATAAAGCCGGAGTATAACGAACTTAATTCGCCACTCGCAACCTTTCTATTACTTTAGATGCGCCACTCCGCAAACTTGTTCCCTTTGCGCCGTACGCCTTCGCAAAAGACCTAGTACTTCCGCATGCTATCATCCACAATTCCATGCGTTTTGCTGATTGGGGTGTGATCGCTCTCTACCTGCTGTTCATCACCTGGTTCGGCGCACGGTTCAAGGAAAGTCAAAAGACCCTCAAGGATTACTTCCTCGGGGGCCGCGGAGCGCCCTGGTGGGCCATCGCCTTCTCTATCGTCTCGGCGGAGACTAGCACTCTTACGGTCATCGGGACGCCCGCTCTGTCGTTTGCAGGCAACTTCGGATTCCTGCAACTGGTGCTGGGTTATTTGCTGGGCCGCATCGTGGTCTCCGCCCTGTTTCTGCCCCACTATTTCCGGGGCGAGATGTTTACCGCCTACGAGTTGATGCAGCGCCGCTTCGGTCCGCGCGTCCGGAAATTCACGGCCGGAACCTTTCTGGTCCTTCGTGCTTTGGCCGAGGGGGTTCGCGTTTTCGCGGTCTCTATCGTCGTGTCCATCGTGCTTGGCACCGGCGAGGTCGCCTCTATTGCCGTAATCGTTTGTCTCACGCTCTTCTACACGTTTGAAGGCGGCATGACAGCCGTCATCTGGACCGATGTCATTCAAATGGTCCTGTACGTCGCTGGCGCGCTGGTCAGTTTCGTACTGATCCTCCACAGCATTCACGGCGGTTGGCCGCATGTCGCCCAACTGGCCGGGGAAGCCCATAAGTTTCACGTCTTCGATTTCCGCTTCTCGTTCTCGGCCGCTTTCTTCCTGCGTAGCTACAGCTTCTGGGCCGGCCTGCTCGGCGGCACCTTTCTGGTCTCGGCCAGCCATGGAAGCGAGCAACTGATGGTCCAGCGCCTCCTTTCGGCTAAAAATGAACGGGAAAGCCGCCTGGCCCTCTTCTCCAGCTGGGTCGTGATCTTCTTTCAGTTCGCCCTGTTCCTTCTGATCGGCGTTTCGCTGTACGTCTACTATCACGACTCCGGCCTTCCCGCCCCCCGCATCCCCGAGCGCGTCTATCCCGAGTTCATCTGGCAGCACCTCCCCGTCGGTCTGGCCGGACTTATCATCGCCGCGATCCTGGCCGCGGCCATGTCCAACCTCAGCGCGGCCCTGAATGCCTTGGCCTCCACCACCGTCATGGACTTTCTCAAGCCTCTGCGTCCTGCCCTGTCCGAGAGCCACTACCTACGTTTTGCCCGTTGGGCCACCGTCGTCTGGGGTGTGGTGCTCTTTTCTGTCGGGTTGCTGGCCCGTCATTGGGGGCGCGTCCTCGAAGCGGGCCTGTCCATCGCCTCGGTTCTCTATGGCGCACTTTTAGGCGTGTTCCTCCTCGGCCTTCTGACCAGGCGCGCCGGCGAGTGGGCCGCCATCATCGGCATGGTCGCCGGATTCGCCGTCACACTGCTGCTCCGTAACCACGTGGCCTTCACCTGGTACGTGCTCATTGGTTCGGTGACCACCTTCGTCGTAGGCTATATCGCGGGGCTCCGCTTCTCCGAAAAATCCGCGGGTGTCGCCGCGGAAACTCACGCCCGGTAACGTTCTAAATCCGCTGGCGTTTCCAGCGGCCCTGCTTAAAAAGCACGATGCTCGCCGCCGCCATTGCCGCCTGCGCGATCACAATCGAAAAGTAAACTC
>Ga0308173_10000345_pt1 | contig 18878 bp, 17 predicted proteins | sample PhyPR1_FD_203716 | JGI IMG/M metagenome (GOLD analysis project Ga0308173, IMG submission 203716) | Soil microbial communities from UC Gill Tract Community Farm, Albany, California, United States - DLSLS.P.R1 | ecosystem: Environmental > Terrestrial > Soil > Agricultural land | place: USA...
CTTCGGAGCTCGGACCATTGAACCCGGCAGATTCAACCCTTCGGAGCTCGGACCATTGAACCCGGCAGATTCAACCCTTCGGAGCTTGGACCATTGATCCCGCTGCTGCTCACCCTCGTGCTGTTCATCGCCCCCGCGGCCGGGTTCTGGCTGCTGGTCGGCGGGCTGGATCCGATCGGCCGGCTCGTGGTGGCCAGCCTGGCCTCGATGGTGGTGGTCAGCACGGTCGCCGGGGTGATGCTGGTCTTCGGCCTGTGGTCGCCGCCGCTCGGTTTCGTGGCGGTGCTGGTGGTGTCCGGCTTGTTCGCACTGCTCGGGTGGCGCTGGCGGGGAAGACCCGAACGGGCGGCGCCGCTCACCGCCGTTCCGGGCCCCCGGCCGCCGGTACGATCCAGGACACCGAAGAACCCGGATGCCGAGGGCGACGAATGGATCTTCGAGGCATAGCCGCCGGGCTCGTCCTGGCGTCGGCGGCGGCCGGGCCTGCGGCCTGCGGTCCGCAGCACGCCGATCCCGCACCGCACGGCGGTTGCCTCAGCCCCTCCGCGGGCGACGTCGCCGCCTCCCCCAAGGGCTGGCGGCTGGTGGTGCGCGACGACTTCGACGGCACGAAGCTGGACCCCTGCTGGAAGGCGAACCGCAAGTACACCGGGGCCGGTGCGCCGCTGTCGTCGCTGGTCACGGTGGACAAGGGTTACCTGTCGCTCTACGCCAAGGGCGGCGACACCGGCGATCTCGGGCTGACCCGTCCACAGCGCTACGGCCGCTATGACCTGCGGGCCTGCAGTCACATCACCCAGGGCGCCTGGTCGGGCATCTTCCTGTGGCCGGCTGCCGGGGCCGTGCACAGCGAGATCGACATCGTCGAGGCGGCCAACGAGCAGCACAGCTGGTTCAACCTGCACTGGGGCCGGGACTCCCAGACGAACCAGCAGATCCCCTTCCCCGGCCCGGGCCGCACGCAGTTCGCCACCGCCGCGCCGACGGGTCCCTCCGGCTGCAGGCAGTGGCACACCTGGTCCTTCGTCTGGACCGCGAGCACGATGCGGCTGACCATGGACGGCCGCACCGTCGTCGCCAAGAGCGACCCGGCCGCGCTGGCCCCCTTCGACCAGCAGATGAACCTGCTGATCGAGATGGAACGCGGCGAGCGCGGCAACGACTGGAGCAACGGCGCGCCTATGGCCGGTTCGGTGAGCGCGCTCTACGTCGACTGGGTGCGGATCTACACCCCCGCCTGACCGCCTTCAAAAGATCTTGACTGGAATCTCTTGACGGCTATGGCTAATAGCTTTAGCTTTATAGCTATCAAGCTTAACCACTGGAGGACGAAATGACCGAGTACCTGGACATCAACGGCGGCCGGATCGCGTACGAGTCGATCGGCGAGGGCCCGCTGATCGTGCTGCAGCACGGCATGGGCGACATGCGGCAGGTCTTCCGCTTCCTGGCACCGAAGCTGGCGGCGGCCGGCTACCGGGTCGTCTCCGCCGACATGCGCGGGCACGGCGAGTCGAGCATGGGCTGGGACTCCATCACCCGCACCGACGTCGCCGGCGACCTGGTCGCGCTGATCCGGCACCTCGGCGGCCCGGCCGTCATCGTCGGGCACTCCCTGGGCGGCGGCTCGGCCACCATCGCCGCGGCCGACGAGCCGGAGCTGATCACCGCGATCGTCGAGCTCAACCCATTCACCAAGACCCAGTCCCTCAGCGTCGGCGGCCTGCTCACCAACGGCCGCTACCGCCGCGGACTGCTCCGGCTGATGGGCACCGGAATGTTCAAGAGCCTCAAGCTCTGGCGCAGCTACCTGAACGTGGCCTACCCGACCAAGCCCGCCGACTGGGACTCCTACCTCGCCGCGCTCACCGCCAAGCTCCAGGAGCGCGGCCGGTTCGCCGAGTTCATGAAGACCACCAAGCCCACCCCGGCCGACGCCCATGCCAAGCTGGGCGACGTGAACGTTCCCGTTCTGATCGTCATGGGCGCCGCGGAGCCGGACTTCGCCGACCCCAGGGCCGAGGGCGACGCCATCGTGGCCCTGCTCAAGCCCGGTCTGGGCGCGGTCGTGATGATCGAGAACGGCGGCCACTACCCGCACGCGCAGCTGCCCGACCAGACCGCCGCCGCGATCCTGTCGTTCCTGAAGGAGCACCCCGTTGCCTAGGGCCGGACTCAGCACCGCCGATGTCGTCGCCGCGGGCGCCCAGCTCGCCGACGACATCGGCTTCGCCAACCTCGCCATGGCCCCGCTGGCCGAACGGCTGGGCGTGCGTACGCCGTCGCTCTACAAGCACATCGACAGCCTCGCCGACCTCCAGCACGCCGTCGCCACCCTGGCCATGCGCGAGCTGGCCGAGGCGCTGCGGGACGCCATGCAGGGCCGGGCCGGACGGGACGCGCTGGCCGCCTTCGCCGCGACCTTCCGGGCGTACGTCATCGCCCACCCGGGCCGCTACACCGCCAGCGTCGGCGCGGAGTTCACCGGCACCGACGACCCGCTCTACCTCGCCAGCGCCAAGGTCCTGGAGTCGATGGCCGCGGTCCTGCGCGGCTACGACATCCCCGAGCCGCAGATGGACCACGCCCTGCGCACCCTGCGCTGCGTCTTCCACGGCTTCGCCACCATCCAGGCCGCGAACGGCTTCCAGTGGACCGGCGACCCGGAGACCAGCTTCGACTGGATGATTGACTTCCTGGACCGCGGGCTGAGCTCCCCCCGCTAGTCAGCCGCTCAGTACAAGAACGGCAGCTCGGGGAGGACACGGGCGCCCCGGAGCTCCAGGCCGGTCCCGTCGGAGCGGCCGAGCAGCCAGGCGAGCAGGACATGCTGGGGGCCGCTGACCACCGGGGCGGCATCGGAGCGCCCGATGGTCCAGGTCAGCCCGCTGTCGACGGCCTGCAGACGCAGGCTCGGCGCGTCGCCGCGCCGGTCGAAGGCCGCGGCGACGGTTCTGAGGTGATCGGCGATGAAGTCGGCGGGCCAGTCCTTCGCGGTGTAGGCGGCGGCCAGATCGACGTGGTGGATGTTGACCTCGGTGAGGCGGGCGTCGGCGGCCCGGGCGGCCGCGTGTTCCTGACCCGCCGTCCAGCGCACGACGTGGTTCCAGGCGTCCGGCGTCATCGCGCGGTAGGCGGCGGCGAAGGCCTCGGCGCTCTCCCGCACGTCGGCCAGGAGTTCGGCCGCGCCGCGGCCCGCGCCCTGCTCGATCTCGGCGGCCCTGGCCTCCATGCTCGGGTATTCGTACGACTCGATCCCGGTCCTGGCCCAGGTCAGCAACCGTGTTCCGCCGTCGGCGTTGCGAGCCAGATGGGTCAGGACATGGCCGCGCGACCAGCCGGGCAGCAGCGACGGCTCCCGTACGCCGGCGTCGGTGAAGCCGGCCGCCGTGTCGAGCAGCCGGCCGGTGGCGTCGTCGATCTGGTCCAGCAGGCTCGCGGGGTCGAACACGGAGACCTCTTTCTGTTCGGGACCTGGCCGGCGGTCCGGTCAGCCCAGGGCTGCGAAGCGTTCCAGAACTACCACGGCCAGGACGGCGAGCAGCGCGCCGATGGCCAGCGGGAAGGGCCGCAGCAGCGCGCCCAGCCGCCAGGCGATCGGACGCGGTCCCATGATCCGGCGCACTTCGTACCCGATCAGCAGGATCAGCAGCAGCGCGGCGGCGGCCAGGCCGACCGGGGTGAGCGTGGTCTCGCCCAGGGTGAAGTGCGTGCGCCGGTCGACCGGCGGCGGCGGGTCGGGCGGCGGATCCCGCAGGACGTAGACCGCGGCCTCCGGGGTGTTGTAGACCGAGCGGAACCGGGCGTCGGTGTCCAGGCCATGCCTGATCGCGGTCAGATCGGTGGTGGGCACGCCGAAGTTGTAGTGCAGGTAGGCGTCCTGGACCTTGGTCATGACGAAGAACGTGTCCGGACGGCGCCGCATCATGTCCACGATTCCGGAGACGTCGCCCTGGCGGCGCGGGGTGCGGACCGCGCTGTAGTCGAAGCGTTCCATGCTCCGGAAGCCCCAGGGCATCTGCGGGAAATAGCCGAGGTCGTCGTACTGGTCGGTCAGCCAGCCGATGTCGACGAGCCTGCCGGGCGGGGCCAGCCTGATCGTGGTGTCCAGGGCCTTGACGTCCTGTGGCTGCACCCGCTGCGAGGTCTCGTTGCCGAACCGTACGAACAGGAAACCGCCTACCAGCAGCACCCCGGTGATCCCCGCGGCGGTCAGCGCGCGCCAGGACCGGTAGGCGAACGGGGTCGGAAAGAACGCGCAGGCCATCAGCGCGCAGGCGGCCGGCAGGATGAAGAAGTAGACCCGCAGGGTGATCTCGCCGCCGTAGTTCTGCAGGCCCATCGACAGGAAGGGCGCGAAGAGCAGGACGAGCAGGACCCGGTCGTCGATCCGCCACAGCCTGCGCCGGAACGCGCCGAACATGGCCAGGCTGGTCACGGTGATGGCGATGAAGACCCGGCCGCGCTGGATGGCGGCGAGCTCGGGGCCGCTGTTGGAGATCCGGCCCGCGACGCCGGAGTTGAGGTTGGCCAGCACGTTCCCCAGGCCGGAGAACAGGTCGCTCTGGTGACCGCGCCAGTACGCGACGGTCATGAAGCTGACCCAGCAGACCACGATGACGCCGAACAGGACCGGCAGCGTGACGGCCGTGCAGCGGCGCACCAGGACCAGCCCGCCGACCGCGAAGAGGATCATGTACGGGGTGAGCTGGTGGCTCGCGGTCACCACCAGGAACATGACGATCAGCAGGCCGAGCAGGGCGATGCGCGCGGGGGTCGAGGCCTTCTCCGGCTCGCGTTCGCCCAGGCTCTCTCCGCGCATCTCGATCGGGCGGCGTCTGCGGGCCAGCCAGATGCCGGGACGGCCGGTCGGCCGGAACCAGGTCAGCAGAATGCCGATCACGGCCAGGTAGAACAGGTAGGCGAAGGCCTGGGGCGAGAAGTAGTCCTGGCCGACCCAGTCGACCACCGCGAACAGCCACGCGGCCAGCCAGCGGGCCCGCCAGTTGATGCGCAGCGCGCGCAGGATCAGCACCAGCGGGAGCAGATAGAGCAGCTGGTCGGCGACCGGGGCCCAGTGCAGGATCGGCTCGATGTCATGGACGCCCGTGGCCTTCATGACGAACGCGGCGAGCGCGAAGAAGCCCGGCCAGCTGAACCGGGCGTCGAGGCCCACGTCCGTGGTGCCGGTGCGGGCCATGTACTCCACGAAGCCGGCGTGCTGCCAGGCCGTCGGGTCCCTGGCGTACGGCTCCAGGGCCGGCGCGATGCCGTGCAGCGAGATCACCGTGGCCACGACCTGGACGGTGAGCAGCCAGCGGTACGGGTTGTCCAGGGCGAGTGTGAGGACGAACGCCGCGGCGAGCAGCACGGCCCCGGCGATCGTGGTGAGCGGCAGCGCCGAGATGAGGCCGTAGCCGTTCATCGCGGCCAGCCGCACCCGGGTCAGCGGGAGCCAGTAGAGCAGCAGGCCGGCAGCGGTCAGCGCAGCGGTCCACCCGACCGGCGGCACCCGGCCGGAGAGCGTCAGATCCGGCCAGGGCGAGGCGATCGGACGGTGGTCGTGCCTGGGCTCCGGAGGGTCGAATCTGCCGGAAGACGGATACCGCTCCATCCATTGCGAGCCTAGAAGGTGAAGGGCTGACGCACCACGCCGTTGTCGAAGTTGGACAGCAGGAGCTCGGGCTCACCGGTGGCCCGGATGCCGGGATACCGGGTGAACAGCTCACGGAACATGATCTTCAGCTCCATGCGGGCCAGGTTGGCGCCCAGGCACAGGTGCGGGCCGGGGCCGCCGAAGCCGACATGCGGGTTGGGACTGCGCGTGATGTCGAAGCGATCGGGGTCCTCGAAGACCTCGGGGTCGCGGTTGGCGGCCGGGTAGAACAGCACGACCTTGTCGCCCTGCGTGAAGTGGTGGCCGCCCAGCTCGTAGTCCTGGGTGAGGGTACGGCGGAACTGGATGATCGGTGAGACGTAACGGACGATCTCCTCGATGGCCGGGCCGATCCGCTTCTCGTAGTCCGCCAGCAGGTATTCGCGCTGGTCGGGATGGTCGGTGAGCAGCTTGATGCCGTGTGCGAGCGCGTTGCGGGTGGTCTCGTTGCCCGCCACGAGCAGCAGGTCGAAGAACGAGCCGAGCTCCTTGACCGACAGCTTCTCGCCGTCGACGTTGGCGTTCACCAGGGCGGAGACGAGGTCGTCCCGCGGGTCTTCCAGCCTGGCTTCGCCCAGGCGGGCGACGAGGCGGTGCAGGTCGACGATGGCCTTGAGGTTGCCGGCCAGCAGCCGCAGCGTGCGCGGGCTGGCCAGCGAGCCGCGCACGCCGGAGTACTCGGTCATCGCGTCGATGCGCTGGAGCACGTACGGGCGGGTCCGCTCGGGGATGCCCATCATCGAGCAGATGGCGTTGATGGGCAGCCGGGCGGCGACCTGTTCGACGAAGTCGCCGGGTTCGAGCTCATTGGCGATCTTCGTGGCGGTCTGCTGGATGTCGGCTTCGATCTTGGTCAGCATCTTGGGGCTGAAGGCCCGCGAGACGATGCGGCGCAGCCTCGCGTGCCGAGGGTCGTCCATGTTGACCATCGGGGTGCCGAACAGCGCCGCCACCCAGGGCGGCGGCTCGGGCGACGTGGCGGCCGGCTCGCTGCTGAACACCTTGGCGTTCCGGCTGGCCTCGACGATGTCGGCGTGCCTGACCAGGGCGTAGAAGCCCTTCCCGGACCGGACCAGCGGCACCCGAGGCTCGGCGAAGTAGACCGGCTCGGACCGCTCCCGGAGCCTGGCGAACTCCGCGTGCCGCTCGGCCGGGGGCCGGGCCCAGAACTCCATGCCCACCAGATCGGCTACCAATTCCCCCACCGCACCTCATAGCCCCCGAGGCTGAGCTTCCTCCCGTTGACCGTCGTACTCGCCGGGTCTCCGCCGGTGTTGACGGCCAGCAGCTCATGAGGCTGGGCCAGCACCCGGACGGCCGGGTTGGACGACGTGACGCTCACCAGTCTGGTCCCGGGCGGGAACCAGCGGGTGAAGTTCTGCAGCATTGCGAGGGTCGGTGTCTCCTTGCCCCCCTCGGCGGTGCCGGACCAGAGGCAGCCGGGGCAGTCGCCGGTGGTCTGGGTCTGCGGGCTCCAGTACAGCGCGGTGGCCGCGCCGCTCGTGACGAACTCCATCATCGCGGCGGCCTGCACCGCGCCGCGGTGCTCGTCGGTCCAGCCCGCTCCGGACGGTTCGACGTACCACTCGGCCCACCACACCGGCAGGTCGCTCTTGCCGCGCAGCCAGCGAGTGACCGCGGAGAACTTCGCGACGGCCTGGAACTCGTCCAGCTTCGCGTTGGCCTGGTCCGGCATCGAGCTGGCGTCGACGGTGAGGAAATCCGCGCCCTTCTTGTGGTCCAGCCAGTACGAGACCGCGTCGAGGCTGCGCTGGTCGACGCTCCCCCATGGCCCGGCCACCGCGCTGGGCGCGCCCGCACCCTTCTCGTTGCTGCTCATCGGCGTGTACGGGCCGCCGACCTTGATCTGGGGATTCACCTTCTTCAGCGCGGTGTAGACCTTGTTGTAGAGGGAGGTGTAGCCCTCGTAGTCCCAGCGGTTCTTGGCCTGCGAGAAGAAGCCCTTGAACTCGTTCCAGACCACGAAGTACTTGATGTCGGGATAGCGCTGGGCGACCTCGGCGGCGAGCCTGGCGAAGTCGTCGTAGTGCGCCGGGGTCGGGGCGGTCTCGATCTTCGACCAGTCGGTCTGGCCGGGCGCGCCCCCCTTCATCCAGTCGGGCGCGCCGCACAGGGTGATGACCGGGATGCCCTTGGTGTCGCGGATGAGCTGGATCCGCCTGTCCAGCGAGCCGAAGTCGAACCGGCCGGGCGAGGGCTCGGGGTTGTCGGCGCCCCAGCCCATGAGCGACTGGTTCTGGGCGACCGGCTGCCTGGTGAGGTCGGCACGGGCCTGCTCGAAGCCGGTGGGCGCGTCCGGGGTGAACTGGGTGTGGGTGAAGCCCCACGACGGCCACGAGGCCGGCGCACCACCCCCTACCGTGCCGACCGGGTTCTGGCTCTGCGCGGCCGGCCGCTCGCCCGGCTTGTTCAGCAGGATCAAGGCGGTGACGACCAGCACCCCGGCCACGGCGGCCGCGACCGCGACGAGCACGAGGTTCCGGGTCCTGCCGCGGCCGTGCCGGCCACGGCGGGGACCGATGATGTTGGGCTGCCGTACGGGCGTCTGATGGTCGCCGTTCACTGGGCCCCTCCAAGTCGGGTCACCGAGCAACGACTGTTAGAACGCCGCGCCCCAGACCCAGGTTCGCCCCTATTTAGTTAGGGATCCCTGTGAATGCGCAGGTGGTTACCGGGATCGTGCGACTTCCATAACCCGCGTAGCAGTGGTGATCTAACGCCACGGTGGTGTTGGAACGCCGTTCACCGGGAAGTAACCCGGCCCGGCGCGCCCCCGTCGGCGCGTCGGGCCGTGGGGTCACTCCTGATCCTTGTGTACCTGATCCACCAGCAGGTCGCGCAGTCCCGGACAGTCGTCCGCTGCGACGGTCATCGCGTATCCAGCCTGTAGTTGGGCGTCGGAGAGATCACCACTGCGCGTGGCGTACCAGCGACCTGCGTCGCTCCGCCAGACCAGCCAGCCAGGGAACTCCGCCTCAAGCGAGGCTTTGAGGTCCTCGAAGTCCCCCATCAGGGTCGTCCTTTCCTCATGCTTACTTTTCTGTATACAAATGTGATACGGAGTCGGAGAGGCGTCAAGCTGTCCGTAAGGGGACCGTCGCTCCGGTGGATAGCGAAAACGGTCATGCGACGAGGTTTGAGGAGGGTGCCGATGGCCCAGGAGCGCCCGGCCTACCTCCGCATAGCCGAGCATTTGCGCGAGCAGATCCGGACCGGGGGGTATCCGCCGGGGTCACGGCTGCCGACGATGTCCGTGCTGTCGGCGGCCAATGGAGTGTCGGAGATCGTCATCCGGCACGCCATCGCGCTGCTTCGCGGCGAAGGGCTGGTGGAGACCAGGCGCGGCGGCGGTACCGTCGTGCGCGTCAGGCCACCGGCCCGTCGAGTCGCAATGGACCGCTATCGGGTCGAAACCACCCATAACGATGAGGCCCCGCCATCGACCTCCTTCACCCATGACCAGCGGATCACCTGGAACGAGTACCGGCTGGACAAGGCCTACTCCCGGGTCCGCGCCGACGAGGGGCTGGCGGAACTGTTCGAACTGCCGCTGAAGACCGTGCTGCTGCGCCGCCGCTTCGTGTTCTACGCCCGCGGCGAGCCGCAGCAGATCTCGGTCAACTACCTGCCATGGGACATCGTGGCCGGCACCCCGGTGGCCGATCCGGACCGCGAGCCCTGGCCTGGCGGCACGCCGGCCCAGCTCGCCTACCTGGGGCATCCCGCGTCCCGGGTCGAGGAGGCGGTGCGGTCCCGGATGCCCACCCCGGAGGAGGCCGAGACGCTCCGGATGACCGCCGGGGTCCCGGTCATGGCCATCACCCGGCGCATGCTGTCCGGTAACCGCGTTCTCGAGGTCTGCCGGGACATCGTCATCCCGGCCGACCGGGTGATCCTGGACTACGCCATCGACCTCTGAACCGAAACCTGCAATTCATCGGGTGAGAGATCGAGTCTGGCGGGCATGGCGTACTTTGACGACATCGGCCGTCAATCACCCACTCAGTCCTGAAGGAGGCCGTGCAGGCGATGGCTCGGGTCACGTACGAGGAGATCGACCGGCTGGTCGGCGGAGCGCACCACGATCCACATGGGATACTGGGCGCCCACCCGGGGCGCGACGGCGTGACCATCCGGGCCCTGCGGCCGCTCGCCGAGAAGGTCGAGGTGGTCCTGCCCGACCAGACCCGGCACAAGCTGCGGCACGTGCACGCCGGGGTGTGGGCGGTGACCCTGCCCGAGGGCACCTCGCTCAGCGGCCAGAACGCCGACGAGGCGCCGCTGGCCGTGCCGGACTACCGGCTGGCCGTGCAGTACTCCGACGGCCCTGAACTGCTCCAGGACGATCCCTACCGCCATCTGCCCACCCTCGGAGAGCTGGATCTGCATCTGATCGCCGAGGGCCGGCACGAGGAGCTGTGGAAGGCGCTGGGCGCGCACGTCCGCACGTACGCCTCGGCCTTCGGCCCGGTGCACGGCACCGGCTTCTCGGTCTGGGCGCCCAGCGCCCAGGGGGTGCGGGTCGTCGGTGATTTCAACCACTGGGACGGCGTCGCCTACCCGATGCGCTCGCTGGGCTCGACCGGGGTGTGGGAGGTGTTCGTCCCCGGCGTGGGCGACGGCACGACCTACAAGTACGAGATCCTCGGCGCCGACGGGGTCTGGCGGGCCAAGGCCGACCCGATGGCGCAGGCCACCGAGGTGCCGCCGGCCACCGGCTCGCGGGTCTACACCCCGGGCTACGAGTGGGGCGACGGCGACTGGATGGCGGCGCGCAAGGGCCGGCAGTGGATCGAGGAGCCGATGAGCGTGTACGAGGTGCACCTCGGCTCCTGGCGGCAAGGGCTGAGCTACCGGCAACTGGCCGACGAGCTCGTCGCGTATCTGACCGAGATGGGCTTCACGCATGTGGAGTTCCTGCCGGTCGCCGAGCATCCCTACGGGCCGTCCTGGGGCTATCAGGTCACCTCCTACTACGCGCCCACCTCGCGGTTCGGCGATCCGGACGACCTGCGGCATCTGATCGACCGGCTGCACCAGGCCGGGATCGGCGTCATCATCGACTGGGTGCCCGCGCACTTCCCCAAGGACGAGTGGGCGCTGGCCAGGTTCGACGGCACGGCGCTCTACGAGCACGCCGATCCGGGCCGCGGCGAGCATCCCGACTGGGGCACCTACGTCTTCAACTTCGGCCGGTCGGAGGTGCGCAACTTCCTGGTCGCCAACGCCTCGTTCTGGCTCGAGTGCTTCCATGTCGACGGGCTGCGGGTCGACGCCGTCGCCTCCATGCTCTATCTCGACTACTCGCGCGAGCCCGGCGAATGGACGCCCAACATCTACGGCGGCCGGGAGAACCTCGAGGCCATCTCCTTCCTCCAGGAGATGAACGCCACCGCCTACAAGCGCAACCCGGGCATCATGACCATCGCCGAGGAGTCCACCGCGTGGCCCGGCGTCACCCGTCCCACGCATCTGGGCGGCCTGGGCTTCGGCTTCAAGTGGAACATGGGCTGGATGCACGACACGCTCGGCTATCTCCAGCACGAGCCGGTCTTCCGGCACTACCACCACGGCGAGATCACCTTCTCCCTGGTGTACGCGTTCTCGGAGAACTACGTGCTCCCGCTCTCGCACGACGAGGTCGTGCACGAGAAGGGCTCACTGCTGGGCAAGATGCCCGGCGACACCTGGCAGCGCTTCGCCAACCTGCGCGCCCTGCTCGCCTACATGTGGGCACATCCGGGCAAGCAACTGCTGTTCATGGGCAGCGAGTTCGGCCAGGGCGCCGAGTGGGCCGAGCACCGCTCCCTCGACTGGTGGCTGCTCGACGACGACCTGCATTCCGGCGCCCAGCGGCTGGTCCGCGAACTCAATGCGGCCTACAAGCGCACCCCGGCACTGTGGACCCGCGACAACCAGCCCGAGGGCTTCCACTGGATCGACGCCAACGACGCCGCCGGCAACGTCCTGTCCTTCCTGCGATACGGCACGGACGGCTCGATGATGGCCTGCGTGGTCAACTTCGCGGGCAACCCGCACGAGGACTACCGGCTGGGCCTGCCCCTCATCGGCGGCTGGCGCGAGGTGCTGAACACCGACGCCTTCGACTACGGCGGCAGCGGTGTCGGCAACATGGGTCACATCCAGGCCGAAGCCATTCCGTGGCACGGCCAGCCGTCCTCCGCCGTCCTGCGCGTTCCGCCGCTGGGCGCCGTCTGGCTGGTCCCGGAGTGACCTGATCAGCTCAGATAGCGGTCGATGATGCCGGGGAGATCGTCGGGCGGCGGGTCGGGTGGCCAGCCGGGACCATGGGCGAGGCGGGCCAGCCGGACGGCCGTCTCACCGGGGTTGAAGAGCGAGTGGCGTTCGTCGTGGGAGTCGCCCCACATGAACCAGTAGAGGTGCTCGACGACGTAGACGCGGCGGCCCCTGGCGTATCTGTCGTACACCTCGAGGCATGGGCGGCCGGCCTCGTCGTGGAGCGGGCGGGTCTTGAGACCGAGGACGGCCAGTTCGGCCGCCAGCTCGGTCAGGCAGGTCTGGGTCTGCGATCCGGTGTCCGGCATGGGACTCACCTCGTTCCGCACCATCTGACGGTGCGTAGCGGGATGACTACCTGATGTCAGGATCGCAAATGAGCGCTAAGATCACAAGATGTTCGCACCTGATTTTCGAAGAAGTGTTCGAACCCCCTAGTTCATGATGCGTCCGCCCGCGATGTCGATGGTGAGACCGGTCAGCCAGGAGGCCGACTCCGAGGCCAGGAACAGGGTCGTCCCGGCGACGTCGGACGGCTCGCCGATCCGGCCCAGCGGGTGCATCGCGGCGACCCGCTCGACCCCGACCGGGCCCATCAGCGCCGCCGTGCGCTCGGTCCGGATCGCGGCCGGGGCGACACAGTTGACCCGGATGCCGTGCTGGCCCACCTCGGCGGCGACATGCTCGGTGAACATGATGACCCCGGCCTTCGCGGCGGCATAGGCGACCGGCGCGCCCCACGAGCGGCCACCGGGCGGCCCGCCCAGCGCACTGGGCAGGTTGGAGGGCTCCCGGCCCGCCGACGAGGCCATCGTGATGATCGCGCCCCGCCGCCGCTCCTGCATGCCCGGCAGGAACACCTTCGCGGTGAGGAACGTGGCGGTCAGGTTGCCGTCCACCACCGAGTGCCACTCGGTCTCCGACATCGCCGCCGTCGGGCCTGGACGGGCGATCCCGCCCCCGGCGAAGGCGGCCACGACGTCCACCGGACCGAGCTCGGTCTCCGCGGCCTCCCGTACGGCCTCCAGAGCGCTCAGATCGGTCACGTCGGCCACCACCCCCACGGCAGTGCCCCCGTCCTTGCGAATTCCGGCCACGACCTCGTCCAGCGCCTCCCCGTCCCGGCCGACCACGGCGACCTTCGCGCCCTGCGCCGCGAACGCCCGGGCGGTCTCGGCCCCCAGCCCCCGCGACCCTCCGGTCACCACGACGACCTTGCCGGCCAGATCCGAATATGCGGGGTAGTCCATGACGTGCCCTCCTTGGTCGAGTGAGTACACACTCATTCTGAGTGGGCACTCACTCAATGTCAAGCCCACGGAGTCACCGGGCCGGAGAATCCGGGGTCAGACTTGATCCAGGAGCCAGCGGGGGCCGGTGACCGATGCGCCCAGGGCCTGGCAGCGGCTGCGCAGTTCGCGGTCGGAGGTGACGACGAGGTAGGCCGTGGCCGGCTCGGCCGACTCGAGGACCCCGACGATCGCGTCGTCGCCGCTGCCCTGGGCGGCCTCGACCCGGATGCCGTGCACCGTGGAGGTCAGCGGCCTGGTCGCGCCCTCGGTCACCAGCACCAACTCGGGGAAGCACCGGTCGTAGGCGAAGAAGCCGTACGGGAGGCCGGTCACGCCCTGCCGGGCGAGCGGGGCGATTTCGTCGTGCAGCCGGCGGGCCGCGCCGAGGCGGTCCTTCCACCAGCCGTCGGGACGGCTGCCCATGACGTTGGCGACGTCCACGACGATGACCGGCCGGGTGAGCGCGCCGCGCAGCCGGGGCCAGCCGGTGGCGAAGGGCGCGAAGAGCCGCTTGTCGGCGACCTTCTCCTCCGGGACCCACGCGGCGTCCCGGGTCTCCCCCGAGGCGGGGTGGACCTCGGGGAGGTCGGGCACGGACCCGATGACCGTGGTGTACTCCCAGCCGCCGTGGTCGTCGACGCTGAATCCGTGAACGCGCACCCGCGTCACGTCCAGAGTGCACTCTTCCGTGGTCTCGCGGAGCGCGGCCGACACCGGGTCCTCGTGACTGTGCCGCGCGCCGCCGAACATCCCCCAGGTGCCGCCGCCGCTGCCCCACCAGGCGCGCTGCTGCAGCAGCACCTGGCGCTGCCCGGCCGGGTCGACGTGGTAGACCAGGAGCCCGGCCGCGCCGTAGCGGCCCCAGTGCACATGCCCGAGGTCGCAGCGCCCCCAGCTGTCCCCGTCTCCCATGGAGGTGACCTTAGCCGCCGGGAGGCCGCCACAGACCGCGTGTGCAGGCGGTTTTTGCGGGTTGGCCCCAGTACGGTAAATAGCGGGGTCGTACGCACTCGAGGAGTTCGCCATGCCGCCGTTGCCGCTGGATTCCCAGGATCCCCGGGAGCTTGGCCAGTTCCGTCTGCTCGGCCGGCTGGGCGAGGGCGGCCAGGGCATCGTCTTCCTGGGTGAGGACCGGCTCGGCCAGAAGGTGGCGGTCAAGGTCCTGAAGGCCGGTGCCGACGCGACGGCTCGCGGAGCCCTGCGCAAGGAGATGGCAGCGGCACAGCGGGTCGCGAAGTTCTGTACGGCGCGGGTGATCGAGGCGTCGGCCGACGGGCCCCGGCCCTTCGTGGTGAGCGAGTACGTCGACGGGCCGTCGCTGGAGGACCGGGTGGCCGCCCAGGGACCGCTGGCCGAGGGTGAACTGGACCGCTTGGTGGTCAACACCGCCTCGGCGTTGCGGGCCATCCACGCGGCCGGGGTGGTGCACCGCGATCTGAAGCCGGCCAACGTGCTGCTGGGGCCCGACGGTCCGCGCGTGGTCGACTTCGGGATCGCGCGGCAGAAGGGCTCACAGACGCTGACCGGGCGGCTGGTCGGCACCCCGGCCTACATGGCCCCCGAGCAGTTCGAGGGGCGGGCCGCCTCGTACGCCTCGGACGTGTTCGCCTGGGCCGGGACGATGGCGTTCGCGGCGACCGGGCGGCCGCCGTTCGGGGAGGGCTCGAACATCGCCGCGATCATGCGTTCGGTGGTCGGCTCGGAGCCGGACGTGGACGGCGTACCGGACAACCTGCTGCCGCTCATCCGGATGTGCCTGGCCAAGGATCCGGACGAGCGGCCGACCGCGCGTGATCTGCTGGACCTCCTGCTCGATCCGGGCGCGGGCATGGCCGCGGACGAGGATCTGGTGCGCACGATGCGGACGGCGCGGCGGCTGCCCGCCCAGCCGGCCCAGCCGCCGCCCGACAGGCTCGTCGTGGGACCGGTCGGACCGGACGGCGTACCGGAGGACATACTGCCGGGCCAGGCCGCCGAGCCCGCCCAGGAGCCCGAGCCGAACCTGTCGATCCCGCCGGGCAGCTCGATCGCGCCCGCGCCCTACCCGGCCGCCGCGTCGATCCCGCCGGTGACCGCCTACTCGCCCGCGGCGACGGCCACCTCCTCGGAAGGCGCCGGGGTCACGGCCGCCGACCTGGGGACGACGATCCCGCCCGGTGCGCGGCACGTGGCGGCGCCGTACCAGCCGGGGGTGCTGCCGCCGCCCGCACCGCCGCCCGCGGCCAACTGGAACAACAAGCCCTGGCCGGACAAGCCGCGCAGGCGCGGGCCGATCCTGGCCGGCGCGGCCGTCGCCGCGGTCGCCGTCGTGGGTGCGGCGGTGTGGCTGCTGCTGCCCGGCGACGCCCCGGGGCGTACGGACTCCCCCACGATCCCGGCGAAGTACGGGGCGATGTGGCAGGGCACGGTGGACAGCGGCGACGGCCAGACCTCGCACAAGCTGCAGGCCTTGATCATCCTGTACGCGGGCCGGAGCACCGGCAACGCCGAGTTCCGCGATCTGGCCTGTGATGGAACCCTCACGCTCACCGGATCGGGACCCGGCGGCCTGACCTTCCAGCTCACCGGACCGTCCGACTCCTGCCCCACCGGCAACGTCGACGTGCACTTCAGCGGCGCGAATCTGGTCTACCACCTGCTCGGACCCAACGGCCTGACGCAGAACGGCGACCTCACACGATCTCAGTGAATCGGCCGGTCGATCTGTCCGGGTGACGGCTTAGGGTGGAGCCATGGTGGATCCTGGCAAGGTCATGGACATGGTCAAGGATGCCCGGGAGCGGCGAACGGCCCCGCTGATCCTCGAGCTCGACCTCACCGAAGGGCTCGTGGAGGGCGCCCCGCCGGACCCGCTCTCCGCGCTGCTGTCCATGCGCAAGCCGCATCTGCGCGATGTCCTCGACGGGCTGCGCAGGGCGCGCTCCGACAGCCGGGTCAAGGCCCTCGTAGCCAAGATCGGCGGCGGCATAGGGCTGGCCAGGACCCAGGAGCTGCGCGACGCGATCACGGCCTTCCGCGACTCCGGCAAGCTCACCGTGGCCTGGGCCGAGACCTTCGGCGAGACCGGCGGCGGCACGGTGCCCTACTACCTGGCCAGCGCCTTCGAGCAGGTCTACCTGCAGCCCTCGGGCGACGTCGGGCTGACCGGCGTGGCGTTGTCCGAGCCGTTCTTCAAGGGCGCGCTGGACAAGATCGGCGTCCAGCCCAGCTTCGTGAAGCGGTACGAGTACAAGACCGCGCCCAACAGCTTCACCGAGAGCGGCTACACCGACGCGCACGAGGAGAGCTCCCAGCGTCTGGTCGCCTCGATCGGGGAGCAGGTCGTCGGCGGTGTCGCGGCGGCCCGCGGATTGTCCGAGGAGACCGTACGGGAGCTGATCGACAAGGGCCCGCTGCTCGGCACCGAGGCGCTGGAGGCCGGGCTCGTCGACCGGCTCGGCTATCGCGACGAGGTCTACGCGGCGGTCCGCGAGGCGGCCGGCGACGATGCGATCCTGCGCTTCCTGACCCGCTACAACCGGGCGAAGGCGCTCCCGCGGCCCAAGCTGCCCAGCAAGGGCCCGCACGACTTCGTGGCGCTGGTGCAGGGCCACGGGCCGATCCGGCTGGGCCGCAGCGGCCGCAGCCCGATGCCCGGGCAGAACAGCGCGATCGGCTCGGACACCCTGGCCGCGGCGTTCCGCAGCGCGGTCAAGGACGAGCGGGTCAAGGTCATCGTCTTCCGGATCAACAGCCCGGGCGGCTCGTACGTCGCCTCCGACACGATCTGGCGCGAGGTGCTGCTGGCCCGCGAGGCCGGCAAGCCGGTGATCGTCTCGATGGGCAACGTCGCGGCCTCCGGCGGCTACTTCGTGGCGATGGGCGCCGACACGATCGTCGCCCAGCCCGGCACGCTCACCGGGTCGATCGGCGTCTTCGTCGGCAAGCCGGTGGTCGCCGGGCTGCTGGACCGGATCGGGGTCACCATGGGCAGCGTGCAGAACGGCGCGCACGCCCAGATGTTCACCACGGTCCGCGACTTCTCCGACAGCGAGCTGGACCGGATCAACACCATGCTGGACCGGATCTACGACGACTTCACCGGTAAGGCGGCGCTGGGCCGCGGGCTGCCCAGGGAGCGGATCCACGAGCTGGCCCGGGGCCGGGTCTGGACCGGCGCCGACGCCAAGGACAACGGGCTGGTCGACGAGCTCGGCGGGCTCGATCTGGCCCTCGAGCTGGCCCGCAAGAAGGTCGGGCTGCCCGCCGACGCCCCGGTCCGCAGCTATCCGCACTCCACTCCGCTGGAGCGGCTGCGCCCGGCCGAGTCCTCCGAGGACCGCACGGCCGCCAGGGCCCGGCTGGAGGCCTGGGGTCCGCTGACCGACGTCGCCGCCCGGATCGGCCTTCCCTCGGCCGGCCCGCTGATGCTGCCCGGCACCTGGGACCTGCGCTGAACCCGCCCGAACTGGCCGACGCCCTGGGCACCTTCGCGACCGGCGTGGTCGTCCTGACGGTCCGCGACGACCGGGACGACCTGGGCACCACGGTCACCTCGTTCATGTCGGTGTCGCTGGAGCCGCCGATGGTCGCGGTGGGCGTCGCCAACAGCTCCTACCTCAGCGAGGTCCTGCACCGCCAGGACCGCTGGGCGGCCACCGTGCTGACCGCCGGACAGCGCGCGCTGGCCGGGCGGTTCGCCGCCGAGGGCCGGCCCAGCGCCCGGCTGCTCATCGCCGCCGCGCCGCACCACCGGGGTGCGAAGTCCGACGCGCTGGTCATCGAGGGCGGTCTGGCCGCCTTGGAGTGCGAGACCGGGCAGCGCATCGAGGCCGGCGACCACACGCTCTTCGTCGCCGAGGTTCTGGAGATCGACTACATCGCGGCCGAGGGCGATCCGCTGATCCGGGTCAACCGCCGCTACCGCTGACCCCGCCGCGGGGCGATCAACCGCGGAAGCCGTGCGGCTCGGCCGGACGCTCGACCGGGTGGGCGGCTCGCCAGATCTCCCGGCCGGCCTTCCAGACCGCGTGGGTGAGCGGTACCCCGGGGCGATAGGCAAGATGCAGGTGGGAGGGCGCGTCCAGCATGTGCAGGTCGGCCCGGGCACCTGGCCGCAGGACCCCCACGTCGGCACGGCGCAGCGCCTTCGCGCCGCCCGCGGTGGCCGACCAGACGGCCTCGTCCGGGGTCATCCGCATGTCCCGGACCGCGATCGCCAGGCAGAAGGCCATGCTGGAGGTGTAGCAGGAGCCCGGGTTGCAGTCGGAGGCCAGCGCGACCGTCACGCCGGCCTCCAGCAGCCGCCGGGCGTCCGGATAGGGCTGCCGGGTGGAGAACTCCACGCCGGGCAGCAGCGTGGCGACCGTGTCCGAGGCGGCCAGCGCGTCGACGTCGGCATCGCTGAGGAAGGTGCAGTGGTCGGCCGAGGCCGCGCCGTACTCCACGGCGAGCTGCACGCCGGGCCCGGGGCCGAGCTGGTTGGCATGCAGCCGGGGGGCGAGCCCGGCCTTGATCCCGGCGTCCAGGATCTCCGCGGTCTGGTCGGCGTCGAAGGCCCCCGACTCGCAGAACACGTCGATCCACCGGGCATACGGCGCGCAGGCGGCCAGCATCTCCCCGGTGACCAGCCCGACGTAGCCCTCCGGATCCGCGCGGTGCTCGGCCGGTAT
>Ga0308173_10000347_pt1 | contig 18854 bp, 15 predicted proteins | sample PhyPR1_FD_203716 | JGI IMG/M metagenome (GOLD analysis project Ga0308173, IMG submission 203716) | Soil microbial communities from UC Gill Tract Community Farm, Albany, California, United States - DLSLS.P.R1 | ecosystem: Environmental > Terrestrial > Soil > Agricultural land | place: USA...
GGCGCGCTGGTCGAGAGCAAGTTCCTGCATTCGTTCGTCAACAGCGTGGTCGCAAGCAGCGTCTCCACGCTGGTTGCGCTGATCGTCGGAACGCCCGCCGCCTACGTGCTGTCGCGCTGGCGCTTCCGTGCGCGGCGCAAGATCGCCATGTGGATCCTGTCCACGCGCATGGCGCCGCAGATCACCTTCACCATCCCCTTCTTCCTGTTCTTTCGGCTCGTCGGGCTCAACGACACCGTGTGGGGCCTGGCGCTGATCTACCTCACGTTCAACCTCGCGCTCGTCATCTGGATGATGCAGTCGTTCTTCGACGCCGTGCCGAGGGCGCTCGAGGAAGCCGCGTGGCTCGACGGCTGCGGCATCTGGAGCGCATTCGTGCGGATCACGCTGCCTCTGACCGCGCCCGGACTTGCCGCCGTCGCCGTGCTCTGCTTCATCTTTTCGTGGAACGACTTCTTCTACGCGCTCATCCTGACGCGCACCAATGCCATGACGGCGCCCGTGGCCATCATCAACTTCATGCAGTACGAGGGCTGGGAGTGGGGCAAGATGGCCGCGGGGGGCACGCTGGTCATGCTGCCCGTGGTGATCTTCACCGTGCTCGTGCGCAAATGGCTGGTAAGCGGCCTCATGGCGGGCAGCGTGAAGGACTGACGGCCGGGCGACCGTTGCGCGCCCTACACGCACCGCCACGGCGGATGCGCGATCGCGCACCAGATGCGACGAGGCCCGGCAATTGCACCGGGCCTCGTGAGTGAAGGCGCCTGCAGCGCCGTTCGGTCAGCTGCCGCGGCGGACCTTGGCGTATCCCAGCATGGCCAGCAGGCCAATCGCCAGCAGCGCCAGCGGCGCTGGCTCGGGGACGGGGGTCGCTGCGACCACTTCACCTCCGACGATTTCCCGGTGTGTGCCCGAGGTACCCTGTTCGAAGCTGTCGAACTGGCCGATGAAGATCACGCCGCCGGCCGTCGTCAGGCTGCTGAAGGTGACCTGCAGGATGTCGGCGAGGCCGGGCGCGTCCAGCACGAGGATGGTTGGCAGCGACGAGAAGCTGGTCGAGCCGCCCCCAGGCGTGTAATGAAACCCGAAGGTGCCATTCGTCGACGTCGTGATGTCGAAGTCGACGAGCGTGTTCATCAGGTCGTTCGTCGTGAACGAACCGGTCAGCGTCCCGCCGTCGGTGAACGACACGCCGGAAAAGTTGTACACGATGTTCGCCGAAGCCGGGCCGGCCGCAAGCGACAGTGCGAAGCCAAACGCGCCGACCAGGGACAAGAGACGTTTCATGATGTGAGCTCCGGGTACGTGGTGTCGAAGGCTTTGGAATTTCCACGACATTGCGCCGTCGCAGTACGCGAGCAGACGCAAACCGCGGGCCATGGGACAAGCTTGCTTCATATTCAAAAGGTTGGGACAGGTTGTCGCCTACGAGCGACCGCGCATGTCAATTTTTTCGACACCGCCAAGGGTCAGCGCCGATCCATCGCGCGATGGAGGTTCAGCGCAGCGGCGACGACCGGTTTGGCCCATTCGGGCGTCCTCGACAGGTCGGCCGGTGCCGCGATGACGCCGCCGGCCATCCGCAACACGAGGCGCGGCCTGACCTTGGCCGGTGCAGCCGGGTCCGCCTGCGCGCTGTTGTCGTACACGACCAGTTGGCGCAGCACGGCAAGCAAGCGAATCAGGTTCAGGCGGCCGCGCACGTAGCGGCGCTCGATGTCCGAACGCGGGATGTCGTGGCCGCCGCGGGCAACCCGGTGCGCCACGCGCGCGACATGCAATTCGACCGACTCGAGCCCCACGAACCAGACGCTGACGCCCAGGCCGGCCGCGGCTGCTTCGAGCAACAGGCCCACGATGGTCTCGCCGCCCAGGGTCGTTTCCAGGGCGTAGTTGCGATGTTCCGCGATGGCCCGCCGCAACCGGGCCACGCCCTCGCTCCATGCCCACGCGTTGGCCTCGACTTGCGTCAGCGAGCGGCCCTGCGCGCTTGCTGCAGCGGTCGCTTCACGCGCCGCGAGATCGGGATTGAAGTACGGAACGCCCGCGGCTTCGAACGCCTGACCGCCAAGGCTGCTCTTGCCGGCGCCGTTGCAGCCGGCGAGAACGAAAATCTGTCCGTGAGCCCGCTCGGCCGCGGCTGCCCGGCTAGCCACGCTTCGTGCGCGTTCGCCGCTTGGCCGCAGCCTTTCTGGTGACGCGCGCAGGGTCCTGCAGCGAGGCAGCAGCGTAGGCGCCCAGTTGCGCTGGAGGCGTGTCGAACGCCCGCTGCATCGCCGCAGCGGCCCCTTCAGCCTGCATGACGTCGAACCGGCGATCGAACTCGGCCGTCAGGAGCGCAAGCGAGCGATCGCCAGCCTCCGTCAACGCGCGGTAGTCCTCGAGCGAGATCAGCACCGCCGTCGGCTTGCGCTGCTTGATGATGGCGACCGGCCCTGTGCGCAGCGCAGTGTCGAGCACCTGGCCGAACTTGTGCTTGGCCTCGCTCGCCGTGTATTGCGGTGCGTCGATCAGCTCGCCGCGCTTGTTGCGGACACGAAAGGGGGCGCCGGCCATGAATGACGGTCCATCGAATGCGGTAAGCCTATTCTGGACTATTTGTCTATTTTGGTCAATTTGAAACGCTCCAGTAGCCGCAGGGTGCAGCCGGCCGTGCTCGGCGAAGGCGACGCGCGCAATCCCACCGGGACCCGGCTGGCGAACGTTGCGCTGATCGACCTCGTCGCGGCATGCGGCCCCGACTACACGCGATCGAGGAGGCGATCCACCGCCCGGTCGGCCATTTCGGCGCTGATGCGGTGCCCCGTCGCGGCCAGCACGTCGAGTGTCACCTCGACCCCGAGGCTGCGCAGCCGGCTGGCACCGTCGATGGCGTGCCCGCACGGGATGACGGTGTCGTCCTGGCCGTGGAGCAAATGGATCCTCGTCTCTTGCGCGGGCGCGCGTTCGGGAAGACTGGCAAAGCGGCTGCCCATGGCGATCACTCGGGCAGCTGGAAACGACGGCCTCACGCTCGCCTCGAGCGACATCATCCCGCCCTGTGAAAATCCAACCAGCACCGTCGCGTCCATCGTCGCATCCACGGCCTGCTGCCACCCGCGAATGTCCGCCACGAACCCTTGCATCGCTCCCGCGACGCGCTCGGGCCTGTTCTGTTCGGTGATGCCGTTCACGCCGAACCATTCACGACCGCCTGCAGCGGGCGACGGATGGGGGCCGGCAACGCTGACGACCGTGCCATCGGGAATGGCATCCGCGATGCGCTGCCCGAGTGCAAGCAGGTTGTCCGGCCGGCCGCCGACGCCATGGAACAGCAGGACGAGCGAGCCGGATCCCGTCGACGCCCTGCGGATGACGATGGAGCCGGGATTCACGCAGGCTCGGCTGCTCGACGGGCGGTGGTCGAAGGCTGCATACCGCGCCGTCCGTCAATCGGCGGCGCGTACGTCCTGGTAGCCGTAGATGCTGCGCGCGGTCGCGGTCGCGATGACGCCCTGCTCGATGTCCTGCAACACGTGCGCGCGCACCCGCAGTCGGGGGTCACCATAACCTGCGCCGCCGGACGTCGACACGGTGACGCGATCTCCCTTGCGCAACCGCGCGCCGCGCTTGAGGTCGAGGTCGATGCGCTTGCCGTCACGCACCAGCTCGGCGCGCGTGAGCGCGCCGGGCGTGCCGGACGCGAGGCCTTCGGGGATGATCTCGAAGCGATCGCCGTACAGGGCGAAATCGACGTCGTCCTTCAGGATCTCGTACGTGCGCCGCATGCCCAGTCCGCCGCGATGACGGCCATGGCCGAACGAGTCGGGATTGAGCGTGTAGCCGACGATGCGGAAATAGTCGAACTCCATGTCGAGCGCCTCGATCGGCGAGTTCGTGGTGTTCGACAATGGCGCTGCGATGCCGTCGGCGCCGTCGTTTTCCGCCCCTGCGCCGAAGCCGCCGCCGTACGTCTCGAGGCAGACGCGATAGCGGCCGTCGCTCAAGCGCGCGAGGCATGTGATGAGCGCGTTGTCGAACCCGGATGCGATGCAGCGCTCAGGCACCACGTTCGCGAGCGCTTTCATCACCGCGTCGTACGCGCGATAGCACGGCAGCATCCGCGCCCGCACCGGCGCCGGCGGCCTGGGGTTCAGGATGCTGCCGAATGGCACCTTGATCCTGACCGGCCGGAAGCTGCCCTCGTTGAAGGGCACCTCGCCGCCGATCAGCACGCCTTTGATGCAGCTCATCACGGCCGACTGCGTGGACGCGATCGGTGAGTTGATGTTGCGGCCCACCTGTGCGCAGGTGCCTGCGAAATCGATCTCCATCGTGTCGCCCGCGACGGTGACCTTCGCGCGCACCCACAACGGGCTGCCGCCACCCTCGATGTCGTCGCCCGCATCGGCGCCGGTGTAGACGCCGTCCGGCAGCGCGCGGATCGCCGCACGCAATTGCCGCTCCGCGTAGTCCATGAGCTCGGTCATCGTCGCCTTGACGGATGCGACACCGTATTTGCGACACAGCTGGCGTATGCGCTCGATGCCGATCGCCTTGGCCGCGAACTGCGCATTGAAGTCGCCGAGCGTCTGGTCGGGCACGCGGATGTTCGCCGCCAGCAGGCGCTCGAAGTTGCCGCCGTTCCAGTCGGCTGCGAGGCTGAACTTCATCGGCGGCAGCAGCAAGCCTTCCTGGTAGACGTCGCTCGCCAACGCGTTGAGGCCGGCGCTGCCGCCGCCGAGGTCGAGGTGATGCGCGGTGGAGCCGGCAAAGGCGATCAGCTCTTCGTCGACGAACACCGGCCGAAAGATGAACACGTCCTGCAGGTGCTGGCCGCCGTGATACGGATGGTTGTTGACGAGGAAGTCGTCCTCGCGCAGCGTGTCCGCCGGATACAGCGCCAGGCACGCCCGCAGCGTGGTGTTCATCGACCCGAGCTGCATGGGCACCATCTCGGACTGCGCGACGATGTTGCCGTGCCGATCCAGGATCGCGCACGATGCATCGCGCGCCTCGCGCACGATGTTCGAATAGGCCGAGCGCACGAGCTTGGTCCCCATCTCGCGCGCGGCGGCGAGCAGCGCCTGGCTGATCACCGCATAGTCGACCGGATCGAGTGTCATGCGGCTTCCTTCTCGTGCTCCAGGATCAGGTTGCCCGTGCTGTCCTCGGTGGCATGCCATGCGGGCGGCACGTAGATCGTAGCGGTGTCGTCTTCCACCAGCAGGGGACCCGTGGCGCCGCCGACGGCGCGGATGGCGGCGCGCGTGGCCACCTGGCACGAGCGCACGGTGCGGCTCTCGTGGATCTGCACAGTGCGCGTGGCGCGGCTGCCGTCCGCCGGCGAGCGGGGCGGCAGCGGACAGCGCTCCGCGGCCGTCGCGCCCGCGCGAAACCCGACGATCTCCGCGTTGCGCGACGTGAGGCCCGAGCCGCCGCTTTGCATGTAGACCCGCCGATTCGCTTCATCGAACAGGCGCGCGAGCGTCTCGACGTCGAGCCCATCCAGCTCGTTCTGCGCCAGCGGTACTTCGACCTCGAACGCCTGGCCGACGAAGCGCATCTGCAACGTGTACGTGTCCTCGAGTGGCCCTTCCATGCCGGCCGCGCGCAGCCGCGCAGCGAGCGCGTCCCGCATCCCGGCCAGCACCGACTTGACCGTGTCGGGCGCCGCTGCATCGAGCGGCACCTTGCGCGTCGCCGTGTCGTATTGCGTGTAGTCGGACGCCAGCAGCCCGAACGCCGACAGCACGCCGGCGTTCTGCGGCACCACGATCGTCGTGATGCCCAGGTCCTCGGCGATGCGCCCGGCATGCAGCGGGCCCGCGCCACCGAACGGCACCAGCACGTAATCGCGCGGATCGCGTCCGAGCTCGGTGGAGATGAGCTGGATCGCGCGCACGACGTTCGCGTCGGCAAGGCGGATGGCGCTGTCGGCGAGCTGCTCGACGCTCATGTCCAGCTCCGCGGCGAGCGGCGCAAAGACCGCGCGCGCCGCGGCGGCGTCGAGCTGCATGCGTCCGCCAAGGAACGACTGCGCCTGGATCGTGCCGCGGATCACGTGCGCATCGGTGATCGTCGGCGCCGTACCACCGCGGCCGTAGCAGGCAGGGCCGGGATCCGCGCCGCTCGAGCGGGGGCCCACGCGCAGCATGCCGCCCGTGTCGCGCCAGACGATGCTGCCGCCCCCTGCCCCCACCGACGCGATGTCGACGACCGGCGTGCGGATCGGCAGACCGTCGACGGCTGTTTCCGGCGCGATGATCGGCTTGCCGCCCGATACCAGGCACACGTCGGTGCTGGTGCCTCCCATGTCGAACGTCACCAGGTTGTCGTAGCCCGACGCGCCGGTTTGCCGGATGGCGCCCGTGACACCCGCGGCCGGTCCGGAGAACAGCGCGCTGATCGCGTTGCGCCGGATCGCGCTGGCGGGCAGCCGGCCTCCGTTCGACTGCATGATCGAGAAGCGGCCGGTGAATCCTTCGCGCGCCAGCCGCGCCTCGAAGCGGCCGAGATAGCTGTCGATGATCGGCTGCACGTACGCGGACAGCGCCGTGGTGGAGGCGCGCTCGTACTCGCGGAACTCGCGGCTGATCTCGCTCGAGCAGCTGACGTAGAGATGCGGAAACTGCGTGCGGATGAGCTCGGCCAGCGCGCGCTCGTGCGCCGCATTGGCGTAGGCATTGAGAAGGCAGATCGCCACCGCCTTGAACGGACGCGCCGACAGTGCGGTCTTGAGCGTGGCCGCCGCGGCGGCGCTGTCGAGCGCCTTCGCCACGGAGCCGTCAGCCAGCATGCGCTCGTCGATCTCGATCACGTCGCGGCGTTCGACCACCGCTGCCGGTTTCTGGTACGACAAGGTGTAGATCTTCGGCCGGTCCTGGCGCTGGATGAGCAGCAGGTCGCGAAAACCGGCGGTGGTCACGAATGCCGTGAGCCCTCCCTTGCGCTCGAGCACGGCATTGGTGGCGACCGTCGACCCGTGCACGAGGTCGGTGATGCGCGCAAGCGGAATGTCCGCCGCAGCCAGCGCCGCGAACACGCCTTCCTCGGGGCTGCGCGGCACGCTCGGCACCTTGGTGACGCGCACGTCGTCGCCGTCCAATGCGATCAGGTCCGTGAACGTGCCGCCGACCTCGATGCCTACCCTCATCGCGTCGCACCGTTCACAGCATGGCTCGTCGGCCGCACGCCGTCACTCCATCTTGAGGTTCATCGGTGCAATGATCTTGCGCCACATCTCGGTCTCGTCGGCGATCATCTTGCCGAACTCCGCGGGCGTCATCGCATTGCCTTCCGAGCCGTCGCGCGCCATCTGCTCCTGGACCGGTTTTTCGTGTGCCCAGCGGACGATTTCCTGGTTCAGCTTGTTGACGATGGCCGGCGGCGTTCCAGGCGGCGCCACGATGCCATACCAGGAGTACGCGACCATGCCGGGCAACCCGTACTCGACGAAGGTCGGAATATCGGGCGCCACCGCCATCCGCTTGTCCGACGTGACGGCGATGGCCTTCACCTTTCGGGCCGCCACATTGGGCAACGACGTGCCGACTCCATCGAAGTGCACGTCGACGCGTCCACCCATGATGTCGATGTTGGCCGGTGCGCTGCCCTTGTAGTGAATCGCGGTCATGTCGATGCCGGCGAGCGACTTCAACAGCTCGCCCACCAGCTGCGATGATCCGGCCAGCCCCTGCGTGGCCCAGTTGATCTTGCCGGGGTTCGCCTTGGCGTATGCGATGAGCTCGGTCGGGTTGTTGGGCGGAAACGTGAGCGACGCGACCAGCATGAACGGCTGGCGCGCGACCAGCGCCACCGGCACGAACTGCTCGGGCTTGTAGCGCAGGTCCTTGATCGTCAGCGGATTGAGCGCAAGCGTGGTGACCGTCGTCATCATCAGCGTCTGGCCGTCGGGCGGCGCCGCGACGACGTATTCCGCGGCAATGGCGGTGGCCGCACCGGGCTTGTTCTCCACGATGAAGGAGTGGCCCAGCCGCGACTGCAGCCCTGCGGCCAGCTGCCGCGCGAGCAGGTCGGTGTAGCCGCCGGCCGGATACGGCACGATGATGCGCACGTTGCCCTTGGGATAATCCTGCGCGTAGGCGCCGAGCGGCAGCGCCAGCGCCGTGACCACCAGCGCCATCCAACCCCGCCGAACGAGTTGCCGCATGTCGAGCCTCCGGTGGTGCGTGTGAGGAAGAGCGCCTGACGCGTCTGGTCACACAGATGTCAATCGGGCTGGATGCCCGCGCGCTTCAGCAGCTGGGCGTAGGACCCCATCTGCTCCTTGATGAACGCACCGAACTGCTCGGGCGTCGACGGCTGCGGCATGAAAGCCTGCTTGTCGAGCGCCGCGATGACCTCGGGCCGCTTCATCGCCACGGCAAATTCGTGGTTGAGACGATTGACGATGTCGCGCGGCATGCCGGCGGGCCCGACGAGCCCCATCCAGTTCGAGATCGTGAAGTCCGGCACGCCCGCTTCATGGATCGTGGGCACGTCGGGCAGCAGCGGCGAGCGCCGGTCGAGCGTGGTCACCAGCGCGCGCAGGCGGCCGTCCTTGACATAGGGCAGCCCGGTCGTCGGCGGATCCATCATGGCATCGACGCGTCCGGCCACCAGGTCGAGCATCGCCGGCGGTGCGCTCTTGTACGGCACCGCGAGCATGTCGATGCCGGTCAGCGCGTTGAACTGCGCGAAGGCGACGATGCCGCTCGCATTGCCGGTGGCATACGACAGCTTGCCCGGATGCGCCTTGGCATACGCGATGAACTCGGCCAGGGTCTTTGCCGGCACGTTCGAGTTGACGTACATGAACACCGTGTAGCGGCCGATGTCGGTGATCGGCGTGAAGTCGCGCAGCGGATCGTACGGCGGATTTTTGCGCAGGTACGGCACGGCCGCCATCGGGCTGCCGCTGCCGACCAGCAGCGTGTACCCGTCGGGCGCGGCGTGCGCCACTTCGATCGCCGAAATGGCGCCGTCGGCGCCCGGCTTGGCTTCGATCACGATCGGCTGACCGAGGGCAGCGCTGACCGGTTCGGCGAGGATGCGAATGATCGTGTCCGTGGAGGAGCCGGGCCCGAACGGGATGACGATGCGGATGGGCTTCGACGGATACGGGGCCTGACCGGCCGCGGGCGCGGCAAGGAAGGCGGCGGCGACCAATGCGGCGACGAGCGCGAGCAGTCGTTTCACGAGGGATTCTCCGTAGGGCTCTTCAATCGACGAGCGCGTCGGCACGCTGCGACGCGCCGTACAACGCCGCAGCGGATGCGCGGCTGATCTTGCCATTGGCGACATCGGCGACGACGCGTTCGGGCGCGCGCGCCGCGGGCGCGCCGAAACCGCCGCCACCTGCTGTTTCGACGATCAGACGGTCGCCGCGCGACACGACCGTAGTGGTCTTCGAGGCGATCTCGTCGATGCGTCCGTCGGCGCGGTGGATGGCAGCGCGCGACATGGCGCCGGCGCCACCGCCTTGCGAGCCGCGGGCCGCCGTGAAATGGCGCTCGCCGCGATAGGTCAGGCGGATGTCATCGGCGAGGAATTCGTATTCCTTGACGACGCCCAGACCACCGCGGAATCGCCCGGCGCCGCCCGAATCACGCCGCAGCGCGAACCGCGTCACGCGGATGGGCGAATCCATGGAGAGCGCCTCGATCGGCTGGTTCATGCTGTTGGAGCCATCCGTCTGCAGGCAATCGACGCCGTCAGCGCGCGCGCTCGCGCCGGTGCCGGCGGCAATCAGTTCGCTGATGATGAACGGGCGACCATCGGCGCGCGTGCCGCCGAACGCGAGCATGAGCGACAGCCCGGCGGATGCGGCGGGTACGCGCTCCGGATGCGCCTCCGCAAACGCACCGACGATCATGCCGCAGATCCGCTTGATCGTCGCGGTGCGCGCGTTCACCGGCGCCGGCGCCATCGGGTTGACGAGCGAGCCTTCGGGCAAGTGCAACGTGACCGGTCGGAAGCACCCGCCGTTGGTGGGGATCTGGGAATCGGTGAGGGCGCGCACCGCGTAGTACGCCGCCGCCTGCGTGCTCGACGGCACGCAATTGAGCGGACCGCGCAGCTGGCGATCGGTGCCGGTGAAGTCGCAGTGCATCGTACCGTCCTTGACCGTGACCGCGACCTCGATGCGCACCTGCCGGTCGAGGTCCACGCCATCGTTGTCGAGGTAATCGACATAGCGATACGTGCCCTCCGGCAGCTTGCGCAGCGCCTCGCGCGTCATCCGCTCCGAGCGGTCGAGCAGCTGCACGAAGCACTGCTCCAGCATGTCGGGCCCGTGGCGCGCGCAGAGCTCGTCGAGCCGCCGTTCACCGACCTTGCAGGCCGCGAGCTGCGCATTCAGATCGCCTGCAAACGTCTCGGGCAGCCGGATGTTGTAGCGCAGGAGCTCCTGGAGCGTGGGATTGATCGTGCCCGCCTCGATGTACTTGAGGGGCGGTATGCGCATGCCCTCCTGATAGATCTCGGTGGCATTGGTCGGAATGGAACCGGGCGACATGCCACCCACATCCTGGTGGTGCACCGTGGCGACACTGAATGCATACAGGCGGCCGTTGCCGAACACCGGCACGAAGAGGGTGATGTCCGGCAGGTGCGTGCCGCCGCAGTAGGGATCGTTGAGGATGTAGACGTCGCCAGGCTGCATGGAGCCGACCGGATACTTGGTGATCACGGCGCGCAGCGCCGGGATCATCGTCGCGAGGTGGATCGGAATGGCCGTCGCCTGCGCGATGGTCTGGCCATCCGCCGTGAAGAGCGCGGCGGAGCAGTCCATCGCCTCCTTGACGATCGGCGAGAAGGCGGAGAACAGCAGCGTCGCCTGCATCTCGTTGGCGATGCCTTCGAGCTTGTTGCGCACCACCTCGAGCGTGATGGGATCGATGAGGGTCGCGACCTCGGTGTGCGCGTTCATGGCGTTCTCGACATGATCATGAGCCCATCGGCGGTAATCGCCGCGCGCCAGCCCGGCTCGACGAGCGTCGTGGTGTCGGGCTGCTCGATGATGGCCGGCCCTTCGACGACCCGCCCGGCAGCCAGCCCGTCGCGCGCGTAGATGCGCGCGGCCACCGGCTCGGGGGCGCCGGCCAGGACGATCATGCGGGTGCCCTTCTCGGCGACCTGCATCGGCGCGCTGCTCCCACGGTCCGCTGCCATCTCGGTGGCCACGCGCTGCACGGCGCGCAGGTTGACGAACTGCGCCGGCGAATCGGTGCTGTGGCCGTAGACCTGGTCGTGCCGGGCGCGAAAACGCGCGAAAGTCGTGTCGATCACTGCGGCCGGCTCGTCCAGATCGAGCTCCACTTCCATGGAGTACGACTGGCCGACGTAGCACACGTCGGCGTAATAGCGCGTTGCGACGTCCTGCGCGGCCACGCCCTCGCTGCGCATCAGATCGGCGCACTGGGCCGCGAGGCGTGCACAGACCTCGATCAAATCGTGCACGTCGACCACCGCGAAACGCCGGATGAAGGCGGCCGCGGCCTCGTGCTCGATCGCTGCCGACAACAGCCCCGCTGCACACAGCACGCCGGGATGGCGCGGGACGACGATGGTTTCGATGCCAAGCTCGGTGGCAAGCGCAGTCGCATGCAGCGCCCCGCCGCCGCCGAACGGCATCAACGCGAATTCGCGCGGATCGACGCCGCGGCTGATCGACACGAGCCTGACGCCTTCGGCCATCTGCACGTTCACCACGCGATGGATGCCGAGCGCGGCTTCGCGCACGCCAAGGCCGAGCGGCCGCGCGATCTTGTCCTCGATGGCGCGCCGCGCAAGCGCCGGATCGAGCTTGACGCTGCCCCCCGCGAAATACGCGGGATCGAGCAGGCCCAGCACGATCGAGGCGTCCGTCACGGTCGGCTGCTCGCCACCGCGGCCGTAGCATGCCGGTCCCGGCTCCGCGCCTGCCGATTGCGGCCCGACACGCAGACCGCCGCCCGCGTCGACCCAGGCGATGCTGCCGCCGCCCGCGCCGATGGAGTTGACGTCCACCATCGGCACCCGGATGCGATAGCCGTCGAGCAGCCCGTCGGCGCGAATCACCGGCTGTCCTTTGGCGATGAGCGCAATGTCGGAGCTCGTGCCACCGATGTCGACGGTGATCAGGTTCTCGTAACCCGCCATCCGACCGATCTCGAGCGCGCCCACCACGCCGGCTGCAGGACCGGACATGAACAGGCGGATGGGCCGCTGGCGGGCGACCGCGGCCGAGGCGAGGCCGCCGCGTGACTGCATGATCTGCAGTGGCGCGGGCACGCCCGCCTGCGCAAGGTCGCCTTCCATGTCGACGAGGTAGTCGTCGAGGCCGCGCTTGACGTAGGCGTCGAAGCAGGTCACGACCGTGCGCTCGTATTCGCGAAACGTGGGATCGACGGCCGATGACAGCGAGAGTACGAGGCCAGGATGGCGCTCGCGGATCCACGCCGCCGCCTGGCGCTCGTGCTGTGGATTGGCGAACGCGAACAGGAAGCAGATGGCGATCGCCTCGACGCCTTCGGCCAGCAGCGCATCCACGCTCGCGGCCAGCGAATCGACATCGAGTGGCGTGACGACCTCGCCGCGCGGCGAGATCGCTTCGATCACGCCGCGCCGGCGGGCGCCCGGGGCCAGGAACACCGGCGTTTCGGGTTTCAGCACCAGGTCGTAGATCTGGCGGCGATTCTGCCGGCCGATCTCGAGGACATCCGTGAATCCCTCGGTCGTCAGCAGCCCGAGGCACGCGCCCTTGCGCTCCAGCACGGCATTGGTCGCAACCGTCGTGCCGTGGGCGAAGCGGCGCACGCGCCCAGCTTCGATCTGCCATTCGGGCAGGAGGCGCGCGAGCACGCTGCGCACGGCCGCGCTCGGGTCCGAGCGCGTCGAGGGCACCTTGGCGATGCGCATGCGGCCGTCGTCGTCCACCGCCACGACATCGGTGAAGGTGCCGCCGATGTCCACGCCGATGCTGGTGGCAACTCCCCCGCCGCTCATGGCTGCCACGCGGTCCGCGTGGGGCGGCCGTTCAACGCTGGCTTCAACCGGGCTCCTGGTGACACAAAAGCGCCCATTATGTGGCGCGCGGCTTAAACTGCGGGTTGCCGAAAACTCTACTTGAGGTTATGGATGAATTTCCGCCAGTTCGAGGTCTTCGAGGCGGTCATGCGCACCGGCTCGCTGAGCGAGGCCGCCCGGGCGCTCGGCGTGTCGCAACCGGCGGTCAGCAAGTCCGTGCGGCTGACGGAGCAGGCGGCAGGCTTCGTGCTGTTCCGCCGCACCCGCGGGCGCCTCTATCCCAGCCCGGAGGCCGAGGCGCTGGTCACCGAAGTGCGCCGCGTCAGCGAGGAGATGCGCGGCATGGGCGTGCTGCTCAAGCAGCTGCGCGAAGGACATTCCGGCAAGCTGACCGTGGCGTGCGTGGCGTCCGTGGCGCAGTCGGTGGTGACGCCCACCCTCGTGCGCCTGCGGGGCGATCGCCCGGACATCCGCATCGAGCTGCTCGTGCTCCCCACCGGGCAGGTGGCCGACTGCGTGGCACGCAGCGAGGCAGACTACGGGCTCATCCATCAGCCGTTCGACAACCAGTATCTCGACGGCGACCTGATCTGCGAAGCGCAGGCCGTGTGCGTCCTGCAGCGCCGGCACGCGCTGGGCAGCCGGCGCACGCTCACCGTGCGCGACCTGCAGGACCTTCCGCTGATCAGCTTCCGCGAGGACACGGACATCGGCGGCTTGCTGCGCCGCGCGCTCGCGGCGGCCGGTGGCCAGCGGCGCGAACCGGAGGTGGTGATCAACCAGTCGAGCCAGGCGATCGACCTCGCGCACGCGGGCGTCGGCGCGGCGATCGTCGATCCCTTCTCGCTGCTGGCCACGCCGAACCTGGCGGTCGCGGTCGTGCCCTTCCGCCCCGCCATTCCCAATCGCCTGCGCATCATCCGCGCGCGCGAGCGTCCGCGCTCACGCTTCGGCGCGACGTTCGCGCGTGTGCTGCAGGACGTGGTGAGGGAGCGCACCGCAGCCTCGCCGTTCCGCCGGCTGTTCCGCACCGAGCCGCGTCAGGCACACTAGCGCAGGCTCCGCGGCGCAGTCGCGGGCCGCGCGGAAAACGAAGCGTCGATTGCTTCGCAAGCACCTTCACATGGACGTCTTCGCTGCCGTCCTTTAGAGTCGCACGCATGACGAGACGCGAACAGATCCTTGCAATGCCGGTGCCGCCGGTGGAGGAGCGCATCCGCCGCATCGAAGCCGAGCCCCTGCCCGCCAACATCGGAGCGCTCCTCGACGCGGCTGCGGCCGAGCATCCGGAGCGCCTGGCGTGGCATTTCTTCGAAAGCGGCGAAACGATCACTTACGCGAACCTGCGCCGCGAGGTCGATCGGCTCGCGCGCGGGCTCGTGCGTGCCGGCGTCGCGCGTGGCATGCACGTCGGCGTGATGCTGCCCAACGTCGCGGCATTCCCGACCACCTGGCTGGCGCTGATGCGCATCGGGGCCGTGATGGTGCCGATGAACATCGCGTACACGGCGCGCGAGATCGCCTACGTCGTGGAGAACGGCGACGTCCAGTGGCTCGTGGTGGACGCGACCTGCCTGCCCGCGGTGGAAGCGCTCGACCCGCTGCCCGGCCTGCTGGCGTCCGACCGGATCGTCGTCGTCGGCGACTGCGGTGGCCGCTATCGCGACTGGAGCAGCCTGCACTCGACCGAAGACCATCCGTGGGTTGCGCCTACCGACGTCGGGCTCGACGACGTCGCCAACATCCAGTACACCTCGGGGACCACCGGGTTTCCGAAGGGCTGCATCCTGTCGCACCGCTACTGGCTCACCATCAGCAAGGTCAACGCGTGGCGCGACGGCATGGTGTATCGGAACATCCTCTGCGCCACGCCGTTCTTCTACATGGACCCGCAATGGCTCCTCCTGATGACGTTTCATCAGCGTGGCACCTTGTTCGTCGCGCGGCGCCAGAGCCCGAGCCGGTTCATGGGATGGGTGCGCGAGCATCGCATCAATTTCTGCCTGCTCCCGTACCTGGTGATCAAGCAGCCGCCCGCGGCCGACGAGCGCAACCACGAGCTGATCCGCTGCAACATCTACGGCATTCCGAAGGACGTGCATGCGGCAATCGAGGAGCGCTTCGACTTGATTGCGCGCGAAGCCTTCGGCATGACCGAGGCAGGCACCTGCCTGTTCATGCCGATCGCGGCGGCGGACATGGTGGGCTCGGCCTCGTGCGGCAAACCGGGACCGTTTCGCGAGGCCCGCATCGTGGGCGAGGACGGCGTACCCGTAGCGCCCGGCGAGGTGGGCGAGCTGCAGCTGCGCGGCCCGGGCATGCTGCAAGGCTATTACAAGAATCCGCAGGCCACTGCCGACGCGTTCGATGGCGACTGGTTCCGCACCGGGGACCTGTTCCGCCAGGATGCGCGCGGCTACTACTACATCGTCGGGCGCCTGAAGGACATGATCCGGCGCGCCGGGGAGAACATCGCGGCGCGTGAGCTCGAGACGGTCATGACGGCGTTACCCGAAGTGATGGAAGTCGCCTGCGTGCCCGTCAAGGACGAGACGCGCGGTGAGGAGGTGAAGGCCTACGTCGTGCTGCAACCGGGCCTCACGCGCGACCAGGTGCCGCCCCGGCACATCATCGATCACTGCACGGCGCGGCTTGCCCGCTTCAAGGTGCCGCGCTACATCGCGTACGCCGACGAGCTGCCGAAGACGCCTTCGGGCAAGATCGCCAAGAAAGTGCTGGTCCAGGGCGCGGCCGACCTGCGGACCGGAAGCTACGATCGCATCGAGGACAAGTGGCTATGACCAGCGTCCCGCCGCCTTTCATCGACTACGGCAGCACGCCACCCACGCTGGCGAAGACCGCGCCGCACCTCGCGAACTACCGGCGCGTGTACCGCGCGAGCGAGAGCGCCTCGGGCAACGTGAAGGAGGCAGCCGACCCCCTGGCGGCCTACCTCGCGATGTACGAGGCGCACAATGCGCGTCACGTGGTGGTCAAGGCCCGCGATCTCGAGACCACCTTCAATTTCCGCATCCGCAACGAGGACGTGGCCGCCTTCTGTCGCGAGCACGGCCCGCGCTTCATCGGCTTTGCCGGCGTAGACCCCAACAAGGGCATCACGGCGGTGCGCGAGCTGGAATTCGCCGTCCGGGAGCTGGGTTTGCGCGGGCTCAACCTCCAATGCTTCGAGCACAAGCTGCGCATCAACGACGCCCGGATGTACCCGCTCTACGCGAAGTGCATCGAGCTCGACATTCCGGTCAATATTCATTGCAGCACCAACTTTTCGGCAGCGACCTCGATGGACTACGGCCGTCCGTCGTACCTCGACGACGTGATGGTCCATTTCCCCGAGCTGCGGGTGGTGGCTGCCCCGCCCGGCTTCCCCTGGGTCCCCGAGCTCATCGCGGTCGCATGGCGGCACGCGAACGTCCACATCGGGCTCGTCGCGATCCGCCACAAGTATCTCGCCGTGCAGAACTCCGGCTACGAGATGCTGCTGCAATACGGCAACAGCGTGCTGCAGGACCAGATGATCTACGGCTCCGCGTATCCCATGATGCCCATCGACCGCAGCCTCGCGGAGGTCGACGAGCTGCCGCTCAAGGATGCGGTGCGTCGCAAATGGATGCACGACAACGCCGCGCGCCTGCTCGGCGTCGCATAGGCTCGCCGAGCGCGCAACCCAAAGGAGGACAAGCATGTCGAAGCGCACGTTCCTGAAGGCTGGCCTCGGCGTGATCGCCGCGCCGCTGATCGTCGGCAAGGGTTGGGCGCAGCCCGCCAAGCCGGCGCAAATCGTCGTCAATGATTCGGGCGGCGCCACGCAAGCCGCCAATCGCAAGACGTTCTACAACGACTTCGAGAAGAAATACGGCATCAAGATCGTCAACACCAGCCCCGTGGACCTCGGCAAGCTGCGCGCCATGGTGCAAAGCGGCAACGTCGAATGGTGCGTGACGGAGATCGCCGGCCCCGATGCACTGCTGGCCGAGCGCTCGGGGCTGCTCGAGCCGCTCGACCTGTCGGTGATCGACCTTTCGCACTTTCCGCCTCACCTGCAGAAGCGGAAGTTCGTGTTCCCCAAGAGTGCGTACTCCACGGTCATCGGCTACCGCACCGACCTGTGGAAGGACGGCAGCGGTCCCAAGTCGTGGGCGGACTTCTGGGACCAGGGCAAGTTTCCGGGACCCCGAACGATGCAGAACACCGCGTTCGAGCAGCTGGAATTCGCGCTGCTCGCCGACGGCGTGCCGATGGACAAGCTCTACCCGCTCGATGTCGACCGGGCGTTTCGCAAGATGGACCAGATCAGGAAGTTCGTGTCGGTGTGGTGGACCACGGGCGCGCAATCGGCGCAGTTGCTGGTCGACAAGGAAGCCGTGGTCGGCACGGCATGGAACGGCCGCTACTACAACCTCATCAAGGAAGGCGCACCCGTGGCCATCGAATGGAACCAGGGCGCCATCAAGGAATCGGCGTTCGCGATCCCCAAGGGTGCCAAGGATGCGTACTGGGGCCAGCGGGTGCTCGCAACGATGGCCGATCCGCGCCTCGAGGGCCAGTACGCCGAGATCATCGGATATCCGGGCCTCAATCTCGACGCCACGAAGTACACCGATCCGAAGATGGTCCCCAACCTGCCGACGAGTCCGGTGCATCTGCCGAAGCAATATTGGGTAAATCTGGAGTATTGGGCGGACAACGGTCCGGCGATCCAGGAGCGCTGGTCGCGCTGGCTGCTGCAGAAGTGACGTTGCGGTGACGGCGGCAATCCCGGCGCTGCGCGTCGCCGGCGTGACGCGACGCTTCGGCGAAACCACGGCGTTGGCCGGGATCGACCTCGACGTGCGCAAAGGCGAGATGTTGACGCTGCTCGGCCCCAGCGGCTCGGGCAAGACGACGCTGCTCAAGGTGATCGCGGGCTTCGAAGTGCCCGACGACGGCGAGGTGTTTCTCGCCGGCCGCAACGTCACGCTCGCGCCACCGGCGCGACGCGACATCGGCATGGTGTTCCAGAACTACGCCCTGTTCCCCCACCTCACCGTCGCGCAGAACATCGCCTTTCCGCTCGAGATGCGCAAGGTGGCGCGCGCCGAGCGCGACCGGCGCGTGCAGGAGGCGCTCGCCCTCGTCGACCTGCCGGGGCTCGGCGCGCGGCTACCGCGGCAGCTCTCGGGCGGCCAGCAGCAGCGCGTGGCGCTCGCGCGCGCAATCGTCTTTGGTCCGAGCTTGCTGCTCCTGGACGAACCGTTCGGCGCGCTGGATCGCAAGCTGCGTGAGCAGATGCAGCTCGAGGTGCGCCGCCTGCAGCGGCGGCTGGACCTGACGGCGGTGTTCGTCACCCACGATCAGGAAGAGGCCTTGATCCTGTCCGACCGCATCGCCGTCATGGAAGGCGGACGTCTGTCCCAGCTCGGCTCGCCGCAGGAGATCCATCGGCGTCCGGCCAACCGGTTCGTCGCCGACTTCATCGGTGAATCGAACCTCTTTCGCGCGCGGGTGACCGCCGACGGCCGCGCCGAGCTCGAGCGCGGACAGCGCATCGCGCTGCCCGCGGGTGCGCCCGGCGCAGGCACCGAGATCGGCCTCCTGCTGAGGCCCGAGCGTCCCCGACGCGTACAGGGCGACGACGCCGACGCGACGCTGAGCGGGCGCATCGTAGAGATCGTGTACCTCGGCGAAACCGTGAAGTACCGCATCGAGGACGAGCACGGCGCGCAGATCATCGTGCGCTGGCCTTACCCCACCCGCGAAGGCGCGCTCGCGCTGGGCGACGTGCTGACGGTCGGCTGGGATCGCGACGACCTGCACTGGCTGCCTTGGTCGTGACCACCGCCATCCTCTCGATACCTCGCATTTGG
>Ga0308173_10000348_pt1 | contig 18854 bp, 14 predicted proteins | sample PhyPR1_FD_203716 | JGI IMG/M metagenome (GOLD analysis project Ga0308173, IMG submission 203716) | Soil microbial communities from UC Gill Tract Community Farm, Albany, California, United States - DLSLS.P.R1 | ecosystem: Environmental > Terrestrial > Soil > Agricultural land | place: USA...
CACACGCGACGGGTGGCTGAACCGCTATCTCCAGGCGACCAACAGCACGACGCCACTGCAAGGCGTGGCGGTGACGCGGCAGACGCCGCGAACGATGCAGGGCCGCGCGGCGACGCTGTCGTTTCCGGGTGTCGACGAGTTCGCCGTTCGCGACACGATGGGATCCGCGAAAGCCATCGAGGACAGCTACACGCGGACAGCCGACTCACTCCTCAGCGCGAGCGCCCGTGAGGCGTTCGAAGCGATGGACGTGCTGCAGAAGGCGACCGCCGGGTCGTACCAGCCGGCGAACGGCGCTGAGTACCCGCGCTCACCGTTCGGCCGCGCGCTGCAGGAAATCGCGCGTATTGCCAAGGCCAACGTCGGTCTCGAAGTCGCGTTCGCCGAATCCACCGGCTGGGACACCCACGTGAATCAGGGCTCCGACAACGGTCAGCTCGCCGGGCGGCTCGACGATCTCGCGCGCAGCCTCGACGCACTCACACGCGACCTCGGCGATCGCCTGGCCGACACGGTGATCCTGACAATGTCGGAGTTCGGTCGCGCCGCCTCGGAAAACGGCAACGGTGGCACTGACCACGGCCACGGCAACGCGATGATGCTGATCGGCGGCCCGGTCAAAGGCGGACACGTGTATGGCAAGTGGCCCGGCCTGCGCCCCGAGCAGCGATTCGAAGCCCGCGATCTCGCGGTGACCACTGATTTCCGGGATGTCTTCGCTGAGGTTGTCACCACGCATCTCGGCGCGCCCGCGACCGCGCTGCCTCGCATCATTCCCGGCTTCACGCCCGGAAAGCCGCTCGGCATACTGCGGTCGGCGTAGGTATCGGGTATCAGGAATCAGGTATCAAGGCTGGGTCAGGAATCAGCCCTCTTTGCTTGCCCGGCCCTGATACCTGATTCCCGATACCTGATACCTATAATGTCCTCCTATGGCCCCCCGGAAATCGAACGTGGCGAAGTCGAAGTGTGCGCTCTGCGGCGCGAAGGACGTGTCCGAACCGCGCGGCGAGGAGCGCTACTGCCGTGACTGCTGGGAAAAGAAGATCGCCGTCGAGGAGATCGTCGCCCGCGAATTCGCGCTGAAGCGCTACATCCGCGCGCACAGCGCCGAGAAATACCTGATCTATCACTCGACTATCAAACGGCCCTGCGGCCAGATCATCGTCGTCGACGACGGCTACGATCTGTTTCTGACGATGGTGCTGTATCCCAACTTCGCGTGGGACGAGGCGGCGTATCACCTGGAAGGCGACCCCGAAGGGCGGTCGTTTGCCGAGATCCTCGTCGACGTCGTGGCCACCGAAGTCATCGAGCCCTGGGGTGGCGGCAAGTGGCACCTCGAGATCTTCCGGTCGGCGGCGCCTGAGCCAGAGGACTGGAACGGCGAGATGTAGCCTATAATTCCGACACTTTCGGGAGGCATTTATGACAGGTCAGACCAGGACGCTGCTGGCGGTTGCCGCTGCGGCAGTGATCACGTTTGCGGGAGCGCCCGCTCGGGCCGCGGGCCAGACGCCCGGGAAGCTTCAGCCCGCATTGCACGGCGAAGCGCAGGTCGCAATGACGAGCCCGGTCGTGACGCGCGAAGGCAAGAACATCGTCACCACCCTGAAGGTCAAGAACCTGTCCAAGCAGCCGATTGCCGGCTTCAAGCTGGAGGAGTTCTGGTACGACGCCAAGGGCACCGTGGTCAACGGCGACACCTTCCGCTATCCCAAGCCGCTGCAGCCGGACGAAGTGATCGAGGTGAAGCTCACCGACCCGTCGACCGGCAAGGAGCAGCGGAATAACTACAAGTTCAGCCACGCCAACGGCACGGTGAAGCCAACGAAAGTACCGAAGCTGCCTTAGATCAATCGGTCGGCCCAGTCCGCGGCGAGCGGGAGCCTGAAGGCCTCCCCGCTCGCCACCTTCCACATCGCCAGCAGCCACAGCCCGACACCCGCCAGCCACGTCCCACCAGCCGCCACCAGCAGCAGTACGAAGGCGGCCGGCGCAAACGACAGCGACAGCACGGCCAGCAGCAGGAACAGCATGATCATCAACGCCACGGCGCCGAACGCCACCACTGCCTGCGCGGCGTGAAAGCGCGCGAACCGATCGTCGCGCTCGATAGTCCAGAACACGAGACCGGTGACCCACCAGGCGAGGTACGCCATCGTTGCGGCCGTGCGCGGCGTCAGGCCGGTGGAGGTGATGGCCGTGGACATCGACAGGCCCGCTGCAACGCGGCTGCCATCGTGACCAGTCGTACCGCGATGAGATCGCACGCCGGTCACTACCGGATGACGCGGAGCTGCACGTCGCGGGTGACACTCGGCAGCCCGGCCGTCTGGACCTGCGCGTCGAGGTGCAGAAAGTACAAGCCTGGCGGCACGCCGGCCAGCGACAGATCGGCGCTCACCCCGTAGCCACCCCTCGGTCCGTGGAGATCGGCCGATGCCCGCGCCTCCGTGGTCTGGGCCACCACCGCGCCGGTGAGGTCGCGCAGTTGCGTCCTGATCACGACCTGGTGCAACTGGCTGCTGACCAGGTTCTCGTACACCTCCGCGAACAGCGAGAGTCTGTCCCCCTGATGGAACTGGCGGGTCGCCACTGGTGGTCCAGGCAGGTAGTCTGCGAACGGATCCTTCGGCCGGACCGTGCCCATGGCGTTCGCGGACTGTTGCGAGGTCAGTGCAACGCCACTGATCGTCAGCGGATCCTGCGTGAAATCGGGCACGTCGAGGTCGTACAGGACGTTGCCCGCGCGGCCGCTGCGGTCGCCGGCTGCGAAACGAAGCTGATACCGTCCGGGCAGCAGCTCGATCTGCCCGATCAGGCGCAGGCCGCCGGACTTCACGCGCGCATACGTCTCGGCGTTCAGCGCCAGATTGAGCCGCTGGCGCTCGCCTGGGGTGAGCTTGCCGTCAGGCGTCGCGGCGGTGTGGATCACATCCACCTGATCGGCCCACACGCCGTCGTGTTCGGTGAAGGCGAACTTCGCGGCGTCGATCTCGAGGGCATAGGCGATCGTGGTTTTGGGTGCCGTCCCTTTGAAGGCAGCGACGAAGACGCTCATCGGTACCTCGGGTACTGGCAGCGGACTCCCCAGTGCCTCGACGAGGCGCCGCGAGGCGGAGTCGGCTGCAGAAGCGGACGCGGCTGGCTTGCCTTTGACGGCGACGTAACCGTTGCGCGCCCGAACCGTCAGCCCCGGTCGTTTGACTTTCACGTCCACCCGACGGAGCCGGCCATCACGCTTCTCGTTGGTCGGGTAGTAGCCGAGCAAGTAGTACGAACTGTTCTCCTGGATGATGCGATCGAACGCGGAGGCGAACTCGTTGGTGTTCAGCACCGAAAAACCGCCGGTATCGGTAGCGATCGCGCGCAGGCTCTCCTGGGCGATCCGGAGCTCGGCGCGCAGCGACGTCTCGTCGACATGGGTGTCGGCGATGCGCCGGCCCTGCGCGCGTGCGTCGACCGCCTGCCGGGCGGACGCGCCGGGATTCTCGTCGTGCAGGACGAACGCCGTTTCGACGAACGCGTCGGCGGAGTCGAACAGTCCGCGCGGGTCGATCGTGTAGACGGCAACGTTGCCGCGCTGGGCGGCCGCAATCGCGCTGCGGATGTCTTCGATGACGAGGGAGGAGGTCGCGCCCTCGGATCCCATCGCCTGATCGATGTCATAGTCGACGCCTTCGCCAAACAGGAGCATCGCCTTGCGACGGCCCCGAACGGCGGCCAGAAACTCCGACAGTTTGCGGATGGAGGCCATCGACGACCGCGCGCGATAGGCGCGCTCATCCTTGTTGATGTCGGCACCGATCACGGTCTGCGCGACCGGAGTCGCCGATTGGGGCGTGCCGACCATCTGCTCGGTCACGCCATCGAGCTGCGTCATCGCCGCCGAGCGCAGTTTGCGGCCGACGAACCGATCGACTGCCTCGAGCAGCAGCCGCTGGTTCCCCGTGAAGTCCTGCGAGGCATCGTTGCGGCCCGTAAACACGATGGCGGCCACGTCCGTCAGGCCGACGGCCTGTTCGATGAAGCGGCGCGCCGCGGCCTTGACGCGCGGTGAGCGCTCGAACGCAGTATGAAGATCGTCCAGGACGATCAGGTAGATGCGTCCCTCGACCGCACGATTCGTCCGGACGTCAGCTTCGATTGGCCGCCCGCCGTACAGCGACGGCGCGGCGCGCTCAATCGGCAGCTCGACTGATGAAAACGTCGCCAGCTTCTGCGGGCGGCCGTCTTCCAGCACGTCGAAGTCACGCTCGGTCAGATCGTTGACGACCTGGCCGGCGGCGTTGGTGACGGTGGCGTCCACCTCCACGTAATTCACTTCGCTGCGGAAGATGACCGGCGGCGGCTCGACGCCCTGTTGTGCCGCAGCGGTGACGATCGCTGCGCACGCGATCACCATGATCCCGGCAACGCGCTGCATACGGGCCGGGATTCTACTCGGCGGCGGGCCCGTCTGCTTACGGGATTACGCGGACCTCGACATCCCGGGAAACAGTGGGCAGCCCCTCGGTCTGGCTCTGCGCTTCGACGTGCAGCACGTATAAACCGGGCGGGACGCCAGCCAGCGCCAGGCTCGATGAAAACCCGTAACCGCCGTTCCGTCCCTGTAACTCGCTCGACGAGCGGTTCTCCGCGGCCTGCGCGACGACACGCCCACCCTCGCTGCGCAACTCGGCCTTGATCGCGACCTGGTGCGGCTGTCCGCTGCGGGCGTTCTCATAGATTTCCGTGAACAGCGTCAGCGTATCGGCCGGGCGAAAGTCCCGTGTGGCGACCGGCGGACCGGGCAGGTAGTCCCCGAGCGGGTTCTTCGGGCGAATGGTGCCCATCTCATTGGTCGACTCGCGCGAGGTCAGCGCGACCCCGCTCATCGCCAGCGGTCCTTTACTGAAATCAGGGACCTCGAGGTCGTACAGGACGCTGCCGGCCTTGCCCGATCCGTTCCCGGCAGCGAAGCGCAGCTGATATCGTCCCGGCGGCAGGTTCATCTGCGTGACCACGCGAAGTCCGTGTTCCACCACGCGCGTGTGGGTGTCCGGCTTCAGCGACAGCGTGAGCTTCTCGCGCTCGCCCGGGAAGCTCTTTCCGCTGGCGTTCATCGCCGAACTCAGCACGGTCAGGTCCTCGACCCACAGCCCGTTGCGGTTGACGAAATTGAACTGCGAGGCGTCCATTTCGACTGCAACCGCGACGGCCGCGTTCGGCGGCATCCCCTTGAACGCGCCGGCATAAACACGCATCGGCACGCCGGAAACCGGCAGCGGGCTGGCGAGCGCGTCAGCGATGGCCTGCGGTGGCGCATCCGGACCGGCAGCGGGCGGCGTGCCCGCTTTTCCGCGCGGGCCGATGTAGCCACTCCGCGAACGTACGGTGACCCCCGGACGCGTGACGCGTACCTGCAGTTTTCTCAATCGGCCATCGCGCTTGTCATTGGTGGAGTAATAGCCCAGGAGGTAATAGGAGCTGTTCTCGCGGATGATGCGATCGAAGGCGGTCGCGAAATCGTTGGTATTGAGCACCGAGAATCCGCCCGTGTCGATCGCGACCTGCCGCAGGCTCTCCTGCTGGTTACGCACTTCCGCCTGCAGCGATGCCGTCGGCATGCCGAGATCGTCGGTGGTCCCGCCCGCTTCGATCAGGTCGTCGCCGGCGTTGAACAGCCCGCGCGGATCAATCGTGTAGACCGCGACATTGCTGCGCTGCGCCGCCGCGATCGCGTTGCGGATGTCCTCGAGGACGATCGACGCCGTCGTGCCCTCGGCACCCATCGCCTGCATGACGTCGTAGTCGATGCCTTCGCCGAACCAGAGCATCGCCTTGCGCCGCCCGCGCACGCCGGCCATGAACTCTGAAAGCGTGCGGATCGATCCCATCACCGCCCGCGCCCGGTAGGAGCGCTCCGCCGCGTCGATGTCAGGGCCGGCGACGATCTGACCGCTCGTCGGATCGGCATGCGCGCCATCGAGTTTGTTCAACGTCGCCGACGGCAGTTTCCGCCCGGTGAACTTGTCCACTGCCGCGAGCAACAGCCGCGGGTTGTTGGTGAAGTCCTGCGACGCGTCGCTACGGCCGGTGTAGACCACGGCGGCGACGTCGTTGACGCCGAACTTCGTCTCGATGAACTGGCGGACGGTTCGCTTCACCCGCGGCGTCCGCGCCAGCGCGGTGTTCAAATCGTCGAGCACGATCAGGTAGACACGCCCCTCGACCGCGCGATTGGTCTGCACATCGGGCTCGATTGGCGCACTCGCGAACAGCGGTCGTTCGGCCTTCTCGATCGGCAGGTCGACGCGCGAGAACGTCGTGAGTTTCTGCGGCTTGCGGTCCTCGAGCACTTCGAAGTCGGCCTGGGTCAGGTCCGGGACGACGTTGCCAGCGGCGTCGGTGACGATGGCATCGAGTTCGACGTAATTCACCTCGGCGCGAAAGATCACCGGCGGCGGTGAACTTCCCTGTCGCGCCGCGGCCACCGCACCAGCAGCCAGCGCGAGGAGCACCCCGAGGAGTAGCCGCGGCTTCATAGGGTCGGATTGTACCCGCCGGATCCCAAGCCCGTGTGACACGGGAGTGACGGACTATATGGCGGAGCCGCCAGCCTTATACTGGACGTTCATGGCGCTCGACGTGTCCGCCATCCAGCAGGCGCTCCGGGCGGAGCGGTTGGACGGCTGGCTTCTATACGATTTTCACGGTTCGAACCCGATCGCGTCGCACCTTGCCGGACTGGATCAGGGCGGGCATATGACCAGCCGGCGCTGGTATTACCTGATCCCCGCCCAGGGAGCGCCACGCGGACTGGTGCATGCGATCGAGCGTCACAACCTTGGCGCGCTTCCCGGCGCGAAGACCGTTTACGCCCGGCGGGACGAACTCGAGTCCGGACTCACGACGCTGCTCTCGGGACTCCGCCGGGTGGCGATGGAGTATTCACCCGACTGCGCGATTCCGTACCTGTCACGGGTCGACGCCGGGACGGCCGAGGCGGTGCGCCGACGAGGAATCGAAATCGTCTCGTCCGGCGACCTCGTTCAGCAGTTCGAGGCTACCTGGACCCCGGAGCAATATGCCAGTCACCGCTCAGCCTCGGACGCGCTCTACCGGATCAAGGACCGCGCATTCGAAACCGCGGCGAAAGCCCTGCGGGATCGGGCGAACTTGACCGAGTACTCTCTGCAGCAGCAGATGGCCGGCTGGTTCGTGGACGAGGGACTGGTCAGCGATTCGGTACCCGTTGTCGCGGTGGGCGCGAATGCCGGGAACCCGCACTATTTGCCTTCAGCCGCGTCGACGGCGACCATAGGGCCAGATGCCGTGCTGCTCCTGGACCTGTGGGGGAAGCACAAGACCCTGGGCGCAGTCTTTGCTGACATCACCTGGGTCGGGTTTACCGGCCCGGAGCCGCCCGAGCCGGTCACCCGCGCGTTTGCAGCCATCGCTCAGGCCCGGGATGCCGCCGTGGCGCTCGTCGTGGCGGCCGCCGGAGCGGGTCGCGAGCTTCGTGGCTGGGAGGTCGATCGGGCGGCGAGGACGGTACTCGAGCACGCCGGGTACGCAGAGCAGATCCTGCACCGTACCGGCCATAGTCTGGGTGAAAGCGTCCATGGGAATGGGGTGCATCTCGACGATTACGAGACGCACGACGAACGGCGGATTCTGCCAGGCACCGGCTTCACCGTCGAACCGGGCCTGTATTTCGATTCATTCGGGGTACGCACCGAGGTCAATGTCTTCCGCGGCGACCACACCGCGGAGGTCACGGGACCGACGCAGATGGAACTCGTGAGATTGACGAATTGACGAATTTTCGAATTGACGAATGGATTGAGGCAATCCGTCGAGTGACCTCCGTCGCGTCAATACGTAGATTCGTAAATTCGTAAATTCGTAAATTGCCAGGCTCGTAGGGTCGGAGGCTCTGATGTCCAACCGGAAGACGACACTCTTTTACGCGGTCTTGATCGCTGTCGCGTCACTCTCTGTCGGGATGGTGATCGCGTCGCGGCTCGGGTTGTCGCCCGAGTCCTCGGCGCAGACTGTGGCGGCCCCGGCGATGAACAGCGCCCCGTTGACCGGTGCGGTTGACGCGGGAACGTTCCGTAACATCGCGAAGGCGGTGTCGCCCGCCGTCGTCAATATCCGCACCGAGTCGAAGCAGCGCGCGCAGGACCTGAGCGACTTCTTCGGGGGCGGCGGTGACGACCTCTTCGACCGCTTCTTTGGCGGTGGCCAGGGCGGGTCGCGCGGCGGTGGCCAGGGCGGTCAGGGCAACGCCCGTCCGCGCGAGCGCGAGCAGACCGTGCAGGCCGCCGGCACCGGGTTCATCATCGACAAGGCCGGCTTCATCCTGACCAACAACCATGTCGTCGAGGGCGCCAACAAGATCGAGGTGTCGCTCTACGGTGAAGGCGAGGACCAGGAGTACGCGGCGAAGATCGTCGGCCGCGATCCGCTCACCGACAGCGCGCTCATCCAGCTGACCCAAATGCCCAACCATTCGCTGCCGGAAATCAAGTTCGGCGACTCGTCGGTGATGGAAGCGGGCGACTGGGTGATGGCGATCGGCAACCCGTTCGGCCTCGCGCACACCGTGAGCGTGGGCGTCATCAGCGGCACGCAGCGGCCGTTCGAAACCACCCAGCAGCGCTTTGCGCAGATGCTGCAGACAGACGCGGCAATCAATCCCGGTAACTCGGGCGGCCCGCTGCTCAACGTTCGCGGCGAGGTCGTCGGCATCAACACCGCGATCTATACCGATGCCGCGCGCCAGGGCAACATCGGCATCGGCTTCGCGATGCCGATCAACGTGGTTCGCGAACTGCTGCCGCAGTTGCGGACCGGCAAGATCACGCGCGGCCGCATCGGGGTCGAGGTATCAGCCATCCGGCGTGACGACATCGAGGCGCTCGGGCTGAAGAACACCGACGGCGCGCTGGTCCGCAGCGTCAGCCCGGGCGGCGCCGCCAGCAAGGCCGGCATGAAGCCGGGCGACGTCATCATGGCGTTCAACGGCAAGCCGGTGAAGAAGAACGACGACCTGGTGAGCATGGTCATGGCGACCAAGCCGGGGACGAGCGTCCCGATGCGTGTTCTGCGTGGCAAGGGCGAGCAGACGCTCACCGTGACCGTCGACGAGCTCGATCTCGAGGCGGAAACGCAGCAGACACGCACTCGCGACGACAACACCGAGCCACAGAACGAGCCGACGGCCGGGTTCGGCATGTCGCTCGGCAACATCACGCCTGACATCGCCCGCCGTCTCCGCCTGCAGGACAACACGCGGGGCGCGCTGGTCGTGGACGTCGATCAGGCGAGTGCCGCTGCGCGGGGCGGCCTGGTGCCAGGTGACGTGATCGTCGAAGTCAACCGTCAGGCCGTGACCAACTCCACCGAGGCGCAGCGCGAGCTGGCCAAGGTCGCATCGGGACGTTCGGCTTCGCTGGTGGTGATTCACCAGGGCCAGGAGCGCTTCGTTATCGTCAAGAAGGACTGATTCGCGCTCAGGTACGCATCACAGACGAGGCGCGCGCGGCGATACGTCCGCGGCGCCTCGTTTCGTTTCTTCGGCCGCGCTCCTACGTCCACATTCATGCTGCCCGCCCTCGTGCTGACCGCCGGCCACGCCACACGCCTGCGACCGCTCTCGCTTGTTCGCGCGAAAGGCGCGGTGCCGGTGGCGGGAATGTCGATCGCCGAGCGGATTCTGCGGAAGCTTGCCGCCGCCGGCATTCAGGACGCGGTGCTCAACCTTCACCACCGTCCGGACAGCCTGACGCGACAGATCGGCGACGGCACCGCGCTGGGCATGCGCGTCCGCTACTCGTGGGAGATGCCGCTGCTCGGCTCGGCCGGCGGTCCGCGGCGGGCCCGGCCTCTGCTCGCCTCGCCGCAATTTCTCGTTGTCAACGGCGACACGCTGACAGACGCCGACGTCGCAGGCCTGATTGACGACCATCGACAGGGCGATCGGCTGGCGACCCTCGCGGTCGTTCCCAACCCCGCTCCCGACAAGTACGACGGTCTGGCCGTGGACACCGCGGGCAACGTCACGGGCCGGGTGCTGCGCGGGACGGGCCAGCCGTCCTTTCATTTCATCGGCGTCCAGGTCGTCGAGGCAGCGGCCTTCGACACCGTCCCGCCGGATACTCCCTACGAATCAGTGGCCAAGCTCTACCCCGCCCTGATCGCTGCGCGTCCGGGGGCGATCCGTGCCTGGCGCTGCGACGCCGAATTTCTCGACATCGGGACGCCCGGCGATTACCTCGAGTCTTCGCTCCTCATCGCTGACCGCGAGGGCGTGGTGCTGGCGGTGGGAGCTAGCTGCCGTATCGATCCCACCGCTCACGTGCACCGCTCGATCTTGTGGGATGACGTGACCGTCGAGGCTGGGGCGATGCTGCGGGAGACCATCGTGACGGACGGGGTGCGCGTGCCGGCCGAGACGTCGTGGCACGGGGTGACGCTGCGTCGGGCGACTGGTGAGCTGGCGGCCGGCGAACGACGGATCGGCGATCTCGCGGTCGCGAACCTGTAACATTGGGCGGCCTGACGCCCGGAGTGTTGATGTGCCGTTATCACCGATGAGTACAGACCGACGATCAACCGACGGCCTTGACGTGCGCGCGCGCATCGACCGCTATCTGGACGAGACTGGCCTCGCACCGCACGCGCCGCGCGTCGTCCCCTTGACCGGCGACGCATCCGACCGGCGATATTTCCGCGTCCTCCTGCAGGACCAACCGTCGCAGGTGTTCGCCGTCCACCCGTCCGCCATCGACTTCGAATCGCTGCCGTTCGTCAACGTCTCGCGGTTGATGTCGGCAATGCCCGTTCCGGCCCCCCGCATCCTCGGGCATTCAGATGACCTCGGCATCATCGCGCTGCAGGATCTTGGCGATGTCACGCTGCAGGCGCATCTGGGCGCAGCGACGCCCGGCGAACACGACGCGCTGTACCGCGAGGCAGTCGTTCTGATCCAGGCGCTGCAGCGCCGCGGCGCCGAGCTGACATCCAACGAATACCTCCCTTACCGGATTGCGTTCGATGCCGAAAAGCTGACCTGGGAGCTGCAGTTCTTCGTCAAGCACTTTCTCGAGGGATATCGCGGCGCGTCGTTGGACGGCCGCCATCGTGCGGCGCTCAGCGAGGAGTTCGCGCAGATTGCCGAAGAACTGGCCGGTGAGCCGCGGGTGCTCTGCCATCGCGATTATCACAGCCGCAACCTGATGCTGCACGAGGGCCGCCTCTATATCATCGATTTCCAAGACGCGCGAATGGGGCCAGACACCTATGACCTGGCGTCGCTGCTGCGCGATTCCTACGTCGACTTCACCGAGCCGCAGGCGGAAGCGCTGATTGCTTTCTTTCTGGCCGGGGCTCCCGCCAGCAATGCACATGACTTCCGCCGTCGGTTCGACCTCATGGCGGTGCAGCGAAATCTGAAGGCGCTCGGGACGTTCGGCTATCAGACGCTGACGCGGGCCAACACGGTCTATATCCAGTACATGCCGCGAACGCTGCGCTACGTGCGCGCCAATCTCGAGCGCTATCCGCGCTTCGCCCGGTTGCGCGAATTGCTCGCGACATGTCTCGACGAACTCCGCTGAACCTGCACCCGGCTAGAATCGGCAGGTGCCGGACCGCAGATTCGGTGTCTCGACTCACCTCTTTCACAACCGGCGGTTGACCCGCGACGACCTCGTCGAGGTCGCCGCGCACGGGTTCGACGCGGTGGAAGTGTTTGCGACGCGCTCGCACTTCGACTACCGCGATCCCGCGGCCGTGTCGGAGCTGCGCGAATGGCTGAACGATACGCACCTCACGCTTCACTCCCTTCACGCACCGGTGATGGACGCGATGCGCGGTGGTCAGTGGGTGGGCTCGTTCTCCATTGCGTCCGGTGACGAACCGCGCCGGAAGGCGGCTGTGGAGGAAACGCAGGCCGCACTCGGGCTTGCCGCCTCAATTCCCTTTCAATACTTGGTCCTCCACCTCGGCATGCCGAACGGCCAGAGGATTCCGGCCGGGGACAACCAGCCCGACGCCGCACGCCGCAGCGTGGTCGAACTGGTCGATGCTGCGGCAACGGTCAACGTCAAGGTTGCCCTCGAGGTCATGCCGAACGCGCTCTCGGGCGCGGACGCACTTGTCCACGCGATCGAGGAGTCGCTCGACGGCGTAGACGTCGGGATCTGTCTCGACTACGGCCACGCCCACCTGATGACCGCCGTGGCAGACGCCGTCGAGACGGTGGCTGGGCACTTGTGGACAACACATATCCACGACAACAACGGCAAGCGCGACGATCACCTGGTTCCCTACGCCGGGAGCATCAACTGGGACGAAGCGATGATGACGACGCAGAAGATCGGCTATGACGGCATGCTGATGTTCGAGGTCGGCGCCGGCGGGGCTGATGCCGTCGATGTCTTGAAGCGATTGGCAAGAGCGCGTGAGCGCCTCGCCGCGACGTTCGTCACCTTCTGAAACGAACGCCGAACGATTCGAACCACTCGAACCACTCGAACGGTTCGAACGGTTCGAACGATTCGAACGGTTCGAACGGTTCGAACGCTAGAACCCCGCGTGCCCCGGCGTACGCGGGAAGGGAATGACGTCGCGGATATTCGCCATGCCGGTGGCGTAAATAATCGTCCGCTCCAGGCCGAGGCCAAAGCCCGCGTGTGGAACGGTTCCGAATCGCCGCAAGTCGCGGTACCACCAGTAGTGCTGCGCATCGAGCTGCAGGTCCGCGAGCCGCCGATCGAGGTAGTCGAGGCGCTCTTCGCGCTGCGAGCCGCCGATGATCTCGCCGATCCCGGGCGCGAGCACGTCCATCGCCGCCACGGTCTTCCCATCGTCGTTCATGCGCATGTAGAACGCCTTGATCTCCTTCGGATAGTTCATGACGACGACCGGTCGCTGCACGTGCTCCTCGGTGAGCCACCGCTCGTGTTCGGACTGGAGATCAATGCCCCAGCGCACAGGGAACTCGAAGCGCTTGCCGCTGCGTTCGAGTGCGGCGATGGCGTCGGTGTAGGACATCCGCTCGAAGGATGACGTGACGAAGCTTTCCAGCCGGCGAACGCAATCCTTGTCGATACGCTCGGCGAAGAACTTCAGGTCGTCACTCCGCTCGTTCAGCAGGGCCGTCAGAATCGACTTGAGGAACGATTCGGCGAGGTCGGCGTTGTCTGACAGATCGGCAAACGCGATTTCCGGTTCCACCATCCAGAACTCCGCGAGATGGCGACTCGTGTTGCTGTTCTCGGCGCGGAACGTCGGTCCGAACGTGTAGACCTTCGAGAGAGCGCAGCAATAGGTCTCCACGTTGAGCTGACCGCTGACGGTGAGGAACGCTTCGCGTCCGAAAAAGTCCTGGGCAAAATCCGGACGGCCATCCGGCCCTTTCGGAATGGCGGCCAGATTGGCAAAGTCGAGCGTACTGACCCGGAACATCTCGCCGGCCCCTTCCGCATCGCTCGCGGTAATGATTGGCGTGTGGACCCAGAAGAAGCCGTGCTCGTGAAAATAGCGGTGCACGGCCATGCTGACCGTGTGACGCACGCGCGCGACGGCGCCAAGCGTGTTGGTCCGCGCACGAAGATGGGCGACTTCGCGGAGATATTCAAAGGACGCGCGCTTCGGCTGAATCGGATAGGCTTCCGGATCGTCGACCCACCCGACGACCTCGACGGCCGCGGCCTGCAGTTCCAGGGCCTGCCCCTGGCCTTGACTCGCGGTCACCGTCCCGCGGGCGATGACTGAGCACCCCGACGTGAGCTTCCTGACCTCGCTCTCGTAATTGGGCAATGTCGCCGGCGCAACCACCTGAATCGGGTCGAAACAGGACCCGTCGTGCAGGTGAATGAAGGACAGGCCAGCCTTCGAGTCGCGACGCGTGCGGACCCAGCCTCGGACAGATACGAGCGTACCCTGGGGAAAAACCCCTTTCAGGACCGATGCGACATCGGCGTAGGCGACAGTAGACATCTCGGTCCGACGATTATCCGTCGGGTATCCTTGGATCTTCCCCATGAAGATTGGAATGGTTTCCCTCGGCTGCCCCAAGAACCTCGTCGACTCCGAGGTCATGTTGGGCCTTGCCCAGAACGATGGCCATCAGCTGACACGCGACGCAGCCGAGGCCGAGGTCCTTATCATCAACACCTGCGCGTTCATCGACAAGGCCAAGCAGGAATCGATCGACGCGATCCTCGAAATGGCCGAGCACAAGAAGAGCGGGGCGTGCCGGCAATTGATCGTGACCGGGTGCATGGCGGAGCGCTATCGAGAGGAATTGAAAGCGGAAATCCCCGAGATCGACGTGGTGCTGGGAACCGGGGAAGTGCCCGAGATTGTGAATGCCCTTGGGCGAAATGCCGGGCCTGTCGCGGGAGGCGCCGCGTACGTGACGCTGACGCGAGCCGATGGCACCGTCGTAGGCCGGAATCCGCCAAGGGGTGGCCGCCAGGCGGAACTACCCACCTACATCTATGACGCCGACACGCCACGGCTGCTGGCGACCCCTCGTCACTACGCGTACGTCAAGATTGCCGAGGGCTGCGATTACCGTTGCGCGTTCTGCATCATCCCGAAACTCCGCGGCGACTACCGCAGCCGCTCCGTCGAGTCGATCGTGACCGAAGCGCGCACCCTTGCCGCACGCGGGGTCAAGGAGTTGCTGCTGATTTCGCAGGATACGAGCTTCTTCGGCATTGATCGCGGGGAGCGTGGCGCGCTGGCGCGCCTGCTCCGCGAGCTGAACCGGGTCGACGGCCTCGAATGGATCCGCATGCTTTACCTCTACCCCACGACGATCACGGACGACGTGCTGGAGGCGATGGCGGAGAGCCAGAAGGTCTGCAAGTACATCGATCTGCCGCTGCAGCACGCCGCGGATTCGGTGCTGAAGCAGATGAAGCGGCCGGGGACGCGGGCGAGCTACGAGAAGCTGCTCGACCGGATCCGGACGCGGATCCCCGGCGTCACCCTGAGGACGACCTTCATCGTCGGCTTCCCAGGTGAGACCGCAGATGATTTCTCCCAGCTCGAGAGTTTCATCGCAGCCGTACGGTTCGACCACGTGGGCGTCTTCACCTATTCCCATGAGGAAGGGACCACCGCCCATGCCATGGTCGACGATGTGCCGGCGGTCCTGAAGAAGCAACGCCAGTCCAAACTGATGCGTCTGCAGAGGAAGATCGTGGCGGCGCGGCAGCGTGATCGGATTGGCGAGCAAGTCCGGCTGCTCGTGGATGGCCCGTCCGCCGACCACGATCTCGTGCTGAGGGCACGGCTCGAAGGGCAAGCGCCCGATATTGACCCGGTCGTCTACCTGACTGACTGTGACCCGTCCGAACTCACCGCCGGGCAGTTTGTGACCGCCGAAATTGTCAGCAGCCGCGATTACGACCTTATTGCCCGTCCGGTTGACGTTCCGGCCACTGTGTAGGCCCCCGCCTCGAAGTGATACACTTAGCGGCTGTCACCAAGCGGAGTAGGACTCCAAGGTGGGCTTGCGCCCACTTTTTTAGTTTTAGGGCGCGTGCGATGCGTCGTCGAGCTTCTGACGGCAGGCGAACTGGGCCGGATGCAACCCATCGATCAGATTCGGGCAATCGCCGAGCGGGTGGCCGCGACGCGCGGGCTGGTCATTTGGGACATCCAGAGCCGTCGTGAAGCCAGCGGGCACGTTGTGCGAGTGTTCATCGATCGGCCTGGGCCGTCGGCAACTCCGGAGGAGAGCGTCAGCATCGAGGACTGCGAGCAGGTCAATCGCGAGTTGAGCACGATTCTCGACATCGATGACCCGCTCCCCTTTGCCTACACGCTCGAAGTCTCGTCGCCGGGACTCGATCGGCCGCTGCGCGGGCTGGACGACTACCGGCGGTTCGCCGGACGCTACGCGAAGGTCGTGGTGAGTGAAGCGGTGGACAACCAGAAGGCGTTCGAAGGTCACCTGCGCGGCGTCGTCGATAACGATGTGCAGTTGGAGGCGCCGAACGGACGGATGCACCGGCTGCCGTTCCGCTTGATTACGCGGGGCCGGCTGGACGTGGAGTTTTAGGAATCGTGGATGGCCGTTCGTGAATCGTGAATGGTGCCGCGTAGGGGCACGGTTCCGGATTGACGAGTCACCATTCATTACTCGCGATTGAGATTATGCAGAACCCGTTGATGCAGACGATCGAAGCCCTGGCCAAGGAAAAGGGCATCGAGGCCGACACGATCATCACCGCGATCGAGGATGCGGTACTGACCGCGTCACGCAAGTATTACAAGACGAACGAGAACCTGAAGACCCGTTTCAACCAGGAGACGGGCCAGGTCGACCTGTTCGCCATCAAGCACATCGTCGAGACGGTCGCGGATCCGGTCACCGAGATCTCGCTACACGAAGCACAGGAACTCTATGGCGACGAAGCGGAAGTCGACATGGAGATCGAGTTCCCGAAGCGGACCGACGTGCTCGGACGCATTGCCGCACAGACGGCCAAGCAGGTCATCTTCCAGAAGGTCCGCGAAGCCGAGCGCGAGAACGTCTACGCGGAGTTCAGCAATCGCGTCGGCGAGGTGCAGAACGCCGTCGTCAAGCGTTTCGAGAACGGTGATCTGGTCGTCGAGTTGGGCCGCAATGAAGCCGTGCTGCCGCGCAAGGAGCAGTCGCGCGCGGAAAGCTACACACCGGGCGAGCGCATCCGCGCGGTCATCAAGGGTGTGAACCGCAGCGCCAAGGGTCCGCAGATCCTCCTCTCGCGCACGGATCCGGCCTTGCTGATCAAGCTGTTTGAGCAGGAAGTTCCCGAGATCTACGACGGCACGGTGATGATCCGCGGTGCGGTTCGCGAGGCCGGCGATCGCGCCAAGGTGGCGGTCTACTCGCGTGAGCGCGACGTCGATCCGGTCGGCGCGTGCGTCGGCATGAAGGGGACGAGGGTCCAGGCCATCATTCGCGAGCTTCGTGGCGAGAAGATCGACATCGTCGAATGGTCGGACGATCCCGTGCTGTTCGTCACCAACGCGCTGAGCCCGGCGAAGGTCCAGCGCGTCACGATCGTGGACGACGGCGAGCGCGTGATGGAAGTCGTGGTCGAAGACAAGCAGTTGTCATTGGCCATCGGCAAGAAGGGGCAGAACGTCCGGCTCGCGGCCAAGCTGACCGGCTGGCGAATCGACATCAAGAGCGAGGAAGAAAAGCGTCGCGAGGTCGAAGCGCAGTTTGGCGCGCTCGAAATCGGCGACGGCAGCCTCGCCGAGGGCGACGCGGCAGATGGCAGTCTCGCCGAAGGCCAAGCCGACGCGTCCGGCGTTTCCACGGACGCCCAGCCCGAGGCTGACGGCGACAGCGCTGCAGTCTCCGTGGAGACCGATGGTAGTCTCGCCGGAGCCTCGGCGGAGGCGGACGAGACAGCCAAGCACGAGTAGCACGGCACGTAGCAAATAAGGACATCGAATTTGGCAACGGTTCGGATTTACAAGGTCGCTGAGCTGCTCGACACGACGAGCCAGGAAGTGCTCGCCCTCTTGAAGCGCGATCACGGCATCGAGCTGAAGAGCGCGTCGAGCACGCTCGAAGAAGTGGTTGCGCGGTCGTTCGTGGAGCGCGTCGCCCGCCAGCGCAACATCGCGCTGCCCGGGGGCGACATGTTCGCGGAACACCATCACGCGCCAGCCAAGACAAGTCCCGGCAAGAAGCCGATGCTCGCCAAGAAGATCGAGCCGGCCAAGCCCGCCGCGCCGCAGCTGGGTCCGCCCCGGCTCGTCAAGACGGTCAAGCCGGCCGCTCATCACGAAGACGGAATGACGCCGGTCGCGCCGCCGCCGTTCGAACACGTCGAAGCCGCGCCCCCGGCGGTCGAAGAGCCGCCGGTCGCCGAGCCCGCGCCGCCCGAACCCGTTGTTGTCGAAGCGCATGCGGTCGAACCGGCCGTCGTCGAAGCGCCGCCTCCGGCTGAGTCCGCCGAGATTGAAGAGGAATTGCCGGCAGCTACGGTGGCGCCAGAACCCGTAGAACCGGTAGAGCCAGAAGCGGCATCGGCTGCGGCGTCAGCCGCATCCGCACCCGGCCGTTTCGTGCCGCCAACGCTGCGCCTGCGAGTCGAAGACCCGAATGCTCCACCGCCGCCGGCGCGCCCGCTCACGCCGGCGAAGCGGCCGATGGTGTCGCAACCACGCATGGTGCAGCCGCCGGCTGCGCAGGCGCCGGCAGGTGCGCGCCCCGCGGCAGGCGCAACTGCGCGTCCGGCTACGCCCGGCGCTCCGCGTCCCGCAGGCGGCCGCAGTGCCTATCCCCCGCCCCCGCGTCCGACCACGCCAGGGATGCTTGGCGGTCCGCGGCCGCTGCCATCGCAGCCGGTTCGGCCGAATCCACCGGGGGCCGCGCGGCCAGGCGTACCTGGCCAGAGGCCGCCATTCGGTCAGCAGCGACCACCGATGGGGCAGCACCGGCCTGGCCAGCGTCCAACGCAGACCCGCCGCGAGCGTCCGTCGGCGCCGTCGACGCCTGCCGCACCCATAGCACCGCCGCCGATCAGCCGCACGATCACCCTCGCCGAAGGGATGACGGTGAAGGATCTTGCCGACAAGCTCGACGTCCGTGTGAAGGACGTGCTCGGTAAGCTGCTGATGAAGGGGATGCGCGTCACAATCAATTCGACCCTCGACCCTGAGACCACGACGATGACGGCGCGCGAATTTGGCGCCGAAGTCGAGATGCGCAGCTTCGAGGAGGAAATCGTCTCGACCGAAGGTGATGACTCGCGACCGGAAGACTACGTGACACGCGCACCGGTCGTGACGGTCATGGGCCACGTCGACCACGGCAAGACATCGCTGCTCGAAGCGAT
>Ga0308173_10000350_pt1 | contig 18819 bp, 14 predicted proteins | sample PhyPR1_FD_203716 | JGI IMG/M metagenome (GOLD analysis project Ga0308173, IMG submission 203716) | Soil microbial communities from UC Gill Tract Community Farm, Albany, California, United States - DLSLS.P.R1 | ecosystem: Environmental > Terrestrial > Soil > Agricultural land | place: USA...
GCCGCGCGCATCGGGCTCATCCGCCCCTTGCTTCTGATCTCGGCGGCGAGGCTGGGCCCGCGCACCAGGCGCATGCTGAAGAAGTGCAGCTCTTCGGTGTCGCCGACCTCGTAGATCGCAACGATGTTCGGGTGCTGCATGCGCGCGGCGTTCTGCGCTTCGCGCTGGAAGCGGCGCACGAATTCGATCGACGCCCACGGCCCGGCAGCGAGCAGCTTGATCGCAACCTCGCGATCGAGGCTGATCTGGCGCGCGCGGTAGACCACGCCCATGCCGCCTTCGCCGATCAGTTCGAGCAGTTCGTAGTCGCCGAGTTGCCGCTGCGCTGGATCGGACAGGTCGAGCTCGAGCGACTCGTTCGGCAGCAGCGCCAGATGGCGAGCCTCGCCGTCGGGCTGGTCCTTGCGATTGGCTTTGCCAAATGCAACGTGGGCCACCAGCGAAACATCATCATGCAGGTCGGACGCTTCGCCGCGCGCGAACGGTTCGAGCACGTGACGGGTGACCTGCATGCTCACGGGTTCAGGGCGTCGAGCACCGCGAGCAAGGCATCCTGCTCACTGGAAAGTTCATCGGCCGTGCTGACGGTATCCGACAGCTCTTCGGCGGCAAGCTCGCGCAGCCGCTGGCGCAGACGCTTGAGCGCCATCAGCAGCGTCATCTGACGTATATGCAGCTGGGCGATGATGCGTTCGCACTGGATCGGCCCCGGATCGCGGGCGAGATAGGGTTCGAGCGCCTTGTACATTTCCAGGTGCCCCGTTTCATCGGCCTCGCTGCGCAGGCGCCGGAGGGAGCGGTTCAGGACGACGAGCGCAAAGCTGCGCTGGAACGCGTCCTCGGCCGTCGCCGATTCAAGGTGGTCGCGCAAGTAGCGCACCTCCAGGTCCGTCGGCGCCTCGAGCTCCAGCACCGGGGCGGATGCGGCCGGTGCGGCAACTTCGCCGGCGAGATACGAACGGACCCGCTCGAGCAGGAAGTGGCGGTAATGCCCCGAAGCCGGTGCCGGTCGTCTGGCCGCATCATCTTGCGAAAGCCGCCGAAGTATCGTGTGGGTCAGTTCTTTGGCAACGGCCGGGGAATGTCCGCTGCGGCGCACATACGCATACACCGGGTGCCAGTAGCGCTGTGCGAGTTCGCCGAGCGCATCGCGCGCGGCCGGCGATTCCGTGCCGGCCAGATGCATGACCATCGACCAGCGCGTGTTGGCAAAGCGGTCGCGCGAAAGGCTTTGCGAATTCATGGGCAACGCCGGATGAGACTGGGCGTTTTCCGGGCGCGCAAAACCGTTCGCCGCGAGCGCAGGCCCGAGCCCGCAGTTGAAGGATTTTCGGCGCTCCGACCGCGCTCACTGCACGCGGTGCGACAGGCCAAGTCCCGCACGGATTCGAACGCTCGCCGATCATCATGGGAAAGACCGTGCGCCCGCAGCGCAATTCTCCCGCCGGCGTGCTGCGCGCAAGTCATAGAACCGCCCCGAGGCAATGGCGCAAATCTTCCAATTCCTGTTCCAGGTCGCCGTCGTCGGCAGCGGTCTGGGCCAGTTCGCGGCAGACAAGTTCGCGCAAGCGCTGGCGCATGCGGTGCACCGCCACCGCCAGCGTGTTTCGCCGCATGTTCAAATGCTCGGCGACGCGCTGGTAATCGGCTTCGTCCGGAGGTTCGATCAGGAATTCGCTCAGATTGTCGAACAGGTTGGCCTTGCCCGCCGCCTTGGCTTCGCTGCGCAGGCGGCGCATCGCCGAATGCAGCACCGCATGCGCCCACTCCCGGTCGAACGAGCTTTCCGGAGAATCGATCCCGGTCGATGGAAGCAGGCTCTCGATCTTGTCCAGCGAATGATCGAGCGAACGGATCTGGACGTTGCCGCCGCGCTTCACGGCGTAGATGTGGTCGCTCGCGTCACTCAGATAACGTTTCAAGGCGGTGAGCAGGAATGCGCGAAAACGGCCGCGCTGAGGATCGGCATTGGCGTGATAACCGCGTTCGATCAGGGTGGTGAAGAAACCCTGGGCCAGGTCCTCGGCATCGTCGCGACCGCGTGCGCGGATGTAAGCCAGTACCGGCGCGCGATAGGTTCGGCACAGCGTCTCGAGCGCACGCCGCGAGCGCACATCGCCTTCGCGTGCTTCCAGAATGAGGCTCCAGCGAGTCGTCTGAAACCGATCCAATCGCTCATCCCTCTGCGGCGCAACGCCACGATAGTGACACAAAGGTCCGGTCGCGGCATCAGGGCTCTTTGCATTCAATGAAGGCAGCATCCGAAACGTTATTCCATACCAGTGATTGCCGCATGCATGCGGCTTTTAGGTCGCCCATTCATCGGCCGGAGTCGCCCAAACGTGCCGGGCTGTTCTCCAGGATCAGCCGATCCACCCTGCGCTTCGGCGATTGTCGTTTCGGATTACAGGAAACGTGTCGCTGACATGAAAAAGCCCCGCATTGCGGGGCTTTTTCGGAACATTGCTGCCAACTGGTTCAGTAATCGTCGACGACCACGACTGGCGCATTGGCTGCAAAATCCTGCTGCAGCCATTCATAGCGTTCCTTCACACGCGAGTACGAAGTCCGATACTCTGGGTAGGCGGTCGCGGCGCCGAACAGCATGCCGATCTCGCGTTCGGTAAAGTTGCGGCGCAGCACGTCTTGCCAGATGGCGCACAGCGACGTGTCGGCCGCGTTCGGTGGCGTGCAGTCATCCAGTGCCGCAGGAGAAATCCCGCGCACGATGACCGGCGCCAGTTCGGGATCGTCCTGCGCGACGGCAAGACCGCTGGACACAACCACGGCAGCGGCAACGGCGATTTTGAGCAGAATCATGGCCTTCTCCTTTTCGGGCTGAACGCCATCGGAGCCTAGCCGTGCGGCGCGGGTCCATGCAGGCGTGAAGGTCAAAGGCCTTCACCGGTTCGACCGCGGGAGGAGAACAGAGTTGGCCAGCCGGCCGCAAACGACACGCGCATGTTGCGCTGTCATTCAGCCCTTGAGGCCGCTGTTCTGCCGCGTCGCAGAAAGCAGGTGTCGTTCAGCTGACGAGAGTGCCGACCTGCTCGCCACGCATGATGCGCATCAGGTCGCCTTCGCCGCCCATGTCGTAGATGCGCAGCGGTATCTTGTAATCGCGGCATAAGGCAATGGCTGCCGTATCCATGACCGCAAGCTTGCGCTCGATGACCTGGTCATAGCTCAGACGTTCGAAGCGCTGCGCCGTGCTGTCCTTTTTCGGATCGGCGCTATAGACGCCGTCGACCTTCGTGGCTTTGAGCAGCAGGTCGGCGCCGATTTCGATGGCTCGCAACGCGGCAGCCGAGTCGGTGGTGAAGAACGGGTTGCCGGTGCCGGCGGCGAAGATGGCGATACGGCCCTTTTCCAGGTGCCTGATTGCGCGGCGGCGGATGAAGTCCTCGCACACCTCGTTGATCTTGATTGCGCTCATGACCCGCACGCGGCCACCGAGTTTCTCCAGCGCGTCCTGCATCGCAAGCGCGTTGAGCACGGTTGCGAGCATGCCCATGTGGTCGCCGGTCACGCGATCCATGCCGGCGGCGGCGAGCCCTTCGCCGCGGAAGATGTTGCCGCCGCCGATGACCACGCCGACCTCGGTGCCGCCGCGCTGGACCTCGATGATTTCGCGCGCCAGCCGCGTCAGCACTTTCGGATCGATGCCGTAGTCCGCGGCGCCGAGCAATGCTTCGCCGCTGAGCTTAAGAAGGATACGTTTATACTTTGCGTCGGCAGGCATGCGGGCACTCGTCGGGGCGGCGGGCGGGCAAACGGTCGTATTGTACCTGAGAGACGACAGGCGAGAGCGGCCGGGAGAAGGGAGAAGGGAAGAGAGGGAGCGTTAGAGGGAGATTTTGGGGCCGGCGTGAGGAGAGGGGTAACGCCTGCGTCGCAGGAGTCCGCTTCGTGATTGCGGGTCGGCGCGTCTGCATCGGCGATCAATCAGTCGGCACATGGGATCGACTATGATGGCAGGCACGACGATCCCCATCGTCACGCGGGGTAGTGGCCGAATGCGTTCGTTCTTGCAGGAACTGCAACGCCGCAATGTATACAAAGTCGGCGCCATGTACGCCGTCGGCGGCTGGCTGCTCGTGCAGGTCGCCACGCAGGTGCTGCCGCTGTTCGAGGTTTCGGCGCTCGCGCTGCGGCTGATCGTGCTGGCGATCGTCGCCGGTTTCCCCATTGCGCTGGTCCTGTCCTGGGTTTACGAGGTCACGCCGGAAGGGATCGCGAGGACCGCCGAAGTCGCACCGGAACGATCGATCGCCCGCCATACCGGACAGCGGCTCAATATCGTCATCATCATCGTCCTGGTGCTGGCGGTGGCGTTCCTGCTCGTGCAGCACTACGTCCTCCCGCACCGAGTGGCCGCGGCGGCCAACCCGATCACCGAAAAATCGGTCGCCGTGCTGCCGTTCGAGAACCTGTCTGACGAAAAGTCCAACGCCTACTTCGCCGAAGGCATCCAGGACGAGATCCTAACGCGCCTGGCCAAGATCGGCGCATTGAAGGTCATCTCGCGCACCTCGACCCAGCACTACGCGAGCAACCCCGGCAACCTGCCCGAAATCGCCACCCAGCTCGGCGTCGCCAATATTCTCGAAGGCAGCGTGCAGAAAGTCGGCGATGCCGTGCACATCAACGTGCAGCTGATCCGCGCAGCAACGGACGATCACCTCTGGGCCGAAATCTACAACCGCAAGCTCGACGACATCTTCGGCGTCGAGGGCGAAGTTGCCGGCGCGATTGCCGACGCGCTCAATGCAAAGCTCACCGGCGCCGAACAGGCGGCAGTGGCGAAACGGCCTACCGAAAACACTGCTGCCTATGATGCTTACTTGCGCGCACGCGCGCTGTCCACGCTGGGCTACGACTTCGCCACTTCGCGCAAGTCCGCAGCGGCCTATGCCGAGGCGGTGCGCCTCGACCCGCAATTCGCGCTGGCCTGGGCGGAACGCGTCAAGGTCGAAGGCTACCTGTACTTCAACCATGTCGATCCGGACACGATCACGGCCGAATCGCTGAAGCTGGCCACCGATACGGCGCTGCGCCTGCAGCCCAAGCTGACCCAGGCACTGGAGGCGAAGGGCAGCTACTTGTACCGGGTCCAGCATGACTTCGCCGGCGCCCAGAAAGCCTATGAAGAGGCGCTGCTGCAGTCGCCGAACGACCACGACGCGCTGCAAGCACTGGGGCTGGTCGAGCGGCGCCAAGGCCATTGGGACCAGGCACTCGCCCATTTTCAACAGGCACTCGTCCTGGATCCGCGCAACGCCGGTTTGCTGACGACTATCGGCGGCGAAACGCTGCTGAACATGCGCCGCTTCAAGGAGACACACGAAGCACTCGATCGTGCGCTGGCAATCTCGCCGAATGATTCTCTGGCGCTGACCTACAAAATCAGCGCGTTTCAGGCGGAAGGAAAACTCGATGAAGCCGCGCGCATGCTCGACAAGGTGCCGGCGGGCGCGATCGACCCGGGGCTGGCCAGTTTTCGCGCCTACCAGCGCCTGCTTGAACGGCACTTCGCGGTTGCCATTGCCGAACTCACCCCGTTCCTTGCTCAACCGGACGATGCGCTCAACGGATTTGGGCCCGCGTTGAGGCTTTATGTCGGGATGGCGCAGCGCTACGGCGGAGATCCAGCCGCAGCGCAGGTCACGTTCGAGCGCCTGGTCGCGCAACTCGAACCCAAGGCACGGCTCGTGGATGATTCGCTCGTGCCGGTCACCCTCGCGCAGGCTTACGCCGAGGCCGGAAATCACGAGCGCGCCCAAGCGCAGGCGCGGCTCGCGCTCGAACTGTATGGAAACGACGCCAACATGCGCCCGAGCGCTCAAATAGGGTTGGCCCAGGTGCTGATGATGGGCGGCGATCGCGATGGTGCGATCGAGCGCCTGAAGTCCTTGCTGGAACTCCCGGGAGGGTTCTACAGCGCGGCTCTGTTACGGCTCGACCCTTTATGGGACCCACTACGCGGCGACGCGCACTTCGAGGCGCTGGTGCACTGAACAAGAGCGCAAACCTTCAGCGCTTCGACTCGCTGCCGAACTAAACGGGAGCGGACGCGGCCAACCCGTGAATTGTTGTATCGTCGCGCTCATGCCCGCCCGCCCGCAGCCGCTTGCCGAACTCACCGCCATCGATCGCGAATGGTTCGAGCGCGAGGTCGTCGCGCGCGGCGAGCCGGTAGTTTTGCGCGGCCTGGTCGCGCAATGGCCTGCCGTCAAGCGCGGGCGCGAATCGCCCGAGGCGATCTGCCGTTACCTGATCGAGCGTGACAATGGCGCGCCGGTGGATGCACTCCTGCTCGGCCCTGAAGAAAAAGGTCGCATTTTCTACAATGCCGCAATGGACGGCTTCAACTTCGCGCGCACGCGCCGCCCGCTCGCGCAGGTGATCGAGCAGATCGCGCGTTACTCCGCGTTTCCTGTTGCACCCGCGGTCGCCGCGCAGAGCGCGCTGATCCGCGATTGCCTGCCACGATTCCTCGATGAAAACCCGATGCCGCTGCTCGCTGCCGGGGTGGAACCGCGCATCTGGCTGGGCAATGCGATTACCGTTCCGGCGCATTTCGATGACGCAAACAATATTGCCTGCGTGGTCGCCGGGCGCCGGCGCTTCACCTTGTTTCCGCCGGCGCAAATTGCCAACCTTTACATCGGCCCGATCGATTTTGCGCCGACCGGCGCGCCGATCAGTCTGGTCGATTTCGCCAACCCCGATTTCGAGCGCTTCCCGCGTTTCGGCGAGGCCCTGTCTCATGCCCTCAGCGCCGAACTCGCGCCCGGCGATGCGATCTTCATTCCGCCGTTATGGTGGCATCACGTGCAGTCGCTCGAGGCCTGCAACATGCTCGTCAACTACTGGTGGGGCGGTTCGGCCGGCGTGATCAACGATGCACTCGCGGGTTTCAACTGCCTCAACGACGCGCTGCTGACGCTGCGCCAGCTGCCGGCGACGCAGCGTGCGGCCTGGGCCGAGGTGTTCGCTCATTATGTTTTCGGCGATGCCGACGAGGCGGTCGCCCATATTCCCGCGGAGCGTCGCGGCGTGCTCGGCAAATTGAACGCCGAAGCCATCCGCGAGCGGCGCGCCCGGCTCGCCGCCAAGTTGGCCACGTGACAATCGTGCACGTCCGTTTGGAGCGGCGTCTCGCCATTCGCAGGCACGTAGGGTGGGCCTTGGTCAACCGCTGTTGCGGCGGTTCCAACAAAACGGTGGGCCAAGGCCCACCCTACGATGATGCCTGATCTGAGCAAACGCCGATTCCTCACATCCGTTGCCGGATCGGCGGCAGCTTCGGCACTGGGCTCTCTTGGGATACTCGAGCAGCTGTTTGCCCAGGTCGCCTCCGTTGCTCCGGGCGAACTGGCGCAAGACGAAGCGTTCTGGAGCGCGATCGCCAAGCAGTACACGCTCACGCCCGATTTCATCCAGCTCGAGAACGGCTACTACGCGGCCACTGCTACGCCTGTGCTCGAAAAATACATACGGCATGTTCGCGACGTGAATGCCTCCTCGTCGTTCTACATGCGTACACGCCAACCCGACGACAAACTGGCTTCGGCCCATGCCCTCGCGCGCATGCTCGGCTGCGGCGACGGTGAACTCATCGTCACGCGCAACACGACCGAGTCGCTCGACACCGTGATCAATGGCTTCGACTGGAAGCCCGGGGACGAGGCGGTCATGGCCGCGCAGGACTACGGCTCGATGCTCGACATGTTCAAGCTGCAGGCGCGCCGGCATGGGCTCGTGAACCGGGTCGTGTCCGTGCCGATGCATCCGGTTTCCGACGAGGAGATCGTAAAAGTCTACGAAAGCGCGTTATCGCCGAAGACGCGTCTGTTGATGGTCTGCCACATGATCAACATCACCGGCCAGATTCTGCCGGTTCGCAAGATCGTCGAGATGGCGCATCGGCGTGGAGTGCAGGTGATGGTCGACGGCGCGCACACGTTCGGCCAGCTCGATTTCACCATCGGCGACCTTGGCGGCTGCGATTACTACGGCAGCAGCCTGCACAAATGGCTCGGCGCGCCGCTCGGCGCCGGCATTCTGTACGTCCGCCGCGATCGCGTAACGGGGCTGCAGCAAATGTTCGGCGATGCGACCTGGCCGGACGACGATATCCGCAAGCTCAATCACACCGGCACGCATCCACCGGCAACCGATCTTGCGATCATGGATGCGATCGCGTTTCACGAGACCATTGGCGCTGCGCGCAAGCAGGCGCGACTGCGTTACCTGCAACGCTACTGGACCGACAAGCTGCGCGGACAAAAGCGCCTCGTGGTGAACACGCCCCACGCGGTCGAACGCTCCTGCGCGATTGCGAATGTCGGCATCGAAGGCGTCGCGCCCGCCGATCTCGCCAAGACCCTGTTGGAAAAACATCGCATCTTTACCGTCGCGATCGATGGCGCCGGCGTTCGCGGCGTGCGGGTCACGCCGCAGGTGTTCACCACGATCGCGCAACTCGACGACTTCGTCGCCGCGCTGCGCGGCCTCGCGGCTTGACAGCGTACTCCCCGGTCAAGCTTCGAATCCGTTGTAGAAAATCGCATCGTCGGCACGGCAACGATTGGCCTGGGCGCCGTCGATGATCACGTTGAACGCCGCGCCCGCGGGAAACGGCGATCCCAGGCCATTGCTTTCGGCATCGATGAACCAGCGTCCCGGCGAGCCCGCGCTGCCGGCGCGATAGTCGAGGCTGAATGCCACCGTATTGAACACCTCCGGCAAGCCGGGCCGGTTGACGCGTCCGACGATCGGCGCCGCGCAGGCATTGCCGTCGAGCAGTGGATGCGCTAGCGGAATTTCCGTCGTTGCCGCCGTGGTGAAAACGCGCAGCGCATTTTCAGTAATTGCTGGCGCAACCACGACGTTGAAGGTGCGCCCGGCGAGCATGTCGGCGCTGAAGTCCTCGTTGCGCAGATACCAGTTCGACCCGCTGTACTCCAGGCCGATGGCGTAGTCGTGGTACGGTCCGCTCGCCAGATAGTTGTGGGTGGCCACGGCAATGGCCTCGGGGTGGTTGTCGAGTGTCGCATTCGCAAGGCGCGTGAACTGGGCCGAGTCGTTTCCGGCGCTCGTCAGGTGGGTGAAACCGGCGAGTCCGAAACCCGGCACGGTAGCCGCGAAGCGCAGGCCGCTGCTCATGTTCGCCGCGGACTCGTAATAGATCGATAGCGGCAGGCCGCCAACCCCGCCGGGCAGCCACATCCCCAGGTTCTGTGTCAGCGCGAACGACGCGCCGAACGTGTGCAATGCGGTGACCACGAGTTTGGCCGACGGATCCAGGGCGGTTCCCTCCAGATTGGTGAGGTAGGTGGAGTCCGTCGGCACGGAATCGAGGTTGCCGGGATTGGTTTCGTGCACCCCGCTGATGCCGAACCCGGCTTCGTACGCGCCGATGTCGACAGTCCCGAGCATCACGCGCGGCTGGCCGTCGGCGTCGAACAGGTCGAGCCCGACCGCCGCCACGGCACTGTTGCTGCCGCTGTTGATCGCCGGCGAAAGATCGGTCGGCCGCGGGTAGCCGCGCGTCATCAACAACGGATCGGAGGTCAGCGTGCCCGGCCCGGGAACAAAGCCGTTGAGACCGTTGCCGAACACCAGGTTGTTGCTGTTGCTGATGCCGGTATAGCCGGCGTCGATCCGGAATCCCTCGAGATTATTGAAGGCGATCAGATTATTCGCCACCAGCCCCGTGACTGCCGGCGAAGCGGCTACCTGGTCGAGCGTCAGACCGCGCGAGCCGTAGACAACCGTGTTGTTGATAACGTGCAGATCCGCATTCGAAAGTGAAATCTCGATACCGGCAGCTCCGGCGCCCGGGTCGGTGTGCTGGCCACTCACGGAATTGTTCATCACGAACACGCTGGCCGAACCGGACGACAACGGCTGGCTGACCAGGATTCCCGTGAAGTAATCGCGGCCTTCGATCGTGTTATTCGAAACACTCATCGTGCCGCTGGCGCCTGTGCCGACATTGATTGCCTGCTGCAATCCGCCTCGAGGCGCCTCGATTCTGTTTTCAGCGACGGTGATCGAAGCATTCAGCGCCTGCGGGTTGACGCGAATGGCGCGGGTGGAAATCGCGCCATGCGGCTGTACGTGGACAACATTGCGCAGCACCTGGAAGTTCGGGCTGCTGCCGAACTGCGACAGCATGTCGATCGCCACCTGCTCGTCCGGCACATCGTTGAAGCGCACGTTCTCGACGCGGAAGCTGCTGCTGAACGTCGAGTCGTTGACCAGGATCCGGCCCCGATCGAGCGTGATCCCCTCGACCGCAATGGTATAGCTGGTCAATGGCACGAACGGTGGCGTGATCGTGATACTGCGTCCGGCGGCAAACACGGCATCGATGCCGGGTGCCGCGCGCAAGGTCAGCGACTTGTTGATGGCGATGTCCTCGGTCACGCTGGTGTAGCGGTCGGGCAACAGGAAGTCGTCGATCCCGATCTGAACGGTATCGCCCGGAGCGGCTTCGTCGATGCACGCCTGGAGCGTCGCCATGCAAGGGCCGGCGGGAGTGAGGTTGGGCCAGGTCAGTGTCGCCGCGGCCATCGCGGGTTGGAACGGTGCGAGCGCAACGGCGCCGATGGCCATCAAGTTGACGAGCGGGAAAGCAAAGCGGGCGAGCGCGAGACGTGACATGGTGGACTCCAATGATGTCGGGACGGTCCACCTGCATTACGGCATCGGCGCCAATCGATGATGCGCCGGTTCTCGCGCGATCTCATGCTTGTATGGATTGGCGCGCAGTCTCCCGCGAACTTGCCTACGCGCGGCTCGCCGCGGCACAGGCGAGCGCTTCGCGCAGAGCCACCAGTTCGGCATCGATATCTTCCGGCGCCTGCACCGTGTCGGCGAGTTCCTCGCGGATATGATGGCGCAGGCTATGGCGCAATCGCTGCACCGCCGCGGCAATCGTATTCGGCCGCGAATTCAACTGCACGGCCAGTTGCTGGTAGGAGTCGTGGTCGGCCGGCTCAATCACATAGGATTTGAGTGTGCGGAAGATGTCGCCTTTGCCGTTGCTTTCGCACTGGTCGGCAAGCCGTGCGAGCGCGCCATCGAGCACCGACAACGCCCAGTGGCGGTCGAATTCGGCGTCCGGCGTGGTGCTGTCGGCCGCATCGGTCGGCGCTTCTTCGGCATCCAGCGATCGAACTCCATCGATTCCGCCGCGCTTGAGCCGCGATGCATGCGCATGTTCGTCGCGCACGAAGTTGTCCAGTGCGGTCAAGAGGAAACTGCGGAAGCGGCCGCGCGCGGGGTCTGCCCGATCATGCAGGCGAAGGCGGATGAGGCGCTCGAAGAACGCCTGGGTCAAATCCTGCGCGTCGTTATCGCTGCGTCCATGACGTTGCAGATACGACAGGACCGGCGCTCGATAACGGCGGCACAGGGATTCAAGCGCGTTGCGTGCGTCGGCGCTGTCGCCACCGGCCATGAGGACCGTGCTCCAGCGTGTCGTCTCGAAGCGGCTCATGATGCGGTTACGGCCGACCTGGCTGGCGCGACTGCCGCAGGCTTGCCGTGTTTTTCAAGCCAGGCAAGCGCCCGCGAGCGCTGCGGCCCTTCGTAGCGCGCATCCTGCGTCAGTTCCTCCGCGGCCGTTCGCAGAATTGCTTCGGCTCGCGGATCGTTCAGCACGGAGAGCGCCTCACCCCAATCGAAACGAAATTCGCGCGTGCGCACGTCATCGAGCGTGAACACGCTTTCATAGCGCTCGGCGGCGATTCGCAACTCCGGTTCGGCGGCTGCAATGTTGTTCTGCGCAAACAATGCGCGTCCAAGAGCGTGGCGGGCACGGGCGACTTCGTCGTGTTGTGTGCCCAACCCCTTTTCGAGGACAGGCAGGGCCTGGCGCGCCAGCTGCTCCGCCAATTTCGCTTCGCCGCTGGCAAGGGCGAGGGCACTTTGGCGCGTGCGCACTTCGGCAACCTGCAGGCAATCCTCGCCATCGTGCGCACGCGCAGTTTCGGCCGCGTGCTGCAACAGAACCCGCGCCTCGTCCAGATCGCCGCGCGCGACCATTGCCGCGCCGAGGTCGCGCTCCACATACTGCGCCCCGCGAGTGTTCGCACCGCGCGTGGAGCGGGTGAAGTCGAGCAACTGTCGAATCAGCTCACTGCCTTCCTTCAGTCGTCCCTGGTCGGCCAGCATGCGGCCGAGCAGGCCGTAGGCGCCCGGCCGCATCGAGGGTGCGCCCAGTCCATTGCTGTCCATGGCGGCGAGCGCCGTGCGCATCTCCGGCTCGGCTTCGGCGCTGCGCCCGACCTGCGCCAGATAGATCGCCCGCTGCAGACGACCGCTCAGGGTTTCAATGTGCTCTTCGCCATTGCGTGCGCGGCTGGCATCGAACAGCCGTTGTGCCTCGGCGAGTGCCTCGCGATAGCGGCCGCGCAACTGCAGCACTGTCATCAGCTTGGTGTAGTCAGGGCGGCGCAACTCGGTGACGAATTTCGCACGCAACGCAAGCCCTTCCTGAATGGTCCGCTCGGCTTCCTCGAAATGGTCGCGGACGGTCAGAGCGCCACCCAGGCGGATCAAGGCCGCGCCATATTCCGCGCTTTGTGTTCCGGTTCGGCGCGCTTCGAACGCGACCAGCGCGCGCGCATCTCGCTCGCCTTTCACCGCGTCGTCATCCAGGCCATCGATGGTGATGCGCATTTCCAGCACGCGGGCGGCGAGCGCCTGGATGGCCGGGGTGTCGCCTGCGAGCCGGTGCTCGGCCTCGTCCAGCAGCGCACGCGCCTCGGCGTAGTGCGCGTTCGCACCCTGCGCATCGGCCGACTCGAGCAGCGTGCGTACCATGATGACCGGGTTTGGATCGGGCAGGCCGCGCAGGATCCCGAGCGATTTGCCGAGCATGTCGTTGGCCTGCGAAAAGCGCGCAAGCTTCAGGTACATGCCACCGAGCGTCGCGAACAGTTCGGCTTGCACATCGGGCTGCCCGACCAGATCATGCTCCAGGCGCGCGGCGCCGGCGTCGAGCAACTCGCGCGCCGTGACCTCATGGCCAGCGGTTGCCTTTTGGTCGATGCCGCGAAACATCTGCACGACGAATCCGCGCACTTGGTCCGATCGCTGCGCCTGCGCTCGTGCGGCGCGCGCTTGCCACAGCGCGGTGCCGAGGCCGACCACGAGTGCAAGCAGAACGGCCAGCGATGCGAGAGCGGCCGTGCGGTGGCGCCGCAGCAAGCGCGACCAGAGATAGCGCCGGCCACCGGCTCGCGCCGCTACCGGATGGCCGCCGCGATAACGATCGATGTCCTCGCGCAGCGCGAGCACGCTTTCATAGCGCTGCTCGGGCTCTTTGCGCAGGCACTTGAGTACGATCGCGTCGAGGTCGCCACGCAACAGGTCGGCGCGAACGGCAATGCTCGCGCCTGCGTCCGCGGGCTGAGTCGCACGGCTCGGCGCCGGCGATTCATTGCTGCACCGCTTGGCCATGTCCGCCCACGCGAGCCCGCGCAGTTTTTGCGCCTGGCTGCCGGTGAGCAATTCGTACAGCAGCAGTCCGAGCGCATGGACGTCGGTCGCCGTCGTCACGGGCTCGCCGAGAATCTGCTCCGGCGCGGCGTAGTCGGGCGTCAGCACGCGCTCATCGGCCAGGGTCAGGGAACGTTCGCCGGCATCAGACTCGGGCTCGATCAGTTTAGCGATCCCGAAATCGAGCAGCTTGGCGCGGCCCTGGCTGTCGACCATGATGTTCGACGGCTTCAGGTCGCGATGTACCACCAGGTTGCGGTGCGCGAATGCGACCGCCTCACAAACCTCGCAAAACAGGGTGAGGCGCCCGGTCAACGACAGCCCTTGCTGCTGCGCGAACTCGATCAACGGCACGCCGTCCACGAGCTCCATGGCGAACCAGGCTTCGCCAGCGACGCTGACGCCACCATCGAGCAGCACGGCAATGTGCGAATGCTGCAAGCGCGCCAGGATCGCGCGCTCGCGCCGGAACCGCTCCAGGGCAAGCGGTGCGGCGCGGTCGCTGCGCAGCAGCTTGAGCGCGACGCGTTGCTCGAAGTCGCCATCGACGCGCGCGGCCTCGTACACCGCGCCCATGCCGCCGCGTCCGATCAACTTTGCCAGGCGATACGGCCCAATGCGTTCGCCTTCGCGAGAACCGGCGCCGCTGCCAATCAGGTCCGCCAATGGATCGGCGTGGATGTCCTGCGCGTCCGCCTGCCCGTGCAGGGCCTCGCCAAAGAGGTCGGCCCCGGCTAGCAGCCGCCGCGCGGCATCATCCCCGGATTGACCGGATGCGGGCTCGGGCAATTGCGCCATCGCGAGCGTGGTCCTGATTCCTTGGCGGCTGCCCCTACGATACACGCAAGCTGAGCGCAGTGGTGCTGTCGATCAGTCACATCTGACGGAACAGGTGCAGGTAGCTGCGGCTTACGGGCAGGATTTCCTTGCGGCCCTTGAGGTGGATGCTGGCCGTTTCGTTGTCGCCACGGGTTACGTGGCTGATCGCGCGCAAGTTGACGACCACCGAGCGATGCACCTGGGCGAAATGTTCCGGATCGAGCTGCTCGACCAGCTCCTTGAGCGCGATCCGGACCAGCGCTTCGGATAGTTGCCCGGCATCGCCGCGCCACGAGACCAATGTATACTTTGTATCCGAGCGCAGGTAATCGATGTCGTCGGTCGGGATCAGGCGCAATGTCTGGCCGACCTGCGCGCGCAGCCAGCGCAACGGGGCCGGCCCGCTTCCGCGCTGCAGTTGCGTCGCAAGCTGCTGCAGCAAGACTTCGGTATTGGACGCCGGCTGGGCCGCGATCAGGCGCTCCTTCAGCCGCGCGACCGTTTCGGCCAGCCGTGCCGCTTCGACCGGCTTCACCAGATAATCGAGCACCCCTTCGGCAAACGCCTGCACGGCGTACTTGTCGTAAGCGGTAACAAACACGAGGTGTGCGCGCCGGCCAATATGGTGCGCTGCTTCGACCCCGGAAACTCCCGGCATGTGCACGTCGAGGAAACAAACGTCGGGCCGGCGCGTTTCGAACTGCTTGATCGCCTCGCGGCCGTTGCGCGCCTGTGCGATCACCTCGAGTTCGGGCCAGACCTGCGCGAGTTGACGTGTGAGCGCCTCGCGCAGCAGCGGCTCGTCGTCGGCGATCAGGGCGGTGGGTCGCGACATCAGCCGTTCACTGCGATCGCAGGGAATTCGACGTCGACGTTGACGCCGTGCGGCTCGACTGCGCTCAGCCGAAGCTGCGCGTCGGCGCCGAAGCTCAATGCGAGGCGCTCGCGCAAGCTCTTCAGACCGGTACCCAGTCCATCACCTGCCTGTTGCAAGCCAATGCCGGTATCGCTGACGCGCACGCAGCAGCGCGCTCCTTTGCGGCTTACCTGCACGTCGATGCGGCCCCCTTCCTCGCTCGGGTCGATGCCGTGGCGCACCGCGTTCTCCACCAGCGTCAGCAGCGTCATCGGCGGGCAGCGTAATCCACGCGTGTCCTCGGCCGCTTCCAGCGTGAACTGCAAGCGGTCGGGCATGCGCATGTGCATCAGTTCCAGATAGGCCTGCACCAGTTCCAATTCCTGGCCCAGCGTCGTGGCAGGTTCGTGCAGGCGCGGCACGGCAGCCCGCAAGTAGGCGACCAGGCTGCGCAGCACGGCCGAGGCTTGCGGCGACCCGGCATCGACCAGCGCCTGGACATTGGCGAGCGTGTTGAACAGGAAATGCGGCGCGACCTGGGCTTGCAAAAGGTGCAGGCGCGCATCGGTGGCCTGGCGCTGGAGCTCGCTGCGTTCCAGTTCGAAAGCAAGCGCCTGGTGGCGCGCGAGCGCGTCTTTCTGACGCACGAGCGCAGCGAGTGCCGCCCACGGCGCGAGCAGCAGGAACATCATGCTCAAGCCCATGAAGCCGCCGAGCCGATCGGTATCCAGCCAGAACGGCGGCGCGCCCTGCTTGGTCGACAGCACGTAGATGACGAACGTCGACAGTGGCATCGAGAACGCAACAGCAGCGACTTGCAATACCCAGCGCGCCAGCGATACGGGCAGGCGCCGCGGCCACTGCTCGAACACCCCGAACACGATCATGGCGATTGTGCCGAGCGTCAGTGTGCGCACCAGCAAGGACGCAAATCCGGATTTCCAGCCCAGGCTCATCAGCAGCGTCAGCGCCAATGTTGCGATCAGCGTGAAGCGCACGCGATGCCAGTTCAGCAGCAGCGCGAGTCCACGCGGCTTGGCGGGAATGGTGGAAGCGGACATGCGATCAGGATAATGCATTCAGGGTTGCGCAGAGGAGCAGCGTTCACGGGGTCACCGTTCGCAATCGTCCGCTGATGCAAGTGTCGGCCGGAGGTGGGCTTGCCGCAAAGCCGCTTGCGACAGACGACGAGATCATGCGCCCGGGCACGTCATACACTGACGAACGCCGCCGGTCTTCACGAGGCAGAGACCCTGACCTTTGGCCTCGGCCGCAGCATGAAAAAAGCCGCGGGATTGCCGCGGCTTTTTTTCACTACCGATGATTGGGTCCGATCAGGCGAGACCGGCCTGCTTCATGACTTCACCGGCGAAATCTTCCTGCTTCTTCTCGATGCCTTCGCCCACCGCGATGCGATGGAAGCCGAGCACCTCGGCGCCTTCCTTCTTGAGCACGTCGGCGATCACGCTGTTGGTGTCGAGCACATAGGCCTGGCCGGTAAGCGACATTTCCGCGAGCGTCTTGCGGATCTTGCCGCCGATCATCTTTTCCTGGATTTCTGCCGGTTTGGCGCGATCCTTTTCGGTCATCTGCGCGAGCGCGATTTCCTTTTCCTTGGAAACGATTTCGGCCGGCACGTGATCGGGTGAGACGTACGGCGGGTTCATCGCGGCGATATGCATCGCCAGGCCGCGACCGAGTTCGTCCGAGCCGCCCTTGAGTTCGAGCAGTACGCCGATGCGGCCGCCATGGACGTAGGCGGCAACGCGATTGGCGCTGTCGACGCGCACGAGGCGGCGCACCTGGACATTTTCACCGACCTTGGCGACCAGCCACTGGCGTGCTTCTTCGACCGTGGGGCCATAGGACGTCTTCGCGGCCTTCAGCGCGTCGACATCGTTCGCCCCGCTGGCCAGCGCGGTCTTGGCAACTTCGTCGGCGAACTTGAGGAAGTTTTCGTCCTTGGCGACGAAGTCGGTCTCGGAGTTGACTTCGACCAGCACTGCTTTGTGCGGTTCCTGTGCGAGCACGATGCGGCCTTCCGCGGCAACGCGGCTGGCCTTCTTGTCGGCCTTGGCGAGACCCTGCTTGCGCAGCCACTCGATCGATGCGTCGACGTCGCCCTTGTTTTCGGTCAAGGCCTTCTTGCATTCCATCATGCCGGCGCCGGAACGCTCGCGCAGTTCCTTGACCATGCTTGCGGTGATATCCATTGCGAACCTCAGGTTTGTTGGAACTCCGGTTTCGGAGTTCGCTGGATTGGGAAAATTCGTGAGCGAAGCCGTCGCTTTAGCCCCTCTCCCCTCGGGAGCGGGGTTGGGGTGAGGGTCCGGTATCGGTGTGACGTTCGTGAGAATCCCGGACCCTCATCCGGCCCTTCGGGCCACCTTCTCCCGACGGGAGAAGGGAAAGCGCTTCGCGTGCGAAGCCTTACTCGGCGCTGGGCGTTTCGGCTGCCGCCGGCTTGGCGTCCGCCTTCTTGGCGGCCGGACCCTGCGACGGCGTGCGGCGCGGCGCCGGCTTGCGGGCGGCGGGTTTGTCGCGGTCACGACGCGGGCCGGGCTTGTTGCGACGGTCGTCGCGCTCGCGCACGGCTTCCTTCTGCATCGGATTGCCTTCAGCGTCGAGTTCGATGAACTCGTCTTTCTGTGCGGCAGCGTATTGCGGCGCGGCAGCCTTGCCTTCGAGCACGGCGTCAGCAGCGGCTCGGGTATACAGCTGCACCGCGCGGATCGCATCGTCGTTGCCAGGGATCGCGTAGTCGACCAGGCTCGGATCGTAGTTGGTGTCGACCACCGCGATCACCGGGATCCCGAGCTTGCGGGCTTCCTTGACCGCGATGTCCTCATGGCCGATATCGATCACGAACAGTGCATCCGGCAGGCCGTTCATGTTCTTGATGCCGCCGAGCGATTTGTCGAGCTTTTCTTTTTCGCGCACCAGGCCGAGCACTTCGTGCTTGACCAGCTTCTCGAAACTGCCATCGGTGGACATCTGTTCGATTTCTTTCAGGCGCGTGATCGACGCCTTGACCGTGCGGAAGTTCGTGAGCATGCCGCCGAGCCAGCGCGCCGACACGTAAGGCATGCCGCAGCGCACGGCTTCTTCCTTGACAGAATCGCGCGCCGAACGCTTGGTGCCGACGAACAGCACCGAGCCGCGCTTCTGCGCCAGGCCGGACAGGAAGTTCATCGCATCGGTGAACAGCGGCAGGGTCTTTTCCAGGTTGATGATGTGGATCTTGCCGCGCGCGCCGAAAATGTACGGCGCCATGCGCGGATTCCAGTAACGGGTCTGGTGACCAAAATGCACGCCGGCTTCGAGCATCTGGCGCATGGTGACTTGAGGCATGGGAAACTCCAGAAATGGGCAGCCGCGAACCTTGGTTTCGCGCGGCGTGAGCCCGGGGTTGAGACCTCCACGTCCCCAGCGTTGGCGACCCCCGTGCGGACGGCGTAGCGTCTGCCAGAAGCACCCCGACAACGGTATCGAGACGTGTGCGGATTTGTTCCCGAATGTGGGAACGGCGGAATTGTAGCTTATTCCGTGGCTTGCGCGCAAATACCGAAGTGGGAAATGGGTCGCGAGAGCCAAGACAAGCCGTCCGTGGCGAGCTATCGAATGAT
>Ga0308173_10000351_pt1 | contig 18818 bp, 18 predicted proteins | sample PhyPR1_FD_203716 | JGI IMG/M metagenome (GOLD analysis project Ga0308173, IMG submission 203716) | Soil microbial communities from UC Gill Tract Community Farm, Albany, California, United States - DLSLS.P.R1 | ecosystem: Environmental > Terrestrial > Soil > Agricultural land | place: USA...
AGTTGAAAGCCTGGGGCTGGCGCATTCCGTTCTTCGTCGGCGCGTGCGCGGCGCTCGTTTCGCTGTTCCTGCGACGTTCGCTCGATGAAACCACAACGGCCGAAATCCGCGAGCGCAAGGAAGCGGGCACGCTGGCCGGCCTGATGAATCACAAGGCTGCGTTCATGACGGTGGTGGGTTTCACCGCGGGCGGCTCGCTCATCTTCTATACGTTCACCACGTACATGCAGAAGTACCTGGTCAACACGGCGGGCATGCAGGCCAAGACCGCCAGCAACGTGATGACCGTCGCGCTGCTCGTCTACATGCTGTTGCAGCCGCTCTTCGGCGCGCTGTCGGACCGTATCGGCCGCCGGCAGTCGATGCTCTGGTTCGGCGCCCTCGCGACGCTCTTCACCGTGCCGCTCCTGCACGCGTTGCGCGACGTGACGAGCCCGGTCATGGCTTTCGTGCTCGTCGTGGCTGCACTCGCCATCGTGAGCTTCTATACGTCGATCAGCGGCCTCATCAAGGCCGAGATGTTCCCGCCGGAAGTGCGGGCGCTCGGCGTCGGGCTGTCGTATGCGGTGGCGAATGCCGTGTTCGGCGGATCGGCGGAATATGTGGCGCTGAAGTTCAAGCAGCAAGGCGTGGAATCCGGCTTCTACTGGTATGTCACGGTGATGTGCGCGATCTCCCTCTTCGTTTCGTGGCGCATGCTCGACCCGAGCAAGGAGGGCTATCTCCGCAACGAACCGTAAGGTTCTGGCCGCGCCGAACCCGGTGCGGCCTGTTCAATCCGGCTACGCTGGCGGGGACGTGAATGTTCGCCCGGCTTGCCGATGACGGTAGTATGGTGTTTTATGCGGTATGTATCGGTAAATGACGCGCCGGGTACGGCGCGCGGTGGCTATCGGAAACAGGATACGCATGCGGGCGGCCTCGTCGCGCGCAATGGCGACGCGCGTATGAGGGCGCGTCGGTCTGCAGGGAGCCTGTCCATGGAAGATTTCGACGAAACGCTGTTTGTCGTCTGGCGAATGAACCTGAACGTGCTGGTCGGCACGCCGGGCGGCGCGGCGCGTCTCGCCCGCATGATGAACTTCTCGCCGTCGTTCATGAAGCTCATCGTCGCGGGCCAGCGGGACTTCAACGAGGAGTTTGTGCGCGGTATCGAACTGGTGTCGGGATTGCCCGCGCACTGGATGGACCAGCGCCGCAGTGCCGCCGAGGTGCCCGCCGAAGTCAAGCGCGCGCTCGACGAAGAGCGGCCGTTCGCGGTGTTTCGCGGCACGGCGCATCCCGCGCCGAAGCGTTCGGTGCTGCGCGGCCCGGAGCCGTTGCTGTCGCAGACGGAAGCCACGCGGCGCGTCGCCGATATGGCGCAGCAGCAGGCCGAGGCCAATCGGCGCGATATGCTCTTCAGGAAGAATCGGGAACTGTTGTCACAGGATTTGCGTCGGCTGGAGCGCCAGCTCGGCTTGTTGCAAGTCGAACCGATGCTGCCGAAAGCCGACGAATTGATCGCATCGGACCGCATGAGCGAAGCGGCGAAAGCCGATCTGTCCGGGCGGCTCGAACAGATCGACAAGCACGTCAAGCTGCTGCATCAACACGTAGACAAACTGGTCGCGCTGCTTACGGCTCCGGACGAGCCGGGGTCGAACGACGCGTACTGAACCGCCGGTTATTTTTTCGCGGTCTTGTCGTCGTCGCGGGGTCTGGGCTCCGGATGCACGGCGATGGGGTCGCTGGCCGGGAACGTCTCGTCGAGCGCTTCGTCCAGCGCGCTCTCTTCGTCCACCGGGTCGGGCTGCTTCGTTACGTCGGTCTGGCGTGGCTGGGTCATGGCGCCTCCGCGGCATCAGTCGAAGAATCAATATAGCAGTCTCATTGTCAGCGCGCCCGCCGATAGTCCGCAGGCCGCACGCCCGTCCACTTGCGAAACGCGCGCCGGAACGCGCTTGGCTCCGCGAAGCCGAGCGCAGCGGCAATATCGGCGACGCTTTCGTCCGATTCCGCGAGACGCCCGATGGCGAGATCGCGACGAAGCGCGTCCTTGATTGCCTGAAGCGTCAATCCTTCCTGTTGCAGACGCCGCCGCAGCGTCGCCTCGGCCATGTTCAGCGCGGCCGCGATGCGATCGGCTTCCGGCCAGTCGGCAGGCGCGGTGTGCCGCAGGCGCTGCCGGATGCGCGCCGCGAGCGACGCCGGATTGCGATACTTCACGATGAAATTCGCGGGCGCACCGCGCAGGAAGCCCTTCAGCGTCGATGCCGTCTGCACGACCGGCAGCGCCGCGCATTCGGGCGCGAGGTCGATGCAGGTTTGCGGCTGATCGAAGCGCAGCGCGTCGCAAAACATCAGCCGGTACTCATCGCTATCGGGCGGCTCCGGACAGCGCAGTTGCGCGTCGAGCACCGGAATGCGCCGCCCTAGAAGCCAGCTCAGCAAGCCATACACGAGGATGAAACCGGTCGCGTAGGCGAACATCGTCTTCGGCGCGTGCGCGTCGCGCAGGATGATCCGCACGCTTTTCTCGTCGATATGCGGCTCGAAAGTGAGTTCGTCCAGCACGAGCCGCATGAAGCCCGCGATGCGGGCGAGCGCCTGAGCGCCGTCGCGCGCGCCGAGCGCGGCGTGGCACAGCATCGCGAAGCTGCCGCGCCGCATCGGATGCGCGTCCTGGCCGAAGAATTCGTCGTCGAGCGCATCGGCGATGGCGTGCCACAGCTTGCCGTATTGCACCGGCGATACGCGGGCGCGCGGCGAATCCAGCATCGCGGGCGCGATGCCCGCTGCCGCGAGCAGCGTCGCGCGGTCCACGCCCCGCGCTTGAGCGCAATGGAGCGCGGCGTCGACCAGACTCACGGCGATGGAATCGCGCTCGAACTGTCGTCTGCGGATTGGGGTTGTCACTAGGTGGCGAAAGCGCTCAGTTAGCGTGATCGTTCTGGTCATCGGCTGCGGCGGGGCGATTGCCTAGACTCACAGAGCGCCCGCCGCGTATCGGCGGGGAAGTGTATCCGAACGACACAAGAAAATTCTGCAGGCTCAACCATGATCGACAGTTTTCTCACCGAAGAACAGCGCATGATCCGCGACGCGGCGCGCCAGTTCTCGGCCGAAGCGCTCGCGCCGAACGCGGGCCAGTGGGACAGGGACGGCGCCATTCCCGATGCCGTCGTGCGCCAGTTGGGCGAACTCGGCCTGCTCGGCATGATCGTGCCGCCGGAGCTGGGCGGCACCTATAGCGACTACACCGCTTACGCGCTCGCGATGGAAGAAGTCGCGGCGGGTTGCGCATCGTGCGCGACGATGATGAGCGTGCACAACTCTGTCGGCTGCGGGCCGATTCTCGCTTTCGGCACCGATGCACAGAAGGCCGAATGGCTGCCGAAACTGGCGTGCGGCGAAGTGATCGGCGCGTTCTGCCTGACCGAGCCGCAAGCGGGCTCCGAAGCGAACAACCTGCGTGTGCGCGCCGTGGAGCGCGATGGCCGTTGGGTCATCTCCGGCAGTAAGCAGTTCGTGACGAACGGGCGGCGCGCGGGCGTCGCCATCGTGTTCGCCGTGACCGATCCCGAACTCGGCAAGCGCGGCATCTCTGCGTTCATCGTGCCGACCAGCACGCCCGGCTTCAATGTCGGCCCGCAGGAGCACAAGCTCGGCATCCGCGCCTCCGATACGTGCCCGATCACCTTCGACGACTGCGCGGTTCCCGCCGCCAATCTGCTCGGGCAGCGCGGCGAGGGGCTGAAGATCGCGCTGTCGAATCTGGAAGGCGGGCGCATCGGCATTGCGGCGCAGGCGCTCGGCATCGCGCGCGCGGCCTTCGATGCGGCGCGGGCGTATGCGCGGGATCGCGTGCAGTTCGGCAAGCCGATCCGCGAGCATCAGTCGGTCGCGAACATGCTCGCCGACATGCAGACACAAATCAACGCCGCGCGGCTGCTCGTGCTGCACGCGGCGCGCATGCGGACCGAGGGCATCGCATGCTTGTCGGAGGCTTCGCAGGCGAAGCTCTTTGCATCGGAAATGGCCGAGCGCGTGTGTTCGGACGCGATCCAGATTCACGGCGGTTACGGCTATCTGCAGGACTATCCGGTGGAGCGGCATTACCGAGACGCGCGCATCACGCAGATTTACGAAGGAACGAGCGAGGTTCAGCGGATGGTAATCGCACGCAATGTGTAACGGGTCAGCCCCGGAGGAAACGCAATGAATCGAGCCCAGCCTTTCATCGAAGCGAGAGATTTACTGCTGCGCCATCGCACCGACTACGACACCGCGTACCGCGAGTTCGAATGGCCGGTGCTCGACCGCTTCAACTGGGCGCTCGATTATTTCGATCCGATGGCGCGCGGCAATCATGCGCCCGCGCTGCGCATTGTGAACGAGGGCGGCGACGAAACGCGCCTCACGTTCGCCGAGATGAGCGAGCGCTCGGGACGCGTCGCGAATCATCTGCGCGCGCTCGGCGTCAGGCGGGGCGAGCGCATTCTGCTGATGCTGCCGAACCGCATCGAGCTTTGGGAAACCATGCTCGCGGCGATGAAGCTCGGCGCGGTCGTATTGCCCGCGACGACGCAACTGCCAACCGGCGATCTGCGCGAGCGCATTGCGCTTGGCGGCGTGCAGCACGCAATCGTGGATGCTGACGAGACGCACAAGTTCGATGGCATCGAGTTGACCGGTTTGCGGATATCCGTAGGCGGCGCGCGCGAAGGCTGGCTTACCTACGATGCCGCATATGAAGCACCGCCGCTATTTGATTCGGATACCGAAACAAAAGCGGGCGATCCGTATCTGCTTTACTTCACGTCGGGAACGACATCGAAGCCGAAGCTCGTCGCCCATACGCACGAGAGTTATCCGGTCGGGCATCTTTCGACAATGTACTGGATTGGCCTGCAACCCGGCGACGTGCACTGGAACATCAGTTCGCCGGGCTGGGCGAAGCATGCGTGGAGCTGCTTCTTTGCGCCGTGGAACGCGCAGGCGTGCGTGTTCATCTACAACTTCGGCCGCTTCGACGCCGCGCGCACGCTCGATGCGCTCGTCCGGCACGAAGTCACCACGCTATGCGCGCCGCCGACCGTCTGGCGCATGCTCGTGCAGGAGCCGCTGGCGTCTTACAGCGTGAAGCTGCGGGAGATCGTCGGCGCGGGCGAGCCGCTCAATCCGGAGGTCGTCGAGCGCGTGCAGGCGGCGTGGGGCGTGCCTATCCGCGATGGCTACGGCCAGACCGAAACCACCGCGCAGATCGGCAATTCGCCGGGTCAGCGGCTCGCGCCCGGTTCGATGGGGCGTCCGTTGCCCGGTTATCGCGTGGTGCTGCTCGATCCGGACAACAATATCGCCGACGAAGGCGAGATTGCGCTGGTGCTGAATCCACCGCCGCTTGGGCTGATGACCGGTTATGCCGATAATCCCGCCGCCACGGAACGGGCGATGCGCGACGGCTTCTATCGCACGTCCGATGTCGCGGCGCGCGGCGCGGACGGCTATTTCACCTATGTTGGCCGCGCCGACGACGTGTTCAAGTCCTCCGACTACCGTCTGAGTCCGTTCGAACTGGAAAGCATGTTGATCGAGCACGAGGCGATCGCGGAAGCGGCTGTCGTGCCGAGCCCGGATGCGCTGCGGCTTTCGGTGCCGAAAGCGTTCGTCACGCTGCGGCACGGCTTCACGATCGGACCGGAACTCGCGCGCAGCGTCTTCGCGTTTTCGCGCGCGCGGCTTGCGCCTTACAAGCGCATCCGGCGTCTCGAATTCGCCGAATTGCCGAAAACCATCTCGGGCAAGATTCGACGCGTCGATTTGCGCAGGCAGGAAGCGGCGCGCACGCAAGACGGCGCGCGCGGCGAGTTCGAGTTCTGGGAAGAGGACTTTCTCGATCCGCGGCAGAAATGATCTGGCTTCACGCGCCGATTCGTAACTCGATTCGAAAGCAAATGTAACGCGTCGAACCGTGCGAAGAGCCGGTGGTCGAAAGGGCTCATTCACGTCGGAACATTCGAAGGAGGAACCCGATCATGTCGAATCGGTCGCTACGGATCGCGCTTTTCGCGGCAGGCCTCGCAGGCGCGCTCGCAACGCCGGCCGCGTCTTACGCACAAATCAACCTTCAGCAATTCGGTTTTGGCAACAAGTCGGAGTCGTCGGGGCAGGCGGCGGAGGGCGCGGCGCAGCCATCCGCGCTTGGCTCTCTCGTGCAGAACTACCTTGGCGCGAATCAGCAGGTCCTGAGCGGACAGTCGAGCCTGGCGTCCGCGATGGGCATGCCGAGTGTCGCGAGCCAGGCGCAATCGGCGGCAGGCATGTTGTCCGGTGCGACGAGCGGCGGCGCGCCCAGCACCAGCATGCTCTCGCAACTCGGCGGGACGCAGCAGAGCGTATCGCAATCGCTGATGCAGGCGTTCACCAACAAGTCCGCGCCGCCGCCGACGGATGCCAGCAAGCAGACGTTCACGGAAGGATTGACGTCGCTCGGGCAGGGCGTGCAGCAGTACGCCGGTTTGCAGTCGGGCCTCGGCGCGGTCAAGAATTCGATGAATATGTCATCGCTGATGCAAGCCGGGTCCAATCCGGCGACCGCGCAGGCGGCGACGTATATCGCGCAATCCGCACCCGGACAATTGCAATCTCTTGTTCAGACCTTGACGCAGGCGGTGCAGTACGCAAAGACCAACGGCATTTCGGTGCCGTCAATCGCGACGTCGGCGCTCGGCATGGGCAAGTAATCACGCGTGTTTTTCGCGGACAAAACAAAACGGCGAGGCTCATGGCCTCGCCGTTTTTCTTTCAATCAGTTAGAGCGAATGCGCCGATTCGCAATTACATCGACGCCGCACGGCGCAGCGACAGCCGCGTCAGAATGGGCAAGGTCTGCGAGCGGCGCTGCTGGGAAACGAGCGGCGACAGATAGGAAATGTCCGTAATATCGGCGAGATACGGGCGGGGCTCCGCATCCAGCACTTCCAGCGCCGGCGGCGCCGCCAACTCGTCCGGACCTTCTTCGACGACGACCTCGACCGGTTCGGCAACCTTGATGCCCAGCGAGCGGCGCACATCGACACCGCGCGTGCGCACTGCGAAACCTGCGGCGCGGATGAGACGTTCGCGCGTTTTCCAGAATGCACAGGCAGACGGCGTCATTGCGTGCATCGAAACGTATTCGATGACGATTTCATAACCGCGCACTTTTGGATAATTCAACAGCAATTGACCCGAGCGAATATACCGGGTGTAGCGGTCGATTTTTTTCGTCAATAATTCCTGATGCAATCGTTCGTCATGCCAGTCGAGGTCATCGAAAAGGCCGACATACACTTGCTTGAACAGGATATTGATTCCGATGTAATCGATGACGTCCACGTCGCGCAAAGACATGGTCATTCCCCTACGCCCTGTAAAGGGCAAGTATCAAAGATGCGCATTGTAGCGGATTTGCACCGTCAGATAACCGCGAAACAGTCTATGCAACAGAACGTAAAGGCCTTTTTAGTCACACTCCGAAGCCGGATTTTGAAATAATTTCGATTGCGCTGAATCAAATTGTCAAAAACCTTCGCCGAGATAATCTACGGGTGTCGCCGCGAAGCATCCGCCAGGCCGTGTGCTGGCGCGGCTCGCGCAAGTTCTTCGTTTGTCATTGCGTCGACCTGAGGCGTGGAGGGCTGTTCGTTAATCCAGGCGTTCAGAATGGCGGAAGTGACCGCCAAAATAACGGGCCCGATGAACAATCCGACTATTCCGAATGCGAACATGCCGCCGAGTACGCCGGAAAGTATCAACAGCATCGACAAATTAACGCCGCGCTGAATAAGCACCGGGCGCAGGAAATTGTCGAGCATTGCAATCATCAGGGACCATACGAGCAAAAGCCCGGCCGCGACATGCGAACCGTGCCAGAAGAGCCACGCGACGCCGCCGAGCAGTGGCAGAAGCGGCCCGATTTGCGCGAGGCAAAGCATCAGCATGATTGCGGTGATGATGCCTGCTGCCGGCACGCCCGCAATCCACAAGCCGATACCGCCCAGCGCCGACTGCGTGACCGCCGTCACCACGATGCCGAGCGCCACCGCGCGAACCGCGAGTCCGGCGAGTTTCACGGCTTCCGCGCCGCGCTGCCCGGCAATGCGCGTCGCGAACCGGACGACGAACATGCCGGCCGCTTCGCCGCGCGTGTACAGAATCCCCGAGATGATCAACGTGATGACCATGTGCATGACGAACACGCCGACGACGGCCGCGTGCGCGAGCATCCAGCGCGCGGCGACGGTCGCGTAAGGTTCGAGCTTCGCAAGCAGGCCGCCGGCGCCGGCATCGGAAAGGGATTGCCATTCGGTCGACATGCGCTGGCCGGCCACCGGAATGCCGTGAATCCAGTCGGGCGGCGGCGGCAGCGCATACGTCGGCAGGCTTTTGATGGCGGACATGATCTCGCCGCCATGCAGCGCAAGCGTCGAGATTGCCTTATAAAGCGGCAGCACGATCACGATCAGCAGCCCGAGCAGCATCACGGTCGTCGCGATCCAGCGGCGGTTGCCGCAGCGCCGTTGCACCGCGAGCATTACCGGCCACGTTGCGATGACGATGGTCGTCGCCCAGATCAGGCCGGGGATGAACGGCCGCAGAATATAGAGACTGCCGACCGCGAGCGCCGAAAGAACAGCGATGATGAGCAGTATGCGGGCGATATCCACCGGCTGACGCGGATTCAGTTTCGGCTGCCCGTTGGACGATGTTTGCATGATGCGTGGGTGTCTAATGGGTTCGGGAGGCGCGATGCGCCGGCGCATCGCTCAAGCGATAAGCCAAAGCAGGCGCGCAGGCAAGCGCGTCTTGCAACGCGTCTCGCGCGGCCATTGCTCAGTCGTAGCGATACACCCCGCGCTTCGTCTTGCGCCCGAGCCGCCCCGCCGCGACGAGTTCGCGCAGCAGCGGACACGCGCGGTACTTCGAATCGCCGAAGTCCCTCGCGAGCACGTCCATGACCGCAAGACAGACGTCGAGACCGATCAGGTCGGCGAGCGCGAGCGGGCCGATCGGATGATTCGCGCCCAGCTTCATGCCGGTGTCGATTTCCTCGGCGGTCGCGACGCCTTCGTACAGCACGAAGAACGCTTCGTTGATCATCGGCACCAGAATGCGGTTGACGACGAAGCCCGGCGAGTTGCGCACGCCGATCGGCGACTTGTCGAGCTTTTCGGTGAGTTCGCGCACGGCGGCGGCGGTTTCGTCGCTCGTCTGCACGCCGCGAATCACTTCCAGGAGTTGCAAGAGCGGCACCGGATTGAAGAAGTGCATGCCGATGAACCGCTCCGGCTGCACGAGCGTCGCGGCGAGCGCGGTTATCGAGATCGACGACGTATTCGACGCGATGATCGCATCGGGCCGCGCCGCCGCCTCGATCTGCTTGATGATGCGATGCTTGAGTTCGACGTTCTCCGTCGCGGCTTCGATCACGATATCCGCCGCCGACAAGCGCGCGTAATCAGCCGACGTCTCGATGCGCGCGATGGCCGCATCGCGCGTCGAAGCGTCGAGCTTGTCCTTCGATACCAGCCGCTCGAGGCTGTTCGTCAGCGTGGCGACGCCCTTGGCGAGCGCCGCGTCCGTGACGTCGACCAGCACGACGTTGAATCCCGCAACGGCCGCGACCTGCGCGATGCCGTTGCCCATCGTTCCAGCCCCGACGATACCGACAGTCTGCATACTCATGCTGTGCTCCTCTGATCTCGATGTTGAACGCTGGCGGTGTCCGCCCGACGCACGATTCTACCCAGAGCGCGCGGTCCGCCGCGCCTATGCGATATTTCCTAAAGTTTGACCTACACTCAGTTCATCGAACGACGGCTGACCGGCCGTTGATAGAATGCCGCGCCATTCGCGCGGATCTCCGCACGTTGTTTCGATCGTCGCCTCGCTTCGCGCATCGGTCTCGCTTCGGCCCAGTATCGAGCCGCGTCTGCCTTGCGCGGACGGCGCGCTTTTCGCCTGCCTTGCGGTTTGTCCGGCAGCGTCTTTTCGGAGTATTGAAAGTGGTGTCAATGAGAATCGGCATTTCGATGGCGAGCTATGAAGGACATAGCATCTGGTCCAACGGAATGGGCCAGAATATCGTCTTTCTCGCAGAATTGTTTCAACGCTTGCCGTTCGTGTCGTCGGTCGTATTGATTGATGTCGGCGCGCTTGCCGCCATGCCGCAGGACGTGGATGTCGCGGGCAAGAACCTGCGCGTCATCAGCATGCGCGAGGCCACCGATGCGGTGGATGTCGTCATCGAACTGGGCGGTGCCCTCGATGTCGGCTGGCTCGATCTCATGCGCGCGCGCGGCCGAAAAGTGGTGTTTTATGTCGTCGGTCAGCCATATCTCGGACTCGTCGAGGCCGCAGTGTTCGAGAAACTGGGTCACATGTCGCGCCCGGACCGCTGCGATGAAGTCTGGCTGCTTTCCAAAGACGCGCCTTCCGCGCCCATCATGCGCACGCTTCATCGCTGCGACGTGTTCGAAGTGCCTTACATCTGGCATCCGCAGTTTCTGTGGACGCGGATCGCGCATGTCGCGCAGCACGGTTATCGCTACGGCTACCGAACGCGCGCGGAGGCGGGGACGCAGGCGCTGCGCGTCGGCGTGTTCGAGCCCGATATTTCGGTGCAGAAGACATCGAGCATACCGATGCTGATCTGCGAGGAAGCGTATCGCGAGGACCGTGGCAGTGTTGCGTCGATGGTCGCGCTCAATACGCTGCACATGAAGGACCACCCGACACTCCTGCACATGGCGAACTCGCTCGACCTCGTGCGGGATCACCGTGCGCTCTTTGAAGGGCGTCACGACATTGTGAGCTTCATGGCGATGCACGGCGACGCAATCGTGTCGCATCAGTGGGCGAACGATCAGAACTATCTCTATCTCGACGCGCTTTACGGCGGCTATCCGCTCATTCACAACTCGCCGTGGATGAAAGACGCGGGCTATTACTATCCCGACTTCGACGTGCAGCAGAGCGCGCGCCAATTGCTGCGCGCGGTTCGCGAGCACGACGCGGCGCTTGACGATTATCGCCAGCGCGCCTCGCGCGTGATCGAATCCGTGAATCCGTTCAACCAGGTCAATCTGGACGCCTACGCGCAACGCCTGATGCATCTCTGGACCCGACCGAACGCGAGCGCCGCGCGATGAGTTCCCTCAATAACGACAGCAAGAAGACTTCGTTGCGCCGCTTGCGCGTGGGCGTATCCGTGCATGTGCGCGGCAGCGGGCAGTCGATGTTCGAGAGCGGCATCGCGCAGAACGCGTTGTTTCTCGTGATGCTGCTCGCGCGCTCGCCGCGTGTCGAAGCGGTGTATATCGTCGCGAGCGGCGGCGGCACGCGCGAGGACGCAAAGCGCTTCCTGGCGGATGCGCCCGCGCCGGTCATCGAGCCTGAATCGGCGCTCGGCCGCCTCCATGTGATGATCGAACTGCATGCGCAAGTGGAGCGCGACTGGGTGCTCAAGTTCCGGGAGCGCGGCGGGAAGGTGGTTTCGCTGCGCGTCGGAAACGACTATGTGCTCGATATCGAGCGCATGGTTTTCGGACTGCCGCCAGCGGGGCTCGTGCCCCAGATTCCCTACGACGCAATGTGGACGCTCCCCGAATACGAGCGGTCCTGCAAGCCGTACTACCAGGCGCTCGGCCGCGCGCCGGTGACGATCGTGCCGCACATCTGGAGCCCGATGCTCCTCGACAAAGACGCGCGCAATCTTCCGGAAGGGCTGACGTTCGGCTATCAGCCGGGTAAGGCACGCTGGCGCATCGGCATTTTCGAGCCGAACGTCTCGATGGTGAAGACGAGCTACGTGCCGCTGCTCAGTTGCGAATGCGCGCATCGCGTGGATCCGAACGTGATGGATGCGGTTCGCGTCTACGGCACGGCGAAGCTCAAGGAGCAGCCGACGTTCATCGAATTCGCCCGCAATCTCGACATAGTGAGGCATAGCCTCGCTTCGTTCGAGGCGCGCTTTCCGTTCGCGCAGATCGTACCGCGCGAGGTCGATGCGATTGTCAGTCATCAATGGGAGAACGCGCAGAACTACCTGTATTACGAGGCGTTGCACGGCGGCTATCCGCTCATCCATAACTCGCATCTGATCGGGGATTGCGGCTACCGCTATCACGGCTTCGACTGCGAAGACGGCGGGCGCGTACTGCGCACTGCTTTCACGGAGCACGACGCGAATCTCGACGACTATCGCACCACGGCGCACGCGTTCCTGCGCACGCTCGATCCGCTGCATGAAGCCAACGTGCGTGCCTATACGGACGCGCTCGAAGCGCTGTTCGTCAAGCCTTGATGTGATAGCCCCGCGCTAGCCGAACGCCGTCAGGTCGCGCGGCGTGAGGCCGTGCGCGCGGCAGTAGCTCGCGTACCGTTCCCAGCCGCTTCGCCAGTTCTCGGTGGCAAGCGTGCGTCCGCTGTCATCGACGAAAACGAGTTCGCCTTGAATTATGTTCAGCGTGACGATTTCACTCGCGCCGGACAGCATCTCGACGGCTTCGGGCGTATGGCTCGACCCCGCCGTTTCATACACGATGCTGCCTTTCTCCGCGATCCACTCGTGCTCGCGATATTTCCAGCGCCCTTCGACCGTATAGACGATGACCGTGCCCGTATGCCGGTGCCGCGGCATCTGACCTTTCGCGGGCGCCTTCAATAACGCGATGGTTTCGCCGCGAATCGGATCGAGCTTGAAGTACTTGACCAGCACGTGCTCGCTGTAGGGCGTAAAGGGCACCCACGGCAGGTCCGCGTCGTTGAGGCACGCGGTCTGAATGTGTTCGAACAGCATGTTGGCTCCTTGCGGTGTAGTCATGCTCGCCTGCGTATTTTAGGCAGTGCGGCCTGCGACGAACATCGGCCATTCGGACGATCCCTTTCATCCATGCCGAATCGCGCGGTATCTGCTATCGTCCACGCCATGCCGAACATCATCACTATTTCCAATCTTTCCAAGACGTACGCGTCGGGCTTCTCCGCGCTCAGGGACGTGAACCTGGAGATCCGGCGCGGCGAGATTTTCGCACTGCTGGGTCCGAACGGGGCCGGCAAGACGACGCTGATCTCCACCGTCTGCGGCATCGTCAATCCGAGCGAGGGCAAGGTCATTGTCGCGGGTCACGATATCCGCACCGACTATCGCGCCGCCCGCGCGATGATCGGCCTCGTGCCGCAAGAGCTCACCACCGACGCGTTCGAGACCGTCTGGGCGACCGTCTCCTTCAGCCGTGGCCTGTTCGGACGCGCGCCGAACCCGGCGCATATCGAGAAGGTGCTGAAGTCGCTGTCGCTGTGGAGCAAGAAGGACAACCGGATCATGACGCTGTCCGGCGGCATGAAACGGCGCGTGCTGATCGCCAAGGCGCTCGCGCACGAGCCGGAGATTCTCTTTCTCGACGAGCCCACCGCCGGCGTGGATGTCGAATTGCGTCGAGATATGTGGAATCTCGTGCGCGCACTTCAGACGAATGGCGTCACCATTATTCTGACGACGCATTACATCGAGGAAGCGGAGGAGATGGCCGACCGCATCGGCGTTATCAACCGTGGCGAGATCGTGCTTGTGGAAGAGAAGGCCGAACTGATGCGCAAGCTCGGCCAGAAGAACCTCACACTTCAGCTCGAACACCCGCTCGCCGCCGTTCCCGCGCCGCTCGCGCCATACGGACTCACGTTGTCGGAGAGCGGCACGGAACTGACTTATACGTATGACGCGCAGGACGAGCCGGGCCGCATCATCGCGCTGTTGCGCCATGTCGACGAAGCCGGCGTGCGCTTCAAGGATCTGCAAACGACGCAAAGCTCGCTGGAAGACATTTTCGTGAGCCTCGTCAGGGAAGCCAAATGAATCTACACGCTGTTCGCGCAATCTACCTCTTCGAGATGGCGCGCGCCGGGCGCACGCTGATGCAAAGCATCGTGTCGCCGGTTATCTCCACATCGCTCTATTTCGTCGTGTTCGGCGCGGCCATTGGCACGCGCATTCCGCAAGTGGACGGCATCAGCTACGGCGCGTTTATCGTGCCGGGGCTCGTCATGTTGTCGCTGCTGACGCAAAGCATCGCGAATGCGTCGTTCGGAATCTACTTCCCGAGGTTTACCGGCACCATCTACGAGTTGTTGTCAGCGCCGGTGTCGTACCTCGAACTCGTCATCAGCTATGTCGGCGCGGCGGCGACGAAGTCCATTCTCCTCGGGCTCATCATCCTGGCGACCGCGCGGCTCTTCGTCCCGTTGCGCATCGACCATCCGGTCTGGATGATCGTCTTCCTGCTGCTGACGTCCGTCACGTTCAGCTTGCTCGGGTTCATCATCGGGATATGGGCGGACGGCTTTGAGAAGCTGCAGATCATTCCGCTCCTGATCGTGACGCCGCTCACGTTTCTCGGCGGCAGCTTCTACTCGATCAACATCCTGCCGCCGTTCTGGAAAACGGTGGCGCTCTTCAATCCGGTGGTTTATCTCATCAGCGGATTCCGCTGGAGTTTTTACGGCCTCGCGGACGTGGGAGTCGGCATAAGCTTTGCAATGACGATCGTGTTTCTGGCGGTCTTTATCGCGATCGTCGCGTGGATTTTCAGGACCGGGTATCGGCTAAAGGCGTAGCAAACGGCCGGGCCGAGTGGCGAGAAGCGGGAGAGCGTTCATACGATGAAAATCATCAGACGCACGAAACGTAATTTTCTCGGCGCGATGGCCGCGACGCTGGCGGGCGGTGTCGCACCGTGGCGCGGCGCGCTGGCTAATACGGATTCGGGACGGCTCGCGCCGTTCGAGGTCGAGTACACCCGGACGCATTGGCGGCGGTGCTTGTCCCCGCAGCAATATCGAGTGTTGCGGCGCGGGGCGACAGAGCCGCCATTCACGAGTCCGTTGCTCGCTGAACGTCGTCGCGGAACCTTCGCGTGCGCGGGCTGCGGGCTGCCGCTGTTTTCGTCCGATTCGAAATTCGAGAGTGGCACCGGCTGGCCCAGTTTCTGGATGCCGCTTGATGGCGCCGTCGCCACGCAGGCGAGCGCGTCGTCCATTACGTTGCCGAACGAAGTGCATTGCCGCCGTTGCGGCGGCCATCTGGGTCACGTATTCGACGATGGCCCGAAACCAACGGGCCTGCGTTACTGCGTGAACGGCGCGGCCCTTGTCTTCCGGCGGGGTTGATCGCAGACCGCCATGAACGCATCCCTATTCCAGCTCGATGCACGAAAAACCGCGCTCGTGCTCATCGACCTCCAGGCCGGCATCGCCGCCATGCCAGTGCAACCGAACAGCGCCGCGAGCGTGCTGGCCAATGCGCGTCTTCTCGCGGACGGCTTCCGCTCGCTCGATGCGCTCGTCGTGCTCGTGAAGGTCGCGTTTCCGGCCGGGCCGGGCGGCTTGCGGCCAATCACCGACGCAGGCTTTGCCGCGCACGCCACTGAACCGGCAGGCTGGTCGGACTTGTGCCCGGAACTGGACGTGCAGGCATCGGACATCGTCATCACGAAGCGGCAGTGGGGCGCGTTTTACGGCACGGATCTCGACTTGCAGCTACGGCGGCGGGGCATCGGTACCATCGTGCTCGGCGGCATCGCGACGCATATCGGCGTGGAATCGACCGCTCGCTCCGCGTACGAGCATGGCTATCAGCAGATATTCGTTGAAGACGCGATGAGCGACCTGCACGCGGAAACGCATGCGTCGACGTGCCGCTTCATATTTCCGCGCATCGGACGGATTCGGTCGACAGCGCAGGTTCTTGCGGCGCTTGCTTAGCGATGACCGTCACGGTCGACCTTTGACGTTAGGCAAAAGTGCGAGGAGAATCGATCAGTACCGCAAAGATTTAAGAAATTTCTACTGGATAGGAAGCTCGCGCTTCTTTAACTTATCGGTTCTTCGCCGGTGAGATCCCGCTCGCTGACGAAGGGCGTCCGTTCATTCCCGTGTCCGGACGTCGCGCTTGCCCGAAGCGCCGGACGCGCGCATCGCCGCGCGTCCACTTTCCTCAGTCGTCCTTGCTTTTCTGTTACCCGTCTCAGGCAATCGCCGGGACGAGCCGAACCCGCGTGATCTCCGAAGGCGCGCCAAGCCGCTTCGGCGGACCCCAATATCCTGTGCCGCGACTCGTGTAGATCCAGAGGCCGTTCAACTTCTCGAGCCCCGCGACGAACGGCTGCTGCAAGCGCACGAAGAAATTCCACGGCAGAAACTGACCGCCGTGCGTGTGTCCCGAAAGTTGCAACGTGAACCCGGCTTCGGCCGCCGCCGGTGCGCTGCGCGGCTGATGAGCAAGCAGCACGCGCACGGCGGCGTCGGCGGGTGCGCCGTGGATGGCTTTCGCTGGATCGCTGTGATGCGCGGGGTCGAAGCTGCCCGCGCTGTAATCGGTGACGCCGGCAATCACGGCTCGCGCGCCGTTGTGATCCAGAACCACATGCTGATTGAGCAGCACCGTGAGCCCAAGCCGCCGGAATTCGGCGATCCACTTGTCGGCGCCCGCGTAATACTCGTGATTGCCGGTGACGAGGAACGCGCCGTGCCGCGCCCTCAGGTCCGCGAGCGGGCGCGTGTGATCCGCCAGATGAGGCACCGCACCGTCGACCACGTCGCCGGTCACTGCGATCACGTCGGGATTGAGCGCATTGACCGCCGCGACGATGCGCTCGACGTAAGGCCGCTTGATCGTCGGGCCAACGTGGATGTCGCTGATCTGCACGATGGTGAAGCCGTCGAGCGCGGCGGGCAGGTTGTCGATCGGCACGTCGACGCTCACGACCGGCGCTCGCCGTCGCGCGTTGTAAAAGCCAATCGCGGACAGCAGCACCGCGAGCAGCGGCACGGCGAGCGCGCTCTGGGCAACGAGCGCGGGGGAGCCGACCGGCACGCCGCGCAGCCAGTCGGCGAGATGCACGCCGAACAGCATCAAATCCCGCGCGAACGTCAGCAAAAGCAGCGAAGAAAAGAGGCCGAGCGCGGTGAGCCCGAACCAGGCGAGACGGTCGGAGAGCGGCTGCGCTTCGATGTTTCGCGCCATCATCCCGAGCGGAATGAGGATCAGCGAGGCCACGAGCAACAGGGCCGCGAGCACCTTGAGCGGCATGCCGACCGGCGCGGCCGGAATGAGCCGCACGCCGACATAAAGATGGAACAGAACGCCAATACCGATGAAACGGATGAAAAATGCCGAACGTCGCATAGCGCCCCTGTCGGACGAAGTCGGCGCTTCGGCGCCTTACTTCCGCCCCGTGCTGGATGGTTGCCGCGGAAACGAAGAAGCGGCGGCAACACGCGTGGATCGCGCTTGCCGCCGAGCAGCCGATTCTACCGGTTCGCCGAAAATCGCGCCGTAGGCCGCGCCGCTCGGGGCAGATGACGGCCGGATCGACGATCTTCCACAAGTCGCCCAGGCCGCCCAAGCCGACGAGCCGCATGGCGCAATTCGCTTTGCAGGGTCACGGCAAAGTGATATTGAACGCTTGGCAGTACCAACCTCGGCAAGGATCCAGTGACATGAAAATGAAACGGCGCGCAGCTTTGCTTCTTCCGGTGGCGGTTATCGCCGCAGTCATCGTCGCCGCTTCGGGCGCGGCGTCTGCGCAGACAAGCGACGATCTAAGGCAATGCTGATTAAGTCCACCGCTTGTGCGTGTCAAGCGTTATAGAGCGCACAAGCAACGAGAAAGGCAAAAGACAATGAAGCAGCAGACGCTCGCGATGGCCGCGGATCAAGGTGCGGGGTTCGAGACTCGCCGCAAACGCACGCGACGCGACGAGTTTCTTGACACGATGAACACGATCGTTCCGTGGACCGAACTGTGCGCGGTAATTGAACCGTATTACCCGAAACGCGGCAACGGTCGCCCGCCGATCGGCTTGGAGCGCATGCTGCGGATTCACTTCTTGCAGCACTGGTTCAATCTGGCCGACTTCGCTTGCGAAGAGGCTCTGTATGACAGCACCAGCCTGCGTTGCTTTGTCGGTATTGATCTGGGCTGCGAAGCCGTCCCGGATGCGACAACGCTGCTCAAATTCCGGCGCCTGCTTGAGAAGCACCAACTGGGTGAACGGCTCTTCGCCGAGGTGGGGCGGGTGCTGCAAGCCAGCGGTATGAAGCTTGCCAGCGGCACTATCGTGGACGCGACGTTGATCGCCGCCCCAAGCTCGACCAAGAACAAGCAGCAGGCGCGCGACCCGGAGATGCATCAGACGCGCAAGGGAAAGCAGTGGTATTTCGGCATGAAGTTGCACATCGGGGTCGATAGTCAAAGCGGCCTGGCACATAGCGCGGTGGTCACGTCGGCCAACGTGCACGACAAACATCCGCTGCCGAAATTGCTGCATGGGCAAGAGCAACGCGTCTATGGAGATAGCGCCTATGCGAGCCAGAAAGCGCTGATCCGTGGCAAAGCCCCCCAGGCACGCGACTTCACCAATCAGCGTACACGCCGCGCGGGCGAAGTTGACGAGGTAGCGCGCGGCAAGAATCGCAACAAGTCGAAAATCAGAGCTCGGGTTGAGCACGTGTTTGCTGTCGTCAAGCGCCTGTGGGGCTTCACGAAGGTACGCTATCGCGGTCTGGCGAAGAACGCCAATCGCGCCTTCGTCGCGCTGGCGTTGGCCAACGTCTATCTCTCGCGCAGGCGATTGATGGCACAGGTACGCCCGTAATGGGCGAAAAGCGGGCTGCAGGCCCGTGCGCAACGCCCAGGTGGGCAAGAAATGCAGGCGCAATGCTTCACTCACGATGAACCCGCCTCTGTTCACGCCTGAATCGATGAATACAACGGCTTATTCAGCGTTGCCCTAAG
>Ga0308173_10000352_pt1 | contig 18813 bp, 19 predicted proteins | sample PhyPR1_FD_203716 | JGI IMG/M metagenome (GOLD analysis project Ga0308173, IMG submission 203716) | Soil microbial communities from UC Gill Tract Community Farm, Albany, California, United States - DLSLS.P.R1 | ecosystem: Environmental > Terrestrial > Soil > Agricultural land | place: USA...
GAAGCGGGTATCAGGCGGACGGGTTTACGCAGCGCCGGAGATGTTCATCCGTCGTGGCACACAATGGAGGACGGCAGTTTTGTCAGTAACGCATCTGGATTCACTCGAGGGAACGCGCGCATCCGAAGGCAGCCGCAGACCGCCGCAGGACATTCCCGCCGAACAATCGGTCTTGGGCGGCATGATGCTCTCCAAGGACGCCATTGCCGACGTCGTCGAGATCCTGCGTGGCCAGGACTTCTACCGGCCGGCGCACGAGACGGTCTACGAGGCCATTATTGATCTTTACGGTCGGGGCGAGCCCGCGGACGCCGTGACGGTCTCGGACGAACTGACTAAGCGCGGTGAGATCAACCGCATCGGCGGCCCCGCATACCTGCATGAACTCATCCAAACGGTCCCCACAGCTGCCAACGCCGGGTACTATGCGGAAATCGTCGCCGAGCGTGCTGTGCTGCGCCGTCTGGTAAATGCCGGAACGAAAATCGTCCAGCTCGGCTATGGGCAGGACGGTGAAGTGGAGGACCTGGTCAACCAGGCCCAGGCTGAGGTCTACGCCGTGGCCGAACGCCGTACGGCGGAAGACTATGTTGTCCTCAAGGACGTCATGGAATCCACCGTCGACGAGATCGAGGCTTCCGGCCACCGCGGCGAGGGAATGACAGGCGTGCCCACGGGCTTCTACGAGCTGGACGAGCTGACCCATGGCCTCCATCCGGGCCAGATGATTGTTATCGCTGCGCGACCGGCCGTCGGTAAGTCCACGTTCGCGCTGGACTTCGCCCGCTCGGCCGCCATCAAGAACAACCTCGCCACGGTCATGTTTTCCCTTGAAATGGGCCGCAACGAGATCGCCATGCGGCTGCTGTCCGCCGAGGCCACGATCGGTCTTCAAGACCTTCGCAAGGGCACCATCAAGGACGAGCAGTGGTCCAAAATCGCCACTACCATGGGCCGCATGAACGATGCCCCGCTGTTCATTGATGACAGTCCCAACATGTCGCTCATGGAAATCCGCGCCAAGTGCCGCCGGCTGAAGCAGCAGCATGACCTCAAGCTGGTGATCCTGGACTACCTGCAGCTAATGAGCTCGGGCAAGAAGGTGGAGTCCCGCCAGCAGGAAGTTTCCGAATTCTCCCGTGCGCTGAAGCTGCTCGCCAAGGAGCTCCAGGTTCCCGTGATCGCGCTGTCGCAGCTGAACCGTGGCTCGGAGCAACGCCAAGACAAGCGGCCCATGGTCTCGGATCTGCGTGAATCCGGTTCCATCGAGCAGGATGCCGACATGGTGATCCTGCTGCACCGTGAAGACGTCTATGACAAAGAGTCCCCCCGCGCCGGCGAGGCGGACATCCTCATCGCCAAGCACCGTAACGGCCCCACGAAGGACATCGTTGTGGCCTTCCAGGGCCACTACTCGCGATTTGCCAACATGGCGGCCGACGCCGGAGGCGGCGGCTTCTAGCCCAAATCCGGCAAGCCCAGATCCGGCAAAAGCCGCTTCCGTTCAGCCGTTGCCTGCCGCGAGCAGGTGGTTCGGCAGCCGGTTCCCCGGGGCCCGGCCGCGGATTTCCAGCAGCTCCCGGGCGTGGGCCTGCAGCCTCTTGTCCTCCGCGGAGACCGGTACCCATGGCGGGATCGGGACCGAGGTGCCGGTCTCGTCGCGGGCCACCATGACCGTCAGGCAGTACGTGGTGAGGTTCAGCTCGCGCCCCTTGGGGTCCCCCGAGCGGACATGGACGGCGATGTGCATCCCCTTGGTGCCGGTGTAGACCAGCCGGGCCTCCACCTCCACCACGTCGCCGATCAGCAGCGGCCGGTAAAACCGCACGCCGCCGGAGAACACAGCCACGGTGTCCTTGCCGCAGTACCGGGAGGCGCACACATAGGCGGCCTCGTCGATCCACTTCATGACGATGCCGCCGTGGACCTTGCCGCCCCAGTTCACATCGGTGGGCGCCGCCATGAACCGCAGTACGACCCGCTCGGCCGTGCCGGCATCGGTATATTCCTGTCCGCTCATGGCTTGGACGATCGCTTCGCGGACCTTGATCCGGGCCAGCGCATCGTCCCGCTGTTCGATTTCCGCCGGCGTCCCCGGCTCAAACTCCGGCACGGCTATGGGCTTGCCGTCCGCGCCCACGGCCACGAAGATCACGATGCACTGGCTGCGCATGGTGGCCGGTCCGCCCTTCGGGTCGGACGAGGACACCACCGTACGGATATGCATCGACGACCGCCCGGTGTAAACGATGGTGGCTTTGACCTCCACCATGTCGCCGCTGTTGACCGGATCCGCGAAGTGGATGTTCCCCACATAGGCAGTCACGCAGTAGGACTTTGCCCAGCCGACGGCGGCGGCGTAGGCCGCCTTGTCCACCCACTCCAGCACGGTGCCGGCGTCGACCGAGCCGCTGTGGCCGACGTCGGTGGGCGCCGCCAGGAAGCGCAGGGTCACGGCATTGGGCGCGTTCTCGCTCATGCTGGAAGTTTACTGAACGGCCCGGCAGGGGCCGGGGTCCAGCGACACAATCGCTGTCCGGGACGCCATAACCGAATGCCATAACCGGTGCCATAAGTGCTGACGAACGGCGACGGGCGGCCACCGCAAGGTGACCGCCCGCCAGGGAGCGCCCGCGAAGGAGCGCTGCAAGATTCGGGTGCTGCCCTAGGCGAGGACGCGCAGTTTCGAGCCGCTGCGGCCGAAGAGTGCCTTGTCCACGGAGACGCTGCCTGCGCCGACGAGGGTCACGGCCAGGGCGGCAGCCGCCAGGATCAGGACGAGCTCATAACCTCCGGTCGCCACAAAGACGCCGGCAGAGGCGTGCACCAGGAAGAGGGCGCCGAGCATGTCCAGCGCCAGGAGGGCAGCGAACACGCGGGTGAGCACGCCCAGGATCAAGGCGACGCCGCCGACGAGTTCGAGGGTGGCGACGATCGGGGCCGCGGCCTGGGCCCCGGGGACGCCCATCTGCGTGAAGGCCGCCTGGGTGCCGGCAATGGTGAATTCGTTGAACTTCTGCCAGCCGTGGGCAGCGAACAGGAAGCCTGCGATGATGCGCAGGATGGTCCGGGCGGAGGTGGTCAGCGCGGGCTGGTTCATGAGGTGCCCTTTCGGGGTAGGGGCGCTCGGCGGTGCCGCCGAAGCGTGAGAAAGTTGTACCTTCAACTTCCACAGTGAAGGCTTTTAGTTGAATTGTCAACCAATGCGCGGCATCGGTGTGGGAGCGCCCGCTAGGGTTAAGCCGTGCCTTCCTCGCCTCCGCTGACCAAGACCCTGCCGAAGTCCGCAGGGCACCGGCGGGAAATCCTCCGCCTCGCCGTACCGGCCTTCGGCGCCCTGATTGCCGAGCCGCTGTTCCTGCTCGCCGATTCGGCGATCGTGGGTCACCTTGGGGTGGCCGAGCTGGCCGGCGTCGGGCTGGCGTCGGCGGTGCTCTACACGGCGGTGGGACTCATGGTGTTCCTCGCATATTCCACGACGCCGGCGGTGGCGCGGGCCATCGGCAACGGCCAGCTCGCCAAAGCCCTCGCCGCCGGGCGTGACGGCATCTGGCTGGCGCTCCTGCTGGGGATCGTCCTGGCGGTCGCCGGATTCCTGGCCGCCGGGCCGCTTTTGGACCTGATGGGCGCCCGCGGCGAGGTGCACGGGTTCGCCGTTGACTACCTGCGGTGGTCCATGCCCGGCCTGGTGGCGATGCTGCTCATCTTCGCCGGCACCGGAGTGCTCCGGGGGCTCCAGGACACCCGCACGCCCCTGGCCGTGGCGGCGGCGGGCTTCACGCTGAATACCGTGCTGAACCTGGTCCTCGTCTACGGCCTGGGCTGGTCGGTGACCGGCTCGGCCGCGGGCACCAGCATCGCGCAGTGGGCCATGGCCGCCGTCTACGTGCTGATCGTGCGGCGCAACGCCCGCCGCCAGGGCGTGTCCCTGCTGCCGGACTGGCGCGGCATCCGGGCCCTGACCCGGGTGGGGTCCTGGCTGATGCTGCGCACGCTGAGTCTGCGCATTGCGATTCTTGCCACGGTGGTGGTGGTCACGGCCCAGGGGCCGGTCAATCTTGCCGCGCACCAGCTGGCCATGACCATCTTCACGTTCTTCGCTTTCGCCCTGGACGCCCTCGCGATCGCCGCGCAGGCCCTGATCGGCAAGGAGCTCGGGGCGGCCCGGCCGGAGGCGGCCCGGGCGCTGACGGGCACCATGACTCGGTGGGGACTCGGCTTCGGCGTTTTGACCGGGGTCCTGCTCGCCGTCGCGGCGCCGTGGGCGGGTGCCCTCTTCACTTCCGACGCCGACGTCCGGGCGGCGCTCACGCTCGCGCTGTGGGTGCTCGCCGCCGGGCAGCCGATGGCTGGCTATGTCTTCGTCCTCGACGGCGTCCTCATCGGCGCGGGCGACGCCCGCTATCTGGCGATCGCCGGCGTCGTCAATTTGGCCGCCTACGTGCCGCTGCTGCTGGCTGTGTCCTGGTCCGGGGTTGGAGGCGGCGAAGGACTGCTCTGGCTCTGGGCCGCCTTCTCGCTCGGCTACATGGCTGCCCGGGCGCTCACGCTGGGTCTCCGTGCCCGGACGGATCGCTGGATGGTCCTCGGCGCGCTGTGAGCCCGACCCCTGCCGGCGCAAGTCCCGGGCCGGGCAGGCGCAGCGCCGGCTTCGCACTAAACTGGACGGGTGACTCTCCCCGCAACGCCTGACTCGACCCCTGCCCTCCGCGCCGCTGCCGATCTCTGGAAGCCCGTGCTGGTCAGGGCCGGCCTCGCGCTCGTGTTTGGCGCGGCGACGGTGTTCTGGGCCTCACCGCCCGAGGCTGGCATGGGCTGGGCCGGCGGGCTCTACCTCATGGCCACGGGAGTGGTGCTGCTCGGGACCGTGACGAAGTCCGGGTACCGGCCGCAGGAACGTGCCGGCAGGATCCTCTCCGCTGGCGCAGCCGTCCTTGTTGGAGCCGGCGCCGCCGTTGCGCTGATCCCCAGCTCCCTCGTCTTCGGAACGTTCGCGGCCGTGGGCCTCGGCGTCGCCGGTGCCGCGGAGCTGTTCGCGGGCATCCTTGGGCGCGGCCGCTCCGTCCTGGCCCGGGACTGGATCGCCTCCGGCGTGATCGGGCTGGGCACGGCGATCGCGCTCCCGTTCTTCATCGGCCTCGGTCCGCACGCACTCCTCGGCGTCGCCGGCGGCGGTGCCATTATCAGCGGCGTCCTGTGGATGCTGTCCGGGCTGACCCTCCGGCATGATGCTCGGGGCCAATCCGCAGAGGCCGTAAACTAGTACCGACAGGTTCTACCCGGCGTAGAACAATTGCGGTAACAAGACAGCCACGCATTCGCGCGCAGGCTGCAGGAGGAATACACCTTGGCACAGCAGAAACCCGGAGCGCCCCGCAGCCTGCGGACGTCGGTCAAGGGACCGCTCATGTTCTCCGCATTCTGGGCCGTGGTGGTTTTCGTCGGCGTCCTGATCTTCGCCTCGGGCGGCAGCGCCCGCTCGCCGCGCTTCGACCTGGCCCTCACCGGTGCCGGGATCGCCTTCATCGTGATCCTCGTGGTGGCAGCAATGCTCTCGATGAGCTACAAGGAGAATGCGGAGCACCTGGGGAAGGGCTCCGGGGTCAACCTCAGTTCCAAGCGAAGCTCCGGCCACGGCGGCCCGTCTGCCCAGACAGGGCATGACGCTGCCGGGGATGACGCTGACGGGCACGGGTCCGCCGATTCCGGCGACAACGGGCCGGCGGCCTAAGGCTGGCACCCAACCCGAAGCCCTAAGACTCGGGGCTTAAAACGCACGATCTACACGAAATAAGCGAACGGCCCGACGGCGGCGGCCGGCTGCCGCCGTCAGGACGCGGCCTTACGGGCCCGGTAGGCGGCCACGTGTGCGCGGTTGGCGCAGTTTCCCGTGTCGCAGTAGCGCTTCGAACGGTTGCGGCTCAGGTCCAGCACGACGGCGTCGCAGTCCTCGGCGGCACACACCAGCAGCCGGTCCATCTCCTTGCTGCGGATCACGTCAACAATCGCCATGGCCGCCTCCGTGCTCATCCGGTCGGCCAGCGGAGCCTCCGGCGTGGTGGCGTGCAGATGCCAGTCCCACGGATCGTGCTTGACCAGCTGGGGGAGCGCCCGGGCTTCGCGGAGCAGCCGGTTCACGGTTTCGGCGGCAGCTGCCTCCTCCGCCAGCCAGAGGCCGGCGAGTTCGGTGCGCAGCCGCCGCACGCTTGCCAGCTCGGCCTCGTCCCGCGTCCGGGAGCCCGTGAAGCCCTCGGCCGCCAGGAAGTCGTCCAGGTCCTTCGCGCTGGCCAGGTGCTCCTCGCCGTTGGCGGTTGTGTTGATCAGGTTGACCACGGAGCGCAGGGCAGCTTCCGTGTCAGGGGCAAAAACCATCTTGACTCCTTACTTTGCCGGGCGTAATGTCATGACCATAACCCTACTTTACTCCTGACAGGAGAATGCCCGTGTCTGCCCGCCGCCCCGTCGCCGCCCCCGTTCGAGACCTTGCCGCCCAGCGGCCCGCCTCGGAACAGGGCAGGGCCATGCCGGGCACTCGGTATACCGGGCGGGCCGGAGCCGTGTCCGGTTTCGTGGCCTCGGGCCTGGGCGTTGCCTTGTTCTCCTCGGCGGTCTTTGGCCTCTCGGGCTCCTTCGCCAAGGCGCTGCTGGAAACGGGCTGGACACCGGGGGCCGCCGTCACGGCCAGGCTCACCGGTGCCGCGCTGATCCTCGCGGTTCCCGCCATCGCCGCGTTGCGCGGACGTTGGCACCGGCTCAGGGACAACTGGCTGACTGTCCTGCTCTTCGGAGTCATCGGGGTGGCTGCCTGCCAGCTGTTCTACTTCAACGCAGTGTCCCGGCTGTCTGTCGGTGTCGCTCTCCTGCTGGAGTACCTCGCGCCTGTGCTCATTGTGCTTTGGCTGTGGGCCGCGAGCCGGAAGCGTCCCCGCCCGCTGACCGTCGCGGGCACGCTGCTGTCGCTGGGCGGGCTGGTCCTGGTCTTGGACCTCACGGGTGCCGTGAAGATCGATCTGATCGGCGTGCTGTGGGGGATTGCGGCGGCCGTTTGCCTTGCCATCTATTTCTTCATCACAGCCAAGGAAAATGACACCCTCCCGCCGATTGTCCTTGCCTCCGGCGGCCTGATGGTCGGTGCCGTGGTGATGTGGCTTGCCGCCGCCACCGGGCTAACGCCGATGGCCTTCAGCACGGCGGACACGCGGCTGGGGCCCTGGATCACCCCGTGGTGGGTCTGCCTCGGCGGCCTGGTGGGCCTGGCCACCGTCGTGGCGTACGTGTCCGGCATCGTCGCCGCGCGGGCACTCGGATCCAAGGTGGCTTCCTTCGTCTCGCTGACCGAAGTGCTTTTCGCCGTTGTGTGGGCGTGGCTGCTGCTCGGCGAGCTGCCCGGGACCATCCAGCTGCTGGGCGGCCTCCTGATTGTCGGAGGCGTCGTGTTGGTCCGCGTGGACGAGCTCCGGGCGGACGAACGGCCGGTCGACGGACTCCGGACCGCCCCAATCCCGGCTCCCCTGCAAGTTCCGCTGCAGGCTCCGCTCGAGCAAGCGAACGACGTCGGACGCGTCCCCTAGGCTCCCAGGCGCCGTCCCGGCCGGCGTTCTGGCGTCGCGGCCGCGGGCCTTCATCCCCAGCGGCGGAGAGCCTACAGTGGAGACATGTGCCGCAACATCCGGACCCTGCATAATTTTGAGCCCCACGCCACGTCGGCGGAGGTGGAGGCCGCAGCGCTGCAGTACGTGCGCAAGATCAGCGGCTCCACCAAACCGTCCAAGGCCAACGAGGAAGCCTTCAACCGGGCCGTGCACGAGATCGCGCACGCTACCGAGCACCTGCTGGAATCCTTGGTGACGCATGCCCCGGCCAAGGATCGGGCGGAGGAAGCTGCCAAGGCGCGTGCCAAGGCGGCCGTCCGGTACGGCACCGCCTAACCGGCAACCCTGAACTGGTAGGCGGGTTGGTCGGCCCTATTTGCCGAAGCTGCGCAGGCGCAGCGAGTTGGCCACCACCAGCACGGAGCTGGTCGCCATGGCGGCCCCGGCGATCATCGGGTTCAGCAGTCCCAGGGCCGCCACGGGGATGCCCAGGGCGTTGTAGAAGAAGGCCCAGAAGAGGTTGGTCTTGATGGTGGCCAGGGTCCGCCGGGAGAGCTCGATTGCCTGTGCCACCTGCCCGAGGTCGTTGCCCATGACCGTCAGGTCGGCGGCTTCGATGGCGACGTCCGTCCCGGACCCCATGGCCACGCCCAGGTCCGCCTGGGCCAGCGCCGCGGCGTCGTTGACGCCGTCCCCGGCCATCGCCACGGTGGCGCCGGCCGCCTGCAGGGTACGCACGGCCTGAACCTTGCCCTCGGGCAGCACGCCGGCGAAGACGTCCTCGGGGCCGATCCCGACGGCGGCGGCCACCTGCGCGGCCACCGCGGCGTTGTCCCCGGTCAGGAGCATGGGACGCAGTCCGAGCCGGCGGAGCCGGTCCACGGCGGCCTTGGAGCCGGGCTTGAGAGAATCGCGCAGGCGGATGATTCCGGCGGGCTCGCCGTCCACTGCAACCCAGATCACGGTGGCGCCGGTCTCCTCGGCGGCGGCCAGCGCCTCCCGCTGCGCCGGGGTCGGGGTGATTCCGTTCTCCTGCAGCCAGCCGGTGCGGCCCGCGGCCACCATCCGGCCGTCAACGGTGCCCAGCACTCCGCCGCCGGGTGCGGAACGGAAACCGGCCACCGGGTCGATACCCGCGCCGCTGCCTGCCTGCCCTGCGCCTCTATGGCCGGCGCCCACCACTGCCGCCTCGGCTGCCGCTGCAGCGATCGCGCGGGCGATTGGGTGCTCGGAGGAGTTTTCCACGGCCCCTGCGAAGCGCAGGACGTCGGCCTCTGTGTTGGTTCCGAAGCCCTGGATGCCGTCCACGGCTAGTCTGCCCGTGGTGACTGTGCCGGTCTTGTCCAGCAGGATCGTGTCCACAGTCCGGGTGTCTTCGAGGATCTGCGGTCCCTTGATGAGGATGCCGAGCTGGGCGCCGCGGCCGGTCCCCGTCAGCAGCCCTACCGGCGTGGCCAGGCCCAGGGCGCAGGGGCATGCAATGACCAGCACGGCGACGCCGGCGGTGAATGCTGCCCGGAGCCCGTCGGGCCCGGGGGCGGGCCCGGCGGCCAGCAGCCAGGCTCCGAAGCTGAGGGCCGCGACCGCCAGGACCACCGGGACGAAGACGGCGCTTATTCGGTCCGCGAGCCGGGCAATGGGGGCTTTCCCGGTCTGAGCCGCGGAGACGAGCCGGCCCATCTGCGCCAAGGTGGTTTCCGAACCGACGCGCGTCGCGCGGACCAGGAGCCGGCCCGAGGTGTTGATGGTGGCACCGGTGACCTGGCTGTCCGGGCCGACCTCCACCGGCACGGATTCTCCGGTGACAAGCGAGGCGTCCACGGCCGATGAACCGTCCAGGACCACGCCGTCCGTGGCGATCTTTTCGCCGGGCCGGACAACGATCTCGTCTCCGATGACCAGCTGCCCGGCGGGGATCTTCTGTTCCCGGCCGTTGCGCATCACGGTGGCGTCCTTGGCGCCGAGGCTGAGCAAGGCCGTGAGGGCGTCGCCGGCCTTGCGCTTGGCGCCGGCCTCCAGATAGCGGCCCAGCAGCAGGAAAGTGGTGACCACGGACGCGACCTCGAAATAAAGGCCGCCGGAGCCCACGCCCTCCATGGCAGGGAACTCGGTCAGGCGCGGGTCCGCCAGGAGTTGCCCGGTGGAAAACGCGTACGCAGCGATCACGCCAATCGAAACCAGCGTGTCCATGGTCGAGGCCCCATGCCGTGCGTTGATGGCCGCAGCCCGGTGGAACGGCCACGCCGCCCAGCCGACCACCGGCAGGGCGAGAATGGCGGCGACCCAGCCCCAGTGCGGGAACTGGAATGCCGGGAACATGGAGATCGCCACTACCGGAACCGTGAGGGCGGCTGCCACGATGAGCCGCGGCCGGAGCTTGGCCGCCGCATTCGACGGCCTCGGTTCACTAACTGCGACTCCACCGGAGACACGCTCCGGCTCAATGCTGACGGGCTCGTATGGTGTGTCCGAGTGCCGCGGAGTCCGGATCCTGGCCGTGTAGCCGGCCGCCGCGACGGTCGCGGTGATTTGTTCGTCGCTGATGTTTGCCGGGACGGTGACGTGGGCGGACTCAAGAGGCAGGTTGACGGTGGCGTCGACGCCGTCGAGCTTTCCGAGTTTGCGTTCGATCCGGTTGACGCAGGAGGCGCAGGTCATGCCCTCTATATCGAGGTCGATGATGCGGCTTCCGGCCTGGCCCAGCCACTGCTCGTTACTCACGGTTCCATCCTGTCCCGGCTTGTTCTTTGGTCTTCTTCGCTGCGTGCCGTCAGCTCGGCGGGCGGCCCTCAGGCTTCGGTGGCGACCACGAGGTAGCCGGCTTCGGCGACTGCCTCGCCGATCTCGGAGGATGACAGGGCTTCGCTGGACGTGATCGTGACCGTCGAGATGCCGCCGGGGTTGAGGTCCACGTCGACCTTTTCGACGCCGGAGAGCGCCTCTAGTTCTTCGCTGACGGAGGACACGCAGTGGCCGCAGGTCATGCCGGATACGTTGACGGTGGTGGATACGGTTCTCATGGCGTGCTCCTTGTCGGTGGGCGCGGGGTGGTTCCCCTGCCCTGGGTGTGGGGGAGGTGCAGGTCCTAGCGCAGGAGGCGCCCGATGGCTTCGGTGGCCTCTTTGACTTTGAAATCGATGGCGTCGGCCCGCAATCCAGGATCAGGCTCCGCGGCGGCGCCGACCACGCAGTGGCCGATATGCTCCTCCACGAGCCCCAGGCTCACCGCATGCAGGGCCTTGGTGACCGCGGCGACCTGGGTGAGGATGTCGATGCAGTATTTGTCCTCGTCGACCATTCGGGCAATGCCGCGCACTTGGCCTTCGATCCGCTTGAGCCGGCGCAGGTACGCCTCCTTGTTGGCGGCATAGCCGTGCTGCTCGTGGGACGCCAGACCGGCCGTGCCGGGAAATTCGGACTCGCTCATGTCCTAAACCTATACCCCCTAGGGGTATGTTTCAAGGCCCGGAAGGGTCGCCGGACAGCCTCCAGGCTTGGAGCAGGACACCGCAGAAAATAAAACAGCTCCGGAGTGCGTTATTGGGGGATACGCACTCCGGAGCAGCTATGGGGTAGGCGGTTCGTCCGGCCTACACATCGAGCTTAGTCGGCAGTGGAGGGATAACGCCAGCACCCCGAATAACTACTTTCGCTTTACTTTCCCGCCACCGGCACGATCAGGACCGGCCGCTCCTGGTGGTGGCTCAGCCATGCCGCGACAGAGCCGTTGAGCGCCGCGGAAATGCGGTGGCCGACGCCGCGTTCGGGGGTTCCCACCACGATCATGAGCGCGTTGGCCTCCGCGGCCAGCCTGCCGATCGCCCGGGCCGGGTCGCCCGGGAGGGTGCGCAGGGTCCACTCGACGGCCATGCTGTCGCACCTTGCCTCGATGCTGGACCGCAGCTCCCGGGTGGTCGCCCGGATCTCGGCGTCATCAGCATCCCGATGCAGTGACGAGCGGTGCGCGGTCCGCGCCGGGTCCCATTCCACGAGGTAGCTCGCCTCATCGACATGCACGCAGATCATGGGCGCCGCGAGGCGCTTCGCAAGCGATGCCGCGGTCTGCAGCACTTCCGGATGCTGTCCGGGAAGCACGCCAACCACTAGGGGCCGCGGGCCGGTGACGGACTGGTCAGACATACTCCATTCTTGCGCCGGACTGTCGCCTTGAACAGGGCTTTTCTTCCCGCTCCGCCGGCTGGGGACGTGGCGCGCGCGTTCGCCGCGGCATCCCTTGAACACCCCGGGGACAGGGGCCTACGGTTGAAGAACACAGGAGGAGGTGGCCGCCGTGGAGATCTACATGTGGTGGCTGGATCTGGATTTGGCGAGTAAAGAATGGCTCCGGGAAAACCTCCGGGCCGCCGAACTGCCCGAGGCTGTGCAGCGGGGTATCGCCGACGCAGGCGGCCCCGGTGCCGAGCGGGCGCCCGGCAGCGCCGCGGCCTTGACGGCAGCCGACTGGGATTTCATCGAGACGCAATCGGAGTTCGTCGACTGAAAACGTGTCCGGTCCGGGACACGGCACCGGCATACGGCGCCGGGCAGGACGACCCGCCGCCGGCGGCTGCCCCAGAAAACCATTGCGGCCTTCCGGCGCGAATGGTTGCATGGGGGTCATGGCTACTGCAGAGAGTTATGTCCTGGCGATCGGGACCAAGAAGGGCCTTTGGCTGGCGACCAGCCCGGACCGGAAGGAGTGGTCGCTGTCAGGGCCGCATTTTCTGATGAGCGAAGTGCCCAGCATAGGCATCGACACCCGTGAGGGCCGGACGCGGATCATGGTAGGGGTGCGCTCCGAGCATTGGGGTCCCACCGTTTTCCACTCCGATGACCTGGGCGGGACGTGGACCGAACCTGAAAACGGCGCCATCTCGTTCCCCGACGGTACCGACGCCGCCTTGGAACGGATCTGGCAGATTTATCCCGACGCCGAGTCCCGTCCGGGGGTCGTGTGGGCCGGCTGCGAGCCGATCTCGGTCTGGAAATCTACCGACGGCGGCGAGCACTTCGAGCTCAACCGCGGTCTCTGGGACCACCCGCACCGCGGCGAATGGGGTGCCGGCTATGGCGGCGCCGCGGCGCACTCGATTGTTGTTGACCCGACGGGGGAGAAAGTCCACGTTGCCATGAGCACGGGAGGGGTTTACCGCTCGCTGGACGGCGGAGGCTCCTGGGAACCGCGTAATAAGGGGATTTCCGCCTACTTCATGCCCGATCCCAATCCTGAATTTGGCCAGTGCGTCCACAAGATCGCCGCCGACGCCGTCGTCGACGGCCGGCTGTACGCGCAGAACCACCACGGGGTGTACCGCAGTGACGACGACGCCGAGTCGTGGGAGTCGATCGCCGAAGGGCTGCCGGCGGACTTCGGCTTTGTAATGCTGACCCATCCCCGCCGGGCCGGTACGGCCTGGGTGATCCCGTTGAAGGCTGACGGCGAGCGTATTCCGCCGGAGGGGAAGCTGGCCGTGCACCGGACCGCCGACGCCGGAGCGAGCTGGACACGGCTCGACGCCGGGCTCCCCTCGCCGGAGTACAACGCGGTCCTGCGCGATGCCGCGTGGGTCGATGCCGCGGAACCGGCCGGCGTCTACTTCGGGACCCGCGGCGGCTGTGTCTATGCCAGCCCCGACGAGGGGGAGCACTTCAGCGAGGTGGCCTCGCACCTGCCGGACGTTCTCTGCGTGCGGGCCACCGGGATTCCGGCTGCCCTGCTGCCGGACCGGGTGTGACGGCGGGCATGTCCTTACCGGTCGGTGCGGCGATCACGGTTGTCCTGCCCAGCGTCCTCCAACCGCTCGCCGGCGGGCAGTCCATCCTGACTGCGCCCGCCGGAGGAGCGGTGACGGTGGAGTGGTTGCTGGATACGGTGACCGGGGATTATCCGGCGCTGTCGCGGCGGCTGCGCGATGAGACCGGAACAGTTCGCCGCTACGTGAATATATACGTCAACGGGAATGAAATCCGGCGGCTGCAGGGCTTGCTCACTACGGTGGCGCCGGGTCAGGAGGTCCTCATCATCCAGTCCGTGGCGGGCGGCTGACGCCTCAGGCGACGCGCCAGACGCTGCATTCGTCTGCGTTGATGGCTTTGCGCATGCCGCTATGGCGGTCCATGATCCAAACGACGCCGATTCCAGGGGCGGTTTCCTGAACGCTGCCGCGGCGGATCACGACGTCGTCGTAATTCGGGCCCACGCGGAGCCGGGCTTCGATCTCGTCGCCGCGGTGCAGCTGGTTCAGGGCGCGGATACGGGTCACATGGGCTTTGGCTTCCTTCATCATGGCGGGGCCTCCCGAACTGGAGCTGGTGCCTGCTCTTGCCGGCCCTTCCAGTGTGCCGCGCCAATGTTGCCGCCGCGTTTCGGCATGGTTAGGGATGAGTTAGTTTTCGGGGGCGCCGGAGTTTCCCGGTCTCGAACCTGGGTGCGGCTTAGGGAATATGGCGGTCCGCCGGGCGTTGGATCCGGAACCACCGGTAGCCGTAGCGATCCAGCGGGACTTCGAATCCGCCGTCGTCCGCGAGCGAAACATCCTCCGCGCCGAGCAGGTCCCGGAGCACGGCGCCTGCGAACGAGCTTTCCGGATCGTCCGGCGACGCCGCGCTGGCTGTCACCGACGCCGGCTCGGCGCCGAAGTTGTGGGCCACAATCACCACCGACCCGTCCCAGGTGCAGCGGTGCAGCAGCACCTGTGTGGCCGGCTGCTTGATGAGTTCAAACCGCCCCCAGCCGAGCTCGGGGCACTCCCGGTAACGCTGGATGAGGGTGGCGACGAAGTTCCACAGCGAGTCCGGATCGCGCTTCGCCGCGTCCGCGTTGATGTTCTTTGGCCCAAAGTATCCCTCCACCGGCTGGGCGACGAGGTCCCGGGAGGGGGCAGTCGAGAAGCCGCCGTTCCGGGTGTCGTCCCACTGCATGGGGGAACGGACCGCCGAACGGCCCTTGGCCCGAAGGTCTTCGCCCATTCCGATCTCCTCGCCGTAGAAGAGCACCGGAGTGCCCGGGAGCGAGAACATCAGCGAATAGACCATCCGGATCCTCGCCGGATCGCCGCCGAGCATGGTCGGGAGCCGGCGCCGCAGCCCGCGGCCGTACATCTGCATGTCCGGGTGCGGACCGAAGGCGGCGAAAACCTCCGCGCGCTCCTCTTCGCTGAGCTTGTCCAGTGTGAGTTCGTCGTGGTTGCGGACGAACATGGCCCACTGGTTGTCGGGGTTGATCGCCGGGCGGCTGCTGAGCGTCTTCCCCAACGGTCGGGCGTCCTGACGGGCCAGGGAGAGGTACATGTTCTGCATCGAGAGGAAGTCGAACTGCATGTTCAGTTCGTTGCCGGTCGGCCCGCCGAAATACTTCAGCTGCTCCTTGTAGGGGAGGTTGACCTCCCCGAGGAGCACGGCGCTGCCATGGCGGCGGTCGAGGAAGCTGCGCAGGGCGCTGAGGTAGTCGTGCGGATTGATTTTTGCCGCCTCGTCCTTCGGTTCACCGAGCAGTTCCAGGAAGAAGGGCACGGCGTCGAGCCGGAAGCCGTCCAGGCCCAGCTGCAGCCAGAAGCCCATGGACTTGGCGATCTCGTCCCGTACCTTTGGATTCATCACATTCAGGTCCGGCTGGTGCTTCGAGAACATGTGCAGGAACCACTCGCCGGTCGTCTTGTCCTGCTCCCAGATCGACGTTTCCTCGCCGGGGAACACCACCTGGTCCGCCGTGTCCGGCGGCGTGTCCTTCCGCCAGACGTAGTAGTCGCGGTACGGGTTGTCCACAGACTTCCGCGCCTGGACAAACCACGGGTGCCGGTCGGACGTGTGGTTGATGACGAAGTCCGCGATCACCCGGATGCCGCGGTCATTGGCCGTCCGGATGAATTCCACCAGGTCCCCGAGGCTGCCGAGCCGCGGATCAACACCGTACATGTCGGTGACGTCGTAGCCGTCGTCCCGGTCCGGGGAGGGATAGAAGGGCATCAGCCAGATGCACGTGACGCCGAGGGCCGCGAGGTAGTCCACGCGCTGGATCAGGCCTTCGAAATCCCCGGTGCCGTCGCCGTCGCCGTCGAAGTAAGTCTCCGCATCCAGGCAGTAGATCACCGCGTTTTTCCACCAGAGGTCGGAGGTCTCTGCAATCCTCACAATGCACCTGCCTTTTCGGTTCCGGCCGGTGGGGCCGTCCGGAGCCCGGGGAGAACGTGACGGCCGGGGCTGATCTGTTCGTGCGAAGCGTCGAACCCGATGGTAGCCATCGTTAATGTCTACCGTGGCGGGGCAGGTGTGTCGAGGAAACCACCGCGGGGCTGGCGGTGCGCCCTCCGCGGCGCAAGAATGGGCGCTATGCGACTGCCGCTGATGCCCCCGATTCCGCCCATGCTCGCCAAGGCGCTCCCCGCGCTGCCGGACCCCGACGGCGGGGCGGGGTGGCTCTACGAGCCGAAGTGGGACGGATTCCGCTCCATCATCTTCCGCGACGGCGACGAAGTGGAGATAGGCAGCCGGAACGGCAAGCCGATGACGCGCTATTTCCCCGAACTCGTCGAGTCCCTCAAAGCGGAGCTGCCGGAGCGTTGCGTGGTGGACGGCGAGATCGTCCTGGTCGCAGCTTCCGGCGACCGGCTGGACTTCGATGCGCTGCAGCAGCGGATCCATCCCGCGGCCAGCAGGGTACGGCTGCTGGCCGAACAGACGCCGGCGCGCTTCGTGGCCTTCGACCTGCTGGCCCTCGATGACGAGGACCTCACGGGGCAGCCCTTCGCCGCGCGCCGCCAGGCGCTCGAACGCGCGCTCGCCGCGGCCGCGGCCCCGATCCACCTGACAGCCGCCACGCCTGACCGCGAGACGGCGCAGCGCTGGTTCCGGCAGTTCGAGGGTGCCGGACTTGACGGCATCGTGGCCAAGCCGCTGGACGGCGCCTACCAGCCGGACAAGCGCGCGATGGTCAAGGTCAAGCACGAGCGAACCGCCGACTGCGTGCTGGCCGGTTACCGCGTGCACACCTCCGGGCCAGACCGGATCGGCTCCCTGCTGCTGGGGCTGTACGACGACGCCGGCGTGCTGGCGAGCGTCGGCGTGGTGGGAGCCTTCCCGATGGCCCGGCGCAAGGAGCTGTTCGAGGAGCTTCAGGAACTGGTCACCGGATTCGATAAGCACCCCTGGGCCTGGGCCAAGCAGGAAGCGGGGACACGGACGCCGCGGAAGGCCGAAGGCAGCCGCTGGAGCGGGGGCAAGGACCTGTCCTTCACCCCGCTGCGGCCCGAACGCGTGGTGGAGGTCAAGTACGACCACATGGAGGGCGAACGGTTCCGTCACACCACGCAGTTCGTGCGCTGGCGCCCGGACCGGGACCCGCGCTCCTGCACCTATGACCAGCTCGAGGAGCCGGTGAAGTTCGATCTCGCCGCGGTGCTGGGCGCCGACAAGGACTGACCGACGCTCCTGCCCGGTCGCTTTTCCGTCCAGGCGCGGGACACGCAGGAAGCCCGGCGTGTCGCGTGAACACGCCGGGCTTTTCGGTGATGCGGCCCGGGGCAACCGGGCGGGAGCGTTGCGGCGGGGTTACTTGGCGGCGTTACCTAACGCCGAGTTCCTTGGTGGGGACCTTGAAGGTTTCCTTGGCGGTCAGTGCGGCGACCGTGGCGATCACGCAGATGACGCCGGTGAAGATGGTGATCTGGACCCAGCCGCCGGGCTGGATGCCGCCCATGGCCGCCACGATCGCCGGGGCGAATCCGGCCATCAGGAAGCCGAGCTGGGTGCCGATCGCGAGCCCGGAGAAGCGGACGTTGGTGCTGAACATTTCGGCGTAGAAGGAGGGCCAGACGGCGTTGGCGGCAGCGTAGCCGAAGGAGAAGAAGGCGATGGCTGCCAGGAACATCAGCGGGACGCTGCCGGACTCGAGGCTGAGCAGGAAGACCGGGGTCAGGACCGCGCTGGACAGGGCTCCGTAGATAAACACCGGCTTGCGGCCGATCCTGTCCGCGAGCTTGCCGAAGAGCGGCTGGGTGCCGAGGGCAAGGAAGTTGGCGCCGACGACGAGCCAGAGCGTGGTGGTGCCGTCCACACCGGCGACGTTCTTGGCGTAGCTGATGGCCAGGGTGCCGAAGACGGTGGACACGGCTGCGATGAACGCGCAGGCAATGACGCGCAGGACATCGCGCCAGTGGCCCTTGAGGAGGTCGGCAACCGGGAGCTTGGAGATTTGAGCGGTCTTCTTGGCTTCCTCGAATGCTGGCGGCTCGTGCAGGGTGCGGCGGATGAAGAACGCGATCAGCACCACGACGGCGCTGAGCCAGAACGGGATGCGCCAGCCGATGCCGTACTTGATCTCGTCGGGCAGCGCCAGGACCGGGATGAAGACGAGGGCGGCGAGGATCTGGCCGCCCTGGGTTCCGGTCAGGGTCCAGGAGGTGAAGAAGGAGCGGCGGTTGTCCGGGGCGTGCTCCAGTGTCATGGAAGAGGCACCGGCCTGCTCGCCGGCCGCGGACAGGCCCTGGCAAAGCCGTGCCAGCACCAAGAGCGCCGGAGCCCACCAGCCCACCGAGTTGAAGTCCGGAAGGCAGCCAATGACAAACGTGGAGGCACCCATCAGCAGCAGCGTGAACATGAGGACCTTCCGGCGCCCCACCCTGTCGCCGAAGTGGCCAAGGATGACGGCACCAACCGGCCGCGCCACGTAGGCAAACCCGAACGTGGCGAAGGACATGATCGCCGCGTTGGTGTCGGCATCCGGGAAGAAGACGTGCGGGAAGATCAGCGCCGCTGCGGAACCGAAGATGAAGAAGTCGTAGTACTCGACGGCGCTGCCCAGGAAGCTTGCAAGGGCCGCCTTCTTCGGCGTCCCTCCCGTGGTGGTGCCCGTCGTGGACGGGAGAGTCTGGCTCATGGTGGTCCTTTGGTGTGACGACGTTGTCGCTGATGGATCAGGAAGGTCTCGACTGCCGCTTGCTCAGTGTGGTGCAGTCGGAGTGCGGCGGAAAGACCCGGACGTGTAGCCACATGGTGGGAGCTACGTGTGCGATGTAGCAATCATGGCTGTGAGCGCAGTCACTTGTCAAGGAAAATAATCACCATCTAGAAATAGCTCTCACTATGTGGGAGCATTAAGGCATGAGTGTGAATCAAGCCACAGAAGAGTCGCCCGCTTCCGGATACGCCGCCGAACCCGCCGGCAAGTCGGCGAAAGCCGCCAAGGAGGAGTCGCGGACGGACATGGTGGGCAAGGCCTTGGGCC
>Ga0308173_10000354_pt1 | contig 18781 bp, 16 predicted proteins | sample PhyPR1_FD_203716 | JGI IMG/M metagenome (GOLD analysis project Ga0308173, IMG submission 203716) | Soil microbial communities from UC Gill Tract Community Farm, Albany, California, United States - DLSLS.P.R1 | ecosystem: Environmental > Terrestrial > Soil > Agricultural land | place: USA...
CGCGAGCAACTCGTCAATCTGTTCGGCGGCGTCGCTGCCGAGGTGGACGACGCCGAACTGCTCGCCGTGCCGGTGGAGGGCGCGGACGTCTACTTGACGAACAAGAGCATCGAAGGCAAAACGCTCGCGGAACTTGGGCAGCTGCCTGGCGCGCGCGGCGTGTTCTTGCGCAAGATAAAGCGCGGCGCGACGGAAACGGCGATTCCGGTGTTGCCGAGCACGAAGCTGTATCGCGGTGACACGGTTACGCTCGTCGGCCGCACGCGGGATACGACGGCAGTGGCGAAGGCGGTCGGAGTCATCGACCGTCCGACCGACGCCGCCGACATGGCTTTCGTCGGACTCGCGATCACGCTGGGCGCGCTCATCGGCTCGGTCGTGCTGCGCTTCGGCGCCATTCCCGTCACGCTTTCCACCGCGGGCGGCGCGCTGATCGCGGGCATCGTATTCGGCTGGCTGCGCGCGATACATCCGACGTTCGGCCGCATTCCCGCGCCCACGATCTGGTTTATGAATTCAGTAGGACTGAACGTATTTATTGCGGTGGTGGGCATATCGGCCGGTCCGGGTTTCGTCGCGGGTCTGCAAAAGCTCGGCGTGAGCCTGTTTTTATGGGGCATTTTCGCGTCGTCGGTGCCGCTCATCATCGGCATGTATATCGCCAAGTACGTGTTCAAGTTCCATCCCGCGATACTGCTCGGCATCTGCGCAGGCGCGCGCACGACGACCGCCGCGCTCGGCATGATCTGCGATGCGGCCAAGAGCCAGGTGCCCGGCCTCGGCTACACGGTCACCTACGCGGTCGGCAATACCTTGCTCACGATCTGGGGGATGGTCATGGTGATGCTGATGACATGAAGGTCGGACGCTGCGTATCTCGTGGTTTATTCCCGAACTTGACTGCTTATTTTCTGGGGGTGTTGGATGTCAAAGTCCTCTAAATCCGGTTCCGACGATCGCTCGGCGATGGCGTCGCTTAGCCCGTTCGAACTCAAGGACGAACTCATCAAGGCTGCTGGTGGCGGCGCGGTGGAGCGTCCCGCGAATCTCTCCATGCTCAACGCGGGCCGCGGCAATCCGAACTTTCTGGCGACCATTCCGCGGCATGGTTTCTGGCAACTCGGCCTCTTCGCGATGCGCGAGTCCGAGCGCTCGTTTGCATACATGCCCGAGGGAATCGGCGGATTCCCGAAGCACGAAGGCCTCGAAGAGCGCTTCGAGATTTTCGCGCGCGAGAACAAGGGCACGCCGGGCATCGACTTTCTGTTCGGCGCGGTGTCGTATGTGCGCGACCAGCTCGGTCTCAACGCTGGCGACTTTCTCTACGAGATGTGCGAAGGCATTCTTGCGTCGAACTATCCCGTGCCCGACCGCATGCTGAAGCTGTCGGAGATTATCGTCGGGCAGTATCTGCGGCGCGAGATGATCGGCAAATATCCGTTCGTGGGCGAATTCGATACCTTCGCGGTCGAAGGCGGCACCGCGGCGATGACGTACATCTTCAACACGATGCGCGAGAACTTTTTGATCAGGGCGGGCGATACCATCGCGCTCGGCATGCCGATCTTCACGCCGTACATCGAGATTCCGCGCCTGAACGACTACAAGCTCGAAGTAGTGAATCTCAATGCCGACGTCGCGCAGGGCTGGCAATACTCGAAGGAAGAGCTCGACAAGCTGCGCGATCCGAAGATCAAGGCGTTCTTCCTCGTGAACCCGAGCAATCCGCCGTCGGTGAAGATGGACGACGAAAGTCTCGAGTACATAGCGGAGATCGTGAAGGAAAGGCCCGATCTGATTCTTCTGACCGACGACGTGTACGGCACCTTCGCCGACGACTTCGTGTCGCTTTTCGCGCTATGCCCGAAGAACACCATTCTCGTGTATTCGTATTCGAAGTACTTCGGTGCGACGGGCTGGCGGCTCGGCACCATCGCGACGCATCACGACAACATATTCGACGAACTGCTGGCCGCGCTGCCCGACGACGAGAAGGCGCTGCTGCACGAGCGCTACGAATCGATCACGACCGAGCCCGACAAGCTCAGGTTCATCGACCGGCTGGTTGCCGATAGCCGTACCGTCGCGCTGAATCACACTGCCGGTCTTTCGACGCCGCAGCAAGTGCAGATGGTGCTGTTCTCGCTCTTCTCGCTCATGGACACGCCCGACGCGTACAAAAACGCGCTGAAGCGTCTGATCCGTAATCGCAAGCAGGCGCTGTATCGCGAGATCGGTATTCCGTTGGAGGACGACGACGAGAATCTCGTCGATTACTACACGATCCTCGACATGGAATACCTCGGCGAGCGCATGTACGGCCGCGACTATGTCGATTGGCTCATGAAGAACACGAAGCCGACGGAACTGCTCTTCAGGCTCGCCAAGGAAGCACGCGTCGTGTTGCTGCCGGGACGCGGTTTCGGTACGCAGCATCCGTCGGGGCGCGTGTCGCTTGCGAATCTCAACGAGAGCGACTACATGCAGATTGGCCGCGCCATTCGCAGGATGATGGACGAGCACGTCGCGGAGTTTAACGCGCAGTCGGGAAAGAAGGGCAAGTAAGAAGGGCGATCGGGCCGCGCGAGGCGGCCCGATCGTCGATACTTTCCGCCGATTTCATACGCGTTGAACCTGTAGTCGATGCAACGAAGCCCGCGCACAGACCGGGCACGCCGCGGGAGCGCGCACGGTATCCTTGCGGTTCGATCACCGCGAGGAAAACCATGGACGAGAAAGGAATCCGCGAACTGGAAGAGCGCCTTGCGAAGGCGATGAAATCGTCGGACGTGCAAGCGCTCGATGCGCTCCTCGCCGAGGATCTCACGTTCGTCGATGCAACCGGCAAGGTCTGGAGCAAGGCCGACGATCTGAACGGCCACCGCTACGGCATGCAGCGCATCGACAAGCTGGATGTGGAGGAGCAGAGCATTCGCGTGTATGGCGCGTTCGCCATCACCGTCACGCGCGTGGCGATTTCCGGCACGTTCGGCGGCGCGCCGTTCGCGGGCAGCCTGCGCTACACGCGAACGTGGGGCGAGACCGACGGCGGCTGGCGCGTGGTCGCCGCGCAGTGCGGTCTCATGCCGTTCTGACTACGTTCAGGCGGACAGCAGCGAACCCGTGCGATACGCCTTCGCGCCCGCGATGCGCGCGACTTCAAGCCCCGCCGTCGCGAAGCGCGTGATGTGACGCGCGTACATCACGCCGGCGGTCGTGCACTTGAGCGTGGTGACGGTGTCGGTCAGCGGATCGACGATATCGGCGATGGCTTCCCCTGCGTCGATGAACGCGCCCACTTGCGCGCGAAACACGAGCACGCCCGATACAGGCGCGACGATCGGCTCGGCGCCCGCGAGCGGCGTCGCGGGGAATTCGAGCGGCGGCAGCGGGACGGCGGGCGCGTCGATCACGCCGCGATGAATCAGATAATCGACGATGGCCTGCGCGTCCTTGTCCGCGAGTTCATACGATACGTCGTGCTGGCTGCGCAATTCCACCGTCACCGAGATGCCGCCGTTCGCAATCGGGAAGCGCTCGCCGTGGCGCGCGCGCAGGTCCGACCAACAGAAGCTGTGAATCTCGTCGAACGGATTGCCGACCGAGTTCAGCGCGAGCAGCGACGCCTTCGCTCCCAGATAACGCGCGAGCGGCTCGACTTCCGTCCAGATGTCCGGGTTCGTGTACAGATGCAGCGCGGCGTCTAGATCGCAGTGCAGGTCGAGCACGACATCGGCGTCGAAAGACAGCTTTTGCAGCGCGAGCCGTTGCGATTCGAGTTCCGTGTGCGGCGTCTGTTCGTCGAGCGCTTCCTTCATCGCGGCGCGCACGGCGAGGCGGTTTGCGTCGGCGTTGTTCGAGAGGCGCGCTTCGATGCGCGGCCCGATCAGCGCGGCCAGATCGTAAAAATTGCGGTTGAAGTTGTGACCGCTGTTCGTTTCGAAGCGGCCAAGCTGACTGCCGTGGAGATACTGGTTCAGGCCGATGGGGTTCGGCACCGGCACGATCACCACTTCGCCGCGCAGCTTGCCGGCGGCTTCGAACGCCGCGAGATGGCGGCGCAGCTTCCACGCGACCAGCATGCCCGGCAATTCATCGGCATGGAGCGACGATTGAATGTAGATCTTCTGTCCGCCGCCGGGACCGTAATGAAAGCTCGTGATGTTGCGGGAGGTGCCAAGCGTCGGCGAGATCAGTTGATGAGTTCTAGTCTGCATAATGTGCGCGCGCAGGCGAGTGCGCGAGGTCCTGGCTCGATGGGTTGCTGAACGGGTGAGGCGCGCATATGACGGGCGCACGATGCGCCGCGGTGTCTCCGTCCGCCGGCGCTGCCTCGGACGTTCGATCTTAGCGGAAAACGGCAGCGCGCGAGCCGCGCGGATCGACCGGCGCGAGGTTCGGCGCGCCAAGCAAAACGGGCTCCGTGGAGCCCGTTTTGCGATCGGCTGCTAAGATTAGCCGCCGTACACGTCGAAGTCGAAGTACTTCTTCTCGAGCTTCTTGTACGTGCCGTCCTTGATGATGTCGGCGATCGCCTTGTCGATCTTCGACTTCAGGTCGGTGTCTTCCTTGCGCAAACCAATGCCCGCGCCATTGCCGAGAATCTTCTCGTCGACAATATCCTTACCCGCGAAATCGAAGCCCGCGCCGCGCGGCGTCTTCAGGAAGCCGATGTCGGCCTGCACTGCGTCCTGCAAGGCGGCGTCGAGACGTCCCGAAGTCAGATCGGCGTAGACCTGGTCCTGGTTCTGATACGGCGTGACCGTCACGCCCTTCGGCGCCCAGTACGTTTTGGCGTAGGTTTCCTGAATCGTTCCCTGCTCCACGCCAACGTTCTTGCCCTTCAGGCTGTCAGCCGTCGGCAGAATGTTGCTGCCTTTCTTCGCGACAAGGCGCGTCGGCGTGTTGAAGAGCTTGCTCGAGAAAGAGATCTGCTCGGCGCGTTGCGGGGTCATCGACATCGACGAGAGAACGCCGTCGAACTTCTTCGCCTTGAGCGCGGGGATCATGCCGTCGAAGTCGTTCTCCACCCAGACGCATTTGGCCTTCAGGCGCGTGCAGATTTCGTTGCCGAGATCGATGTCGAAACCGACCAGCTTGCCATCCGAACCCTTCGATTCGAACGGGGGATAGCTTGCATCGACGCCGAAGCGGATCGTCGAATAATCCTTGGCATGCGCCGTGACGGCGGTGAACGACGTGGCGGCGAGGAGGGACATCGACAAGGCAGCAAGCAGTTTCTTCACTGTTTTAACTCCAGAAGGTGGTCAGTTCAGCCCGGAAGGTCTCGTTCCGGTGACGTCCGGTGCGGCTCGTGGTCGCTGGATCGCGCCGGACGGCGGGCATTCCGCGGATCGTGTCCGTACAGAATCGGCAGAAGGTTACCAAGCCAAAATAGTTCGCGGCCTAGTGAAAGTCCCGATAGCGGTGCATTAGAGCATTCCCTCATGAAAAGACACGCGATTATTTCCCGGTCTGCCCGGCACGCCCGGACAGGGGATGATCCTTCAGGAACCACGAGAGCGCGAAGGCCAGCAGCGCAATGCACGCGGCAACGAGATACACCGTGTGCATCGCGCCGGCGAACGCGTGCAGGTAGTCGTCGCGCAGCGCGGCGGGCAGATGCGATACCGACTGCGGCCCGGGCGACGGCGGCAGTTCCGTGCCCGCCGGCACGAGCGCCGCAAGACGGGCGTGCAGACTGTTCGAAAAAATCGCGCCGAAAGCCGCGACGCCTACGGAGCCGCCGATCGAGCGGAAAAGCGTGGCGCTGGAGGTCGCGACGCCGATCAGCCGAGGCTCGACCACGTTCTGCACCGCCAGCACGAGCACCTGCATCACCATGCCGAGCCCGAGTCCGAGCAGCGCCATGTACGCGTACATGACCGGCAACGGGGTGTCGAGGCGCAGCGTGGAAAGCAGCAGCATTGCGACGGTGGCGAGGCCCGTGCCCGCAATCGGGAAAAAGCGATACTTGCCGATCTTGCTGATGACGCGGCCACTCACTATCGACGACAACAGCACGCCCGCCATCATCGGCGTGATTTGCAGGCCCGCTTGCGATGGCGTCGAGCCTTTCACCACTTGTAGATAGAGTGGCAGGAACGTGACCGCCCCGAACAGCGCGCATCCGATGATGAAGCCGATCAGCCCCGCGAGCACGAAGGTGCGCTCCCTGAAGAGCAAGAGCGGCATGATCGGCTCAGCGGCGAGGCGCTCTTCGTAGATGAATCCGCCGATGCAGATCAGCCCGAGCAACAACGTGCACCAGAGCTGCGGCGAGGTCCACGGCAAGAGCGTGCCGCCTTCGCTCGTAAAGAGGATGATGCAGGTCAGCGCCGCCGCCAGAAAGCCCGCGCCCATGTAGTCGACGCGATGATTCACATGCGCCGAATGCGGCTTGAAGACGAACTGAATGATGGCTAGCGCGAGCAGGCCGAGCGGCACATTGATATAAAAGATCCAGCGCCACGACAGATGCTCGACCAGAAAGCCGCCCGCGAGCGGGCCGACGACCGTCGCGAGGCCGTACACGCCGCCAAAAAGCCCCTGGAAGCGTCCGCGTTCGGCGGGCGGGATGACGTCGGCAATGGCGGCCATCGTAATGACCATGAGTCCGCCGCCGCCTAGACCCTGCAACGCACGTAGCGCAATCAACTGCGTCATGTTCTGCGCGACGCCGCAGAGAATGGAACCCGCGAGGAAAATCAGGATCGACGCCTGCAGCACGACCTTGCGACCGAATTGATCGCCGAATTTCCCGTAGAGCGGCACGACGATGGTCGAACTCAGCAGATACGACGTCACGACCCACGAAAGATTCTCGAGCCCGCCCAGTTCCCCGACAATGGTTGGCAGCGCTGTCGAGACGATGGTCTGGTCGAGTGCGCCCAGCAGCATGACGAGCAGCAGCGCGGTGAAGAGCAACGCGACGGGCGGCTTGGCGGCAACATCCGGGCTTAGCGGGGTAGTTGGATGCAGGTAGGTCATGTCGTGACGCTGACCGGGTCAGCAATTACATTGAATTTAATTAACATAAAAGTTAATATACCGGACGAACAATCAGCCGTCAAATGCCTGCCATGACAGATAAGTCGATCAACACTGAGGCCGCCGCCCCCAAGAAAGGAGGCCGCCGCCCCGGACGGCCAAGCGGCGCTCACGGCGCGGAAGCACGTCAGCATCTGCTCGACGTCGCGCTCGAATTGTTCGCCCGGGAGGGCATCGGGGAAACGACGCTCGGGGCGATCGCGCGCGAGGCCGGCGTCACGTCCGCGATGGTCCATTACTACTTCAGGACACGCGATCAGTTGCTCGACGTGCTGATCGACGAACGGTTCGTGCCGCTGCGCGCTGAACTCGCGCGGGTGTTCAGCGAGCCGACCGAGCCCGTCGATACGTTGCGCGCGTTCGTCGAAACGGTGGTCGCCACGGTCGACAAACATCCGTGGTTCGCGGCGCTGTGGATGCGCGAGGTCATCAGCGAAGGCGGGCTGTTGCGTCAGCGCATGGCCGAGCGCTTTGGCGACGAGCACAAGCAGCGCGCGGTCGAGCGCATTGCGCAATGGCAGCGCGACGGCAGGCTGAACGCGGCGCTCGAACCGTCGCTGGTGTTTACGTCGCTGATCGGGCTGTCGGTGTTTCCGCTCGCGACCACGCGCTGGCGCAATGACGGCGAGCGTGCGCTGACGACCGACCAGATCGCGAGGCATGCCGTCGCGTTGCTGATGGACGGCGTCCGCCCTCGGCAGGAATGATCCAGGCGGTTAAGATGCGGCCTTTGCTTTGCGCCGGCGAGCCGTAGAGCCCGAGCCGCGCGCGAACCGCCACACATGGATCAGGAGACGACACCGATGGCAAACTCACCCGCGCCAGGCGCGCTTTCCGCCGGCCTCATCTCCGCGCGCCTCGACAGGCTGCCGGCCACGCGCACGGTCTGGACGCTGATCGTGCTGCTGAGCCTCGGGTTCTTCTTCGAACTTTACGATCTGCTGTATTCCGGCTATGTCGCGCCCGGCCTCGTCAAAAGCGGCATCCTGACGCCCGCCACGAACGGCTTTTTCGGCATGACGGGCGTCGCGAGCTTCATTGCTTCGCTGTTCGCGGGCTTGTTCATCGGCACGGTCGCGTGCGGATGGCTTGCGGACCGCTTCGGCCGCCGCGCGATCTTCACATACTCGCTGCTGTGGTACACGGTGGCGAATCTGGTGATGGCGTTTCAGCAAACCGCGACAGGGCTCAACTTCTGGCGCTTCGTCGCGGGCGTGGGCATCGGCGTGGAACTGGTGACCATCGGCACGTATATTTCCGAACTCGCGCCGAAGCATATTCGCGGCCGCGCGTTCGCTTGCGAGCAGGCAGTCGGCTTCATGGCGGTGCCGGTGGTCGCGTTCCTTGCGTATCTGCTGGTGCCGCGTGCTCCGTTCGGCATCGACGGCTGGCGCTGGGTCGTGGTGATCGGCGCGCACGGTGCGCTCTTCGTCTGGTGGATTCGCCGGAGCCTGCCGGAAAGCCCGCGCTGGCTCGCGCAAAAGGGCCGGCTCGAAGAAGCGGACCGTGTGATTTCCGCGCTGGAGGCGAAAGTGCAGCGCGAGTACGGCAAGCCGTTGCCGCCGCCCGCCCAGCCCGAGCCTGTGCTCGATGCAGAAGCAGGCGGCTCGTTCGCCCGCATGTGGAGGCGGCCCTACGGCAAGCGCGCCGCGATGATGATCATCTTCAACGTGTTCCAGACCGTCGGCTTCTACGGCTTCGCGAACTGGGTGCCGACGCTGCTCATCAAGCAGGGCGTCACGGTGACGTCGAGCCTCATGTATTCGAGCATCATCGCGATCTCCGCGCCGATCGGTCCGATCATCGGGCTCGCGATCGCCGACAGGATCGAGCGGAAGACGGCGATTGTCGCGATGGCCGGAGCCAATATCGTGTGCGGCCTGCTGTTCAGCCGGTCGTCGGACGCGGCGTTTCTAATCGCAATGGGCGTCGGGCTCACGCTGTCGTCGAACATCATGTCGTACAGCTTCCACGCGTATCAGGCCGAGTTGTTCCCGACGAGCATCCGGGCGCGCGCGGTCGGCTTCGTTTATTCGTGGAGCCGCTTCTCTGCAATCTTCACCTCGTTCATCATCGCCGCGGTGCTGAAAGGCTTCGGCACGACGGGCGTGTTCATATTCATTGCGGGCGCAATGCTGATCGTCATGGCCGCCATCGGCTCGATGGGACCGAGAACGCGCGACCTCGCGCTGGAGCAGATTTCGCACTGAAGTTGAAGCGGCGTGGCGATTGCTGCAATTGAGCGTCCCGTATGCCAGAATTCGCAGGACGTTCCCGATAGCCGCTCACTATTCGAATATGTCCGAGACGCTCACCCCTGTCGAAGCAGATCATGCGATGCGCAACTGGATTTACCGATCGGAAGGCAGAATTCCAGTCGGCTCCGAGCTGCACAAGCGCATGTTCTGCGAGATGCTGTTGACGACGCACAATCCCTACAAGCCCGCCGTCATCGACTGGCCGAAGCTCGAACCCGCCGCGCTCAGGCGCGTCACGTCGCTGCCCATCTGGGACATCGCGGTGCAGACCGAAGGCCGCGCGTCCATTCGCGTGGCAACTTATGCCGCGAGCGTCGGCGATCCGCTCCTCGGCGAAGCCTTGCGCATGAACGGCGGTGAGGAGGCGCGCCACAAAGTGGTGCTGTCGAAACTGGTCGAGGCGTATGGCATCGCGCTCGCGCCCGAGCCGCCGTATCCCGCTCCCGACGATCCCCTGCGCGCCTGGATGTTGACCGGCTACAGCGAGTGCATCGACAGTTTCTTCGCGTTCGGGCTCTTCGAAGCTGCGCGCCAGTCGGGGTATTTTCCCGAGGCGCTCGTCGAGACGTTCGAACCGGTCATCCAGGAAGAGGCGCGGCACATTCTGTTCTTCGCGAACTGGGTGGCGTGGTATCGGCGCAGCTTGCCGTGGTATCGCAAGCCGGGATTCCTGCTCAAGACGGCGGGCGTGTGGCTGACGCTCATTCGCGACCGCATTTCGCTCGCGCGCGGTTTCGACAAGACCGGCGCCGCGCAGGACGCGAACTTTCCCGCGAACGTGGGCGATTCATTGGCGGGGAATGTATCGGTCGGCGCGTTGATCGACTTGTGTCTCGACGAAAACGAGCGGCGCATGCACGGCTACGACGCGCGTCTCCTGCGTCCGACCACCGTGCCGAAACTAGCGCGTCTCGCGCGGCGCTTCCTCAAATAGCGGATTTCGCCCGGTCTTCCTGATAGCGGCGCGATGCGTCCTCGACGTCCTGCTGAAATTGCCTGAGCGCCGCGAGCTGCGCATCGGGTGGTTGAAGCGCGGCCCATAGCACGTCGACAAGTTCGTCCGCCGTCGTTTCGATCTGAGCCTGACTCAGGCGGCGTTTCGACAACGTCGCGTCCCATAGCACGTGCTCCATCGGCCCGAAAACGAGCGAGCGCAAGAGGCGCAGCGGCACGTCCGCGCGTACGTGCCCCAGCGCCTGGCCGCGCGCGAGCACTTCCATCAAAGGCGCGGTATAGCGGCGCTGCAATTCGGTGAGCGTGTCCGACAGATCATGCTGCTTCGTGCGGCCTTCGGACAGCACGAGCGAACACAGCCCCGTGCCGTTCATGAGCATCAGGCGAAGATGCGTCCTCACGATGAACGCGAACTGCTCGCGCACCGAGCCTTCGCGCGGCAGGCCGGTGTGGAAGGCATCGACTATTTCGTCGTACCAGTCCGCGATCACCCGCGCGCACAACTCCCGCTTGCCACTGAAATAACTGAACACCGTGGCTTCCGAAATGCCTGCGCGCTGCGCGATCTCGGCGCTCGTCGCCGCGTCGTAACCTTTTTCGGCGAAGACGTCGCGGCCGGCTTGCAGAATGTCGCGCACGCGCTGCTGCGATTTGACGCCCGTCGGCGTGCGGCGGCTGGTGGTGGAATGCGAGGACATGACGTGAAGAAGAATCGCGAAGATGGATGTGAGCGTAGCTCAAAAACCTATTGACGGCTAGGCGATTTGAGCGTGAAATGTGCCGATTCTACGGTTTGTCGCCCGGTGTGAGCGAGGCTCAATTCAGGGTGCGCCGACAACATTGCATTCGGAGGAGAGACCGTGAGCACCGTACTTGGCCTGAACTTCGCGTTGGGCGAAGACATCGACATGTTGCGCGATACGCTCGCCAACTTCGCATCGAAGGAAATCGCGCCGCGCGCCGCTGAAATCGACCGCACGGACCAGTTTCCAACGGACCTGTGGAAGAAGTTCGGCGACCTGGGCGTGCTCGGCATGACGGTTTCCGAGGAGTACGGCGGCGCGAACATGGGCTACACGGCGCATATGGTCGCGATGGAGGAGATCTCGCGCGCGTCGGCGTCGGTCGGGCTGTCGTATGGCGCGCATTCGAATCTGTGCGTGAATCAGATTCATCGCAATGGCACGGAAGAACAGAAGCGCAAGTATCTGCCGAAGCTCGTTTCCGGCGAGCACGTCGGCGCGCTTGCGATGAGCGAGCCGAACGCGGGCTCCGACGTCGTCAGCATGAAGCTGCGCGCCGACGAAAAGAGCGATCGCTACGTGCTCAACGGCACGAAAATGTGGATTACCAACGGGCCGGATTGCGACACGCTCGTCGTGTATGCGAAGACGGACATCGAAGCGCGCGCCAAGGGCATCACGGCGTTCATCGTCGAGAAGGGAATGAAGGGCTTTTCGGTCGCGCAGAAGCTGGACAAGCTCGGCATGCGCGGCTCGCATACCGGCGAGCTCGTATTCGACAACGTGGAAGTGCCGAAGGAGAACATTCTCGGCGCACTGAACGGCGGCGTGAAGGTGCTGATGAGCGGCCTCGATTACGAGCGAGCGGTGCTCGCGGGCGGGCCGACCGGCATCATGCTCGCGTGCATGGATGCCGTCGTGCCGTATATCCACGACCGCAAGCAGTTCGGGCAATCCATCGGCGAGTTCCAGTTGATTCAGGGCAAGGTCGCGGACCTTTATACGACGCTCCAGGCGTGCCGCGCGTATCTGTATGCGGTCGGCCGTCAACTGGACACGGTCGGCGCCGGACACGGACGTCAGGTGCGCAAGGACTGCGCGGGCGTCATTCTTTATACGGCCGAAAAAGCGACGTGGATGGCCGGCGAAGCCATCCAGATTCTCGGCGGCAACGGTTATATCAACGAGTACCCGGTCGGCCGCCTGTGGCGCGATGCGAAGCTCTATGAAATCGGCGCGGGCACGAGCGAGATCCGGCGCATGCTGATCGGGCGCGAGCTGTTCGCCGAGACGGCTTGAGGGCGCGTCATGGCGATCATCGAATCGAAACTGAATCCGCGCGGCGAAGAGTTCCGCGCAAATGCGGCGGCGCTCGAAGCGCTCGTCGTCGATCTCAAAGAGAAGGTCGCGAAGATCGCGGAAGGCGGCGGGCAGGCCGCGCGCGACCGTCATCTGTCGCGCAACAAGCTGCTGCCGCGCGATCGCATCGCGCAATTGCTCGATCCCGGCACGCCGTTTCTCGAACTGTCGCAACTCGCGGCCTTCGGGATGTACAACGACGAAGCGCCGGGAGCGGGCATCATCACCGGCATCGGGCGCATCGCGGGGCAGGAGTGCGTGATCGTCTGCAATGACGCGACCGTGAAGGGCGGCACGTACTATCCGGTGACGGTGAAGAAGCATCTGCGCGCGCAGGAAATCGCGGAGCAGAACCGTTTGCCGTGCGTGTATCTGGTCGATTCGGGCGGCGCGAACCTGCCGAATCAGGACGATGTCTTTCCCGACCGCGATCACTTCGGGCGCATCTTCTACAACCAGGCGAACATGTCGGCCGCGGGGATTGCGCAGATCGCCGTCGTGATGGGATCGTGCACCGCGGGCGGCGCGTATGTGCCCGCGATGAGCGACGAATCCATCATCGTGAAGGATCAGGGCACGATTTTTCTGGGCGGCCCGCCGCTCGTGAAAGCCGCGACGGGCGAGGAAGTGAGCGCCGAGGATCTGGGCGGCGGCGACGTGCATACGCGTCTTTCCGGCGTCGTCGATCACCTTGCGCAAAACGATGCGCACGCGCTCGGCATTGCGCGCAGCATCGTCGGCAATCTGAACCGCGTGAAGACGCCCGCACTGGCGCTCAAAGATCCGCTGCCGCCGCGTCATGACCCGCAGAGCGTCTACGGCGTGATCCCCGTCGATACGCGCAAGCCTTTCGATGTGCGCGAGGTGATCGCGCGCATCGTCGACGATTCCGCTTTCGACGAATTCAAGGCGCGCTACGGCACGACGCTCGTCACGGGCTTCGCGCATATCTGGGGGCATCCGGTCGGCATCGTCGCGAATAACGGCATCCTGTTCAGCGAGTCGGCGCTGAAGGGCGCGCATTTCATCGAACTATGCTGCCAGCGCAAGATTCCGCTCGTGTTCCTGCAGAACATCACGGGCTTCATGGTCGGGCGCAAGTACGAGAACGAAGGCATCGCGCGTAACGGCGCGAAGATGGTCACGGCCGTGGCCACTGCAAAGGTGCCGAAGTTCACTGTCATCATTGGCGGCTCGTTCGGCGCGGGCAACTACGGCATGTGCGGGCGCGCGTATTCGCCGCGCTTTCTGTGGATGTGGCCGAACGCGCGCATCTCGGTGATGGGCGGCGAACAGGCCGCGTCCGTGCTGGCGACGGTGCGGCGCGACGGCATCGAAAAGAAGGGCGGCACGTGGTCGAAGGAAGACGAGGAAGCGTTCAAGGCGCCGATTCGCGACCAGTACGAAGCGCAAGGGCATCCTTACTATGCGAGCGCGCGGCTGTGGGACGACGGCGTGGTCGACCCGGCGCAAACGCGCGACGTGCTCGGCCTCGGGCTTGCCGCGACGATGAACGCGCCGATTGAAGAGACGCGCTTCGGCGTGTTCCGGATGTAACCACGGGGAAGCCATGTTCAACAAAATACTGATTGCGAACCGTGGCGAGATCGCGTGCCGTGTCGCGGCGACGGCGAAGCGCCTGAACGTGTCGAGCGTCGCCGTCTATTCCGACGCCGACGCGAAAGCCAAGCACGTCGATGTATGCGACGAAGCGGTGCATGTCGGCGGTTCGGCTGCGTCGGAAAGTTATTTGCGCATCGAGCGCATTGTCGAGGCCGCAAAGAAGACCGGCGCGCAGGCCATTCATCCGGGCTACGGGTTTCTTTCGGAGAACGAAGCGTTTGCCAATGCGTGCGGGCAGGCGGGCCTCGTCTTCATCGGGCCGCCTGTAGAAGCCATCCGCGCGATGGGCTCGAAAGCCGCGGCAAAGGCGCTCATGCAATCCGCGTCCGTTCCGCTCGTGCCCGGCTATCACGGCGACGATCAGGACCCGGCGCTGCTTCAGAGCGAAGCGGATTCCATCGGCTATCCCGTATTGCTGAAGGCGAGCGCGGGTGGCGGCGGCAAGGGCATGCGCGTCGTGGAGAAGAGCGAGGACTTGTTGCAAGCGCTGGCGTCCTGCAAGCGCGAAGCGGCGTCGAGCTTCGGCAACGACCGCGTGTTGATCGAAAAATATCTCCAGCGTCCGCGACACGTCGAAGTGCAAGTGTTCGCGGACCAGCACGGCAACGCGGTTTATCTGTTCGATCGCGACTGCTCGGTGCAGCGTCGCCATCAGAAAGTGCTGGAAGAGGCGCCCGCGCCCGGCCTCTCGGATGAAACCCGTCGTGCAATGGGCGAAGCCGCTGTCGCTGCTGCGCGCGCGGTGAACTACGTCGGCGCGGGCACCGTAGAGTTCATCATGACGCAGGACGGCCAGTTTTACTTCATGGAGATGAACACGCGCCTGCAAGTCGAGCATCCGGTGACGGAAATGGTCACCGGGCTCGATCTCGTCGAATGGCAACTGCGCGTAGCGGCGGGCCAGCCGCTGCCGTTGAAGCAGGACGAACTGCGCGTACACGGTCACGCGATCGAAGCGCGCATCTATGCGGAGAATCCGTCGCGTGGCTTTCTGCCATCGACGGGCACCCTCAAGCATCTGGCGCTGCCGCCTGCGGTCGAATTCACGATCGAAGGCGACGTGCGCGTGGATAGCGGCGTGCGCGAGGGCGATGCGATCACGCCGTTCTACGACCCGATGATCGCGAAGCTGATCGTGCATGGACGCGACAGGCACGATGCGCTCGCTCGCATGGCGCGGGCGCTTGCTGAGTGCGAGATCGTCGGCTTGCACACGAACGTCGAGTTCCTGCAACGCATCGTGAAAAGCGAGCCGTTCTCGCAAGGTGAACTGGATACCGGGTTGATCGAGCGTCATCATGACGCGCTGTTCGCGCCGTCATCGGTATCGCGCGACAAGGCCCTGGCGCTCGCGTGCGCGGCTTTGCTCACGCGCGAAGGCGGCGAGGCGCACGGCCGCTCGCCGTGGGATGCGCTTTCGCACTGGCGCATGGCGGGCGGCTACAGTCAGGACTTGAACTGGCGCGCGGTGGACACGGACGAAACGTTGAAGGTGGTCTTCACGAAGGCGGGTCAGAAGCGTCTGCAAATAGACGGAGAAAGCACGCGTTTCGACTGGTCGCATAGCGGCGATACCTCGTTCGCCGTGCAACTCGACGACGCGCTCGTCAAAGGCCACGTCTTCATGGACGGCGACACCTTCCACGTCTTCCATGAAGGCGCGGCGTTCGCGTTCGAATGGCAAAACCTGATGGCCCACGCAGGCGACACCGAGCACGAGGGCCGTCTGACCGCGCCGATGCCCGGCAAGGTCATCGCGGTGCTGGTGCAGGCGGGCGCATCGGTGGAAAAGGGTGCGCCGCTGATGGTCATGGAAGCAATGAAGATGGAGCACACCATCGTCGCGCCGTCCGCTGGAAAGATCGGCGAGATTCTCTTCGATGTCGGCGATCAGGTCGCCGACGGTTCGCAATTGCTCGTGCTCGAGGCGCAGGACAGTTAGCGCTTTTTCTTCGGCGGCCGGCCGAGCAGCGTTTCCTCGCTTTCGGCGCGCACGAGTATCTCGACGCGCCGGTTCAACGCTCGCCCTTGCGGCGTGTCGTTGCTGGCGATGGGCCTTAGATAGGCCATGCCCTTGGTCGTCAGGCGCTGGGCAGGCACGCCGCGATCGATCAGCGCGCGTGCGACCGCTTCAGCGCGCGCCTCGGACAGGCTCTGGTTGTACGCGAGCGGACCGTCGTTGTCGGTGTGGCCTTCGATCAGCACGGGCCGCATGCTGCGTTTGAGCACCGTTGCCGCGCGGTCCAGCGCCGGCAGGCTGCCCCGGCGAACTTCTGCGTCGTCCGAATTGAATAGGGCAACTTCGGGAAGGCGCATCTCCACGCCGCCCTTGACCGGCTGCATCGCAATGCCGGCCTGTGCATTCAGCCTTTCCTCCGTCGAGCGGTCCAGTTTTGTTCCGCAGCCCGCCAACAGCGCGAGCGACGCGCATGTTCCAACCGTCATCAAGCCTTTGCACAACATTCCGAGATCCCTGCTTTGATGCCCGAGCCGCGATTATAGGGACGACCAAGCGTTGTTTTGTAAAGAACGTTGCAACAATCTCGCTGCGAGAAGTGGAACGAATCGTGCGTCTACAATGCAGGCGGCTCTATCGCTTTCGCTTATCGTCGATTCCCTCAGAGGCTCCATTCATGGCGATTCCTTCGCGCACCGAGAACGTCCCCGACTCCACCGATCGTACGCGCAAGTTGCAGCGCGGCGCATCCGCGGTGCTCTATACGGTGCTCGTGCTGATCGCGCTTTATACGGCGCGCACGTTTATTCCGGCCGTCGTATGGGCCGTGGTGATTGCAATTGCGCTGTGGCCCGCGCTCGGCTGGCTCGAACGGCGGCCTGTCTTCGGACAGCGCAGGACGTTGCTTGCCATCACGTTGACGCTTGGAATTGGCATGCTTTTCGTGGTGCCCTTCGGCATCGTCGCGGCGCAAGCCGTGGACGAGGCGCACGACGCGATGCAATGGTTTCACGACGTCCTGCGCACCGGCATTCCGATGCCCGCGTTCATCGGACATCTGCCGACCGGCTCGCAGCAGGCCGCACACTGGTGGCAGGAGAATCTCGCGACGCCGCTGGAATCGTCGCCGGCGGTGAAGGGCCTGCACAGCGCGACGTTCGTCGCGATGACGCGCCATTTCGGCGGGCGAGTCGCGCATGGCTTCGTGATCTTCGGCTTCATGCTGATGACGCTGTTCTTCATCTTTCAGGCCGGCGCGAAGCTCGGCCGGCAACTGCTCGCGGGGTCCCGCCGCGCGTTCGGCGCGGACGGCGCCGCGCTCATACACCGCATGGCGGATTCGGTCCGCAGCACGGTAGTCGGGCTCGTCGTGGTGGGATTAGGAGAGGGCGCGCTGCTCGGCATAGCGTATGCCGTGACCGGCGTGCCGCACGCGACGCTGCTCGGCATGCTCACCGCGATCGCCGCCATGCTGCCGTTCTGCGCGCCGATCGTCTTTCTCGGAGCGGCGCTGTGGCTGCTCGCGCAAGGCTCGATGATCGCCGCGGTGGGCGTCGCAGTCTTCGGTCTGATCGTGGCCTTCGTCGCGGAGCATTTCGTGCGGCCGGTGTTGATTGGCGGATCCACGCGCCTGCCGTTTCTGCTCGTGCTGTTCGGCATTCTCGGCGGCGCGGAGACGTTCGGGCTGCTCGGGCTCTTCATCGGCCCGGCGTTGATGACGATTCTCGTCGTGCTCTGGACCGACTGGGTGCGCGCCTGATCCTGACAACGCCCGAACGCGCCTGGTCAGCCGCCGCGTTCCTGCACGCATATCCACGGCGATACGACCACGGCCCACAACTCGGGATCGCGCGCCGCGAGATCGGCGGCTGTCTCCGCCTGCACGCGTTCGATCAATCCGCCTGCGAGCCACTGCGTAACCTGCTTCGTATCGTCGCTGGCAACGGCTTCCGCGACGCTCACGAGATCCAGATCGCGCTTGACCCAGATCAGCACGCCTTTGGCGAAAAAGCGTTCGAGCTCGGACCAGCCGATTTGCGCGGTTTCGGCGAGGAGCTTGAGATACATCGGGCTGGGATTGACGGCGTCGGTCATGGCGGGAATGCGATAAAAACGAAAAGGCGTCCGACACTATAGCGCAGTGACGGACGCCTTTCGCCTTGCTGCAAGCGGCTTAGAGATCGAAGAAGACCGTCTCGTCGGGGCCGCGCAGATAGATGTCGAAGCGATAGATCGTCGACGCCGTGCCCGGCTCGCGCTTCGCGATCAGCGTGTGGCGGCGCTCGGCCGGCACGCTTTGCAGCACGGTGTCTTTCGCGTTGGCGTCCGCTTCGTCGTCGAAATAAATGCGCGTGTACGAGTGCAGCAGCATGCCGCGCATCAGCACGATGACATCCAGATGCGGCGCGGAATCGTCGGCGGTCTGGCCGGGCTTCACCGTATCGACGATGAAGCGCAGTTTCGGGTCCGTGCCCGTGCCCACGCGCGCGAATCCGCGAAAGCCCGACTCGCGCGCTTCTTCCACGCTTTGCACATAGCGGCCGCTGGCGTCCGCTTGCGCCACTTCGATCAGCGCGTCGCCGATCGGCTTGCCTTCCGCGTCGAACAGATTGCCGACGACGGCGATGTGTTCGCCCGGCACTTCGCGATCCGCCGCCGATGCCGTGAAGAGGCTCTTCAGGTCGAAGTTGTACTGCTCGGGCACGAGACCGTAGGCAAAGTACGGTCCGACGGTCTGTGAGGGCGTTTGCTTGAGGGTCGTCATGGTCACTCCGTCGGGGTCTGGTCCGGGCCGCGCAGCACGATGTCGAATTCGTAGCCGAGCGCGTAGTTTTCCT
>Ga0308173_10000357_pt1 | contig 18701 bp, 20 predicted proteins | sample PhyPR1_FD_203716 | JGI IMG/M metagenome (GOLD analysis project Ga0308173, IMG submission 203716) | Soil microbial communities from UC Gill Tract Community Farm, Albany, California, United States - DLSLS.P.R1 | ecosystem: Environmental > Terrestrial > Soil > Agricultural land | place: USA...
GGCCGCTGCGGAGGCAGAGGGCATCGGCTGGATCACCCGGTCCAGCGACTGGGCCGGCAAGGCCCGGCACGCGAAGGCCGGGAACCTCAACAACGCGCTGCTGCAGACCGAGGGCGAGTTCCTCCTGATCCTGGACGCCGACCAGGTCCCGAAGCCGGAGATCCTGGACCGCACGCTCGGGTTCTTCGCCGACCCGCAGATGGCGCTGGTGCAGACCCCCCAGGTCTTCGTCAACGTGCCGGACGACGACCCCCTCGGCAGCCAGGCACCCCTGTTCTACGGGCCGATCCAGCAGGGCAAGGACGGCTGGAACGCCGCATTCTTCTGCGGCTCGAACGCCGTGATCCGCCGCGAGGCCCTCATGCAGCTCGGCGTCGCGCGCTACGCCGGCGAGGTCCAGCAGGGCGTCCGGCGAGCGCTGCGCGCGTCGCGCTCGGTGCTGCGCCGCGCCCGCAAGGACCTCGGTCCCGACGACGTCGCCGTGCGCGCCGCCCTGGACGCCATCGAGTACGACGTCCGCCGCGCCGAGCGCGACCTGGCCCGCGGCGACGCGCTCATGGACGTGACGTACCGCTTCCAGCGGCGGGTCGCCACGATCCGCCGGGAGCTGGTCGCCGCCGACCTGACCGCGCTGCAGAGCGACCTGAGCGTGATCGCCGAGCTGGAGGCGGCCGCGGGCAGCGACGACGGGCCCGACGACGGGCTCGCGATCGACGAGTCGGCGCTCGAGGCCCTGGCCGCGCGCGACTGGTCGCCGCTCGGTGCGGTGGAGACGGTGCAGGCGCTCGTCGACGCGCTCGACGTCGACCTGGGCAGCGAGGCCCAGCCGATCATGCCGATGGCCACCATCTCGGTCACCGAGGACATGGCCACGTGCATGCGGCTGCACGGGATGGGCTGGCGGACGGCGTACCACGACGAGCCGCTCGCCGACGGCCTCGCGCCGGAGGACCTCGGCACGATGCTCACGCAGCGGCTGCGCTGGGCGCAGGGCACCGTGCAGGTGATGTTCCGCGAGAACCCGCTGCTGCAGCGGCGGCTCGCGTGGGGTCAGCGGCTCATGTACTTCTCCACGATGTGGAGCTATCTCTCCGGCTTCGCCGCGATCGTCTACCTCGCCGCCCCGGTGCTCTACCTCGTGGTGGGCGTGCTGCCGGTGCAGGCGCTCAGCACCCAGTTCTTCCTCCGGCTGGTGCCGTTCCTGGTCGTGAACCAGCTCCTGTTCGCGGTGGTGGCGGACGGACGGCCGACCTGGCGCGGCCAGCAGTACTCCCTCGCCCTCTTCCCGGTCTGGATCAAGTCCTTCACCTCGGCCTTCGGCAACGTGTTCCTCGGCCGATCCCTGGACTTCGCGGTCACGCCGAAGACCAAGCAGGAGCGCAGCGGCCCCGCCTGGCACCTCGTGCGACCCCAGCTCCTCGCGATGGCGATCCTGGTGCTGGCGGTCGTGATCGGCCTGGTCCGGATCGCGGTGGGCCAGGCGAACGTGCCCGGCGCCGTCCTCAACATGGTGTGGGTCGGCTTCGACCTGGCCATCTTCTCCGTCATCATCAAGGCCGCGCGCTACGGCGGCTACGACCCCGTCGAGCAGCCCGACGTCAGCGCCCGACCCCGCAGAGGAGCAGCATGATCGAGTTCGCAGTCGAGACGACCGCCGGGGGGATCGGGGTGGTGCGGCCGCAGGGACGGCTCAACATGTCCTCGGCCCGCCGCCTCAAGGAGATCGTGGACGGGCTCGTGTCGCAGGGCACGACCCGGATCGTGGTCGACCTGGCGGAGACGACCTTCCTCGACTCGTCGGGGCTCGGCGCGCTGATCGGGGGACTCAAGGCCGCGCGGCAGGCCGGTGGCGACCTCCGCATCGCCCGGCCGACCGAGGCGGTGCGGACGGTGTTCACGCTCACCAACCTCGACAAGGTGCTGCGGGCCCGCGACAGCGTCGAGGGCGCGTTCGATGCCTGAGCCGTCCGCGGGCGGGTCCGCGCACGAGGACCGCCTCGACCTGTCGGCACCCGCGACGCCGGCCATGCTCGACCTGGTGCACAGCGTCCTGGAGAAGCTCTGGGAGCAGCACGAGGACGTCGGCACGGCGGACCGGATCCGGTTCGAGACCGCCGTGATCGAGGTGCTCGGCAACATCGTCGAGCACGCCTACGAGCTCGACGCGGCGCCGGCCGACGTGCTGCGACGCTTCGACGTCTCCCTCTCCGCCAGCGACGAGGAGCTGGTCGCGCGGTTCGGCGACAACGGCATGCCGATGGCCCTCGACCTGAGCGAGGTGGCGATGCCGGGCGAGGACGCCGAGTCCGGGCGCGGCCTGGCCCTCGCGATGGCGGCGCTGGACGACCTCAGCTACGAGCGCGTCGACGGCCGCAACCTGTGGCGACTCACCTGCCGGCGGCGCGACTGATGCTCCGCACCCTCGCGCGGATCCTTCTCGGGACGCTCCTGGTCCTCGCGGCGCTCGCCGGGCCGGCCGCGGAGTCTTCACGTTCGCGGTCGACCACCCGGTGACCACCGAGGGGGTCGACCAGCTGCAGCGCTTCGCCGCCCAGATGGCGACCCAGGGCGCGGTGCTGGTGCAACAGCTGGAGCCGACCGTCGACCTCGAGCGGCTGTCGGCGACCGACGCCTCCCGGCTCGCCCGCCACGGCCGCGGGCGGCTCGCACTCGGCGCCTTGGTGGTGGCGGCGGCCGTGCTGCTCTGGCTGGACCGCGTGCCGACCGGGCCCAGCCCGGAGCTGCCGCTGGGCCGGTTGCTGGCCGTGGCCGCCGCCGCGGCGACCCCCCCGACGTTGCTGACCACGTGCTGGCGGCCGCTCGGCGCGGTCGTGGCCCAGGTGCTGGAACCGCTCGGCCGGGTACCGCTGCTCGTGCTGCTCGCGCACGTCCTCGTCCTGCTGCTCGTGGCCGACCTCGGCGCACGCGGGGCGCCGCTCACGCACGCCCTCGACGGCGCGGTGACCGGCACGGCCGTCGACCTCCTCGCGCTCGCCGCCCTCGTGCTGCTCGCGCGGTGGCGGCTCCGCGCCGCCCGCCGCCGGGCGGTCGCCGGCGCAAGGCTCCCGTGAGCGGCCGTGGGAGGGGCGCCGAGCGCTCGCCGGCCCGCGCCGCCGCGCTGGTCGCCACCGTCACGGTCGCGACCAGCGTCGTGCTCACCCTGCTGCACGTGCCGTCGTCCGTGCTCTTCGGCGCACTGCTCGGCGGGATGGCGCACGCCCTGACCTCGACCACGCCGCTGGCGCTGCCGGCGTGGTGCTTCCGCGTCGGCCAGGGGCTGGTCGGCGTGACGATCGGCTCGTTGGTCAGCCTCGACGCCCTCGCCGCGATGGGCGGCTCGCTGGTCGCCATCCTGCTGGTGACCGCCGGCACGGTGGCCCTCAGCCTGGCCGCGGGACGCGCCCTCGCCCTGCGCCGCGACGTGTCCCGGGTGACGGGCGCGTTCGCGATGGTGGCCGGCGGCGCCTCGGGCGTCGTCGCGGTGGCGCGCGACCTCGGCGCGGACGACCGCGTGGTGACGATCGTGCAGTACCTGCGCGTCTTCGTGGTCCTGGTGACCATGCCGCTGGTCACCGCGATCGTCTTCCACCCGGCCCACGGGGTCGGGACGTTCGACGTCGCGGGCGAGCCCGTCGCCGCCGACCTCCTCTACACCCTGGTCGCGGTCGTGCTGGGCCTGCTGGTGGCGCGGGCCGTGCCGATCAGCACGGCCACGCTGCTCGGGCCCCTCGCCGTGGCCGTCGCCCTCACCGCGACCGGATGGCTGGGCACGCCGATCGTCCCCGTCCCGGTCCAGTGGCTCGCCTACGCCATCATCGGCGTCCAGGTCGGGCTGCGCTTCACCCGCGAGAGCCTCGCCTCGATCACCCGGATGCTGCCCGTGGTCCTGCTGATCATCGTGGGGATGGTGCTGGCGACCGCGCTCATGGGAGCCCTGCTGGCCTGGCTGACCCCGGTGGACGGGCTGACGGCGTACCTCGCCACGACCCCCGGCGGCCTGTTCGCCGTCCTCGCGACCGCCGCCGACAGCGGCTCGGACGTCACCTACGTGATGGCCGTGCAGCTGCTCCGGCTGCTGGTGATCCTGGCGTTCACGCCACTGCTCGCGCGATACCTTCGAGCTCGTCCCGGTCGACCACGCGACGGGTCCTGACCCGATAGCGCCAGACCTGGATCAGCCCGAGCGCCCAGAGCGGGTACTGCGCGCACATCGCCCAGTGGAACGCCGACGGCGTGTAGTCGCTGCCGCCGCCCGGCGTGCGCCAGTCGAGGAGCACGCCGATCGCGATCACGAGGACCAGGCTCGCGATGAACCCGCCCTGGTTGATGATCCCGCTGGCGCTGGCCAGCCGCTCGTGCGGGTTGGAGGTCCGGCCGACGTCGAAGCCGATCATCGAGGCGGGGCCGCCGATGCCGACCACGACGACGAGCACGACCAGCAGCGGCAGCGGCGCCGTGCCGGGCCAGACCAGCACCAGCGTCCACATGGCCACGATCGTGGAGACGATCGTCAGCACCATCGTCGAGCGGTGCCACGGGTGGTTGCCGACCAGCCAGCCGAGGGTCGGTCCCGCGCCCATCACGGACAGGACCATCAGCGTCAGCAGGAGCCCGGCCGTCGAGGACGACCGGTGCTCACCCTGGACGAAGAACGGGAAGCCCCACAGCAGGCTCAGCGCGGTCGAGCTGAACTGCGTCGTGAAGTGCATCCAGAACCCGAGCCGCGTGCCGGGGTGCCGCCAGGACGAGCGCAGGCTGGCGCGCACCGCCGCGAGCGACAGCTGGGGGCCGCGCAGGTTGCGCGCTCCGGGCGAGTCGTGGAGGACGAGCACGACCGCGACCGCGAGGACCACCCCGAGGGCGGCGGCGAACAGGTACGCCGTCGTCCAGCCGAGGTGACCCAGGGCCCAGGTCATGGGGACGGCTGCCGCGACCGCACCGAGCTGGCCGAGGGTGCCGGTCAGCTGGGTCATGATCGGGATCCGGCGGGCCGGGAACCAGCTGCTCACCAAGCGCAGGACGCAGATGAACGTCATCGCGTCGCCCATGCCGACGAAGACCCGGGCCACCAGGGCGACCGGGTAGCTCTCGGCCAGCGCGAAGCCGGCCTGGGCGAGCGTGAGGACCACGGTGCCGGTGAGCAGCACGCTGCGCGAGCCGTAGCGGTCGACCAGCAGGCCCACGGGGATCTGCATCGCGGCGTACACGACCAGCTGGAGCATCGTGAACGTCGCCAGCTGCGACGCCGAGATGCCGAACCGGTCGGCCGCGGCCAGGCCGGCGACCGCGAGCGAGGAGCGGTGGAAGACCGCAACGAGGTAGACGAGGAGCCCGACCAGCCAGACCGCGTACGGATTGCGGACGGATGCGCTCACTCCCCCGATGGTACGGCGATCAGTCGAGGCAGAACTCGTTGCCTTCCGGGTCCTGCATCACGATGTGACCGCCGCTACCCGCGCCCGGTTCGTGGCGCCGGACGCGGGTGCCACCGAGCCCGGCGAGCCGGTCGGCCTCCGCCTCCAGGGCGGCCATCCGCTCATCCCCCTGCAGGCCGGGCGCGGCGCGCACGTCGAGGTGGACCCGGTTCTTGGCGGACTTGCCCTCCGGCACCCGCTGGAAGAACAAGCGCGGCCCGTGGCCCTCGGGGTCGACCACCGCCGAGCGGGAGTTCCGCTCCTCGGCCGGCACGCCCCACGCGTCGAGCGCCTCGTCCCAGGTCGCGAACGGCGGCGGTGGGGCCTGCAACTGGTAGCCGAGCGCGTGGGCCCAGAACTCCGCCGCCGCGGCCGGGTCGGCGGCGTCGAAGGTGACCTGGACCTCGCGCGTGGTCATCGCGCACCCGCCTCCATCATCTGCCGCAGCTCCTTCTTGAGATCGCCGATCTCGTCGCGCAGGCGGGCCGCCACCTCGAAGTGGAGCTCGGCGGCGGCCGCCTTCATCTGGTCGGTCAGCTCCTGGATCAGCTGGGCCAGCTCGGCGCTGGGCATGCCGGCCAGGTCCGCGGCGTGCTGCCCGGACTCGCCGCCGGCGGCCCGCGACAGCGCCGGGACCGGCGCCTTGCGGTGCTTCGGGTCCTGGGTCTGCCAGCTCTGGAGGAGCTCCTGGGTGGACTCCTCCTCGCGCGCCAGCATGTCGGTGATGTCGGCGATCTTCTTGCGCAGCGGCTGCGGGTCGATCCCGTGGGCGGTGTTGTAGGCGACCTGCTTGGCGCGGCGACGGTTGGTCTCGTCGATCGCCATCTCCATCGACGGCGTGATCTTGTCGGCGTACATGTGGACCTGGCCCGACACGTTGCGGGCCGCCCGGCCGATCGTCTGGATCAGCGACTTGTCGGAGCGGAGGAAGCCCTCCTTGTCGGCGTCCAGGATGGCGACCAGCGAGACCTCGGGCAGGTCGAGGCCCTCGCGCAGCAGGTTGATGCCGACCAGCACGTCGTACTGGCCCAGCCGCAGGTCGCGGAGCAGCTCGATCCGCTTGAGCGTGTCGACCTCGGAGTGGAGGTAGCGGGTGCGGATGCCGGCGTCGAGGAGGTAGTCGGTGAGGTCCTCGGACATCTTCTTGGTCAGGGTCGTGACCAGCACCCGCTCGTTGCGCTCGACGCGGAGGTTGATCTCGTGGATCAGGTCGTCGATCTGGCCCTTGGTCGGCTTCACGACCACCTCCGGGTCGATCAGGCCGGTCGGGCGGATGATCTGCTCGACGACGTCCGGGCGGCCGTCGACGGTCACCTTGTCGAGCTCGTAGTTGCCCGGCGTCGCGGAGAGGTAGATCGTCTGGCCGATCCGGTCGAGGAACTCCTCCCAGCGCAGCGGCCGGTTGTCCATCGCGCTCGGCAGCCGGAACCCGTGGTCGACCAGGTTGCGCTTGCGGGACATGTCGCCCTCGTACATGCCGCCGATCTGCGGCACCGCGACGTGGGACTCGTCGACGACCAGCACGAAGTCCTCGGGGAAGTAGTCGAGGAGGCAGTTCGGCGCCGAGCCGCGGCTGCGGCCGTCGATGTGCATCGAGTAGTTCTCGATGCCCGAGCAGGAGCCGACCTGGCGCATCATCTCGACGTCGTAGGTGGTCCGCATCCGCAGCCGCTGCGCCTCGAGCAGCTTGCCCTCGCGCTCGAACCGCGCGAGCTGGTCGTCCAGCTCGAGCTCGATGCCACGGATCGCCCGCTCCATGCGCTCGGGCCCGGCGACGTAGTGGGTGGCCGGGAAGACGTAGAGCTCCTCGTCGTCGGTCACCACCTCGCCGGTGAGCGGGTGCAGGGTGGACAGCCGCTCGACCTCGTCGCCGAAGAACTCCACGCGCACGGCGTGCTCCTCGTAGACCGGGAAGATCTCCAGGGTGTCGCCGCGCACCCGGAACGTGCCGCGGGTGAAGCTCATGTCGTTGCGGGTGTACTGGATCTCGACCAGGCGCCGCAGGATCGAGTCCCGGTCGTGCTCCTCGCCCACCTTGAGCCGGATCATCCGGTCGACGTACTCCTGCGGTGTGCCGAGGCCGTAGATGCACGAGACCGTGCTGACCACGATCACGTCGCGCCGCGTCAGCAGGCTGTTGGTCGCGGAGTGGCGGAGCCGCTCGACCTCCTCGTTGATCGAGGAGTCCTTCTCGATGTAGGTGTCGGTCTGCGGGACGTAGGCCTCGGGCTGGTAGTAGTCGTAGTACGACACGAAGTACTCGACCGCGTTGTCGGGGAACAGCTGACGCAGCTCGTTGGCGAACTGCGCGGCCAGGGTCTTGTTGGGCTGCATCACCAGCAGCGGGCGCTGCAGCTGCTCGGCCACCCACGCGATCGTGGCGGTCTTGCCGGTGCCGGTCGCGCCGAGGAGCACGACGTCCTCGACGCCGCCCTTGATCCGTTTCGAGATCTCGGCGATCGCCGCCGGCTGGTCGCCGGACGGGGAGTACTCGGAGACGACCTTGAACGGCGCCACGCGGCGCTCGAGGTCGGTGACGGGACGCATGTCCACGAGCGTAGACGGGGCCACCGACAGTGCTCCTGAGAGCCGAGGCCCGCCGGTCGCTAGATTGACCCCCGTGCCCCGCTCCCCCATCGCCGCCGAGCGGTTGTTCCGGGTCCTGCGGCGCACCCTGCTCGCCGTGCTCGGCGTCCAGCTCGCCCTCGCGGTCGGGCTCACGCTGGTCGACTCCTACCGGCGCCGCGGCAAGCGGCCGCGGCCGTTCCCCGTCACCGAGCCCCGTGAGGTCCCCGTCGGTGACGGCACGCTCACGACGTACACCTATGGCCGCGACCTCTACGAGGCGATGCTCGACGCCATCGAGTCCGCCGAGCGGCAGGTGCTCTTCGAGACCTACATCTGGAAGGGCGACGAGATCGGCGAGCGCTTCAAGGCCGCGCTCGCACGGGCGGCCGCGCGCGGGGTCGACGTCCACGTGATCTACGACGGGTTCGCGAACCTGGTGGTGTCGCCGCGGTTCAAGCGGTTCCCCTCGTCGATCAAGGTGCTCCGCTACCCCGTCTACCCGGCCGGCTGGCGGTTCTTCGACCTGTCCCGCTACGGCCGCGACCACCGCAAGATCCTGGTCGTCGACGACGCGGTCGGGTTCGTCGGCGGCTACAACGTCGGGACGGCGTACGCCACCGAGTGGCGCGACACCCACGTCCGCCTCACCGGTCCGGGTGTCTGGGACCTCAAACGCGCGTTCGCGGACATGTGGAACCTCAACCGACGCCGCCGGCTCGGCCTCTCCAAGCGCCCCCTCCTGCTGGAGACCGCGTCCGCCTGGGAGCCCAAGATCCGGTTCCACCGGAACGTGCCGCGGCTCTGGATGTTCCCGATCCGGTCGGTCTACATGGAGGCGATCACCCGCGCGTCGCGCAACGTCTGGATGACCCAGGCCTACTTCTGCCCCGACCAGGACTTCGTCGACGCCATGAAGTCCGCGGCCGGGCGTGGCGTGGACGTCCGCCTGCTGGTGCCGCACAAGTCCAACCACATCGTCGTCGACTGGATCTCGCGCGGCTACTTCTCCCAGCTGCTCGACGCCGGCGTCCGTGTCTTCCGCTACCGCGAGTCGATGGTGCACGCCAAGACCGCGACCATCGACGGCAGCTGGTCGACGGTCGGCACGGCCAACGTCGACCGGCTGAGCCTGACCGGCAACTACGAGATCAACGTCGAGGTCATCGACGAGGGCTTCGCTGCCGCGTTGGAGGAGGTTTTCCGGACCGACGAGTCGAACTCCCTCGAGCTCACCCGGGCCGAGTGGGAGGCGCGCGACCTGCACCGGAAGTTCACCGAGGCGATCCTGGCCCCGCTGCGCCCGCTGCTGTGACCCGCTCCGGTCGCGGGGTCCCGTGTGCGAGAGGCTGGGGCGCGTGACGGAGAGCGGGGAGGAGCCGGCCGAGCGGCTGGCGGGCTGGATCGAGCGGCTCGGGCTGGAGGGGCAGCTCGCCGAGGCGGGCCTGCCCACGCTCTCGCGGACGGCGGAGGGCCGGGCGCTGTGGATCGACCCGCGCGCCGGCACGCCGCTGACCCCGTCGCAGCTCGAGGACCTCGATGCGGTGCTGCACCGCCAGGGCTCCGAGCCGGAGCACGCCGTCCCGGTCGCCCTCCTCGTCCTGGCGCGCCAGGCCCGGCTGCGGGAGGAGCTGCTGGGCACCCCGTCGTTCACCTACGAGACGCTCGCCGGGCTCCGCGGCGCGACGGTCGAGGCGACCCGCTTCGCGGTCCACAAGGCAGCGGCGACGCACCGGCTGCTGGTGGTCCCCGCAGGCGAGCGGAGCCTGGTCCCCGCGTTCCAGCTGACGGCCGACGGTGAGGTCCGGCCCGACCTCGCGCCGGTGCTCGAGCCGCTGCTCGCCGCCCGGATGGACCCGTGGCGGCTCTGGGTGTGGCTGACCCAGCCGGCCGCACTCCTCGGCGGCCTGGTGCCCGAGCGGGCGGTCGCCGACGACGAGACGGCCGACCTCGTGCGGCACGCCGCGGTGCGGCTGGCGGAGCAGGTCGCCCGCGGCTGAGGGATTCACCCGATCGCGGCATGCGGTTGGGATGGACGTGCCGACGTACGCCGGCACGATGCTCCCCGGGTTGATCGACTGCCACACCCACCTGGTCGCGGACGCCACCTGGGGTGGGCTCGAGCGCGCCGCGACGATGTCGGGCGACGCCCCCGACGCGGTCATCGCCACGTCGTTGAGCGCGCACGCGGCGGCCGGCGTCACGACCGTCCGGGACCTGGGCGACCGGGGCTACCGCGGTCGGCGAGCTGGTCGAGGCGGGCTTCCGGTCAGCCTCGGCTGACCCGCCCGCCGTCGAGTCGACGCGTTCGGCTCACACTCAGCCGCGCCGCTTGCGTCGGAGCTCCGCGCGCACGCCGCGCTCGAGGAGCGCCACTCCCCCGACCCCGAGCACGAGGGCGACGTACGGCGCGGCGGCGTCGACGTCGCCGCCGACGGTGCCGAGGAGGTACGCGACATAGAGCAGGGCGAGACCCGTGAGGATGGCGTACCAGCCGGGGCTGATGACGCCCTTCGACATCACGGCGGCGGTCACGGCGCGAACGGTCGGCATGGGCGCACGATAGCGGCGCACGTCGGTCCTGTCAGCGGAGTCGCTGGACCACCTCGTGCGTCCGCTCGTCGACCGTCACGGTGGCCAGGGCCCCGTTGACCAGCGGGAGGTGCGGCGGGACGTGGCCGATCTCCATGTCGAAGACGATCGGGAGGTCGAGCCGCCCGAGTGCGTCGAGGACGGCCTCCCGCTGCGTCAGGTCCTCGTGGTCCGGAGCGGACGTGCGGCCGATGAGGATCGCACGAGCGTGCTCGAACCAGCCGGCCAGGCGGAGGCCGTGCAGGTTGCGGCAGATGGTGGCGGCACCGTCCTCCGCCGCCTCGAGGTAGACGATCACCCCTTCGTCGGCGTGCGCGCGACCGAACGCCGGGACGTCGCCGAAGGAGGAGCCGGTGAGGTTCGAGATCGTCTCGATGCACCCGCCGATCAGACGGCCGGAGGTCCTGAGCGACGGTGGTCCGAACAGCGACCAGCGTCCCTCACCGGCGCTCGCCCAGCTCACGGCGCGCGGGTCCTCCGCCAGCGGCGACCAGGTGGCCACGAGACCGGAGTCCCGCTGCGTGTGCGGCCCCGACCCGGACACCACGTCGAGCCAGCCGAGGAGCCCGGCGGGGACGGCGTACGGCGTGTCCGCGAGGTTGTCGCCGTGCACGGTCGCCCAGCCGAGGCGGACGGTGAGGGGCAGCAGGATCGTGGACAGGTCCGAGTAGCCGACCACCCAGGTGGGCTCGGCGCGGGCGATCGACTCCCAGTCGAGGAGGTCGAGGAGGTCGATCGCCGTCTCGCCGCCCCAGGGTGGGAGCACGCACCGGATCGCGGGGTCGCAGAGCATCTCGGTGAGCTCCGCGGCCCGCTCCGGGGCCGGCCCGGCCGCGATCCCGCTCCCGTCCATGCAGTCACCCACCACGACGTCGAACCCCACGCCGCGGAGCCAGTCGACGCAGAACGCGATGCGCTCCGCGCCGGGACCCTCGACGCCCGACGACGGCGAGGTGACGCCGATGCGGTCGCCGGGTCGGAGGGGAGCCGGGAACTTCACCATGGCGACATGGTGCCCTGTCCTCCGGCGGGCGGGGCGCGCGCGGCTGAGCGGAGGCATACGGACGGGTCCTCCGCTGTTGACCCGACGTGGTCGCAGCGTCAACGGACATCGAGGTGCTCGACTCGGTCGTCATCGGTGCCGGTCAGGCCGGCCTCTCGGCGTCGTACCACCTCCGACGCCTCGGACTCGACCACGTGGTGCTGGACGCCGACGAGGCGCCCGGCGGCGCCTGGCGGCACCGCTGGGACTCCCTGGGCATGGACGACGTGCACGGGGTGGCCGACCTGCCGGCCGGACCGGCCCCCGGTCGTGGGCGCGACCGGGCCAACGTGGTCATCCCGGCGTGGTTCGGTGAGTACGAACGCACCCATGACCTGCCCGTCGTCCGTCCCGTGCGGGTCGACCGGGTCGAGAGCACCGGTGATCTGCTCGTGACCCGCGCCGGCCCGCGGTCCTGGACGTCCCGGACGCTGGTGAACGCCACCGGCACGTGGACGCGGCCGTTCGTCCCGTTCTACCCGGGGCAGGAGACCTTCCGCGGGGAGCAGCTCCACACCGTCGACTACCCCGGAGCGGACCACTTCCGCGGCAAGCGCACCCTGGTGGTCGGAGGGGGTGCGAGCGCCGTGCAGTTCCTGGGAGAGCTCCGGCCTCTCACCGAGACGATCTGGGTCACCCGGACCGAGCCGCTGTGGCGCAACGGGCCCGGGGACCTCGACGGTCGCGCGGCGATCGAGCTGGTCGAGGAGCGTGTGAGGCGCGGGCTGCCGCCGAGGTCGGTCGTGTCCGTCACCGGCATCCGGCTGCGACCGCAGGAGCAGGAGGCGGCACGGCTGGGCGCCTACACCCGGCGGCCCATGTTCTCGCGGCTCGAGCCGGACGGTGCCGTGTGGCCGGACGGTTCCTTCGAGCATGTCGACGCGATCATCTGGGCCACCGGCTTCCGGCCGGCTCTGGGACACCTGGCCCCTCTGCGCCTCAGGAGCCAGCACGGCGGGATCCGGCTGCTCACCTCCACCTCGGACGTGCAGAGCGCGACCACGGCCGCCGTGGATCCGAGGGTGCAGCTCGTCGGCTACGGCCCGTCGGCCAGCACCATCGGCGGCAACCGGGCCGGTCGAGCGGCCGCCCGGGCGGTCCAGCAGTGGGTGCGCGAGACCAGTCGGCACGGCCCTGCTCGTCCACTGGCATGCTGAGAGCAGTCGCAGGTGAAGGGAGCGCCCCCGATGACAGGCCAGCCCGGATCCGCAGGAGTCACGACCTGGTTGGTCGATGACCGCGTCTGGCAGGACGACGACGAGACACCCGGCCAAGTGGCCATGTTGGTGGACGGCCCGGCAGTCCAGGCCGGACTGGCGGTCAGGATCGACGCCGGTGCGCACACCCGATGGACGGTCGACGGCGCGTTCACGGAGCTGTGGCTCTACACGACCGGTCAGGCCGCGCGGTCGGGCTCGTAGGTGATGGGAACCCGACCGTAGTAGAGATCCATCGGGACCAGTGACCGCCGTGGGTGCGCCGGGGTCAGCTCGTGAGGCGTCGGAAGGGGCGGTGCGACGGAGCGGACGTGCTGTCCGGCCGGAGTGGCGATGTCCACGGTGTGAAGACCCGCCTCGGCGCCGGGCGGACCCGCGGTCGAGCGCCACCCGGGCGCTTCCTTGGCGAGGTTGCAGAACTCGCAGAGTCCTTGACCGTTGGCCGCGCTGGTCGGTCCGCCCGCGGCGTGGGCCCGGACGTGGTCGCCGCGGCGGATGGGCGCGTCGCACCAAGGCGTGCGGCAGGTCCGGTCCCGGATCGCCAGCAGGTCGAGGAGGTCGGCGTCGAAGAGCCGGTCTCCGCTCTCCATCGCGACGAGGGAGCCGGCCGGGTCGGTGTAGACGCGGCGCATGCTGGCGAGACCCGCCTCACCGGCGTCGGCGACGAGGCCCAGGGCGGCGGCCGCGGACAACGTGCCGTAGCCGGTCAGCCACGCCGGCTCCTGGTTCGTGCCCGCGAGGGCGCGGTCGGAGATCGTCAGGTTCACGCGGACGGGCACGCCGGCGGCGGCCGTCCGTCCGGTGACGCGCTCGACGAGCGTGTCGGCCTGCACCTGGCCCCGCGAGCGAGGGTCGCCGGCCGCCGCGGCGCTGTCGGCCGCCTTCTGCAGCGCGGCGAGGAGTGCCACCCCCTGCGCAGCGGGGACCAGCGCGGTCACCTGCGCCATGGCGTCAGGCTTCGGCCGGATGCTGACGTGACGGTCGGCCTCCGCGCGGGCCCGGCGCTCGACCAGGGCGGCCGCGTCGACCGACGCGACGGCCCTGACCACCTCGGTGGTGAGCCGCTTGAGGCCCCACCCGGTGAACGGGTAGGAGCCGTCGTCGCGCGGCGCGCAGAGCCGACGGTCCACGACAGCCCGGTCGGCGGGATCGAGGCAGGCGGTCTCCTTCGTCAGGATCGTCGCCTGCTCCTCGGTCATCTCCCCGGCCTCCATCGCGGCCAAGGTGCACGGCATCTCCGCGACCAGGCTCTTGGCGAGGCCGAGGTGCCGCTGCCCGCGGAACGGCGACTCGCGGCGGGCGATGGCGACCTCGCTGGCCACCCCGCGGCCCTCGACGACGGCCGGCACGCGGAGCTCCTCCCGGTGTCGGCGGCGCACGGCATCATCGAGCCGAGCGGCGAGTCGGGCCTGGAGGGCCGACGCCTCGTTCTTCAGCTTCTCGGCCGCGGTGATGGCGGCCACCAGCTCCTCCGGCGACGCGGACGGGTCATCGAGGACCGCCGTGTCGAGGATCGGAGTGTGGGCCATGCCCCATGATATCGCACGTTCGTTCGATTGCCAACGGTCACGTCGGCGCCTGTGGACGGCACGGATCGCGGGAGCGGGCGGCTAACGCGGCTGCGGGATGTCGATGACCGAGCTGAGCTTCAGCGCCTTCACCTTGTCGCCCTTCACCTTCAGCTGGCCCTTGAGCACGCCGGTCACGGCGCTGAGGTGCCCGGTGGCGAGCCGGAGGAAGTCGTGCGCCTGGCAGGTCACGGTGGCGTCCCGGGAACCTCCGGACTCCCCCTGCTCGACGGTCGCGACGCCGGACGCCAGCCGGACGACGTACCGCTCGACCTCCCCGCTGGGGTTGCCGATCAACCGGAAGCCGACCGTCAGGGAGGTGCCGGCCGCGGTCGCCGGGTCGACGAGGTCCGGGAGCCGCCGGAAGATCTCGCCGAGCACGACCGGCCGGAAGCCCGAGGCCATCACGCGCTCGAGGTGCTTGCGGGACGCCGCGGCGAGGGCGGTGGCGACGTCCACCGGATCGAGGGCCGCCGGGTCGACGACCGCGTCGTCGGTGCCGGGCACGCGGAACATGCCACCCAGGGCGAGGGCCAGGTCGGCCGAGCCGGCGATGTCGAGCGTCCCGGCGAGGTACTCCAGCGCCGCGTTGCACCCGCCGCTGACGAGCCGCACGAACCGCAGCGCATCGCTGCGCAGCACCACGTCGGCTCCGTGGTCCGCGCCGACGTGCGTCAGCAGGTCGATGCGTCCGCCGGCGAACGACAGCGCGTGCCGCTCGGCCACCCGCCCCCGCCGCTCGAGATCGATGCGGACCGCACCCTCCATGGCGGCGAGGCGCTCGGGCACGGCGTACTCCTCCAGCCGCGCCAGGATCCCCTCGACCGCGACCGGGCGGATCTCGTCGCGGTCGACGATGGCCGTGAGGTCCGCGTCGGTGGTCGCGGCCACCGCGGCGACCAGGGCCTCGGCGTCGACCTCGGCGAAGAAGCGGGCCGCCTCTGCGGGGGTGGCGGTGCGCAGTGGGGTCAGGTCCACGGGCCCAGAGGTATCACGTCCGAGTCACGCGCGCGGGCAGGTGGGTGCGCGGCGCCATCCGAGCCCCTCGCCTGGGCCGGTGCAGGCCGGAGAGCGCCAGCAGCGCCGGTACCCGCCCGCGGTGCGGGCGCCACGGCTCGAGGAACTCGGCGAGCTCCGCGTCGTCGAACGGCCGGCCCGCAAGCACGTGGCCGACGTCCTTCGCCACGTGGTAGTCGAAGAACGACGGCGCGTCGGGGTCGCCGTGCGCCCGCTGACGCACCTCGGCGGCCGTCCACACGCCGATGCCGGGCAGGCTCGTGAGCCGGCGCTCCACCTCCTCGCCCGGCATGCCGACGGTCCGCTCGAGCGCGTCGGCGACGCGGGCGGCCGTCACCAGCGCTCGCGACCGCGCCGGGTCGATGTGCATGCGGAGCCACTCCCACGAGGGCACGCGCCGGATCGTCTCGGCATCGGGCTGGACCCACAGGCGCAGCTCGGCGCCGGGGCCGGGGGCGCGCTCGCCGAAGCGGTGCACCAGCATCCGGAAGCCCGCGAACGCCTCCTGCCCGGTGACCTTCTGCTCGATGATCGCCGGGACGAGGGCCTCCATCACCCGCCCGGTCCGGCCGATGCGCCAGTGGGCGTGCCGGCGCCAGGCCTCGACGACGACGGGGTGGCGCGGCTCGAAGCCCGACACGTCGTCCTCCGCACCGAGCAGGGCCGGCACGGACTCGAGCGCCCACTCCGCCCCCGGACCCCAGGCGCGCGCGTGGACGACCCCCTCGCGGGGCCGAGGCTCGATCCGCAGCGTCGCCGGTCCGGCCGGCGTACGGATCCCCCGCCAGGTCGCGTCACCGAGCGTGCGGTACGTCGGATCGCCGGCGCCGCGGCGCAGGTGGCCGATGAGCAACGGGACCGGGCACGGCCAGTGCGGGCGCCAGAGACGCTCGCACCCCCCGGCCGCACCGGCCGGTCCCTCGCTGCTCACGTCCAGACGCTAACCCAGTGCACCGACGCCGACCGCACCGCCGCCGACAGGTGCAGGGAGACGACTACGTTGTCGTGCATGACGGACCGCGCCCATCCCGGCGTCGACGCCTACCTTGCGGCCCTACCCGTGTGGCAGCGCGAGGTCTGCGCTGCCCTCCGCGGCATCATCTGGGAGGCGGACCCCGAGATCGAGGAGACGATCAAGCGGACGGTCTACCCGTACTTCGTGCTCGAGGGCAACGTGTGCGCGCTGCTGGCCACCAAGGATCACGTCAACCTGTTCCTCTACGACCCCACGGTTCCCGACCCGGACGGCCTGATCAACCAGGGGCAGGGCAACGCCACGGCTCGCGCCATCCAGATCTACGAAGGCGACCCGATCAAGCGAGCCGCGTTGCTCCAGCTGCTTCGAGCCATCGTCGCGAACAACCGTGCCGGGGGCTGGCGGCGGCTGAGGACCGCAGGCAGCTGACCTCGCGACGCGACCCGTGGGCCAGCTGGCCGGGCATCGCTCGGGCAGCCGGCTGTCACAACCCGTGGCCGGCCGGCGTCTGGATGTCGGACCGACTCACACAGGAGGACGACATGACCGGAACGACTCGCATCCCTTCCGCCGAGATCACCGGGTTCAAGGGCGCGCTGATCAAGAGGTTCGCGAAGAGGACCCTGGGCCGGGTCCCGAGCTCGATCGGCGTCTACTGGCACAACCAGAAGGTCCTGATGGACATGGCCCGCCTCGGTGGCAGACTCCAGAAGTGGGGCGCCTGCGACGAGCAGCTCAAGTCGTTTGCGCACATGGCGGTCGCCGCTCAGGTGGGCTGCAGCTGGTGCCTGGACTTCAACTACTTCGAGGCTCACAACAAGAGCCTCGACATGGACAAGGCCCGCGAGGTGCCGCGGTGGCGCGAGTCGGGCGCGTTCACCGTGCTCGAGCGTGAGGTCCTGGCGTACGCCGAGGCGATGACCGCGACCGAGCCGACGGTGACCGACGAGATGGTGACGTCGCTGCGCGCTCAGCTCGGTGACGCCGCCCTGGTCGAGCTCACGGCGGTCATCGCGTTCGCCAACTTCACCACGCGCCCGAACGTCGCGCTCGGCATCGAGTCGGACGGTTTCGCCGCGGCATGCGGCCTGGAGCCGCTCGCCCGGCCCACCGCCGTAGGGTCGTGAGCGTGACCGCGGCGGAGGACCCGTTCGTCGTCCACCGCGGCCTCCTCTTCACGGTCTCCTACGAGATGCTCGGCTCGGCCGCGGACGCCGAAGACGTCGTGCAGGACACCTGGCTGCGGTGGGACGCGATCGGTGAGGACGCGCGTGCCGCGGTTCGCGATCCGCGTGCCTTCCTGGTCCGGATGGTGACCCGCAAGGCGCTCGACCGGCTGCGCTCGACCGCCCGGCGGCGCGAGGAGTACGTGGGTGAGTGGCTGCCAGACCCGCTGCTCACCGCCCCCGACGTGGCCGACGACGTCGAGCTCGCCGAGAGCGTCTCGTTCGCGATGCTCACCGTGCTCGAGACACTGACGCCCACCGAACGTGCGGTGTTCGTGCTCCGGGAGGTGTTCGACACGCCCTACGGCGAGATCGCCGAGGCGGTCGGCAAGTCCGCGGCCGCCGTACGGCAGATCGGGCACCGGGCACGGGAGCACGTCGCCGCCCGCCGGCCCCGAATGGAGGTCAGCCGCGCCGAGCAGCAGGAGGTCGTCGAGCGGTTCCTCGCGGCGGTGACCCGCGGTGACCTGCAGGGGCTGCTGGCCGTCCTCGCGCCCGACGTCGTGCTCGTGGCCGACGGCGGCGGAGTCGTCCAGGCCGTCGTGAACCCCGTGGTCGGCGCGAAGAAGGTCGCCAACCTGCTGCGACCGTTCAACCGGCTCGCCCCGGGGGCCGAGATCGTGCCGATGCTGCTCAACGGTGCGGTCGGCGCACGGATCGTGGGCACCGACGACGGCTACGACACCGCGATCAGCTTCGTCGTCGAAGCGGGCCGGATCAGCCGCATCTACGCGGTGCGCAATCCCGCCAAGCTCGGACGGATCGACGTCGAGACGACGATCAGTCGCTGAGCGAGCAACGACATCGATCGATGGTGCGTCGTGAAGCACCCGTCGTGTGAGACGACCGATCAGCGAAAGCGCCGGTTAGGCTTGGCGCCGCGCACCCGGGAGACGGCGAGGCGAGGATGGGCAAGGCGTCCGGGTCGGGTAGGGCACGGCCCGCAGTCGGCGGTGATGTGGCGCCCATCAGCGACCTGACGCCCCCACCATGGCGCTGGATCGCAGCGGCTGCGGCGGTCGTCTGCGCCCTGCTCTACGCCACCCTGTCGCGATACGGCTACCACCGCGACGAGCTGTACTTC
>Ga0308173_10000358_pt1 | contig 18678 bp, 18 predicted proteins | sample PhyPR1_FD_203716 | JGI IMG/M metagenome (GOLD analysis project Ga0308173, IMG submission 203716) | Soil microbial communities from UC Gill Tract Community Farm, Albany, California, United States - DLSLS.P.R1 | ecosystem: Environmental > Terrestrial > Soil > Agricultural land | place: USA...
GCGTTGAGCACGAGGGCGCGTACCGGCTGCACCACGGAGCCGGTAAACAGGAACAGCACGATGAACGTGGTGAGCACGATGAGCAGTCCGGCCAGCGGAAGCCGGGAGTCGATGGCGTGGGTGGTGTCGATCAGCTCGGCGGTCTGGCCGCCCACGTAGGTGTGGACGCCGGCCGGGTCGGGGAGGCGGCGTACGGCCCGCACCAGATCCTTGGAGGCGTTGGAGCGCGGGTCGGCCGTGCTGACGACCGAGAGCCGCTGCGCGGTGGGACGCGCCAGGGCCGGATTGGCGGAGTGCGGGAGCGCCTGCCCGTCGACGAAGGTCGCGGCGCTGGTCTCGACGCGTGCCACCCCGGTCAGGTCGGACAGCCGGGTCGCGTAGCCGGTCAGTGCGGCAGGGTCGAGCGGGCCGTCGGTGACCAGGTTGAGCGCGGTCGCGCTGTCGCCGGTGAAGTCCCCGCGCAGCACGTCGCCGACCATCCTGGTCTGCGTGGTGGTCGGCAGCACCCGGTCGTCGGGTGTGCCGAGCGTGACGTGCCGCAGCGGCAGCGCGATCAGCAGCAGTACGGCGAGCACCGGGAGCGCGATGAGCGCCGGACGGCGCATGACCTGTCCGGCCAGCCGTCCCCAGAGCGGCCCGGCGGTCGACGGCTCGCGGTCACGCGCCCAGGGCAGCCGGCCGGCGTTCACCCGGCGGCCCAGGACGGCCAGCAGGGCCGGCAGCACCACGACCGAGGCGGCCATCGAGATGAGCACCACGCCGATCCCCGCGTAGGCGAACGAGCGCAGGAAATAGAGCGGGAAGATCAGCAGCACGGCCAGCGCGGCCACGACCGTCGCACCACTGAACACGATCGTGCGTCCGGCCGTCCGCACGCTGCGCATGACCGCCTCGGCCGGCTCGTACCCGTGCCCGAGTTCCTCCCGGAACCGGCTGACCATCAGCAGCGCATAGTCGATGGCCAGCGCCAGGCCGAGCGCGGTGGTCAGGTTGATCGCATAGATCGCCACGTTCGTCACCGAGCCGAGCAGATCCAGTTCCGCGAACGTGCCCAGGATCGCGATCATCCCGATCGCCAGGGGGAGTAGCGCGGCCACCACGCTGCCGAACGCGATGATCAGCAGCACCAGGATGATCGGTACGGCGATCCGCTCGGAACTGCGCAGGCTCGTGCCGACCTGCCCGACGATGTCGTTGCCGACCGCCGCGTCGCCGCCGACCGTGACGTCGACCTGGCCGGTGTGCGACCGAAGGCCGGCCAGCTCCGACGAGCTGAGGTCGCGATCGCTCTTGGTGTTGCCCAGGATGAGCGCGTACGTGCCGTCCCGCGACCGCAGACCGGGATTGCGCGTCTGCCAGTAGGACACCACGTTCGACACACCCGGAACCGCCGCGAGACGGCTCGCCGCCGTGGCGCCGGCCGCCCGTGCGGGTGCGTCATCCACCGTCCCGGTCTTCGTACGGACGAGCAGGACGACGCCGGCAGAGCCGCCGAAGCGCTGATCGGTCAACCTCTGCGCGGTCGTCGACTCGGCAGCCGGATCCTGGAAGCCGCCGGTCTTGAGCTTGCCGAAGGCACCGAACCCCAGCACGCCGGACCCGACCACCGCCAGCATCGTGACGACCAGCACCAGACGGGCGCGGCGTACCACCCAACGTCCGTCCCGGCCCGGGTCCCCGCCTGTAATGGTCATGTCCTGCTCCCCGTCTGCGGTGACCCCGTGACCGGGGCCCGGCCGGGCCGTTCTTGACCTGGCTCTTGGGGGAACGGTAAGAACACTGGCCCGCCGGGGGCATCACCCGAAAGTGCCGCCCGAGTGGAATTGCGGCAGTGCGCCGGCCATCACCGGAAGGTGCTAGCGGACAGGCCAGGTCAGGGGATCAAGCCCAGCTCCCGGGCCCGCGCGGCGGCCTCGGTCCGGTTCGCGGCGCCGAGCTTGCCCAGGACGTGGGTGACGTGTTTCTTGACGGTGTCCAGGGCCACGACCAGCTCGTGGGCGATGCGCTGGTTCGACTTGCCGGCGGCCAGCAGCCGCAGTACCTCGAGTTCGCGATCGGTCAAGGGCTCGACCAGGAGGGCAGCGGCCGGCCTCTCCGGCGCGGCGTCGGGCCGGCCGCAGGCGCGCAGGAGCGCGGCCAGGTAGCCGGGATCGACGATATGAGCCGCGCGGTGCCGAGGGGTGGCCGCCATCCGAGCGAGCAGGGCGTGCATGGGCGCGCCCTCGTCGGCGAAGACCCGGACATGGCCGTGTTCGCGGGCCGGTCTGAGCGACTCGGCCAGCGCCGCGAGGGCGCCGGAGGGATCGCCGCCGGCGGCCAGCGCCAGTGCCCGCAGTGCCTGGATCTCGATGATGCTGCCGGTCCGGCCCTGGCCTGCCGCGGCACCGAGCAGCCGTTCCAGCAGCGTCAGCGCCCCGCCGGGGTCGTTGTCGGCAAGCAGCACCCGCGCCAGCACCAGATACTCCGGTTCCCGGGAGTAGTCGGGCTCGTCGGCCGCGGTCAGACCCGCCGCCTTGGCCCATCGGGCGGCCGCGGAGACATCGCCCTGGGCCAACAGCAGCCGTGCCCGCAGCGATGGCACCGGATTGAACAGGGCCGTCACCAGCGGGCTCGGCCCGACCCGCCCGGCTTCGTCCATCGCCTCCGCGGCTCCGGCCTCGTCGCCGTGGACGTTGCGGATCCGGGCCACCGTGGCCAGGCCGATGGCCAGCGGCAGGGTGAAGGCGAGCTGCCGGCAGAGCGCGACCCCGCGGGTGGCGTGGTCGAGGGCGGCGGTCAGCTCGTTCCGTTCGTACAGCACCTGGGCCAGCCCGACGTGCGCAATGCCCAGGTGGGCCGGCTGGCCGAGGCCGCCGGGCGTGTCCAGCGCCTGCCGGTAGGTCGCCAGTGCCGCGTCCAGATCGCCCTGGGCCCGCTGCACCTCGCCCAGGTCGTAGCAGACGCGCGTGGCGAGGAATCCGGCGAAGACCTTGTCGGCCGCCCTACGTTCGGCGAGCACCTCCGCCAGGCCGCGCTCGGCCGGCCCGAGGCGGCCGGCCAGCCAGTCGGCCGCAGCCTGGTTCCAGCGCACGAAGGAGCGCATCAGCCAGTCGTCCGCGTCCAGATGGGCCAGCGCTCGTCGGTTGTAATCGACCACACCGGCGGCGTCACCGCGCAGGCGTGCCAGGACGGAGCGCAGGAACGCGATCCCCGCCGGGACATTGGCCAGCACGCTGTCGCCCTGCGGCGGTCCGAGGGACGGCTCGTGGGGATCGTCGCCGCCGACCGCCAAGGCGGCCTCGGCATCGTCGAGCAGCGCTTCGAGGGCCTGCACCTGAAAGCCCATCGCCGAGCCGTACGCCAAGGCCAGGCACAACCGCGGCCGGTCACGTACCGTCTCGGGCGGCAGTGCAGACAGCCAGCGGCGCAGGGTCACGCCTTCGCTGCGGCTCAGCATCGTCTCGACGTGCCGTTCGACCAGCCGTCCCGCCCAGGCGGCGTCTCCGGCCGCGAGAGCGTGCCGTACGGCGTCGTCCGCCAGATCATGCTGATCGTTCCAGGCGGCCGCGGCCCGGTGAAGTTCCTGCGCCCGGCCGGGCCGATCGGCCTGGAGCCGGGCGCGCAGCAGGTCGGCGAACAGATGGTGGTAACGCCACCAGCCGCGTACCTCGTCCAGCGGCACCAGGAACAGGCCCGCTCGCTCGATGTCCTGCAGCATCGCCTGTCCATCGGTCCGGCCGGTGACCGCATCGCACAATTCGCCCGACAGGCGCTCCAGCACCGAGGTCTCCAGCAGGAAGGTGCGCATCTGCTCGGTCTGGCCGTCGAGGACCTCATCGCCCAGGTAGTCCAGTACGAAACGATGGCTGCCGCTGAACGCCGCCACGAAACCGGCCGGATCGGGGTGGCCGCGCATCGACAGTCCGGCCAGCCGCAGCCCGGCCGCCCACCCCTCCGTACGGGACACCAGCGCCGCCAGCGCGGTGCCGGGCAGACCCGCCTCGCTCAGCAGCGCCGAGGCCTCCTCGCGGGTGAAGCGCAGGTCGGCGGCGCGCAGTTCGGCCAGTTGGCCGCGGGCCCGTAGCCGTGCCAGCGGCAGCGGTGGGTCCGCCCGGCTGGACACCACCACCCGCAGGAGCGGCGGCAGATTCTCCAGCAGGAACGCAAGCGACTCGTGGACCGGCCCCGAGTCGACCAGATGGAAGTCATCGAGGATCAGCAGCACTTCATCCGGGCCGGGATCAGCGGCCAGATCATTGATCAGAGCCGTCACCGGTTCTTCGAACGAACCTGGCAGCGGGGGGTCGAGTAGCGGGCTCAACCGGCCGGCCAGCCCGGGCACGACCCGGTCCAGCGCGGTCACCGCATAGCGCCAGAACCGAGAAGGGTCGCTGTCGCCGCCGTCCAGACCCAGCCAGGCCACCGGCCGCCCGCCACGACGAGCCCAGTCGGCCAGCAACGCCGTCTTGCCGAACCCCGCCGGAGCGCAGACCAGCACCCTGCCTCTGGCCAGTCCTTCGTCCAGCGCGTCCATCAGCCGCGCACGGGCGACGAAACCCAGCGGTGGCCGGGGCACATGCAGCTTCGTGGCCAGCAGGACGTCCTGCCCGGTCATGGCACGAGGCTGATCCTCCGGTCTCACCAGGTGATCCCGGGCCGAGGCACCGTGGACGCCTCTCGTTGACGCACCTCTTGATGGTACTTCGAGCGCGACATCACGCAGAATTCCACTCCAATGCCACCTTCGGGTGACGCCCGCCCCCCGCTTTCGTTCCTACCGTCCGCATATGAAGGAAGCACTCGGGCCCGCCCGTTATGAGATCCGTGTGGCTGGCGTCCTGGACGGCCGGTGGGCCGCCTGGTTCAGCGATCTGCAGATCAGTGCCGAGGACGGAGACACGGTCATTCGTGGCCTCCTGGCCGACCAGGCGGCGTTGCACGGGCTGCTGACCAAGATCCGCGACCTCGGGCTTTGTCTGATCTCGGTGAACCTGCTCGACACCGGTCCGCAGTAGTTTAATCACCTGTGATGTATCATAGGTGATGTGAATGCCGGTGAGCTTCATCGTCTTGCCCGGGTGCTCCGCGAGATCGCCCAGGCGGCGACCGCGAATGTGGGTGAACGCCCGGTCGCGGCGAGCACGGTGGCGATCGTCGAGGACGTGTCCGACCACCCGCAGAGCCCGATCACCGAGATCGCGCGCAGGACGGGCCTGGCGCAGAGCCTGGTGTCTCGTACCGTCGACCGGCTGCAGACGCACGGCGTGCTCACGGCGGGGCGCGATCCCGCCGACGGCCGGCGCACCCTGGTCAGCGTCGACCCCCGGACCCGGCACCTGGATTTCGCCGATCGGGCGGGACGCCCGATCGCGGACGCGATCCGTCAGGTGGTCACCGGAGTGAGCAGCGAGCAGCAGGAGCGGATAGCGGCGGCGCTGGAGGTGCTGGCGGCGGAACTGCTGGATCGCTCGTCGGAACCGCGGGCCACCGGTCGAAGGAGCCTGTGATGCCCCTTCCGCAGACGGCACTGCTGGCCATCACGATCATCGGGCGGCGCCGGACCGGCCGGCAGCGCCACCACCAGCACCATGGCCTCCTGCAGCATGCCTTCGCGACGTCGCCCTGGCTCGGCGCGATCGGGGTGACCCTGGTGGTCCTCGTGGGCATGGCGCTCGCTCTGATGAGGAAGGCGGGCCGCCTGCTGGAGGGGACTCCCTGGTACGTACGGCTGGCCTTGCTCGCGACGGCAGGAGCCGCGGTCCTCCGGCTGCTCAACCGGAGGAATCAGACCACGTCGCAGGATTATTGGGAGATGCCGGATGACCGGCGACCCGGCCCGCCATGGGATCGGGCCGGATAGCCCCGGCGCGTGGACGCGTCAGGGCACGGTGAGGACGATCTTGCCGCGGGGGTGGCCCCGGGTCAGGTGGTCGAGGGCGGCAGCGGCTTCGGAGAGCGTGTAGGCCCGGTCGACGACCGGTGCGAGGGCGCCCTTCTCGATGCGGTCCTTGAGCGCCAGCAGGTCGTTTCGGCGAGTGACGGCCACGAAGGTGCCGAGTCGCTGGCGCAGGAACGGGGAGATCAAGTGGGCGCGGATCTGGCGGCCCATGCCGAGCCACTGGCCGCCGCCTTCGCCGCCGACGATGACCAGGGTGCCGCCCGGGGTGAGAACCCCGCGCAGCAGAGCCAGCGGCCGGCTGCCCGCGATGTCGAGGACGGCATCGTACCGGCCGGAGATCTCGTGGCGGGTGTAGTCGATGACCTCGGCCGCCCCCAGGGAACGGACCAGATCGGAGCCGGTGGGGCCGCAGACGCCGGTGACCTCGGCGCCGAGTCCGGCCGCCAGTTGTACGGCGAAGGTGCCGACGCCGCCGGATGCGCCGATCACCAGGACCTTCTGGCCTTCGCGGAGCCGCGCCTTGTCGCGCAGGGCCTGCAGGGCGGTGACCCCGGAGACGGGCAGGGCGGCGGCCTGTTCGAAGGTGAGCCCCGCCGGTTTGGGGGCGAGCCGGTCGGCCCGGGCGCAGGCGTACTCGGCGAACGAACCGCGGCAGGTGCCGAACACCTCGTCGCCTGGCTTGAGATCGGTCACGCCGGAGCCGGCGGATTCGACCACACCGGCGACATCCCAGCCGGGTACGGGGTTGCGCGGTGCGCGGAGGCCGATGCCGAGCCGGATGGCGTACGGGGTGCCCGTGACCATGTGCCACACGTCCGGGCCGACACCGGCCGCTCGCACTCGTACCAGGACCTCGTTGTCTCGTGGAACCGGTCGATCGATGTCCCGCGATCGCAGGACGTCGGCATGGCCGTAGGTGTCGTGAACGATGGCTTGCACAGCGGCTCCTCCGCACCGTGGTCCCCGATCTCTGTAGCCATCGTCGGCCCGCGACCGCCCCGACCGACATCGGGGAACACCCTGAACGGCCCCTGATCCGATCGCGGCGCGCCGGTCCGCTAAGTGGGCAGCGCCTCGTGGACGGCGCGGGTGAACTCGCGCAGGTAGGTGGGGTTGACGGCGCTGGTGAAGGCCAGTGCCCACCGGATGGGCGGCGCGTCCCGGATGGGCACGTAGGTGACGCCCGGAAACTGGTTGTAGCGGGCCATGTGCGCGCCGAAGGCGAAAGCGCCCTTGCCGGCGGCGATGAGGGCCAGCCCTTCGGACAGAGAGTAGATGTTCGGACCGCGCTCGATGGGCCGGCCGCCCGGGGTGGCCGACGGTGACCGGTCGTCGTTCCAGTATCCGGGCATGTAGGGCGCGGCGAGCAGCGGCGTGTCCGCCAGGTCTTCCAGGCCGATGTCCTCCCGGGCGGCCAGCGGGTGCCGGGTGGAGATCGCGAGCAGCCGCGGCTCCTCCAGCAGGACCGGGCCGGTCGTGAGCTCGGGCTCGTAGACCGGCAGGCTCACGTTCATGACGTCGACCTCGCCGCGCAGCAGCGGCCCGAAGCCGTCGCCGGCCGAGATCTCGTGGACGATGAGCTCGATCGCGGGCTGCCGGGCGCGCAGCGTGTCAGCGGCCTCGACGATCAGCGTGGCCCACAGCACGCCGAACACTCCGACGCGCAGATGGCAGGTGATGCCCTGGGCGGTCGCGGTGGCACAGGCGATGGCGTCCTGGATGCCCTGGTAGTGGGGCTGGAGATGGTCGCGGAACTGGCGGCCGAGCGGGGTCAGCGCCACCCGTCTGCTGCTGCGCTCGAACAGCGGCCCGCCGATGCGCCGCTCCAGCGCCTGGATGATCTGGCTGACCCGCTGCGGTGAGACCTGACGGCGTTCCGCGGTGCGCCCGAAGTGGAGTTCGTCCGCCAGAACGAGGAACGTCTCAAGCTCACCTGGTTCAACAAGTACCACTTGACGATCGTACAGAAAACGGTGATTGATCGGGATCTCGGGCGTTGGAACGCTCTAGGGGTGATCGATGGGGGACGGCCACGAAGACTGGTGGTCGGAATCAGCGGCGCGACCGGCATCGCCTATGGCATCCGTGCGCTGGAGCTGGCGCGCAAGGCCGGCGTGGAGACGCACCTGGTGGTGACGCCCGCGGGCCAGCAGACCAGGGCCTACGAGACGGACCTGGGCGCGCGGGATCTCGCCGCGATGGCGGAGGTCGCCTACCGGCCGTCCGACGTCGGAGCGGCGATCGCGTCCGGGTCGTTCCGTACCGACGGAATGCTCGTGGCGCCGTGCTCGGTGCGCACGCTGTCAGCGGTGGCCTACGCGGGCAACGACAACCTGCTGACCCGCGCCGCGGACGTGACACTCAAGGAGCGGCGGCGGCTGGTGCTCCTGGTACGCGAGACGCCGCTGACCCTGGGGCACCTGCGCGCGATGACCGCGGCCACCGAAGCCGGCGCGATCGTGATGCCGCCCGTTCCCGCCTTCTACCTGCGGCCGCGAACCGTGGACGAGCTGGTCGACCACACCGTCGGCCGTGCTCTCGAGCTGTTCGGGATCGAGGTCCCGGACCTGCCCCGCTGGGGCGAATGAAACTCCTTGGAGAGGAACCCGTTGAAACACCTTCGTAGCCTGCGTGAGTTCATCGACGAGCTGGACCGGATCGGCGACCTGCGGCGGATCGACGCCGAGGTCGACTGGAACCTCGAGGCAGGGGCGATCATCCGACGCTCGTACGACCTGCGCGCAGCCGCACCGCTGTTCACCGACCTCAAGGGGTACGGCGACACCGGATTCCGGCTGCTGGGCGCGCCGGGCGCGCTGAGCAGCTCGCCGTTTCCGCTGGCCCGTATCTCGCTCGCGCTCGGCCTCGGCGCCGAGGCGACCGGCCAGCAGATCGTCGAACACCTCGCCGCGGCCCGCGCCAAGCCGGGCGTGCCGCCGGTGGAGGTCGCCCGCGATCAGGCGCCCTGCAAGCAGAACGTCATGCTCGGCGACGACATCGACCTGCTGGCCTTCCCGACCCCGTTGATCCACAACGGGGACGGCGGCCGGTACATCCAGACGTACGGGATGAACATCGCCAAGACCCCCGACGGGTCCTGGACCAACTGGTCGATCAACCGCATGATGATCCACGACCGCAACACCTTGGCCTGCCTCATCCCGGCCCCGCAGCACCTGGGCGTCATCCGGGCCCAGTGGATCGAGCGGGGCGAGCCGATGCCGATCGCGCTGGCCGTCGGTGTCGAGCCCGGCCTGCCGTGGATCGGCGGGATGCCGCTGCCCGAGGGCGCCGACGAGAGCCACTACCTGGGGGCGCTGCTGGGTGAGGGCATCGAGGTGGTCAAGGCCGAGACCGTGGACCTGCTCGTCCCGGCCACCGCCGAGATGATCATCGAAGGGCACATCGCGGTCACGGAGACGGTGATGGAGGGGCCGTTCAACGAGTTCCCCGGCTACAACGCCACCGAGGCCTCGCCCAAGGCGGTCTTCCACGTCTCGGCGATCACCTACCGGGACGGCGCGATCCAGCCCGTCGTCGCCGCGGGCCCGCCGGTGGAGGAGGACCACACCATCATCGGTACGACCTCTGCCGCCGAGATCCTCTACCTGCTGCGCGAGGCCGGGCTGCCGATCGCCTCGGCCTGGTACAACTTCGAGGCCGCCGTGCACTGGCTGACGCTCGCCGTCCGATCCGACTGGCACGAGTCGACCGGGCTGGGCTCCCACGAGCTCATCGACAAGATCGCCGGCGTCATCTTTCACGGCAAGCCCTCGGTCAACGCCCCCAAGATCCTGGTGGTCGAGGACGACGTCGACATCACCGACATCGACCAGGTCGTGTGGGCCTTCGCCACCCGCTCCCACCCCGATGTGGACCGCGGCGAGTTCCACTACCCGCCCGCCGTCAGCGACCAGCTCGCCGTCTATCTCTCGCCCGAGGAGGCGCACACCTTCAGCGCGGGCAAGGTCATCTACAACTGCCTGCTCGCCGACCTCCACCCGCAGGGCAAGCGTCCGATCAAAGGCAGCTTCGAGAACGGCTGGCCGACCGAGATCCAGCGGCGCGTCCTGGCCAACTGGACCACCGCCTACGGATACAAGGAGCCGCCGACCACGCAAAGGAACGGAGACCTCATGCCGACGTCGACCCACGCAAAGGCCGTCATCAGCGTCAACAAGTACGAACCCGTCGCCTACGAGCAGCCGGCCGACGGCCCCACCCTGACCCGTATCCACGTCCAGGAGACCTTCACCGGCGACCTCGCCGGGACCGGAACCGTGGAGTTCCTCCAGGCCGCCCGCCCCGACGGCACGGCGAGCTTCGTCGGTATCGAGCGCTTCACCGGCACCCTCGCCGGACGCCACGGCACCTTCCTGCTCCAGGACAGCGGCACCCTGGAGGCCGACATCGTCAGCGGCGAGTGGTTCGTGATCCCCGGCTCGGGAACCGGCGAGCTCACCGGCCTACGCGGCGAAGGCGGCTTCCGCGCCGACCTCGGCGAGGGCGCCCAGGTGCATCTCGACTACTGGTTCGACTGACCAGGGACGGGGCGCGGGTCAGGCCTTCTGGGGGACGCGGTCGGCGGGCATGCCGGGCCCGATGATGGCCTGGATCTCGGCGGGATCGTCGACCTGGCCGCAGTGGGCGCACACGGTCTGCTGCGTCACGCTGGAGTCGCACACCGAGTGGGTGTAGAGGATCGGCGGTTCTCCGTCGGTCGCCCACTGGTCGCCCCACTCCGACAGCGCGACCAGCGCGGGGGCGAGCGCGCGGCCCTTGTCGGTCAGCAGGTACTCATAAAGCTCGGGTTGTTCGGAGTACTTGTGGCGTCGCATGATCCCGGCCGTGACCAGGCCGTCGAGCCGGGTCTTGAGGATGTTGGTCGCGATGCCCAGGCTGCGCTGGAAGTCGCTGTAGCGGGTCGCCCCGGCGAACAGGGCATCGCGAACGATCAACGGGCTCCAGCGTTCGCCGATCACTTCCAGCGCCCGGGCGATCGAGCACACCTGTGAGTCGTAGGTCTTCCCCAGCATGGCTCCAGTCTAGCTCCGACTACTTGCATCATGAAAGCGCCGCGGACTATGGTCGCTTGCATGACACAAGTAGCTCGTCAGCAGAACTTCACCACGACCTTCGCGGTGGACCGCACGCCCCAGGAGGCCTACGAGGCCGTCACCGATGTCCGGGGCTGGTGGTCGCAGGGGGTCGAGGGCGTCACCGACCAGGTCGGCGGCGAGTTCGACTACCGCTATCAGGACGTCCATCGCTGCAGGGTCCGCGTCACCGAGCTGGTGCCGGGCCGGAAGGTCGCCTGGCTGATCCTGGACAACTACTTCAACTTCATCGAGGACCAGGCCGAATGGAAGGGCACCGAGGTCGTCTTCGAGATCGCCGAAACCGGCGGCGGCGCCGAGGTCCGCTTCACCCACGTCGGACTGGTCCCGCAGTACGAGTGCTACGAGGTGTGCAGCAACGCCTGGGGCGGCTACATCGGCAGCCTGCGCAGCCTGATCACCACCGGACAGGGGCAGCCCAACCCCAGGGAGGACGGGGACGCCCCGGCCCACCAGGACGCCGCCGCCGCGATCAGGGAGAACTGACATGGTCACACCGGCACCCGGCAGCCTGCTGCTCGGCACCACGCGACCGGCGGAACTGCGCGAGTGGTATCGCAGGGCGCTCGCCCCGGACCACCAGGGCGAAGGGCCGATCGATCTCGGCGGTTTCCTGCTGGTCATCGACCAGCGCGACGACATCGGCGCGAAGAACAACGAGCCGGCCAGGATGATCCTGAACTTCCACGTCGACGATTTCGACGCCATCGAGGCGCAGTTGCAGGCGGCCGGCGTGGAATGGCTCGTTCCCGCCGAGGATCGCCCCTCCGGCCGCTTCGCGACCTTCAGCGATCCGGATGGAAACCACCTTCAGATCATCCAGTTCAAGCAACCCTAGCCACGCTCGGCCGGCGCCCGGGCGCCGGCCGGCCGCGGGTGGTCGATCAGGCGCCCTGCCCGGTGGGCTCCGCTCTGACCTCGTCACCGGCGAGGTGAGCGCCGCATCGACCGCAGACGGTCTGCTGTTGCACCGAGCCGCCGCAGTCGGCGTGCCGGTAGAGGATGGGCGGGCCGTCCGGGGCCGCCCAGCGGTCACCCCAGTGGGTCAGGGCGATGATGACCGGTTGCAGGTCACGGCCCTTGTCGGTCAGGACGTACTCATGGTGCGGCGACCCGGCCCTGCGCTCCATCAGCCCGGCCTCGACGAAGCGATCGAGCCGCGCCGCGAGGATGTTGCGGGCGAGCCCGAGGGTGCGCTGGAAGTCGCTGAACCGTGTGGTTCCGCGGAAGAGCGCGTCGCGCACGATCAGCAGGCTCCAGCGCTCGCCCACCAACTCCAGCGCGCGCGCTGCCGAGCAGTTCTGCGACTCGTACGTACGGCCAAGCATGCGTCCAGTCTACAAGATTGTGGTTGCATCATGCTACCGGCACGTGGTTTCATCATGAAACCACGCGACCTGCGGCCGCGGGTCTCTATGAAGCGACAACCAGGAGTAACAGTGCTGCTCGAAAACAAGAACGCGATCGTCTACGGCGCGAGTGGAGCGATCGGCGGTGCGGTCGCCCATGCCTTCGCCGCCGAGGGGGCCCGGGTCTTCCTCGCCGGGCGGACCCAGGCCGCGCTGGAGGCGGTGGCCGAGAAGATCCAGGCGTCGGGTGGCGTGGCCGAGGCCGCCACGGTGAACGTGCTGGACGAGAAGGCGGTGGAGGCCCATGCGGACGCGGTGGCCGGCACGGCCGGATCGCTGGACATCTCCTTCAATGCCATCAGCCTGCCGCAGACCGGCATTCAGGGCCGCCCGTTCGCTGACCTGTCGGCCGAGAGCTTCGATCTGCCCATGGCCACTTATCCCAAGGCCAACTTCCTGACCGCCCGCGCCGCCGCGCGGCGGATGACCGGCCAGGGCTCGGGTGTGATCATGACGATCACCGCGAGCCCGTCGCGGACGGCCGTACCCCTCATGGGCGGCATGGCGCCGGCCTGGGCGGCGGTCGAAGCGCTCTCCCGGGGCCTGGCCGCCGAGCTCGGACCGCACGGGGTCAGGGTCGTCTGCCTGAACGCGGCCGGGATGCCGGAGACGCCGCAGCTGACCGAGGTGTACGGCCTGCACGCCGAGGCGTACGGCATCAGCCGCGACGCCTTCGAGAGCCGGATGGCGAGCCTGACCATGCGCAAGCGGCTGCCCACGGTCGCCGAGATCGCCGACGTGGCCGTCATGGTCGCCTCGGATCGCGCCGCCGCGATGACCGGGGCGATCGCGAACCTCACCGGCGGGCTGGTCGCCGACTGATGAACGATTCCGTCGCGCACAGGGGCTGGACGCTGATCCTCGCCTCCCTCGGCGTCTTCATGACCGCCCTGGACACGCTCGTCGTCGCGAACTCACTGCCCGCCCTGCGCGAGAGCCTCGGCGCCGGGCTCAGTGATCTGGAATGGACGGTGAACGCGTACAACCTGGCGTTCGCCGTGCTCTTGCTGACCGGCGCCGCACTGGGGGACCGGTACGGACGCAAGCGGATGTACGTACTCGGCCTGGGCGGATTCACGATCGCCTCGGCCGCGGCGGCCATGTCGCCGGGCGTCGGCGCGCTCATCGCCGCACGCGGTGTCCAGGGTGCGGCGGCCGCCATCGTGACGCCGATGACCCTGACCCTGATCAGCGAGGCGTTCCCGGCGGAGAAGCGGGGAGCGGCGATCGGATTGTGGGGCGGCGTCACCGGCCTGGCGGTCGCCCTCGGGCCCGTCGTCGGCGGTGCGATCGTCGGCGGCATCAGCTGGCACTGGATCTTCTGGCTCAACGTGCCGGTCGGCCTGGTCCTGATTCCGTTCGCCGCCTCGCGGCTCGACGAGAGCCACGGTGCGCGGGCGCAACTCGACATCGCCGGGCTGCTGCTGGCCGGCGCAGGGTTCTTCGGCATCACGTGGGGGTTGATCCGGGCCGGCGACGCCGGCTGGAACAGCGCCGAGACCATCGTCGCGCTGGCCCTCGGCACCGTGCTCGTGGCCGCGCTCGTCGGCTGGGAACGGCGGACCGCCACGCCGATGCTGTCCCCGAAGCTGTTCCGCTCCCGCGGATTCAACGCCGCCAACGGCGTCAGCTTCTTCATGTACGCGTCGCTGTTCGGCGTGCTGTTCCTCATGATGCAGTTCCTGCAGACCGCGCTCGGCTACTCGCCGCTGGCGGCCGGCCTGCGTACCCTGCCGTGGACCGGGGCGCCCATGGTGGTCGCGCCGATCGCCGGCGCTCTGGCCGACAGGTTCGGCAACAAGCCGTTCATGCTGCTGGGGCTGGCACTGCAGGCCATCGGACTGGGCTGGGTCGCGGCCATCGCCAAGCCGGGCATGGGCTATCCGCAACTCGCCGTCGCGCTCGGCGTCGCCGGGATCGGGATCTCCCTGTGCTTTCCTACGGTCTCCAACGCCGTCGTGGGATCGGTCGACGGCGCGGACATGGGCATGGCGTCGGGCACCAACAGTTCGCTACGCGAGATCGGCGGGGTGTTCGGCATCGCGATCCTCGCCACCGTTTTCGCCCATTCCGGCGTCTACACCGCACCCAGCACGTTCGTCGACCACTTCAAGGACGCGGTCTGGCTCGGCGCCGCGTTCTCCGCGATCGGGCTGATCCCCGCGGCCGTACTGCCCGGACGTGTCTCGGCGACTGAGCCGCGCCCGAGCCCGGTGCTCTCGGCCACCGGCTGACGAGGCGAGGGGCCGCAGGCGGGCGGTCGCCATCCCCGCGCCTGCGGTCCCACGCGTCCGCCTCGCCGGTCAGGCGTGCTCACAGCCGTCGTTCCGCGGTGAGCGTCGTGACGCTGACTCGCCCTCGTCCGCCCGGGCCATTGCGCTGATCACGGAGGACTGCGGTGAGGGAGCGCTGAGCCCGTACCGGTGGGCTACGGGCTGTCGTGGCCGGACCGCCCGGATGCCGGGGGTGATGAGCGATCATGGATGGTGCGCTTTGTCCGTCCGCCCCTCCTGCGCGATCTCAGGTGACGGCGGCGGAGAGCCAGGATGACGGCGGTGGCGACGGTCGTGAGAGCGATGAGCAAGAGCCAGTTGGCGAGGTAGTTCAGCGGCAGGACCGTCTTGTTGGCGGGGGTGCCGGGGCGGAGCAGCACCGGGAGGGCGATGGCCGTCAGGGAGCCCGCCACGATGAGGCCGCCGCGCAGGATCCGGCGACCGCCGGCTCGGGACGCGAGCCTGTTGGTGAGCAGGCCGATGGCGAGCACCAGCGGGGCCAGGAGCCCGTCGTGGAGGACGATCGCGCCGCCCAGCGAGATCACCACGTCCCGGGGGTCTCGGATGTGCGCGTCGGTCAGCAGCACGTACGCGCCGAATCCCATGAGCAGCAGGCCCGCGGCTCCGGTGGTTCGGCGTAGGGCGGTCATCGCCGTACCTCCAGGCGAGCGACCCATTTGGTCTGCAGGACACCGGGCCGGTTCGGGGCGATGATCCGGGCCGGGAAGCCGTGGTCGAGCGAGAGGACCTGGCCGTTGAGCCGCAGCGCCAGAAGGGTGAGCGGGTCATGGGCGTAGGCCGACCCCATCTCGGTGACGCGGTAGTAGCCCTGGCGTTCCATCGAGATCACCCGGAGCCCGGCGTGCGGCGGGGCGCCCGCACGGTCGAGCAGGTCGCGGATCCGTACGCCGGTCCAGTGCGCGGACTTGCTCCAGCCCTCCACGCACGCGATCGGCAACTCGACCTCATGTTGCGGCAATGCCTGCAACTCGGCCAGCGACAGCTCGTACGCCAGCGGGCCGGTGACGGTCAGCCGCCAGTCGTCGGCGGTGACACCGGTCAGGCCCGCCGCGGCGGCCGTGCGGTTGATCGGCAGCCCCTGCGGGTCGTGCTCGGGGGAGCGGGGGGCCAGCAGGGTGAGGCGGCCGAGCGGGCTGAGCGACTGTCCGGCGGTGGTGATGGTCACGGCGCCAACCGCCAGGCCCAGGCCGGTCAGCAGGGCGCGCCGGTCCGGCAGGTCCTCGGCGGGAAGCGCGCGAGTGCCGGATGAGCGATGGCGCCAGTGGGCGGCGATCTGCGGGGCCTTGATCGCCACGTGCAGCAGGAGCGCCCCGGTCACCAGCCAGGCGACCGCCCAGTGGACCTGGACGAAGGGGAACGGCCACGGGTACCACTGGATCGTGTCGAGCAGCCCGGTCACGAGCTCGAACACCGCCGCTGCGACCAGCACCGCCACCGACGCCCGCTCCAGCGCGTGGGCGATCGAGCGCAGCGGCGGCCAGGCGAACAGCCTCGGATACACGGTCCACAGCTTGGCCAGCAGCAGCGGGATCGCGGCCGTACCCGTGGCGACGTGCAGGCCCTGCGTGAGCCGGTACCCCCACACCGGACGGCTCGGCAGATCATCGGCCAGCCATCCCGGCGGATGCTGCAGGTAGTGGCTGATCAACCCGGTCAGGAAGCACACCACGAACGCTGCGCCGAGCCACCGGCCGATCACCGTCGCAGTCCGCGCGTCATGCAGCCGGCCCCGGAACGACGGCGGCCGCAGCCGTGCGGCCCTCGTCTGCAAGGAAACGCCCATGCCCCCATCACACCGCGCTGACCTGCCCGATCAGCCCTTCCAGCACCTTACGAAACACGGACATCCACCCGATCAGCCGCGCTCCGCCGTCCCCGGTATCACCCAACGGCCATCGGCTGGTCAGCAGGATCGCCCCGGTGATGCGGTGCTTCGGAGGGCGGTGGGCGGGTGGTGGCGCCTGTCGAAAAAACCTTCCGGTGGGGGTCTTTGTTGCGATGATTTGACTCCAGCCGGTGACGAGGGCGGGGTCGGTACGTGAGCGATGTGACTGAGGTGCGGCTTGCCGTGCGGCTGGATCCCGAGGTCGATCCGGAGCGTGGCGAGCGGCTCGCTTCATCGCGGTGTTCTAGCCCTTTCCGGTACGACGCCCCTGGCCCGGCTGTCGGCCGAAGAGCGTAGCCGGGCAACCCCCTGACCTGCGACCACCAGGCCCGTTGTCGGTCGTTGCATGATCAACGGAAAGGGTTGAGAAACGTCACGGAGGGTATCGCCGTGGGTGCATTCTGTTGACGAATCCGATTCTTGTATCCGATGGTGGGGCTGACATGGAACCCGGCGAGCCACGACCACGGCGGTTCGGCCGTCGCGAGGCCCTGGGCCTGGGGATTCTGGGGGCCGCGGGTGCGGGTACTGCCGCGGTGTTCGCGATCGGCGGGCGGGACCTGCCCCGCAGCAGCCGCCTGGCCGCCCCGGCGGCGGCTCAGCCGCACCGGCATGTCCCGAGCCCGCCGGCCTCATCAGCGCCTCCGGTGCCCGCCGCGCCGGTGGCGGTACGGAGCACGCCGATCCGCAAGATCTCCGAGCTGCTGCCGGGGGCGCCGGCGAACGCGGTCGCCCTCACCATCGACGACGGCCCCCACCCGGAGTGGACCCCCAGGGTGTTGGACCTGCTGGCCCACTACGAGGTGACCGCCACCTTCTGCCTGATCGGTGAGCAGATCCGCGCCAACGAGAAAGAGGTCGCGATGATGGTGGCGGCCGGTCACCAGGTCGCCAACCACACCTGGACACATCCGCTCAACATCAACCATCTGTCCCGGACCCGGGTCGACACCGAGATCGAACGGACCTACCGGCAGATCGTCGAGGTCACCGGCAAGAACCCGCACTTGTTCCGGGCACCGGGCGGCAACTGGTCCCACGCGGTCTACGCCGCGACCGCCCAGCACGGCATGTACCCCCTCGACTGGCAGGTGGATCCGCGTGACTGGTCGCGTCCCGGCACCAGCCGGATCATCTACCGGATGCTCACCGCCCAGCCCGGCGACGTCCTGCTCTGCCACGACGGCGGCGGCGACCGGTCGGAAACCATCCGCGCCCTGCGCACCGTGATCCCCCAGCTCAAGAGCCGCGGCCTCCAGTTCATCACCCTGCAACCGCCAGGCACCCACTAGCCGGCAGCAGGCGCGATCAGATCGGCTTCCACCGGACCCAGGTGGCGATCCCCTCGGCCTCATAGCGAGCGCTCGGGCCGAATCGCCACTCGGCCCTGAAGTGTCGTGCCACGGCCGGCTGCTGCCGGTATGGCGTGAGCAGCATCATCAGTTCGTCGTATCGCGCATCGATACCGCCGTGCCCAGGGTGGTCGCCGGGCCCCGCCTCGCCGGCCTCGTACCGCCGGTTCCACTCGACGAAGATCGCCCACTGCTCTCGCTCGAGAGCCACGACCTCCTCGGCCGCGGGCCAGACGCGGTAGACGACTTCATCGACGAGGTCGAAATGGTTGCAGCTCTGGAAGTAGTGCACCGTGCCGCCGACCTCAGCAAGCCCCGCCCGGAGGCCGTCGTACCAATCCAGCTCGACCAGCACCCGCCTGAACCCGTCAGCGACGAGCCTGTCCTCATCCCACGTCTCCCCCACCCCCGCAGGCTAACGACTGCGATCCCCGGCGCCTGCGGGTTGATGGAGTCGATTCGGATGCAGGCGGGGGTCCTGGGGCTCTGGGCGGGGTGGGTTAGTCGTCGTAGGGGTTGGTGGGGGTGGGGACGGGCTTGGCGTTGGTGATGTTGATGTAGGGGATGGGGCCGTTGTTGAGGGGGTCTTTGGTCTGCTGGCTGGTGTAGGTGCCGATGACCTGCAGCCAGGTGTCGGATTGGACGATGGGTGGGATCTTGCCGGTGAGGGCGATCTTGATGGGCCAGGCGTCGGCGGCGCAGCAGGTGAGGAACATGCGGGTGAGGTAGAGCGTGCCGTGGGG
>Ga0308173_10000359_pt1 | contig 18677 bp, 17 predicted proteins | sample PhyPR1_FD_203716 | JGI IMG/M metagenome (GOLD analysis project Ga0308173, IMG submission 203716) | Soil microbial communities from UC Gill Tract Community Farm, Albany, California, United States - DLSLS.P.R1 | ecosystem: Environmental > Terrestrial > Soil > Agricultural land | place: USA...
GACCACCGCCGTGGCGCCCTCGATCGGCACCCGGCCCAGGGCGCGGGCGAGCAGGCCGCCGACGGTCTCGACGTCGTCGTCCTCGGGTAGTTCGACGCCGAACAGCTCGGCGAGGTCCTCGACGGGCAGCCGGGCGGTGACCCGCATCGCGCCGTCGGGCAGCTCCTCGACCGGAGGCCGCTGGACGGTGTCGTGCTCGTCGGCGATCTCGCCGACGATCTCCTCGAGGATGTCCTCGATGGTCACCAGCCCGGCGAAGCCGCCGTACTCGTCGACCACGATCGCGATGTGGATGTGCTGGGCCTGCATGTCGCGCAGCAGCTCGTCGACCGGCTTGGACTCGGGCACGAACGTCGGCGGCCGCATGAGCTCCTCGACGCGCGGCCCCCGCTGGTCGCCGCTGTTCTGCGACCGGCGGACGAGGTCCTTGAGATAGACGACCCCGACGACGTCGTCGACGTTGTCGCCGATGACCGGCAGCCGGCTGAACCCGCTGCGCAGGGCGAGCGCGAGCGCCTGGCGGACCGTCTTGGTGCGCTCGATCCAGACGACGTCGGTGCGCGGCACCATCACCTCGCGGGCGATCGTGTCGCCGAGCTCGAACACCGAATGGATCATGTTCCGCTCGCCGGACTCCACGACGCCGCGCTCCTCGGCCATGTCGACCAGCTCGCGCAGCTCGACCTCGGAGGAGAACGGCCCGTCGCGGAAGCCGCGGCCGGGGGTGATCGCGTTGCCGACCAGGATCAGCAGGGTCGCCACCGGGCCGAGGATGCGGCCGAGCAGCCGTACCACCCCGGCACTGGCGAGCGCCGTCCCGTAGGCGTGCTGGCGGCCGAGCGTGCGCGGGCCGACGCCGACGAGCACGTAGCTGACCACGATCATCGCGCCCGCCGCGGTGACCACCGTCTGCCAGCCGCTGCCCCACACGCCGTAGAGGACGACCGTGATCAGCACCGTCGCCAGGCTCTCGCAGACGATCCGCAGCAGGAGCAGCAACGCCACGTGCCGCGCCCGGTCGGCGACGACGATCTCCAGCCCGGCCGCGTGCTTGATGCCCTCGCGGCGCATCTCCTCCACGCGGGCCTTCGACACCCGCTGCAGGGCGGCCTCCATCGCCCCGAACAGCCCGGCGAGCGGGATCAGACAGATGGCGATGACCAGGGCGGTGATCGCCGCGGGGCTCATCGGAGGCCGTTCATCGGGGAACAGCCCATCAGGTGCGGGGCTCCCGCACGGCCGGCTCGCCGGTGACCGGTTCGCGAGGTGCGGAGCGCCAGCCCTCGATCAGCTTCTGCTGGAGACCGAACATCTCCTTCTCCTCGTCGGGCTCCATGTGGTCGTAACCGAGCAGGTGCAGCACCCCGTGGGTGGCCAGCAGGACCAGCTCCTCGTCCATGGAGTGCCCGGCGGCCCGGGCCTGCCGGACCGCGACGGCCGGGCAGAGGACGATGTCGCCGAGCAGCGCGGGGCCGGGCTCGGGGTCGTCGGGGCGGGCGGTGTCGAGCTCGTCCATGGGGAACGCCAGGACGTCGGTCGGGCCCTTCTCCCCCATCCACCGCTCGTGCAGGCTGCTCATGTACTCGACGTCGACGCAGAGCACCGACAGCTCCGCCATCGGGCTGACCTTCATCTCACCGAGCACGAACCGGCAGATACCGGCCAGCTCCGCTTCGTCGACCGCGATCTCGGACTCGTTGGCCACCTCGACGGGCACGCCGCGTCAGCTCCCCTGCCGGCGCGGCCGGGACGCCCGGACCGGCGCGCTGGCGCCCGGCCGGGAATGTTGCTGGGAGGCGTCCCAGCGCTCGTAGGCGTCGACGATGTCGCCGACCAGGCGGTGCCGGACGACGTCGGCGCTGGTCAGGTTGGCGAAGTGCACGTCGTCGATCCCGTCGAGGATCTCCCGCACGATCCGCAGGCCGCTCTGTGCGCCGCCGGGCAGGTCGACCTGGGTGATGTCACCGGTGACGACGATCTTGGAGCCGAACCCGAGCCGCGTGAGGAACATCTTCATCTGTTCCGCAGTGGTGTTCTGCGCCTCGTCGAGAATGACGAATGCGTCATTGAGCGTCCGGCCCCGCATGTACGCCAAAGGCGCGACCTCGATCGTTCCGGCAGCCATCAGGCGCGGAATGGATTCGGGGTCGACCATGTCGTGCAGCGCGTCGTAGAGCGGCCGCAGGTACGGGTCGATCTTCTCCGAGAGGGTGCCGGGCAGGTAGCCGAGGCGCTCGCCGGCCTCGACCGCGGGGCGGGTCAGGATGATCCGGTTGACCTGCTTGGTCTGCAGGGCCTGCACGGCCTTGGCCATGGCCAGGTAGGTCTTGCCGGTGCCGGCCGGCCCGATGCCGAAGACGATCGTGTTCGTGTCGATCGCGTCGACGTAGCGCTTCTGATTCAGCGTCTTCGGCCGGATCGTGCGCCCGCGGCGGCTGAGGATGTCGAGACTCAGGACGTCGGCCGGGCGCTCCGCGTCGCCGTCGCGCAGCATGCCGATGACCCGGCGCACCGAGTCGGGCCGCAACGACTGGCCGGTGCCCAGCAGAGCGATCAGCTCGTCGAAGACCCGGACGGCGAACGCGTTGTCGGCGGGCCGCCCGGTCACCGTGATCTCGTTGCCGCGCACGTGCACGTCGGCGGCGACCTCGCCCTCGACCATGCGCAGCAGCTCGTCGCCGGATCCGAGCAGGCCGACCATGGAGACCGACTCGGGAACGGTGATGGTGGCCCGGACGGCGGCGGGCGCGCCGTCGGCGGACGGGGCGGACGTGGATGCGGAGGCAGCGTCCTGGGCCGCGGCACGCGCCGAGGCCTCTCGGGACGCGCTGCCATCAGGCGCGTGGGCGCCTGGGGAGGTGTCGGGCAAGAACCCTCGACCCTGCCTTCCTAGGACGGAACATGAGGACGGGTCGACTCTACCCGCGACCGGTGGACCGAATCGCGCTTCGACCCGATGGGGTCACCGTCCCGCGTAGGTCGCCTTCCCGGGCCCGTCGGTGAGGAACGACGCCACCGCGCCCCGCAGGTCCTCGGTGGCGAACAGCGCGCCCGAGACCTCGGGCACGAGCGCGTCGGCGGCCCGGGCCCCCTGCCGGACGGCGGTGGCGACCAGCTGCTTGGTGGCCGCGTGCGCCACGGTCGGGCCGGCGGCGACCCGGCGCGCGTATTCGCGGGCGGCCTCGGCGAAGCCCTCGTCGGGCAGCACCCGGTTGACCACGTTCCAACGTTCCAGGACGGCGGCCGGATAGCGCTCGCCGGTGAAGATCAGCTCCCGCGCCCGCGCCGGCCCGGCCCGCTCGGCCAGCCGCTGCGGGCCGCCCATCGACGGCGTGAGCCCCACGACGATCTCGACCAGCCCGAAGGAGGCCTTCTCGGCGGCCAGCAGGATGTCGCAGGCCAGCGAGAGCTCGAAGGCGGCGGTCAGCGTGAGGCCGTGGGCGGCGAACACGGTGGGCACCGGGAGGTCCTCGAAGGTCTGCGCCACGCGGAGCAGCCGGGTCCAGAGGTCGGCGCCGCGCCGGATCGGCTCGGGTCCCTCGGCGATGTCGCGGAAGAACGCGACGTCGACCCCGCCGGAGACGACCTTGCCGCGCGCCTCGACCAGCACCGCCCGCGCCCGGTTCGGCTGAGCCGGGTCGGTGAGCGCGACCAGTTCGGCGGCGACGTTCTCGAGCGCGTTGAACATCGGCGGGTCGAACAGGTTCAGCGGCGGACTGTCCAGGACGACGACGGCGACGTCACCGTCGCGCTCGATCCGGACGGGCTGCGAGGTCTCGGTCACCCGTGCATCCTGCGGGACGACCTTTCCGGCCGACCACCCCCGGGGGCACCGTCAGGCCGGCACGCTCCCCGCGCCCGCCTCGTTCCCGCCCGGCGCCTGCGCCTGCTCCAGGGCGTCCATCGCCTCGGCCAGGATCGCGCGCATCGCGGCCTCGGCCCGCGGCCCGTCGCCCGCGGCCACCGACTCGGCGACGTCGCCGTGCAGCCGGATCGCCGTCGGCTCCGGCCGGGTCGGCATCAGGTCGTGGTGGGTGCGTCCGGCGAGCACCTCGCTGACGACGCCGGTGAGCCCGGCGAACAGTTCGTTGCCGGACGCCTCCAGGAGGGCGCGGTGGAACCGGATGTCGTGCTCCAGATAAGCCTCGAGATCGCCCGCCTGGCCGGTCACCGACATCCCGATGACGGCAGCGGTGAGCTCGCCGCACTGCGCCGGCGTCGCGTGCTGCGCCGCCAGCGCGGCGGCCACCGGCTCCACGCCGCCGCGGAGCTGGCTCAGCGACCGCAACTGGTCGGCTCGCTCGGGACCGGCCAGCCGCCAGCGGATCAGCCGCGGGTCGAGCACGTTCCACTCCTCGCGCGGCCGGACGGTGATCCCGACCCGGCGGCGGCTGCTCACGACGCCCATCGCCTCGAGCACCCGGATCACTTCGCGGGCGGCGCCGCGGGAGACGCGATATCGCACCTCGATGAGCTCGAGCCGCAGGTCGCGTTCCGAAGACAGCTCGCCCCACAGCAGGTCGGGGCCCAGCCGCTCCAGCACGTCCTCGTGCACGCCTTGAGCCCGGCGGGAGCCGTCGTCCGTCACGCCGTCATCTTGCACGGCGCACACCCGTGTCGGTTAAAAGTCATACTTATTACGTCGCGCCTCTTGCAAAAGTCCTACATAAGTGTGAGCCTCGCCGCACTGCACGCTCAACGCTCGAGGAGGCGCGTTGCTCTACAGAGACCCGGGACCCCGGATCGTGGTGATGGGCGTGGCCGGATCCGGCAAGACCACGGTCGGCCGCGCCCTCGCGGCACGGCTGGGTCTGCCCTACGCCGATTCCGACGACTTCCACCCGGCCACGAACGTGGCGAAGATGCGGGCCGGCCGGCCACTGGACGACCAGGACCGGCAGCCGTGGCTGCGAGCGGTGGGGGCCTGGTTGGGCGACCACCCGGACGGCTGCGTGGTGAGCTGCTCGGCGCTGCGCCACGAGTACCGCGACCGGCTGCGGGATGCTGCGCCGGACGCGGTGTTCCTGCACCTCGCCGGCGACGCCGACGTCGTGACCGCACGGGTCGCCGCCCGGACCGACCACTTCATGCCGGCCTCCCTGGTCGGCTCCCAGCTCGAGCTGCTCGAACCGCTCGGCGCCGACGAGACAGGCCTCGTCGCCGACCTCACCCGCCCCGTCGACGAACTGGTCGACGAACTCACCCTCCGCTTCGGCACCCCAGCCGTCGCGGCCATTCCGGGAGGAACCCGATGAACACCGTCCTGCTGGCCGCAGGCAGCGATCCCGTCACGCCGTCGGCCGGAACCGGTCAGCTCGTGCTGGCGGCGCTGCTCGGCATCGCCGTGATCGTGCTGCTGATCACGCGCTTCAAGGTCCATCCCTTCCTGTCGCTGACGATCGGCGCGCTCGTCGTGGGCGCGATCGCCGCCATGCCGCTGGCCGACACCCTCACGAGCTTCACCACCGGCGTCGGTTCCACCGTCGCCGGCGTCGGGCTGCTCATCGCCCTGGGTGCCATGTTCGGCCGGCTGCTCGCCGACTCGGGCGGCGCCGACCAGCTCGTCGACACGATCGTGGGCCGGGCCGGCGTCCGCACCCTCCCGTGGGCCATGGCCCTGGTGGGCGCGCTGATCGGCCTGCCGATGTTCTTCGAGATCGGCCTCGTCCTGCTGATGCCGGTGATCCTGCTGGTCTCGATCCGCTCCGGGCTGTCCCTCATGCGGGTCGGGATCCCCGCGCTCGCCGGGCTCTCGGCCATGCACGGGCTGGTTCCGCCGCACCCCGGCCCGCTGATCGCCATCGCCGCCGTGAAGGCGAACCTCGGGATCACCCTGGGCCTCGGCGTCCTCATCGCCATTCCGACGATCCTGATCGCCGGGCCGCTGTTCTCGAAGTTCGCCGCGCGCTGGGTCGACGTCCAGGCGCCGGCCACGTTCGTGGCCGAGCGGGACGCCGAGCTCGTGGGCGTGGGCGCCGCCGGATCGGGCCGGCTCACCGAGAGCACCACGGGCGCCACCACGACCGGTGGGGGCTCCGGCGGGACCTCCGGCGCCTGGACCGGCACCACCGGGCGCCGTCCCTCGTTCGGGGTCACGCTGGCGACGGTCCTGCTGCCCGTCGTCCTCATGATGGCCAAGGCCCTCGTGGACATCTTCTCGACCAAGGGCGACGTCCTCTACACCGTGCTGGACTTCATCGGCACCCCGCTGGTCGCGCTGCTGATCGCCGTGATCGTCGCGATGTTCACGTTCGGTCGCGGTTCGGGGATGGACCTGCGCGGCGTCGCCGGCTCGCTGGAGAACTCGCTGCCCCCGATCGCCGGCATCCTGCTCATCGTCGCGGCCGGCGGCGGGTTCAAGCAGACGCTGATCGACACGGGCATCGGCCAGGTGATCAGTAACGGCGTCAAGGGAAGCTCGATCTCGGTGCTCCTGCTCGCCTGGCTCGTGGCGGTGCTCATCCGGGTGGCCACCGGTTCGGCGACGGTCGCCACCGTCACCGCGTCCGGCGTCCTCGCGCCGCTGGCCGCGGGACTGAGCACCAGCCACGTGTCGCTGCTGGTGCTGGCGATCGGCTCCGGGTCGCTGTTCTTCTCGCACGTCAACGACGCCGGTTTCTGGCTGGTCAAGGAGTACTTCGGCGTCAGCGTCGTCCAGAACCTCAAGACCTGGTCGGCGATGGAGACGCTGCTGTCGGTGACCGGGCTGGTGCTCGTGCTCGGCGTCGGGCTGGTCGTCTAGTACCTGGCCCGCCCCCTGTCCCGCAGAGGCGCCGTCTCTGCGGGACAGGGCTCAGCCGGGGGGCCAGTGCAGGTCGCGGCCACCGAGCACGTGCAGGTGCACGTGGTCGACGCTCTGCCCCGCCTGGGGGCCGGTGTTGGTGACGATCCGGAAGCCCGGCTCGATGCCGTCGCCGGCCACCAGGCCTTCCTGTTCGGCCACCTGCCGAGCCGCGGAGACGATGTCCGCGAGCAACCCAGGGTCTGCGGCCGCCAGGGCGGCGGCGTTGCGATGGTGGTCCTTAGGGATCACCAGCACGTGCGTCGGGGCCTGCGGATTGATGTCGCGGAAGGCGAACACGCGGTCGGTCTCGTGGACGACGGTGGCCGGGACGTCCCCCGCCACCATGCGGCAGAACAGGCAGTCACTCACGGGTCGTGAGCCTAAGGCTCACCGGATGCCCCTTGCATTCCGCGACGTGGGGTCCGGAGGACTCCCGGCGCGGGCTGCGGGCTCACTCCTCGCAGCGTGAGCGGGCACGTGGCCGTGGTGCGGTCCGCGGAGCGGGGCCCGCAGGGTCCCCGACGCGGCGCCGCGGGCGCACTCGTCGCAGCCGGGGGACGGCTCCTGGCCGTGGTGCGATCCGGAGGATCGCAGTGTCATTGCCAGCGGGTGCGGAGGGAGAGGGCGGCGAGTGCGGCCGCCCCTGCCGTGGAGGTGCGCAGCACCTCCTGGCCCAGGCGCACGGCCTCCGCGCCGGCGGCGCGGAACGCGACGACCTCCCCGTCGGTCAGACCGCCCTCCGGCCCGACGACGACGGCGACGGTGCCGGCCGTCGGGATCTGCAGGCCGGCGAGGGGACGGCGGGCCTGCTCGTGCAGCACCACGGCGAGGTCGACCTCGGCCAGCAGGCCGCACACCTCGCGGGTGGTCATCGGCCCGGTCACCTCGGGCACGCGCGGCCGCCGCGACTGCTTGCTGGCGGCCCGGGCGGCGGCCCGCCACTTCGCCACGCCCTTGTCGACGCGGTCCTCCCGCCAGCGGGTCACGCAGCGCGACGCCGTCCACGGCACGATCCGGTCGACCCCCAGCTCAGTGGCCAGGTCGACCGCGAGCGGCCCGCGGTCACCCTTGGGCAGCGCCTGGACCAGGACGAACTCCGGCTCCGGCGCGGGCACCTCGACGCGGGTGCGCACGGCGACCCGCAGCCCCTGCGGCCCGGCGTGCAGCACGTCGCCGTCGGCCAGGACGCCCCGCCCGTCGCTGATCCGGACAGGCTCGCCCGGCGTCAGCCGCAGCACGTCGACCGCGTGCCGTCCCTCCGCGCCGTCCACCAGCAGTTCGTTCCCCTCGGGGACGACGTCGAGGAGGAACAGCGGCGCGCCGTCGAGCTCGGGCAGGTCGGGGTCGTCGCCGGCACTCATCGGTCAGCGCCCGTTGAACGCGTCGCGGACCCGGGAGAACAGCCCGCCCTGCGCCTCGCGGTGCGATTCCGGCTGGTCCTCCCCGCGCAGCGCGGCCAGCTCCCGCATGAGCTTCTCCTGCTCGGGGTCGAGCCGGGTCGGCGTCGTCACCTCGACGTGCACGATCAGGTTTCCGCGGCCGGTGGCCCGCAGCCGCGGCGCGCCGTGGGCGCGCAGGGTGAGGACGCTGCCCGACTGGGTGCCGGGCCGGACGACGATGTCCTCCTCGCCGTCGAGCGTCTTCAGGCTCAGCGTGGTGCCGAGCGCCGCCGCGGTCATCGGGAGGGTGACGCGGCAGTGCAGGTCCTCGCCGTCCCGGGTGAACACCGCGTGCGGCCGCTCGTGGATCTCGACGTAGAGGTCGCCGGCCGGGCCGCCACCGGGGCCCACCTCGCCGTGCCCGGTGAGCCGGATCCGCATGCCGTCCTCGACCCCTGCGGGCACCTTCACCTGGATGGTGCGACGCGACCGCACCCGCCCGTCGCCGGCGCACTCGCGGCACGGGTCGGGGATGACCTGACCGGTGCCGGCGCAGGTCGGGCAGACCCGGCTGGCGACGACCTGGCCGAGGAAGCCACGCTGCACGCTCTGCACCTCGCCGCGCCCGGCGCAGGTGGTGCAGGTGGCCGGGTGCGTGCCCGGCGCGGTGCCGGCACCGGCGCAGACGGTGCAGAGGACGGCGGTGTCGACCGTGATGTCCTTGGTGCTGCCGAAGACGGTCTCGTCGAGCTCGAGCTCGATCGGGATCAGCGCGTCGCGGCCGGCGCGGCTGCGGCTGCGCGGGCCGCGGGTGGCGGCGCCGCCGAAGAAGGCGTCCATGATGTCGCCGAGCCCGCCGAACCCGGCGGTGCTGAAGCCGCCGCCGGCACCGACGCCGCTGTCGAACGGGTCGCCCCCCAGGTCGACGATCCGGCGCTTCTCCGGGTCGGTCAGCGCCTCGTAGGCGCGGGTGACCTCCTGGAACTTCTCCTTCGCCCCCGGCTCGGGGTTGACGTCTGGGTGCAGATCGCGCGCCATCTTCCGGTAGGCACGCTTGATCTCGGAGTCCGTGGCCCCGGGCGCCACGCCCAGAACGCCGTAGTAGTCGGTCGCCATCGAGTTGTCTTCGCCTCAGCTCTCGGCCAGCAGGTGGCCGACGTATCGGGCCACGGCACGAACCGCGGCCATGTTTGTCGGATAGTCCATGCGGGTGGGGCCCACGATCCCGAGCCCGCCGAGCGCCCGGTCCGCCGAGCCGTAGCCCACCGACACGAACGACGCGCTGCTGAGCGCCTCGTGGGCGTTCTCCTCGCCGATCCGGACCAGCACGGTGCTCGCGTCCACCTGGCTCATCAACCGCAGGACCACGACCTGTTCTTCCAACGCCTCGAGCAGCGGACGCACCGTGCCCGGGAAGTCGAGGGCGTTGCCGCGGGTGAGATTGGCCGTGCCGCCGACGACCAGCCGGTCCTCGCTCGGCTCGACGAGGGTCTCCAGCAGGGTGGCGCTGACGGTGGCGACGAGGCCGCGCAGGTGCGTCGGCGCCGTCTCGAGCAGGTCGGGCACCTTGTCGCCGGCGTCGACGAGTTGCACGCCCGTGAACGCGGAGTTGAGCAGCGTGCGCAGTTCGCGCACCGACTCGGGGTCGACGTCGACCGGGGAGTCGACGACCCGCTGCTCGACCCGGCCGGTGTCGGTGATCAGCACGACCAGCAGCCGGGCGGCGGCGACCTGGACCACCTCGAGGTGGCGGACGGCGCTGCGCGACAGCGACGGGTACTGCACCACCGCGACCTGCCGGGTGAGCTGGGAGAGCAGCCGGACCGTGCGGCCGAGCACGTCGTGCAGGTCGACGGCGCCGTCGAGGAACCGCTCGATGGCCCGCCGCTCGGCCACCGACAGCGGCTTGACCGCCGAGAGCCGGTCGACGAAGAGGCGGTAGCCCTTGTCGGTGGGCACCCGCCCGGCGCTGGTGTGCGGCTGGGTGATGTAGCCCTGCTCCTCGAGCACCGCCATGTCGTTGCGGATGGTGGCCGGGGACACGCCGAGGTCGTGACGTTCGGCGAGGGCCTTGCTGCCCACCGGGTCGTTGGTGGACACGTAATCCTGAACGATGGCCCGGAGGACCTCCAGGCGGCGTTCGTCGTGCGCCACGGTGACACCTCCCCGTACCGATCGACATGCCGTGCGGCCACCCGGACAACCGCCCGGAACTGGCACTCGCACGGACAGAGTGCCAGGCAAGCCTACCTCCGCCGCGGCGCTCCGGCGCGTGGCTCGCGGGGGGCCTCACCCTCACCGGGGCACCGGCGCCGAGAAGGGCTGGCGGCTAGGGTGGGTCCGGTCGGCGCCCACAGGGGCAGAGAGCGGAGGTCGGTCTCCCTGATCTTCAAAGCGGTACGTGACGGCCGCCCCTATCCCGACCACGGCATGTCCACGCGGGACTGGGCGATGATCCCGCCCCGGCAGGTGCGGATGGACACGCTGACGACGACGAAGCGGGAGCTGGCGCTCGATGCGCTGCTCGCCGACGACTCGACCTTCTACGGCGACCTGTTCCCGCACGCCGTCCAGTGGCACGGCGAGCTCTACCTGGAGGACGGGCTGCACCGCGCGCTGCGGGCGGCCCTGCAGCAGCGCAACGTCATCCACGTGCGGGTGCTCGACCTCGACGCGCTCACCCCCGTGCAGACCTCGACCGGGCCCGCGACGGCGTCGATCCCGGCCCAGCCGCCGGTCCCCAACCCCCGCCGCCTCTGAGCCGCCCCGCCGGTCACCAGCCGGCCGGGAAGGTGCCGAGATCGGCGACGGCGAAGCCCTCCGGATAGCTGCGGATCTGCGGCAGCTGCCGGGCGAAGAACGGCTCGGTGCGGGGGCGCATCAGCCGCACCGCGCGGCCACGCGCCTTCAGCCCACCCCGGACCAGAGCACGGAACGCGCGCGACGGGTGCGGGAAGCGGAAGGCGTCCAGCAGCGCGTCGTCCATCATCGCGAAGGACATGCGCCGGACGAGCGCGGCGGGCAGCTTGTCGTTGGGCGGAAAGGTCGCGAGCAGGGCCATCGTCGACTCCGCGACGGACCGCCCGCCCGCGTCGAAGGCGAAGTGCTCCCGCTCGTAGTCGTCGAGCAGACGGGCGAACTGCTGCCAGGTCTGCGGGATGTCGCGGATGCCCATGTGCCGGCCGAGCTCGCGGTAGTAGTGCGCGCCCGCCACCCGCTCGGCCTCCGACATCGGCCGCCAGCCGAAGTCGCCGATCCAGCGGATGGGCATCACGACGAAGGTGGCCAGGACGTAGCGCAGGTCGTCGTTCGAGATGTCGTAGGAGCGGTGCATCTGGTTCATCCGGCGGATGGCGGCGCGGCCCTCGCCGGACGAGGGACCGTGCTCGAGCACCGCGTCGAGGATGAGCACGGTGTCGTCGTGGCGCTTCTGCACCCGCTCGGTGAACTCCCCGGTGCGGGCGAGCAGCGCGCCGATGCTCGGGACGGCGTAGGTGCGGAACAACGCGAAGCTCAACGACTGGTTCATGTCCCACGGGAACTCGAACGTGCTCATCAGCCGGTAGATCTCGTGGAAGTCGCGTTCCGGGTCCAGCCGCTGGATCCGGCGCAGCACGTCGAACCGCCCCATGCGCCCGCTCCCCTGTCCGACCCCCGTGAGCGGAGCATGCCGGGCGCCGCGCCCCAGCGGAAGGGTGCCGGGTCAGTCCGTGAGGTCGCGGACCAGGGCGTCGGCCAGCAGCCGGCCGCGATCGGTGAGGACGGCGCGGCCCGACGCGTGCGCGGCCTCCTCCAGCAGCCCGCGCCGGACGGCGTCGGCGGCGCGGTCCCTGCCCACGGTCGACAGCGCCGTGAGCGGGAGGCCCTCGCGCAGGCGCAGCCCGAGCATCACCGTCTCCAGCGCCCGGTCGGCGTCGTCGAGCAGCTCGGAGTCCTGCGCCGGGCTCTCCCCGTTCGCCAGCCGGTCGGCGTAGGCGGCCGGGTGTTTGACGTTCCACCAGCGGAAGCCGCCGACGTGGCTGTGCGCCCCCGGGCCGACGCCCCACCAGTTCGCGTTGGCCCAGTAGAGCTCGTTGTGCCGGCAGCGGGCCGCGTCGCCGGTGGCCCAGTTGGACACCTCGTACCAGTCGAACCCGGCCCCTCGCAGGGTCGCGTCGGCCTGCTCGTACCGGTCGGCGAGGACGTCGTCGTCGGGCATGGGCAGCTCGCCGCGGCCGATCCGGCGGGCGAGGCGGGTGCCGTCCTCGACGATCAGCGCATACGCCGACACGTGGTCGACCGGAGCACCGAGGACGGCGTCGAGGGACGCCGCCCAGTCGGCGGCGGTCTCCCCCGGGGCGCCGTAGATGAGGTCGAGGTTGATGTGCTCGAAGCCGGCGGCCCGGGCCTCACGCGCGGCCTCGACGGCCCGGCCCGGGGTGTGCCGCCGGTCGAGCACGGCCAGCACGTGCTCGGCGGCCGACTGCATGCCCAGGCTGATGCGGGTGAAGCCCCCCTCGCGCAGCCGGGTCAGCGACGCAGGCGTCACGGTCTCCGGGTTGGCCTCGGTGGTGACCTCGACGTCGTCGGCGACCGGGAAGAGCTCGTGGATCTCGGCCAGCACGGCGGCCAGGTCGTCGGCGGGCAGCAGCGTCGGGGTACCACCACCGACGAACACCGTGGTGACCTCGGGCAGGTCGGGGCCGAGGGTGCGGGCCGCACGGCGCAGCTCGGCGATGGCGGTGCCCGCGTACTCGGAGCGGTTGGCGCCGGGCCCGAGCTCGTCGGAGGTGTAGGTGTTGAAGTCGCAGTACCCGCAGCGGGTCGCGCAGAACGGCACGTGCACGTAGAGCCCGAACGGCGTCGTCGCCAGGCCCTCGCGGGCGCTGTCGGGAAGCACGCCCGTTCCGGACGTCGGGGCCGAGGGCAGCAGCGGCAGCACGGTGTTCATCTGCTCCCAGTGTGCCCTGGTGCCCGGGGTGGGCGGCCGCCGCAGGCGCCCGGCAGGATGCGGCTGTGACCGACGACCCAGTGCTGCAGGTGCAGGTGTCCCGCGGAGTCGCGACGCTGACGCTCGACTCCCCCGCCAACCGCAACGCGCTGTCGCGTGGGATGCGAGCGCAGTTGAGCTCCGCGATCCGCGATGCGCTGGCCGACGACGCGGTGCGCGTGATCGTGCTCGACCACACCGGGCGGGTGTTCTGCTCGGGGATGGATCTGGCCGAGGCCGCCGGCGGGGGCATCGAGAACCAGGGCGTGCGGGAGTTCCCCGACCTGCTGGCCGCGCTCTGGACCTCACCCAAGCCCGTGGTCGCCGTCGTCCGTGGCCCGGCGCGCGCCGGTGGCGTGGGGCTGGCCGCGGCCTGCGACGTCGTGGTCGCGGCGGCGTCGGCGTCCTTCGCGTTCTCCGAGGTGCGGCTCGGGCTCGTGCCGGCGGTGATCTCCGCGGTCGCGCTGCCGCGGATGGTGCGGCACGTGGCCCACCGGCTGATGCTCACCGGCGAGGTGTTCGACGCGGCGACGGCCACCGCCGGCGGCCTGGTCGACCTGGTCGCGGCCGACGACGCCGTCGACGACACGCTCGCCGGGCTGCTCACGGCGCTGGCGGCCGGCGCTCCCACCGCGCTGGCCGAGACCAAGCGCCTGCTGCGCGCCGGCTCGCCGCTGGAGTTCGACGCCCTGCTCGAGCTGTCGGCCCGGTTCTTCGCCGGCGACGAGGGACAGGAGGGCATCGCCTCGTTCCGGGAGAAGCGCCCCGCCCGCTGGGTGCCCGCCGCCGACTGACCGGGAGCCGGGCTACCGAAGCCGGCGGGTGGCGTCGGGCAGCCGCACGGTCACGCCGTGGGCGTCCAGCCACTCCATGAGCGGGACGGCGACGCGGCGGCTCGTTCCCCACGCCTGCCGCGCCTGGCTCAACGTGAACGGCGAATCGATCCGGGCCAGCCGCGCGCGGGCCTGCTCGGCCACGCCCGGCGCCAGGTAGACGCCGTCGGCGATCCGCAGCAGCTGCCCGCTGCGGACCGCGGCCGCCAGTTCGCGCACGCCCAGGCCGGCAGCGACCAGGTCGCCGGCCTCCGGCGACGCGAACGGATCGGCCGCCAGCCGGGCCCGGATGCCGTCGACGGCACGCTGCACCGGTTCCGGCAGGTCGGCCTCGGCGTCGACCACCCGCCCGTCGCGAAAAGTGAGCGGCGGCCGCACGACCGCCGGCAGCAGGTCGGCGTCCGGCAGGTCCAGCGCCCGGCGCACGACCTCCGCGGGCGGGCCCGCCTCGAGCGGCCGCAGCCGCCGGTACCGCGTGACGACGTCGGGGACCTGGAGCGCGAGCTGATCGGCCACCCCGGCGGCCAGCAGCCACGGGCCGTGCACCGTCGCGTCCGGGGGCACCGGCCAGCCCATCGCGGTGAAGTCGGCGGTGCGCACGATCCGGCGACGGGCCAGGTCGGCGGCCGCTCCCGCGGCGCCCTCCGGGCGGTCGTCGAGCTCGGCCGCCCGCTGCCGGGCCGCACCGCGACGGCGCAGCTCGGGCGGGTCGACGTCGCGCACGTCGGCGCCGAACACCCGGCGGGCACCCGGGTCACGGACGAGCAGCCGGTCGCCGACGCGCAGCGGCAGCGCCGCGGCCAGCCGCAGGCGCACGACCGAACCACCCAGCGGGCGGAGGCGCGCGGCGACGGTCGCCGAGCCGACGTGCACCATGGGCTCGGCCGGCAGCCGCTCCTCGGGTGCCCCGGCCAGCGTGACGTCGATCAGGGTCGCACTGCGGAAGGCCCCCGGGGTCAGCAGCGCGTCGCCGCGGGACAACTCCTCGACGGCGAGCCCCCGCAGGTTCAGGGCCACCCGCGCCGTGGCTGTCGCCCGGTCGACCGGCGCGCCGAGCGACTGCACCCCCCGCACCCCGACCTCCCGGTCGCCGAGCTGCAGCCGGTCGCCCTCGCCGATGCTCCCCGCGGCCAGCGTGCCGGTCACCACGGTGCCGGCGCCGCGGATGGTGAAGGCGCGGTCGATCCACAGCCGCACCGGCGCGGCCGGATCGGGCGCCGGCAACCCGGCGAGGAGCGTCTCCAGGGCGGCGGTCAGCTCCGGGAGCCCCGCCCCGGTCAGCGCGCTGACGGCCACCGCCGACACCCCGCCCATCGACGTCGCGGCGAGCCGCTCACGCACATCGGCCACCACCGGCGCCGGGTCGGCCAGATCGGCCTTGGTCACGGCCAGCACGGCGTGCCGCACCCCCAGCGCGTCCAGGACGGCGACGTGCTCGGCGGTCTGTGCCGACCACCCGTCGTCGGCGGCGACCACGAGGAGCGCGGCCGGCACCGAGCCGACACCGGCCAGCATGTTGCCGACGAACCGCTCGTGCCCGGGCACGTCGACCACCGCGAGCTGCCGGCCCGACGGCAGCGTCGTCCAGGCGAACCCGAGGTCGATCGTGAGGCCGCGGCGGCGCTCCTCGGCCCACCGGTCGGGCTCCATGCCGGTGAGGGCCCGCACCAGCGCGGACTTCCCGTGGTCGACGTGGCCGGCGGTGGCGATCACGTCCACCGGCGTGCGACCTCCACGACGGCGGCGGCCAGGGCGTCGTCCTGGTCGGGCGGCACGCTGCGGAGGTTCAGCAGCGTCCGCCCGTCGTCGACGTAGCCGACCACCGGCGGCGTGCCCAGGCGGAGCGGCTCGGCGAATGCGGGGTCCAGGGACACCGCGGCGCTCGGCAGCGGGTGCTCCGGCGCCCCTCCCCCGCCGACGCGGGCCTCGGCGTCGACGGCCACCGCCTCGACGCCGTCCGCCGTGAGCCGGGCGGCCAGCAGGCGGGCGCGGTGCCGCAGCCCGTCGAGGTCGGCCGCGAGCATCTCCTGCACGGGTGGCACCGGCCCGCGCAGCGTCGCCTCGAGCGCGGCGAGCGTGGTCTTGTCCACGCGCAGGGCGCGGTAGAGGGGATGCCGGCGCAACCGCTGGACCAGATCGGCGCGGCCGAGCACCAGCCCGGCCTGCGGGCCGCCGAGCAGCTTGTCGCCACTGGCCAGCACCAGGTCGGCACCGGCGGCGAGGGTCGACTGCAGGTCCGGCTCTTCGGGCAGCTGCGGATGCGGCCGGAGCAGCCCGGAGCCGACGTCGGCCACGAGCGGCACCCCGGTGCCGGCCAGCGCGGCGGCGAGCTCGCCGACCTCGACGGCCCGGGTGAAGCCGCGGACGACGAAGTTCGAGGGGTGCACCTTGAGCACGGCGCCGGTGTCGGGTCCGAGCGCGTCCCGGTAGTCGGCGAGCGTGACCCGGTTCGTCGTCCCGACCTCGCGCAGCCGGGCGCCGGTGCTGATCAGCAGGTCGGGAATGCGGAAGCCGTCGCCGATCTCGACCAGCTCACCGCGGGCGAGGACCAGCTCGCGGCCGGCCCCGAGCGCGGTGGCGACCAGGGCCAGCGCGGCGGCGCAGTTGTTGACGACGAGGGCGGCCTCGGCCGCCGGCACCGCGTCGACCAGCGCCGCCAGCGCGGCCTCCCCGCGGGGGCCACGACGCCCGGTCGCGAGGTCGAGCTCGACGTCGGTCGTGCCGCCGGCCGCGACCACCGCCGCCACCGCCGCAGGGGACAGGGGCGCCCGGCCGAGGTTGGTGTGCACCAGCACGCCGGTCGCGTTGAGCACCGGCCGCAGGCTGCCCGCCGTCGCCGGCAGCGCGGCCAGGACGGCGTCGACCGCGTCCGGCGGGGCGATCTCGCCGTCCCGGATCCGCTGCTGCACCCGCTGGACGGCGCCCTTCACCAGCCCGCGACCCAGCCGCTCACCGGCGGCCGCGAGCTGCGGGTCGGCGAGCAGCGTGTCGGTGCGCGGCACCAGCCGCCGCGGATCGGCGCTCATCGCCGGGAGCGTATGCCGCGCCGCCGACGCTCCGGCGCGCGCGTTGACACCGCAGTTGGCCGCCGTGTTCGATCGCCCGACCGATCCATCGAAGGAGACGACCGCACCGTGGAGCAGTTCCTGCGCGGCTCGCTGGCCCACATGGCCCAGCCCGACCTGATCACCTGGGCCATTCCGGTGTTCTTCCTGCTGATGGTCCTCGAAGGAGTCGTGCTCACCCGCGAGGCGCGGGAGGACGCGATCGACCGGGCCGCGGAGGAGCAGGCGAAGAAGGGGTACGCGCTCAAGGACACGGTGACCAGCCTGACGATGGGCCTGGGCAGCCAGATCATCCTGGCGCTCACCACCCTCGCCGGCCTCGGCGGCTACCTGGTGCTGTGGAACCTGACGCCGCTGGACCTCGGCACCGGCTGGGTCGCCTGGACGGTCGCGATCCTGGGCAAGGACCTCGCCTACTACTGGTTCCACCGCGCCTCGCACGAGATGCGGCTGCTGTGGGCCGGTCACGTGGTGCACCACTCCAGCGAGCACTACAACCTGTCGACGGCGCTGCGCCAGGCGTGGACCCCGCTGACCGCCTGGCCGTTCGGCGCGGTGCTGATCCTGCTCGGCGTCAACCCGGCGCTGTTCGTGCTGGCCAGCTCGATCAACCTGCTCTACCAGTTCTGGATCCACACCGAGGCGATCGGGAAGCTCTGGCGGCCGGTCGAGTGGCTGTTCAACACCCCGAGCCACCACCGCGTGCACCACGGCATGAACCCGCAGTACCTGGACCGGAACTACGGCGGCATCCTGATCGTCTTCGACCGGATGTTCGGCAGCTTCGAGCCCGAGGTGGAGAAGGTCCGCTACGGCATCACGAAGCCGATCGACAGCTACAACCCGTTCTGGGTCGCGGCGCACGAGTACGTGGCGATCGTCCGCGACATGCGCGGCGACCGGCGCTGGTCGCACCGGTGGGCGCGGCTGGTGCGCGGCCCGGGCTGGACGCCGGCGGTCGGCGTTCCCGAGACCGCGGCCTGACCGGATCACCTGGGAACCACTTCCGAGGATGCTGCGTCTCATGGGCATGCGGGCAGCGGTTCTCCGGACGCTCGTCGTCGCCCTGCTGGCCGGTTGCGCGCAGAACTCCCCGGCAGCCCACGAGGCGGTGGTGCCGCCGTCGATCGCAGCGCCTCTGTCGTACCGACCGATCAGCGCATCGGAGGCCTGTCCGAAGGCCGATGCCGTTCACCTCCCGGCCGACGTCGGGTCCGTCACCGCGGCCTATCTCTGCGTCCAGCAGTTCCGCACGGTGGTCGGGGACGGCGAGTGGGAGTTCGCCGTCGTCCAAGGGGTGACCTCAGGGCTCGACGCTCTGCTGCGGGCGTACGGCATGCCGGACGCGAAGCCCACCGACGAGGCGTGCGATGCGATCGGCTACGCCCCCCGCGTCGTCTTCCTGCACGGATCCCGGACGGTCGCCGTCCGTGCACCGACGGACGGCTGCGGCAAGCCCACGGCCGCGGCCGCGCGTGCCTTCGCCGCACTCGGGACGGTCGACGTCTCGGCGACGAAGGTCCGGCGGGTCACGTCCCAGCTGTCGGTGACCTCGGGGTGCCCTGACCAGTACAAGGACATGCTGGCGATCGAGGAAGGGCTCGGCGGTCCGCAGCAGGTCTCCTCCGCTCCGCGGCCCGTCGCACC